>Ga0190332_1000211_pt1 | contig 13119 bp, 10 predicted proteins | sample 48720456_MG_FD_161679 | JGI IMG/M metagenome (GOLD analysis project Ga0190332, IMG submission 161679) | Hydrothermal vent sediment bacterial communities from Southern Trench, Guaymas Basin, Mexico - 4872-04-5-6_MG | ecosystem: Environmental > Aquatic > Marine > Hydrothermal vents > Sediment ... | reverse complement strand
TTGTAAGGGGATTATGGGTTTTGGGAAAAAAAGACATATGCATAGGAGTGATTTTTTTACTCTTTCAGAAGATTTACCAATTATTATTGATTTGGTTGACGAGGAAGAAAAAATAGATGAGTTTGAAGAGGAAATTAAAAAATTAAATTTTGATGGGTTAATAGTTAAAATTCCAGTAGATGCTTATTATATGGAGAATGAGAAATGAAATTACTTTTAACTTGTACTACTGGTTTGGAAGCAGCTACTTCTTTAGAAGTTAAAAGAATGGGTTTTAAGATTATTGATTCAACAGCAGGGAGAATATTTATTGAAGCAAGGCTAGAAGATATTCCTCGTTTGAATCTTTGGCTCAGGACCGCAGAAAGAGTTTATATTGTGCTAAACGAAAAAAAAGTTGAAAATTTTGATGCACTTTTTCAGGCAATAAATGAAATTGAATGGGAAAGATACATAAGTTCAGGAAAAATACTTATTAGTGATGTAAGCACGAGAAACTCTAAACTTTCTGCAAAAGGTGCAATTATTTCAGTAGCTACAGCAGCTATTAATAAAAAAATAAAAAAAGAAGCCAAAGAACAGCTTTATCCAATAAGACTAATCTTAAAAAATAATAAATTACTAGTATTGTTAGATACAACAGGTCCTAAAGCATTAAGCAAAAGAGGATATAGACTTAAAACTTCAAAAGCTCCCATTAGGGAAACAATTGCTGCCGCAATGGTTTTACTATCAAGATGGAATGGAAGTATCCCGTTGATCGATCCCTTTTGTGGAAGTGGAACAATACTTTTTGAGGCTGCTTTGATGATTTTAGGTATATCACCTGGAATAAAAAGAAATTTTGTTTCTGAAAATTGGGATATTTTTCGCAATTACTGGCTTTTAGAAAGAAAAAAAGTAATTAATTGTAAAAATAACAGGATTTTTGAACATAAAATCATTGGTTTTGACAGAGATTTTAAAATATTGAGTGTGGCGGAGGAGATTTCTAAGAAGCTTAATTTGGATTTTATAGAGTTTAAAGTAAAAAATTTCGAAGAGCTTTTACCAAATAAAGAAGAATTGTACATCATAACTAATCCACCTTATGGGGAAAGAATAAAATCAAATGTCGATTTTTCAACCATTTTTCAGAAGTTCCCTAAAGCAAATGTTTATATCCTGTCTCCTGATAATAATTTTGAGAAAATAGTTGGTAAAAAGGCGACAAAAAAAATTAGATTTCAAAACAGTGGAATATGGGTCTGGTATTATATGTTTTATTAGGAGGTATTTATGGAAAATATATTAAGATTTTTGAGTGAAGAAGGTCTTAAAGTTCGAAAACCAGCAAGATATATTGGAAATGAATATAATTCAATTTATAAAGATCCTGTGGGTAAATTTAGAATAGCACTAGCATTTCCGGATGTATATGAAATTGGTATGTCTCATTATGGGTTAGAAATTTTATATCATCTTTTAAATTCAATGGACAAAGTTTATGCTGAAAGAGTTTATCTACCATGGGTAGACATGATTGAGTTAATGGAAAATAAAAATATCCCTCTTTTTACTTTGGAAACTAAAACACCATTAAAATTCATGGATGCTGTTGGAATTTCTATGGAATATGAATTATCATATACCAATGTTTTAAAATTGCTTCAACTTTCTCAAATTCCACTTCGTGCAGATGAAAGAAATGAAAATGATCCTTTAATAATAGGTGGAGGTCCGGTTGTTTATAATCCTGAGCCGATTTCTCAAGCATTTGATATTATTTTTGTTGGAGATGGAGAAAAAAATTTAGATAAGTTAATCAATATTCTTATAGAAACAAAAAATGAGAAAAAAATTAAAAGATTAGAAGAGGTAAGCAAATTAGATGGAATTTATGTTCCGCTATTTTATAAGCAAGTGGGGCGAAAAGTTGTTCCTGTTTACAATGCTCCAAGATTAATTAGAAGAAATATTATTGAGGATTTAGAAAATGCTCCAATACCTATAAATAAAATTTTACCCAACGTCGAAAGTGTACATGATAGAGCAGTTATAGAGATAAGCAGAGGTTGTACCAGAGGTTGTAGATTTTGCCAAGCAGGTTATATTTATAGACCAGTAAGAGAGAGAAGTACCGAAAAGATTATAAATTCTACTATTAAGATGATTGAAAAAACAGGATATGAAGAAGTCTCACTTTTATCATTATCGGCAATGGATCATAGTTCGATAGTTGAAATTGTAGATGGTCTTTTACCATTTTCTAAAAAATACAGAGTTTCAATTTCCATACCATCAACAAGGGTTGATGCTTTTAACGTTGAAATTGCTTCAAGTATTGCTTCGGTTAGAAAAACAGGTATAACTTTAGCACCAGAAGCCGGTTCTCAACTAATGAGGTATAAAATAAATAAAAATATAAGTTATGACGATATTTATAACAGTGCTTTGAGTGCTAAAAATGCCGGTTGGAATAGAATAAAGCTTTATTTTATGGTAGGGTTTCCTGATGAAAAAGAAAATGATATTAGGGAAATAGGAGAGTTACTAAGAGAACTAAAAAAAATAAAATTTAAAAATATAACGGCTTCAATAAATCTCCTTGTCCCCAAGCCTCATAGCGCCTTTCAATTTGCTAAATTGCAATCTTACGAGTATACAAATTATGTTAGTGGGATTTTAAAGTCTTATAGGAAATATGCAAGAATAGATGTAAATGATGGTAAGAAAAGTTTTATAGAAGGAATTTTGTCAAGGGGTGATAGAAAAATATTTGAAGTGCTATTGAAAAAGTTCAAGAAGTCTTATTTTGATGACTGGAATGAGTTTTTTAATTTTGAAGATTGGATTAAAACGTTTTCAGAATGTGGTGTTGACATAGAAGAATATCTTGGGCCATATAATTTTAATTCTGATTTTCCTTGGGATCATATAGATTCCGGTATAACAAAAGCGTTTCTCTGGAAAGAATATCAAAGGTATTTTAAGAATGAAAGCTCTTTAGATTGTCGTTGGAATAGCTGTACATATTGTGGTGTATGTCAGATATACAGGGTAAAAAACATTGTGAAAAAATAGAATAATGTTTGCTTCAAGTGATTAAATGTGTTATAATACCTTTTGAAAAATGAAGTATGGAGGTGTAGGAATGGCGAAAGTTATGTTAGTAATCCATTCGATTATTTCTATAGTATTAATTTACCTTTCTCTTAAACAAATGGGAAAATTTGCTGAACTGGGAGGAGCATTTGGTTCAGGTGCTATGAATACAGTATTTGGAAGAGAAAAAGGGCTTGACAAAGAAGGAAAAATTACCGTTCTTTTTGGTGTATTGTTCTTTGTTTCAAGCATATTAACTGCCTTCTTTATCTCTAGATAAAAGAATTTTTGGGGTGGTGTATTTGAGTTTTTTAGAACCAGAAAAACAATTAGAAGTATTAAAGAAAAACGCGGTAGATCTTGTTTCTGAAAGTGAATTGTTAGAGAAATTGAAAGAAAAAAGGCCTTTAAAAGTAAAATTGGGGGTTGATCCATCTAGGCCAGATCTTCATTTAGGTCATGCAGTGGTTTTAAGAAAATTAAAGGAATTTCAGGATTTGGGTCACCATGTGATTTTAATAATTGGTGATTTTACAGCTCGTATTGGAGATCCTTCCGGCAGAAATTCTACTCGTCCAATGCTTTCCGAAGAAGAAGTTAAGAAAAATGCAAATACATATGCTGAACAAGCCTTTAAAATTCTTGATAGAGAAAAAACAGAAATAAGATTCAATGCAGAATGGCTTGAAAAAATGAATTTTGCTGATGTTATTTCTCTTGCAGGTAAGTATACTGTTGCAAGAATGTTAGAAAGAGATGATTTTGCAAAAAGATTAAAAGAGGGTATTCCTATAAGCATTTCAGAATTTTTATATCCACTTGCTCAAGCATATGATTCTGTTGCCATTCAAGCAGATGTTGAGCTTGGAGGAACAGACCAATTATTTAATTTGCTTGTTGGAAGAAAAATACAGGAAGAATATGACCAGAAGCCTCAAATTGTTTTAACTATGCCTATTATAGAAGGAACAGACGGCAAACTCAAGATGAGCAAAAGCTATGGAAATTATGTTGCATTTAATGATGAACCAAGCGAAATGTATGGTAAAATAATGTCAATTCCAGATGAATTAATAACAAAATATATGAGGCTTTTAACTGATATACCTGAAAAAGATATAGAAAATTATGAAAAAATGATGCAAAGTGGTAAAATAAATCCTAGAGACGTTAAAATGAAATTAGCTCGTGAAATTGTTTCCTTTTTTTACGATGAAGAAACAGCGAAAAAAGCTGAAGAAAATTTTATAAAGGTCTTTAGAAGAAAAGAGATACCAGATGAAATGCCTGAACTTTATTTTGAGCCTGGTGAATATAATATAGTTGATTTAATTGATGAATTAAAAATATTACCAAGTAGAAGTGAAATTAAACGTACTATTAAGCAAGGCGGAGTGTATTTTAATAACCAAAGAATCAGTAATTTTAAAGATACTGTAATAATCGAAAATGAGCATCTATTGAGGATTGGTAAAAGAAAATTTTATAAAATCAAAGCAAAAAGTTAAGGTTTTTTGAAAAAACACTTGAAATGAGTTAACAAAAAATGATATAATACAACTGTATGGTAATTTTTAGGGAACACAAATCAGGAAGGGAGGTATTTTTTATGAAGAAGTTTTTTGTTGTTATTATTGCTATTTTGGTTTCAGCATTTGCCTTTGCGCAATTAAAAGACGTTCCAACAGATCACTGGGCTTATGAATCAGTTGAAGCATTAGTTAATGCTGGTATAATTCAAGGTTATCCTGACGGGACATTTAGGGGTGCATCAAGCGTTACTCGTTATGAAGTTGCTGTTTTACTTTCCAGAGTTATGGATAAAATTGAACTTGATTTAGGTGAAGTAATTAAAAACAGATATTTAAACTCCTTGAAACTTATAAACACAAATAAAGATCAAATTAGTTCACTTTACAAAGTTGTTAAGGGAAATTCTGATAAACTTGACGAATTAGGTGGAAAACTTGATGAGGTTTCTAAAGCATTAGCAACCTTGGAAAGTTTAAAGGTTACATTGGATGTTCATGAAGGTGATATAACAGCACTTTATGATATTTCTGGAAGTTTGAAGAAAGATCTTGAAAAATTGAATCTTTCAATTGAAACATTGAAAAAAACTGTTGATTTACATGAAAAAGATGTAATAAATATTTATGGTGAATTAGCAAATAAAGCATCAAAAGATGATGTTCAAATGATTGTAGACAAATCTCTTGAAGAAGTAAATGGTCAAATTGAATTTTTGTACAAAAAAATTAACTTTGCAGAAGAAAATGTAAAAGCATATACAGATTCAAAAGTAAGTGAACTTTCCGGAAAAATTCTTAATGTTGAAGCTACAGTAAATGATGGCTTACCAGTATTAAGAGATCTTGTTTACCAAAATTCTACAAATATTAAGAATTTAGAGAAAAAATTAATGAAATATATCAACGTTAAAGTTAATGCAGTAAATAAAAATATTGATGGTTTGGAAGATAAAATTGCTGGATTGGAAAAAGCTTATGCAATGAAATTTGAAGGAATTGACGCTTATCTTAATGGTATGGCTGATCAGATCATTACACTTGAAGAAACCACAAATAATTTGGCAGAGAAAGTTGATACAAAAGCTGATCAAACAGAAGTGGAAGAAGTAGCGAAAAAAGTTAAAACAACAAATATTCTTTCCATATTTGCATTATTGTTAGGAGCAGCTGGACTTGGAGTAGCAATTTATGGTATAATGCAACCATAATAATAAAAACGTATAACTTTATTAATGAGAGGGAGGTATTAGTATGAAGAAATTATTAGTAGGAGTTTTAGCATTGTTTGTATTTTCGGCATTGTTTGCAGCAAGTGCAACACCTGAAGTAAGTTGGTCTGGTTCTGCTTACTTTACTTTGGGTGTAGATGAAAAAGGTGTTGACGTAGACGGAGGTTTAAGTGATTTTTCGTTAACAGTATCACCAAATGGTGACACACAAGTAGGAGTAAGTTTCAGTTTTGATTTTATTGCTGGAACATGGTCATTCAGTTCTTTGGCATTTGAAAATGATTATTTTGGTCTTACCTATGCTCCAGGTGCAGTAGAATTTAACAAATTCTTTGGTGGATTAAAAGATACAGATGCAGATGGTGTACCTGATACACCAGTAGTTCCGGCAGAAGATTATATTGATGTTACAGTAAAAGCAGTTGAAGGTTTAGAAGTAGTGTTTATGGATGGTCTTGCAACAACAACAGAAGTTGATTATGATACGGGTGATGCAACTGGACACGCATGGTTTGATGATTTCCTAGGTGTTAAATATTCTGTAGCAGGTGTAAATTTAGCAGCTGCAGTCTATGATGCAGATACAGATCCTTCTACAAACACATTTGAATTTGGTTTAGCAGTTGATACAAGCTTAGAATTTGATTTTGGAACCATTGCACTCGAAGGTGTAGTTGCAAGTGCAGCTTCCCCAGTATATGGAGTTTATGAAGGATATACCGGAACATTTGATTTTGTAACAATAGAACAAAATTTCAAATGGTTTGAAAATGTTAACCTTCTTACCTACAAAGGTGACGATGCTTTAACAGGAAAATCATTTGACGTAACAGTTTCTGCTGATTACGCAGTAACAGACGAACTTTCAGTAAATGGAAGCTTAGGATTCGTAATTGCTGATCTTACAGCAGCAACAGATTTCACAGTTCCAGTAAGCCTTGGTGTAGATTACACAAATGCATTTAGTGCTGGTGTAAGCCTTAGTTGGGATGATGTAGTAGGAGCAGCTACAGCAATTGTAGCAGAAGTATACGCAGGCTATGAAGCTGAAATGTTTAATCTTGGCTTAACAGCTGACTGGGCAGATCTTGTTGGTGCACCAGATTCAATTGAACTTGACTTAACAGCAGGCTTTGCTGTTGATATGGTTGAAGGAAGTGCAGAAGTTTACTGGTATGATGTTGTTGGAGCAGCTACAGACGTAGCAGCTGATTTAAGCGTTTCAGTAACACCACTTGAAGAATTAACATTAGCAGGTGCAGTAAAATACGCAGGTGGCGAATTTGGCTACAACGCAGAACTTTCATACGCAATTGATGCAAATACAACATTCAGTGCATTCTACGGAACATTGTACGATGCAGATGCAGATGGTGTAGTTGATATTAATACAACTGATGCACAATGGTATCTAAAACTTGAATGGAGTGCAAGCTTCTAATATTGAATAATTGAAAACGATATAGAATATAATCCCCGCCTTATGGCGGGGATTTATTTTGTAAACTTATTATATATTTTTTGAAACATTAGAAGAGTATAATTAATTGTGAATATAATAACATAGGAGGTGTTTTAAAATGTACAACGAAATTATTGATATTAGAGCAAGAGAAGTTCTTGATTCAAGGGGAAATCCGACAATTGAAACAGAAGTAATGCTTGAGGATGGTACAATTGGTAGAGCTATTGTACCATCAGGTGCTTCAACAGGAAAATTTGAAGCATTGGAATTAAGAGATGGAGATAAATCAAGATATAATGGAAAGGGAGTTTTAAAGGCTGTTGAAAACGTTAATGAAGTTCTTGCTCCAAGACTTATTGGTTTAAATGCATATGATCAAGTTTTACTTGATAAAACTATGCTTGAAATTGATGGAACAGAAAATAAAAGCAAAGTTGGAGCTAATGCAATTTTATCAATTTCAATGGCTGTTGCAAGAGCTGCAGCTGCTTCTTTGGATTTACCATTATATAAATATTTAGGAGGAGTAAATGCTAAAGTTTTACCTGTCCCATTTATGAATGTAATTAATGGAGGTCAACATGCAGATAACAACCTTGATATCCAAGAATTTATGATTGTTCCTGCGGGAGCTCCAAGTTTTAGAGAAGCTTTAAGATATGGAGCTGAAACATTCCACGCTTTAAAGAAACTTTTGAAAGAGTCTGGTCATGTAACTGCAGTTGGAGATGAAGGAGGTTTTGCACCAAATTTAAATAGTAATGAAGAAGCAATTCAAGTGTTAATTGAAGCAATTAAAGCAGCTGGATACGAACCTGGTAAAGACATATTTATTGCATTAGATGTTGCAGCAAGTGAGTTTTATAACGAAGAAACCAGAAAATATCATATTGATGGTACAGACAAAGATGCTGAGGAATTAATTGAATATTATGAATCATTGATTAACAATTATCCAATAATTTCTATTGAGGATCCTTTTGATCAAGAAGATTGGGAAGCATATGCTAACTTCACTGTAAAAGTAGGAAATAAAGTTCAAATTGTTGGAGACGATCTTTATGTAACAAATGTAAAAAGGCTTTCAAAAGGTGTAGAACTAAAAGCTACAAATTCTATATTAATCAAATTAAATCAGATTGGTTCAGTTACTGAAACACTCAATACAATTGAAATGGCTAAGACAAATAATATGACAAATGTAATTTCTCATAGATCAGGTGAAACTGAAGATACATTTATAGCTGACCTTGTTGTTGCTACAAATGCTGGTATGATCAAGACTGGTTCTCTTTCAAGAAGTGAAAGAATTGCAAAATACAATCAACTACTAAGAATTGAAGAGGAACTTGGTGAAGTTGCTGAATTTAAAGGTCTCGAAGCATTTTATTCAATAAAAAAATAAACGTAGATGATTAAGTAAAGACCAAAAAAATAAAAAGCGCCCCTAAAACTAAAAAATTTTGGGGCGCTTTTTCAATTAATTATTATACATTTTATATGGTAAAGATTTTATAAATTTTTTACGGCGTCAAATTTTTCCTGATCAGCTACGTGAAGGTAAATACTTGTTGTACTTAAATTGGTATGGCCTAAAAGCTCTTGAACTACTTTAATATTAACTCCCCTTCTAATTAAATGAGTTGCATATGAATGTCTTAAAGTGTGAGGATGTACATCTTTTTTAATATTTGCTCTTTTAACTCCTTCTTTAACCCATCTAAATACTGTTGAAGGATGAACATGTTTCTTACCATTTTCAAAAACATAGATTTTTGGCTCAAATGAGTCAATATATTTTTTAAGAAGTGGTACAACTCTTTCAGGTAAAGGAACAAGTCTATCTTTTCTTCCTTTTCCCATTTCAACTCTTAAAAATGGTGGCAAAAATGATATATCTGAAACTCTCATTGAGCATAACTCACTGATTCTAAGTCCACCATAGTAAAGTAGAGAAATAGCAGTTTTCTGTTTTAATTCGTTTTCTTCATCAAAAGATTCAATTAGATTTTTGACTTCATCTTCAGTTAAAAAATCAGGTATTTTTCTTCTAATTCTAGGATGCCTAATTCTTTCCATGGGATTAGAAGAAACAACACCAGACAAATCAAGGTAATTGAAAAAAGTAGAAAGACTTGAAATATATCTTGAAATAGTAGTTTCCTTTGGGCTAACACCAATTAATTCTCCTTTAGATAATGCTTTTAAAAATTCTTCAATGTCTTTTCTGGATATATTTTTAACATCTTTGTTTAAATATTGAAGTAGTTTTCTTACATCTTTTAAATATGCCTTAACTGTATTGTCTGAGTGCCTTCTAACGTGTTCGAGATATTCTTTGAAATTTTCAAGAATTTCTTCCATTTTAACCTCCCGATAAAATTTTTTTCAAGTATTTTCCCGTTAGAGAGTTTTTTGATTTAGCGATTTCTTCAGGAGTACCCTTAGCAACAATGTATCCACCATCATCACCACCAACTGGACCGAGATCAATAACGTAATCAGCATTTTTAATAACATCCAGATTATGTTCAATAACAATTACAGTATTTCCTTTGTCTACTAATCTATTTAAAACGTCAATAAGTTTTTTAACATCTTCAAAATGCAAACCAACAGTTGGTTCATCTAAAATGTATAAAGTATTTCCAGTAGAACGTTTTTTAAGTTCGGATGCTAATTTTACACGTTGGGCTTCTCCACCTGATAGAGTAGTTGCTGGTTGACCAAGTTTAATATATCCAAGTCCAACATCAGCCAAAACTTGAAGAGTTGTACTAATTGAAGGTATGTTTTTGAAAAATTCAAGAGCTTCATCTACTGTCATTTCAAGTATATCAGAAATATTTTTATTTTTAAAAGTAACTTCTAATGTTTCACTATTATACCTTTTACCTTTACAAACTTCGCATTCAACATAAACATCGGGTAAAAATAACATTTCTACTTTAATAATTCCTTGCCCTTTACAATGTTCACATCTTCCACCTTTTACATTAAAACTAAATCTTCCAGCAGAGTATCCCCTTGCTTTTGCTTCAGGTGTCATAGAAAAAAGTTTTCTTATTTCATCAAATACCTTTGTATATGTTGCAGGATTACTTCTTGGAGTTCTTCCAATAGGAGATTGATCAATAGCAATGACTTTATCAATAAATTGTAAACCTTCAATGCTATCATATTCTCCTTCATTTAAATTGGATTTATGTAAGTTATTCATAAGAGCTGGATATAATGTGTCAATTACAAGGGAACTTTTACCGGATCCAGAAACACCTGTTATACAAATAAATGTACCAAGGGGGAAGGAAACGTTTAGATTTTTTAGATTATTATGCCTTGCCCCCTTGATGGTAAGAAATTTTCCAGTTCCTTTTCTTCGGGATTTTGGAACAGGAATTTTTCTAATTCCCTTTAAATATTGAGCGGTAATTGATTTTGAAAGTACTTTTTCAATTTCAGAAACGGGGCCTTGATAAATAACCTTTCCTCCGTTTATTCCAGCAGCAGGTCCAATATCAATAATATAGTCAGCATTTCTTATTATATCTTCATCATGTTCAACTACTATTACGGTGTTACCTAAGTCTCTTAATTTTTTAAGCGTTTTAATTAACCTTTCATTATCACTTTGATGAAGTCCAATTGTCGGCTCGTCTAAAACATAAGTTACACCAGTAAGACCGGAACCAATTTGTGTTGCAAGCCGAATTCTTTGTGCTTCTCCTCCAGATAAGGTTTTAACATTTCTAGAAAGTGTTAAATACCCTAAACCAACTTCATTTAAAAATTGAAGCCTTTTTTCAAGTTCATCTAGTAATTCCTGAACAATTTCTAGTTTTTTTGAAGAAAGTACATTCTTTAAATTTTTTACAAAATCTAGTTCTTTAGAGATAGGAAGGTTTGTAAATTCCATGATATTCAAACCTTTGATTTTTACAGCTAAGGCCTCTTTACGAAGACGTTGACCATTACATTCATGACATTGTTTTTCAACGAAAAATTTATTTACAAGCCATTGCCTAGAATCTTCTGAAGTATACTCGTCATATCTTTGGCGTAATATTTCGACTAAACCATCAAAATAGGAAGTGCCGTACAAAATGGCTTCTTGAGTCTCTTCAGGAAGATTTTTAAATGGTGTATTAAAATTCCCACCATATTGATTGATTATTCTAGCAATTCTTCTTGGAATCCAACCATTTTCTTTATGCCCGATTTTAATGGCTTCTAAAACAGGTTTGTCAAAGTCTATTACTTTTTTCTCATCGACCTCCAAAGTGAATCCCAATCCATGACATCTTGGGCAAGCACCATATGGGCTATTAAATGAGAATAATTTTGGGTTTATTTCTGGCATAGAAATACCACAAATTGGACACATCATTTTTTCAGAATAAAACTTTGTTTCATTGTTTTCAATATCTTTAATAATTACAAATCCATTTCCTTCTTTTAGTGCAAGTTCAACTGAATCAAATATTCTGTGTTTGATTTCATCATCTTTGGTTAAAATTAATCTATCAATTACAAGGTTTATGTTATGTCTTACATTTTTATTCAATTCAGGAACTTCCTCTAATCTATATGTTTCTCCATCAATTTCTACTCTTAAATATCCTTTTTTTAAGAATTTTTCAAAAGTATCTTTAAATGTACCCTTTTTTTCTGTTGCAATAGGTGCTTCAATGTAAATTTTTTTGTTCTCAAATGTTTCCAAAATATCATTTACAATTTCATCGACACTTTTAGATTCTAATGGTCTTCCACATTTGTAACAATAAGCTGTGCCAATTTGAGAGTATAAAACTCTAAGGTAATCATATATCTCAGTTACAGTTCCTATTGTTGACCTAGGATTATGTGAAACGCTTTTTTGATCAATTGCAATTGAAGGTGATAATCCTTCAATACTTTCAACATCAGGTTTTTTTAATTCACCAATAAATTGCCTTGCATATGATGAAAGACTTTCAAGATAGCGTCTTTGCCCTTCAACATATATTGTGTCAAGAGCAAGAGAACTCTTTCCAGAGCCAGACATTCCAGTAATAACAGTTAATGTATTTTTTGGTATTTTAACAGTTATATTCTTTAAATTATGTACTTTTGCTCCTCTGACTATTATATAATTCATATTATTCTCCCTTTATATATATTTGTGTACTTTTAGATATTCAATAATAATTTTAACACTTTCTTCGATATTGTGAATAGAAGTATCAATTTCTACATCAGGTTTTTCTGGTGGAGAATAAATGGCATTAACAAATTCAGTAAAATCATCTAATTTTGTATGTCTCTTATTTCTAATATTTTCAGGGCATTTTAAATAGATTTCGATAAATGGAAATTTAGAATTTTTTTTGATTTTTACTCTTTCTCTTCTAATTGGAGAAACAGATGGAACAATTGGAATAATACCTGCATCAGCTAAAATATAAGAGAGGATACCAAGCCTCCGTATCCTCTCGTTAATATAAAAAGTATCAAAACCTATATCATCAAAAATTTTTAATACTAAATTTCCTTCTAGCACATATGAATTTCTATTTAAAGAATCAAAGTGCTCTTTCAGCTTTTTAGCAATTGTTGATTTTCCTGTCTTACTTTTTCCGGTAATCCAAATAATAAAGTTATTCATTGTTTACAATTTCCTCCAATTTTTTTGTGCCTTCTTCTACTGAGATTGAACCATTTAATATCAAAATTAAGGTATCTTTTATATTTTTGTGTAATTTTACATATTTTCCATCAAAAGGGATTGGCTGAGCAATTTTAGAAGTATAGACAAAAGTGTCTTTAAATG
>Ga0190332_1000204_pt1:5000-13382 | contig 13382 bp, 9 predicted proteins | sample 48720456_MG_FD_161679 | JGI IMG/M metagenome (GOLD analysis project Ga0190332, IMG submission 161679) | Hydrothermal vent sediment bacterial communities from Southern Trench, Guaymas Basin, Mexico - 4872-04-5-6_MG | ecosystem: Environmental > Aquatic > Marine > Hydrothermal vents >... | reverse complement strand
ATGGGGTAAGGGGAAACTAACCTTTCAGGTAATCTCCATTTTTTGCCTAATTCTTCATTATCCTTACTGGGGAATCAACTTTCATTTATTGGGAATAGTTATTTTATGGATTGCCCTTTTTCTTACCCTTTGGTCAGGACTTAATTATTTTATAAAATATGTTACCTATCTTTCAGAGTAAAAAAATATTAACTCTATCTCCTTTCCCAGGGCCACGGCAAAGTCAGGCCATAAGTAATTTAACAAAAAGAACAAACGTTTAAATATGATCTAAAAAATCCAAATGTTTTAATGCCAAAAACAGTTTTAAGTATTAACAGGCTGTTGAAAAAATCATTTTTTTCTCAGACCTGTTCATGGACTAACAAGAGCAAAATATTGCAGGCTTGCCTGGGGCAGACAGGAGTGTTTTTGAAAAATAATAAACCTAAACCATTAATCCGCTATTGATTTTAAGAGAAAATTCCAGCTGCGATGATACCTCAAGGTTAACTTTCACCAACCTATTTATAGCTTTTTAAAAAGTAGAGTTGTTGAAAGAAAAAAGTTTTTTCTTTCTCACCAACCTTCGATTTTTCAGGAGCACGCGGCGCAGCGCTGTCAAAGCCGTAAGCCCAAAGGGTGCGAAAACGGAAAACGGCGTGCTAAACTAGGGAACAGGTTGGGTAAAGATAATATGCATCTGAGTTTTTCAACAAGTCCTTAACACTTAAAACTTTAAATTTTTGGGTTTTAGGCTTGATTTGACATTTGAGCTTTGTCATTTGTCATTTTAAGATTTAGTATTTTTCTAATGTCCATCATTTGGATCTCCGTTAAAACTACTTTGACGAAGTCCTATCTCCTTTCCTCACAAAATAGACATATTTCCGCTGTTATGGTAAATTGATTTTATCAAAATTCCCAGGGATAAAGATTAGCACTGAAAAAATTAAAAATTCAACATGGCTAAACAACATAAACCCAAGCTTAGTTTTGTAGTCCATGAACACCACGCTTCCCACTTGCACTATGATTTCCGCTTAGAGATGCAAGATGTCTTGAAATCCTGGGTAATCCCAAAAGGCCCTTCAATGAATCCTTCGGACAAAAGATTGGCCATTATGGTAGAAGACCATTTACTAAAATATGGAGAATTTGAAGGAATTATACCTGAAGGTCATTATGGTGCTGGGGCTGTGATAATATGGGACAAGGGATATTACTTGCCCCTGGAGAATAAGACGGCAGAGGAGCAACTTAGTAATGGCCAGATTGAATTTATCTTACATGGGGAAAAATTAAAGGGTGCTTTTTCCTTGTTACAGCTCAAAAAAGGGGGAAAGCAATGGCTTCTTATAAAAAAGCAAGATAAGTATGCAGATGAAAAATGGAAGATAAAGCTTGCCTTAACTCCTCAAAAAAGAGAAAACTTAAGGTAAAAATACCTCCTTATATTAAGTAAACGAGAGGATTTTTAGCTGATTTTTCCCTTGCCAAAAAAGACTTTTTATGGTAGGAAATTGACAATTGATTTGCATAAATTTATATTGAAGCTTCAATCAAAAAGGAGGTTTTACTATGACCAAGGCTGAATTAATATCAAGACTGGCAAACAAGACAGGGGCAAAAAAAGTTGACGTGGAAAAAATTCTCACAGCTTTTTTAGAAGAAGCCAAACAAATTCTTAAAACAGAGAAGAAACTTACTCTTACCTCTTTTGGTACCTTTCGAGTAGTAGAAAGAGCAGCACGGGCAGGTAGAAATCCACAAACTGGCGAACCCATCAAAATTCCTGCCACTAAGGTAGTACGTTTCAAACCAGGAAAAGAGCTAAAAACAATGTTTTAAGGAGGATTTTCTCCTCCAAATTATAAGGCGTTTATTAAATAATAAAAACAGAGGCAAAGATAATATCTATCTCCAAATTTAGCGTTAAAAGGAGAAAACGAAATGGTGGATAGTGTTTAATGAAAAGCCTAGTATGCAATTATAAAGAGCACCTAAATCCGTGATTGCTCTAAAAGAAATCCTATAAGTATGGCAAAATAAGGCAATTTTTAAAAAACATATTCAGCTAAAAGGTGGCCATGTTAAAGTTTCCATATTAAGACATTTTATTACTTTACCAAACCTGTTTTTTAGCTTAGCACGCCGTTTTCCGTTTTTCGCACCCTTTGGGCTTACGGCTCTGACACCGTTTCGCCGCGTGCTCCTGAAAATTAAGGTTGGTGAGGAGGAGTTTTGTGAGCCAAATATTCCTTAACTAACTTAATGGCACAATATTTTCCACACATAGTACAAACATCGCTAATTTTTGGTGTACTTGTTTCTCTATAATATCTTGCCTTTTCTGGATCAATAGAAAATTCTATTTGTGTCTTCCAATCAAGTCTTCCTCTTGCTTTAGCCATTTTTTTGTCTTTTTCCCAAGCCTTTTTATCTCCTCTGGCCAGATCCGCAACATGAGCAGCAATCTTGGCTCCAATAACCCCTTCTCTCACATCTTCCACAGTAGGTAAACGCAAGTGCTCGGCGGGAGTAACATAACAAAGAAAATCGGCTCCTGCCCATGCAGCTATGGCCCCACCAATGGCTGCGGCAATATGGTCATAACCAGAGGCAATATCCGTCACTAGTGGCCCTAAAACATAAAAAGGCGCTCCTTTACATAATTTCTTCTCTAAAAGCACATTAGCCTCAACTTGATCCAGTGGTACATGACCAGGTCCTTCTATCATTACCTGAACACCCGCATCCCACGCACTTTGGGTTAATTCTCCTAAAAGGACTAATTCTTGAATTTGAGCCCTATCTGTAGCATCAGCTAAAGAACCTGGCCTCAAACCATCTCCCAAACTTAAAGTAATATCGTATTTCTGGGCAATTTCTAAAAGTCTATCGTAGTGATCATAAAGCGGATTTTCCTTTCCATGATAAAGCATCCAGGTAGTGAGAAATGCTCCACCACGACTTACAATGTTTGTTAAGCGTCCCTGTCTTTTCAGCCTTTCTAAAGATTGCAAAGTTACCCCACAATGTACAGTCATAAAATCAACACCCTCTTGAGCTTGCTTTTCGATGACAGAAAAAATATGGTCCACACTCATATGAATAATCCCACCCTTTTTATGAACCATTTCTATAGCAGCCTGATAAATAGGCACTGTTCCAAAGGGTATGGGAGATCTTTTTAATAATGTTTTGCGAATTTCCTCTAAATTGCCGCCAGTGCTTAAATCCATAACCGCATCTGTCCCTGCCTTAATAGCCACTTCTAATTTTTTAATCTCCTCCTCTAAATTTATATAATCTGAAGAGGTGCCAATATTAGTATTCACCTTTACAGTTAACCCCTCACCTATACCTACCGGCCTTTTTAAAACCTTATTCTTATTAGCCGGAATAACTACCTTACCTTGAGCAATCTTCTCTGCCAGAGCTTGCACAGACATATTCTCATAATCAGCTACTGCTTTCATTTCAGAAGTCATTATACCCTTTCGGGCCGAAATCAACTGAGTTTCACGCATATTTAAAAACCTCCATGGCTAGCTTAATTACTTTTTGCACTACCTCTTGGGGATGTTTCCCTAAAACTCTAATCATTGCTTCCTTACCAAAATCACCTTTATCATAAACCAAATCAGGCAAACTGCCAAATTGCTCAATGGCTCTTTCTGTAATCCAAGGCAAACTCAACCCTTCTATGGACTTGGTCTCTGAAGGTTCATCCTTTCTAACTATCTCCTGAATCTTATACCCCAATTTTTTGGCTTTTTCTATAAAATCATCCCTATACTTAATATTCATGGCTGAACGATATTCGCTATCAAATTCCATAGCCTTTAAAACTACACTAGCCATATGCTGAGAAACGCCAAAATCAGGCGGACCACAAGCCACAACTTTCCCCTCCACCACACTCAATCTTCCAGAAAAAGCGGCCACCTGATCATAAGTCTTGGCATAAGGAAGGGCATAAACTAAATTACTTCTTACCTCTGGCACAAACGGGCTAACATAAGGCACCTCTTGCAAACGATTTAAAGCCCTTTTTAAAGCCCTAATAACTTCATAGCAAGCCATTTTTTGTTCTATCCAAGCATAAGGATGAGAAAGCAAATTACCTTTACTTACTCTCAATGCACCTTCTATAGCCAAGGTAACAAATTTTTTGGCCTTTTCTACAGCATCAGGCAAAGATAAACCTTTGGCCAAAAAGGTAGCAATAGCACTACTCAATATACAACCTGTGCCATGCACTGGTTGTAATTGTCTCTTCGTTACTTCCCAAATATAAAAATCACTTCCATCAAATAACACATCTGTAGCGGTTTCTAGTTCTCCTCCTTTTACTAAAATCGCTTTTACTCCAAAGTTTTTTAACTTTTTAGCAGCTTCTTTCATCTCTTCTAAATTTTTAGGTTTCTTCCCCAGAATAATTTCTACTTCATCCAAATTGGGAGTTATTAATTCAGCCAAAGGAAAAAGCTTTACCAAAGCTTCAGTTGACTCATTTAAAATAAACCCTTTTTTAGCTTTTATAACAGGATCAATTACAATATGAGGTAAATGGTGCTGAGAAAGCCACTCTCCTATAAAATTAACTATCTCTGTGTTAGGCAACATTCCTATCTTCACCGCATCAATGGAGAAATCTGAAAATAATGTATCTAATTGCTGTTTTATAACTTTTTTTTCTACAACATAACTTGCCTTAACACTTTGAGTATCTTGAACGGTAAGAGCTGTTGGCACAGTGAGGCCCACTTCCCCCAAAGCAGTAATGGTCTTCAAATCTGCCTGTAAACCTGCTCCACCTGTAGGGTCAAAACCAGCAATAATTAGAACAACCGCCATATATACTAAAATTAACTTGGCTCATATAAGTTGTCAATTGCATAAATTGTAGTTCTTAGTTAAAAATAAAATATGTTTGCCTATTACCCCACAATTTTTCGACATCTTTTGAAAGAAATTTTTACTTATTTCATATTTACTTTTATTATTTTTGTATTTCTCTTCCAAATAGGCAAAGTTTTTGAGCTTACTCGTCTTATTGTTGTTCATCACATAAGTTTTGGCACTATTGTAAAACTCTTAATCTACACCCTACCCTATTTTTTTTCTTATATCATCCCTGTTTCCACTTTGTTTAGCACTTTACTCACCTTTTGCCGATTTAGCCAGGATAAAGAATTTATGGCATTAAAAGCATCTGGAATAAGCTCAAAAGCCTTCTTGCCCCTGTTAGCTGGATTTGCCTTCTTTTGTTTAATCCTAACAGCACTTACCACTATGCTTGGTATTCCATGGGGAAGTGAAGCGGCAAGAGACTTAACTTTCTCTCTAACATCTCAGAAGGCAGAAGTTGCTTTAAAACCAGGAGTTTTCAACTCATTACCCGGAGTGGTTCTCTATGTAGAAAAGACAGAAAATGGGCAATTGCAAAACATATTTCTTTATTCTGAAAAAAAGGCTTATCCAGGAGAAACAATCATAGCTCAAAAAGGAAATATTCTACATCAAAAAAATAAAGTAATCTTCCAATTGCAGAATGGTTGTATATGCAAAGCACCCACAAGAGAAAAAGATTTAGTTACAGGTTTTTTGACCTATCAAAATTACAATTATATTTTAGAAATTCCTTCGCATTTAGGAAAGAGAAGAAAACATCCTAAAGAATATCCACCCTGGGAATTATGGAAAAAGATTAAGATTTATAAAAAAGAAAAAAAAGACCCTACTAGTCTCATCCTAGCCTTCCATAAAAAAATTAGTGTTCCTGGAGGGGCATTTATTTTTGTATTCTTAGGAGCAGTTTTGGGATTAAGAGAAGAAACTAAAAAATCTTTGGGAGGTATCTCTTTGGGCCTAATTCTCTTTACTTTATATCAGGCTCTTTTTATAGCAGGTAAAAATTTAGCTAAAGCCCATGTCATCCCAGCACATTTGAGTTTCTGGCTTCCCAATTTAATATTTGGTGGAATTACTATTTACTTATGGTGTAGAGAAATAAATGATTAAAATTTTAGATAAATATACAACTAAAAGCTTTTTAAAATCTTTTAGTTTCTTACTCATTGCTGGTGTTAGCATCTATTTTATATTTGATTTTTTCGAAAAAATAGATAATTTTATAAACGCCTCTGTTCCCCAAAAATTTATCTTTGCCTATTTTCTCTTTTCCCTTCCTAAAGTTATCACCCAAATATTACCCACTGCTTGCTTACTTGGAGCCCTTATTAGCCTGACATTTCTGAAAAAACATAATGAATTAGCTGCTATGCAAGCTTCAGGAATAAGCCCCTATCGTATAAGCGCATCTTATTTCATGATAGGTCTATTAACTTGCTTGGGATTTTTTTTATTTAATGAAATAATTGTTCCTAAAGCTCAGGCTAAAGCAAATAATATATGGCTTGTTCAAGTGAGAAAGAAAATGCCTAAAGGAGGTTATTTTCAAGAAAGAATCTGGCTAAAGAGTAAAAGAAATATCTATCAAATAAACGCTATAAACTTCAAGACAAAAACCATGTTTGGCATCACTATTTATTTTTTTACACCACAATTTCAACTTGAACAAAGACTTGATGCCAAGAAAGCAATATGGGATGAGAAAAACAAAGTTTGGATATTTTATGATGGAGTAGAACAAAAATTAATTCCTCATCAAGAAACTAAGAGTTTCCAAAAAAAAGCATTCCATCTTAAAGAAACACTGGATGATTTTCAATTTTTAGAAGCAGACTACCAACGATTAAACATCTGGCAATTAAAAAAATACATTACTCAAATAAGCTCTCAAGGATATGACCCTACGGTCTATACGGTAGATTTCTGGCAGAGAACAGCTATTCCTCTAACTCCCCTAATTTTTACCATTTTTGCTATCTCCCTGGTTTTTAAGGGAAAAGAAACAAAAGTGAGTTTTGTTTTTAGCTTAGGCATCATTATTTCTTTCATTTTCTGGGTAATCCAAGCCCTCTCAATTGCCCTTGGTAAAGGAGGATACCTAAATCCTTTTTTAGCAGCCTGGTTACCCAACATCTTGTTTGGGCTTTGGGGAATAATAATGTTGCGTTACTTAAATGAATAAAAAAACCCGGCGGCTACCTACTTTCCCACGGAGGAATCTCCGCAGTATCATCGGCCTTGGAGGGCTTAACTTCCGAGTTCGGAATGGGATCGGGTGTGGCCCCTCCAGTATTGCCACCGGGAATAAATTTCTTATTTTATGAAAGACACATTTAATTTCTTGTAGCCAAGTCACACGGCCGATTAGTACCGGTCAGCTTCACCCATTGCTGAGCTTCCACCTCCGGCCTATCAACCTCGTAGTCTCCGAGGGGCCTTTAGGGATAGCCCTTTCGGACTATCACGGGAGACCTCATCTTAGGGTGGGCTTCCCGCTTAGATGCCTTCAGCGGTTATCCCGTCCGTACATAGCTACCCGGCACTGCTCCTGGCGGAACAACCGGAACACCAGAGGTACGTCCCTCTCGGTCCTCTCGTACTAGAGAGGGCTCCCTTCAAGTCTCCTGCGCCCGCGGCAGATAGGGACCAAACTGTCTCGCGACGTTTTAAACCCAGCTCACGTACCCCTTTAACGGGCGAACAGCCCGACCCTTGGGACCTTCTCCAGCCCCAGGATGGGATGAGCCGACATCGAGGTGCCAAACCTCCCCGTCGATGTGGACTCTTGGGGGAGATAAGCCTGTTATCCCCGGCGTACCTTTTATCCGATGAGCGACGGCCCTTCCATACGGAACCGCCGGATCACTAAGGCCTGCTTTCGCACCTGCTCGGCTTGTGGGCCTCACAGTCAAGCCTCCTTATGCCTTTACACTCAACGGCGGGTTTCCAATCCGCCTGAGGAGACCTTTGCGCGCCTCCGTTACCTTTTAGGAGGCGACCGCCCCAGTCAAACTACCCACCTAACACTGTCCCTGAACCGGATTACGGCTCGAGGTTAGGACTCTAAGCTATGAAGGGTGGTATTTCAAGGATGGCTCCACGGGAACTGGCGTCCCCGCTTCTTAGCCTCCCACCTATCCTACACATCATAGCCCAAAATCCAATGTTAGGCTATAGTTAAGGTGCACGGGGTCTTTCCGTCTGGCCGCGGGTAGATCGCATCTTCGCGACCACTACAATTTCACCGGGTCCCTGGTCGAGACAGCGCGGCGATCGTTACGCCATTCATGCAGGTCGGAACTTCACCTCTTTCCTGTGTTTCCACAGGGGGTAGACTATACCTTCACCTCACCAAGCACCCTTAGGAGCTTTTCCTTTGTATATTTTCTTTTTCCTGAAGGATTCATCTCATACGCTAACTCAATAATTTTGGGCAAATATTTTCTACTTAGATGTAAATTTGCACGAACCATCTTACAAATT
>Ga0190332_1000198_pt1 | contig 13553 bp, 17 predicted proteins | sample 48720456_MG_FD_161679 | JGI IMG/M metagenome (GOLD analysis project Ga0190332, IMG submission 161679) | Hydrothermal vent sediment bacterial communities from Southern Trench, Guaymas Basin, Mexico - 4872-04-5-6_MG | ecosystem: Environmental > Aquatic > Marine > Hydrothermal vents > Sediment ... | reverse complement strand
GGAGAAGTTGAATAAAGTCCATATTTTAGATTTTTCTCATCCCAAAACTTCACAAGTTCCACTAAATCATCTAATAAAAGAAGAGGTTCAGTACCCAAGATAAGAAAAAACTCTATACCCCACCTCTCATTCAAAAAAGAAAAAACCGACTTCCATTGGTCAACTGACAACCTACGTCTATCTCTGTGAGGAGAAACAACAGAACAATAAGGGCAATGACGTGGACATAACCTATTTAAATATATAGCACAGCAATGAGATTTAAACATCTTTATTACTCCCTTTTATATCTTTGGTACTCCCAAACCAAAACCTATGACAAATCCCAATATGAAACCAGTAATGAGACCAAATACAAAACTCATTTGTCTGTAGATTCCATTGTATTTCTTTTTTCCTGCCAACTTTTAAAAATACTTTCCATGGTATCAGCTATACTCCTATATAAGCCTTGGGCATGATAGTTTCGGGTTTCATTCAATGCAAGTTTCCGGTAGTGTAGATAGATTTTTTCGACTACAAAAGGAGAAACACTAACAATTATCTTATCTTTATAATAGCAACCCAGCTCTTCTGGAGAAAGTTTTACATCTAAAACTTTAATATCTTCCATTCTTCCCCCCTTAATCTACTAAAAGTATCTCAAAGTTTCGCACTGCTTCAGGTTTAGGTAATGGAATATGAATTGTACTCTCAGTAAAGTCACTCTCCGTACCTTCTCCATTTATAGCTGTAATACCAAAAGTGTAATCTTCACCCAAAGTGGTTACTTCAGCTTCAAATAACTCCTCAAAACTTTTCGACTGCTGTTCTTCGGTGGTACAATATGATTTCATTTCTTTTATTAACTTCCATCCGTTTCCATCTTTCATATATAACTTAAAATGAATTTCTAGTCCCGCCGGACAGTTATAACTCCATTTTGCCTTGAATGTTTTAATTTCTGAAGCAACTGCAATAGAAAACTCTTTCTGGGCTTCAGCACCAAAAGTAACCGCTGTAACACAAAATAACAGCAATAACCAACTAATTATTTTTTTCATTTTTCACCTCCCAGTTAGTCAACTTCTATTTATTAACTAATCCACCATCTATAACTACATCTACACCATTTAAATATCCAATCTCTGTTATTTTCTTAATGTAAACCGCCAACTCTTCCGGTATCATAGCTCGCCTCAATGGTACTTGCTCAATAAGATGTTCAGGAACCTCTTCTTGACCACCTAATCTAGTATTGACAAATCCCGGAGCTATCCCAATAACTCTATAATTTCCATCAAATTTTAAAGCAAATGATTTTATCATGGAAGAAACTGCTGCTTTAGTAGCATCATAAAGAGGAGTATCTGGCTGAGGTCTATAAACTGCAACAGAACTAGTTACCACAACTAGACCTCCTACTCGTAATAACTTATCTGTATAATGCAACCCGTAATAGACCCCGAGTAAATTTGTTCTTACCAACTCTTCTCTATGTCTATACTCCTCACCTTCTTCCCACCAAGCCACACCAGCGTTTAGAAACATCATGGAAAAGACCTGAGGGTACTTCTGGGTGAGTTTTAACCAAGTATCTTCTTTTCCTACATCGCCACCTTCACGTCTGGAAACTCCTACGACTTGATACCCGCTTTCAGAATAAATACGACAAAGTGCTTCACCTATCCCACTACTTGAACCAGTGACTAATATATATTTATCCACCATCTCATACCTCCTTGCTTACTCTTTCTAACCACACCGCCATAAGTTTTTTAAAATTTTTCTCTCCTAAAAACAAAATCCAGTTATTTTTTATAAATTCTTTCTTATCAAAATTCCAATTCTTAACCAAACTTGGCGCCACTTTACCAACTACTTTAACTTTTTGTAGTTCCCATCTATCTACTTCTATCTCTAAGATGGGAAGTGAAGATTGAAGTTCATCCTTTCGTTCTAGCAACTCTGTTACCAACTTATCTATACTAGCACTAGAAGAAAACCTAAAATATTTTACTTCCTTTTCTCCTAAAACTAAGTAAGGTAAAAAATAATATGTAAATGGTTCCAGATGAAGAAGTTTAAATTTAGGACCCTTAACTTTGTGACCTCTTAAATACTGCTGTATTTTATGACCTATTTCTGTTTCTCCCATCCGACATAAAGGACACCGTTGAGAACCTGGACAGTACACAGGACGGTTCTGAGTCCAGACCCAAAAATTGTAATGAGCACGAATCTCAAAAAATACATTCCCACATACAACTATCCGACCTTTAAAACTTTCCAATTTACTCTCCTAACTTTACTTCTCCACTATACCCGTATTCTTCTTCTAAAGCTGCTCGCAAAAGATCTTCAATCGGTCCCGGATTCTTCTTTATAATTTTTATAAAATCCGCAAACCGATGACCAGATTTTTCTCCTTGGATTTTCCATATCCCACCACTTGTACTAAGAAGTTTCCTCTGGTTTAAAAACTCAACACATGAGTATAAATCAGAAAATAATCCACTTTCAAAATCTAAAACCAGCTCACAAAGTTGAAGAGGAGATCCACATTTATTCTTCTCAGGTAAAATTCGTATAAAAGTTCCACACCGGTCACCTCTTTCCCATTTTCTTCCTCTAGAGAGAAAAAGAGCTTGTGCTGCAGCAAATTTCTGAGCAAGTCCTCGAGGCAGAGTATAACCAGAAGCACTAATCATACCTTTTGTTGAGTGAGAAAACCTATCAACCTGAATATCTGTAGTTAATTGATTTAAAATTATAAGAGTTACCCTACTTTTACTAAGAATATCGGGTAATTTTTCAAAAAGCTTACTTAGCATTCTCGCTTCCACTGCTACATTCGTATCAGAAATACTACTTTGAAAACTCAACTTAGATGGTGTTTGCTTTAATGAATCCCAAATCACCAACCCAGTTTTCTTTTCTTTAATAGAGTTATCTAAAATATTTAGTAGAACCGCTTCCGTATCTTCTAAAGTATCAGGACACACCAAAAGTATCTTTTTTTCTCCCTCTGTAGTATCTTCCTGAGCAAGCCTGAGACCTACCTGATGAACTCTATTATAGGATAGAGCGTGCTCGGTGTCAATGTATATAGCGTAGTCACCTTTATCTAAAAATTTCTTTGCTATCTGTAAACTTAGCGTAGATTTTCCAGTCCCTTCACATCCATATATCAGAGCTATACCCGGATTTACTATTCCAGATTGAAGCGAAGCATTTAAAAGGTTAAACTGAGTAGGAAAAAATCCAATATTTTTAGGTATATACTGTTGGAGGTCTATTAGTAGTTTTTTAGAAAAATTATCTCTACTCATTTCCCAGTCTCCTTTCTATTTTTTCTAATACAGTTAAAGCAGTAGTTAACATCTGGTTAACTACTGCTTTATCACAAGAAAATACTGGAGCCGTAAGAGGAGTTTTAAATATTTTATGAAGCTGCCGAAACTCCTCCTCTGAGACATCTTCACAACAACCCGGTACTATAAAAGTCCAGTTTTCAGAACCCATCGCAGGTTCACATCTAAGAAATTTTGCACTAGAATGGATTTTCTCCTGCACTTTAATAAAAAATACTTCTCGCATACTTTCATTTGTGGCTGGGTACCAGTAATTTGTCCACGTTTTAATTAAATTCTTAAATTCAAGTAGATCATGATACTCTAAAGAAAGAATATCAATATAACTTCTCACCGTGCATAGTGGACACTCTGTTAGATGTCCTATACATCTCCATTTATTTCTACCCACTTTATGAAACTTCTCCTCAAACATACCTTCCACACATATATAATATAGTTCATCTATATGAGGATAGCGAAAAGAAGATGAAGTTTTTACCTTCTTTACCTTCTTTTTCCAGTTCTGCAACCGTTTCCAGTTAATTAGTTTCATCTTTTTTCCAAAAAAAGAATACCCCTGTAAGCATGATTAGTTGACTGAGCCAGACCTATATTCCCCCGATAAATCCAGTTATCGACTTTTCTCCACTGAGGCATATAAGTATCGAGCCAAACTAAAAAACCTCCTGGTTTTATTACTTTAGAACATTCAGTAAGTACCTTCTTCTTACTAAACGGTTTAACTCCGTATTTTTCAAAATTGCCACTGTAAGGAGGGTCGGCTAGGATAAGATCAAATACTTCTTCCTTAAAATACCGAGATAAAAACACAGCATCACCAACTACATTAGGTTTTAACTCTGGTTTTATATCAAAAGTTAAAACCCGGCAGCCATCCCCTTCTATACTGCCTGAAAACAGATGTAATATCCGCCCATGTAATAAAAAATCAGGAAACAGTAGCATTACTCTATCCAAATAAGAAGGAGGATAAGCTCCATAGAAATACTTTCTCCCTTTTGATGTATTATACCAAGCACCAATCAACCAAAACCCAGCTACCACATCTCCATGAACAACAAGAGGTGACCAGCTCTTTTTTCTGTGGTAGTTATACCAACCAACCCTCTCCTTAAACTCCATTTACCAACCAGTACTAAAAAGGTATATCATCTTCAAAACTAACATCATCTTCATCTTCACCTGCCACTTCTTCACCTAACTCATCAGATTTAGTTCTATTTAAGTTATCATCCCATTCCTGCTTCCATACCAATAAAGGATAAGCTCTAAGAAATTCAGAGAAAAGTATTACATCTTTTTCATCTCCAAAAAGAAAATTAATCTGTTCCTTATTATTATCCATAACCTTAATATTTCTTAGTACAAGATAACTTTTGTCATCTTTACTGTAAACTTGAAGATAAAGAAAATTTTGACCATTCTGCCACTTATGAATGAAACTCCTTTTATAATTTTCTTTCTTTTTCCAATACTCCAGAGATTCTAGTAGCCACTTCCGTAGAAGCAATCCTTCAGATAGATCTAACTTAAAAGCTTGCCTATTTTCCCAGTCATAAACTTTGGTTCCTTTTTCTACAAATCCAACTTCGGGTGCATCTTTCCTCCTTTTAGCAAAAGAAATCCACAATCCACTACTATCACCTCTAAGTTCCACTGCAGACCTTCCGCAGTAAAAATTTTGTTTCATTTGCAACCTCCTTTTTAAAAAATATTTTTAGAAAGTTACTCTTCGCCAGTTATTTCTTTTTCTTCCATTAGTAACTCGTAAGAACTTAGATGATGCTTCTGTAATTTCAATGTCTCACCTAGACAAGTAAGATAAAAAATATGGTGAAAATAAGCTATAAGCGGTTTTTTCTTTCTAAAATCAAAATTCCGTATTAAAACTTCCCTACACACCTGTGCAAAACATTCATTAAAAAAATCGTCCCAATACTCCCTCCACCCCCAAAAATGTTTCTTTAACAATCCGTAAACTAAAGGGCGGAGGAGATAGTATAATTTAGTTTTCCACTTCTCTAGTTCTCCCGTAATTTTTATATATTCATTATATAAAAAACTAACATCAACATCCCTCAACTCATTAACAAACTCCAGAAGAAGTTTTCGGTAATCTTTTTTTACTACATCTTTCATAACTGGGGAAATAGAGAGAATTGATACTATACCTTTCCATTTTCTTCTGTTAGGGGAGTTTAGATACCGGATATAAAGAACTTGTTGTGCTAACTCTACACATTTTTTATAAACCTTCTCGACCACAGCATTATAATCTTTATAGGGGATTGATTTTGGAACATAACCCTTAGTCGAGACATGTGCTATAATCTCATCTAGCGTCCAATCGGAAGTGTAGTACCGTTTCCAACTTCTACTTATTTTTTTCGGCATATTTCCTTTTGTAATCTCCCACACTGTAAATCTAGCAACTCGGGTAATTTCTTCCTAGAAAATTTAGTTCTTAAAAATCTTTGAAATCCTTTAATATGACTGGAATGTCCAAAACGAGTAAACCCCACTCTTGGCAAATATTTTTTACGACATTTACCTTTCAGTTTTCATCACCTCCATTTTTGCATTTATATTAACATAAAATCTAAGTTATGTCAAACGATTCCAACAGTGAATATCTTGAAACTTGGTTTAGCCCAGGAACCTATAGACGTCCCGAAAAAGGAAAAGTTCTCAACCATAATCTAAGTCTATCAATAGATACTAAAACCTTTTTTATTCCTCTACTTTGGAACAGTAAGTTTATAGTCAATCCACCGAATACTTTTCCATAGTTTATCAATCCTAGAAAGAACTTCGGGAGTTATTTTATCTTTATCTAAAACCGCTTCTTCATTTGTAAATTCCTTACTAACACTATACACCAATTTATCAAGTTCATATTTTGACTTAATTTCCTCATCAGTTGGTTCAGTTCCAATTTCTTTTATAAATCCCGAAAACCAACACCACAACCAATCATCAGCAGCACATCTACGCCAATAAAAATTATTACCTAAAGCATACTTAGCTCTAGTACCATCCCAATAACTAGGTCTGGTTGTATCTCCCCTTTTACTTGCTTTTATCATTTCCATAATTTCGCTATATTTAAGAAAAGGTTTATCAAAAGGAAATTCTCCAGAACGATGTACTTCTACTTCCATCTCTTTTTTACTTTCTCGTAAACTAGTTCCCGTTAAAGGTTTAAACCAGACATCTTTCTCCATTAACCAAAAATCAAACTGCTTCCGAGCTAACTGAAGAAGGGTGGTAAAACTAACTCCTTTATATACAAACTTTCTATATCGACAGGATGAAGAAAACCAAGGACACTGAGGACCTTTACATGGTTGAAAAGTAAGTTGACACCTATAATAACTCCTATCCTCAATCAAGTTACTATAAGTGTCAATCTTCAAGTGGAGAAGTAAAGAAAAAGCATCTGTACCAATCTGCAGTAAAGACCTAAGTAAAACTTCAATTTTTTCTAGTAAAGACAATTCACTTCCTCAGCTACCCACACAGCGAGCACTGAATAGAAGTACTGCATGGGTAAACCAAGTTCTGAATTTTAACTCCTATACATCTTCAGATTAGATTTTCAGCGCATACTACTGAGAGATATCATTACTAAATCCATCAGTAACTTCTTTCATCGGAGCTAATACTTGTTCCGCTTGTCCACGGACCTCTTCTGGAAGTCCTGCCATGTTAACATTTATTACTTTAATAATCAAGTGTATTAATTGAATAAAAGTAATTTCTCTATAATCCTCTGGAGATACTCCCTCGACAACTTTCTCTAGTAAATCTAGTATCTTCGTTCTATTCTCCGCCTTAGAGAAATATTCCAGAAAAACTTCGGGAGTAAGTTCTTTCTCCCCTTTATTTTTTGATAAATTTCTGAAATCACAAATTATTTCCAACAAATCTGATATGACATCTATCAATTTCGTAAAATGAAGTGGGTAGATCTCGTAGGCCGAAGAACCAATAACAGTTACTTCTTTAGTATTCTTCCGTAAAAGAAATTCAAGATCGGGTGGAATCTCACTTATCTTTGAGACAGACATTATTGAACCTCCTTTCTTGAAAATTTTGTTTCTTCTCCTTCTAAAGTAGCCATAAAATCAGTTAAACTTTTGGGTTTATCGGAATCTGTTCTTTTATCTAATATCTCCTGACAATTAATAATAATTTTAATAAACTGAACTTTAGCAAGATAAACTCCTGGGGATGGATCCGGGATCTCATCTAACTGCTTAATCTGTTCTTCACAATAGTTCATAATTTGTATATATTTTGCTAAATTCATTTTCTACCTCCCTCCAACTTTTCTTCTAAAAACTTAATTAGATCTGCCCTCTCTTTTGGAGATAGCTCTGGAAATACATACTTGATAATAAACGAAATAGGTAACTGGGGAAGAAGTTCTTGTAGAAGAGACAACACTTTTGCTTTCTGAAGAGTTGCTTGGGTCTGAACTTCATCATCAATTAGAGAAGGTGGTGGAAAATGAATAAATACTGCATATTTTTCTATATCAATATCATTATAAATACAAATTGTTTCATAAAGTTTAACTAATACACGTGAAATCTTCTTCTGGTATTTCCGAATAGTTCTAGAAAAATTTACTTCCACCTTAGTTATAATATCTCTATTTCTCGTGCTCTCTTCATAGTTGAGATATGCTTTAGGAATATCTAAAGCTGCCAGTAATCGCCGTTGGATAAACTTAACATCGGGGACATCTGTAAGAGTTGCATCTGAAGAAAGAACATCGACCTGAGTTGCAGAATCTGGCGTTTTTGGAATTACTATATCAAGTATATCCCGCATTGAGTTTTTTCCTCGTATTAGTCCCTTTTTTAAATCTATCTTTAGCTTATTCTTAACAATAGCAGCCCATTTTTTAATATATTTTCTTGCCTCCTCTGTATCTTTTCCAGTTACATCTATATAAAAAACTAACTTCTGAGCTGCCCTACTAATTCTATAGATAAGAATAGCTTCTTCAAGTAATTTTAGATACCTCCACGACCGAACTAACGGGTATAACATACTTTTACCAGGTGGAATTGCAGAAAGAGAAAAATGATAAATTTTAGATCCGATTGGTTTCTTATTATTATCTCTCCATTGGTAGTAACGAGTTATTCTACCATCTTTTCCTATATCCCAAGTAATTTCATTACTAGGTAAATAGTAGACCTTCTTATTTCTAAATTCCAGAAATCCATCTCCATATTTGACTAAATCTTCTATGGCTTCGGGTAAGAAATCTTTGATACCCGAGTTCTCTTCCCATTGTCTTAATTTAAGCAAATCTCGCTCAGATCTTTTAATATAAGATTCATCTAAACATTTTTTAAATATAGTTTTTCTATCATACAAAAGCATCTCTTTCCGCGGAACTAGATACACTTTATACTCATTTAACTCACCCACAGAAGAACCATAATAGATAATATCAGCAATTTTCCCCACCGCCCCAAAAACTTCAGGGGTGCATTGTAACATCTCATCAACAGTATCACAAAACTTCCTTCTATCATCTGTGTCAGAAACATCAATACTAAAGTCAGCAGAAACCAGAAGGGCCTCAATTATATCATATAAACTTAAATCTAAATCCACAAAAAGAGCTTCTTCGGATAGTTTACTATTTTTTGCAGGTACAGTTTTTTCTTTTTCCACCTAACCAACCTTTACCTTTCGGATTATTGGACGACTGACATCTACCAGATCTTCCATTTCTTTCTCTCTCACTACATCTTCACGCACTTTTACATCTAATACTTCTAAAACTTTAGCAAGATCTTTAAAAGAACGAATCTTTCTAGGATCTACTCGATAATAGATTACCTCAGCCACTTTTCCTCCTTTTTGAAAAATTTAGTACTTAAAGTAACATCTCCAAGTCAAAAGTCTCTCGATGCATAGGCCCCCAGTTCATAGCTTGGTACAAACTTTTTAGTTTACTTTCAACTAAAATATGGAACATTTTTTTTCTATCTATCTCCACTTTACCACCCGGTAAAACTAAAGAACCAAAAGGGTAACTCTCCCCTCCTGTAAGTTCCCATCCCAGCACATCTTCTAGTGGTTGGTTACGCCGTAACTTAATAGGACGAATATAGACATAGCGGATCTTTTCTTTACCTTGTATTTTTCTCCTATTAAGCAGGTGACAGATAGAATTCCAATTTTCTGAAGCTCTTACTGCAATTGGTTTCCCTTTTTTACCCCCGCTTTTATTTTTTTCTTCTCTCATATAATCTTTTAATTTTTTGCTTAAACCCGTTGGAAAATAAAGTATATTTCCCACTTCTTCTTCAGAACTTTGTGATATATGAGACCAAAAAGCATTAATCTCTCTTTCTATATCTGCTTTACTTTTTCCATGTAAAACCATTTTATAAATCCGCTCTAAAAACTCCCTCACGGGAACTGGGGTATCAGATCTTACTATCTCAAGTCCTTTTTTCTCATACCTATCTACCTTACCACCCTTATAAGAAACTAGATGAAGAAAATACCGCTTCTTAACTGGAAAAAATAAACCAACATCGGCCACTAGTTCAGAATCCATTTTCAGATAATGTTCAGAACCAACTCCGAAAGTAAACTTAGCGTAGAAATCTATAAAACTATTTACTTCATCTATTAATTTTGATGTAGAAAAATTTCTTTTGCCGAAAGCAACAAAACTAGAATCTGTATCTCCATAGACAACTTTATAACCTCGGCCCCTCAGTTCATTTATGACATTTTGTATTAAAGATTGTCCAGTAACAGTTACCGCTTCTGCTAGATTTATATTATAGAACCTAGAACGTCCATAACCAAGGTATCCATAGAAAGAATTGAGTAATATTTTATATGTATATTGTTTATTATAGTAAAAAGTTTCTTTTTCTTTATCTTTACCAACCCATTTTTTCATTTCTTTACTATACTGTAACCGACGCTCAAAGATATAATCTAACAACTGTGGAATAATTCCCCGAGGTTGTCTACGATAGAAAGTATTATTAGCTGCTTTATAGTAGGACTCATTAGGAGCTGGATTACTAACCAAAGTTTCGGGACTTATATTTAAACTGCGAATTATGCTGGGGTACAGAGAGACAAAATCAAGATCTATTATCCATTCATGCCTCCCAGTGACTGGTTCCATGACAAAAGCACCTTTAAACTTCTCCACCGCTTCTGTTCCACCAACACTCCTGCCAACTAGTGATTTCCGCTGTAGAAAACTTAATATAAAAGAATCAACCACTTTAGACTGCTGCAGCACATACTTATATGGACAATTGCTTTCCCGTTTAAGTTCAAAAGCAAGATCTAAAAAACGAAGTTTTTTATCTAACTCAACAACTAACCGAACATCATTTATATTATATTGTATAAACCGTTTACTATCTTTCTTATATGCTTCATTTATATCGGAAGCAGTTAAAGTTTTTCCCTCCCCCAACTCCAAATGTGCGATATAATCTAGAGAAAAACTTTCTTTCTCACTATATGTGAATTTTCTATATAAATCTAAGTAATCCAGAACAGAAATACCTCGTATAGAATACTCTTCATGAGTATCTTCTTTTTTAGGAAAAGTTACTAACCCAATAGGAGATAGTTTCTTATCTATTCCTAGTAACCGAGCCCGACCTAATATCCATTTTAAATCAAATCCCCGTATCCACCATCCCGTTAAAATGTCAGGAGTATATTTTTTCCAAAATTTAGATAAAAGAACTAAAAGCGACCGTTCAGAATCCACCCGATACAAGTTCCAGCCCTTCCCAGTTCTTTTTCCAGTTAGTTTATTAGGAGAAACAAAAAAGATAAAATATTTTTTCAGGTAGTTATCCCACAAAGTAATTATATTTATAAAACTTTTTCCATCATCTATTTCCGGAAAAGAATTAAAAGGAGAATACACCTCTATATCCAAAAACTGTACTCTAGGAGTTACAACAGGCACTTGAGAAAGACGTGAGTGATAATCTATATTATACCTAATATCATATAAAACATCAGCTTCATAAGTAGTCCAACCTTGCATCGTCCATTTCTCTCTTTCTCTAGGCACTAGTCCAGGATGTGCTGTATAGATAATTTTAACTTTATCCCTTGGGGCTACAGGCCCGTAGTCTTTTTGAGAAACATAAAAATATGGTTTAAACTTAGTTTCCTTTTTTATTGTTAGTTTACCTTCACTATCCCTAAAAAATAAATAAAAATCTTTACCTACCGGTTCTATATTCTCAAGACTAGAACTCATCAATTTCTTCCCCAAAATCTTCTTCTATCACTCTTTCTCCTGTCTCTACTACAAGTTGGTCATTAGTTATAACTCCAGTAGCTAAGTCAAAATCCACAGTAAATTTCCCTTTAGGTCCTTGCCGATTTTTTTCAATTGAAATATAGTGTTTACCTTTTCTTTCAAAAAAACACATCAAACAATCACAACAAAATATTTTGCCCCAAGCTTCCGAAATATCACCCATTCCAGGAGTTGAACTTTTTAAGGCATCCCGATTAAATTGAGTAGGAGAAATAACAACAGAATTAGTCATCATAGCCAATTGTTTTAAAAACTCCGAATTTTCTCTATACTTAAATCTCTCATGCTCATACCTTTTACCACTTCGCAACAAATCTAAATAGTCAACTAGTATAACATCTGGCTTGAACTTTTTGACAATTAGTTTCCTGATATACTGTTCTATTACTTCAAAAGAAACTTTCCTTTTGTAACTTTTAATTATAAGTTTACCTTTCCTCGGGAATCTTTCCATGGAAGTCTTTAAGTACTGTCGTAATTTATCTTTATCTCTCAGTTCATACCTTGGACACATAAAAATATAAGAATCTAATCTTGATTGTAGTTCCCATATAGGTTCTTCTAAATTTAAAAACAATACATTCTTTCCTTGATATAGACTTTCAATAGCTTGTCTGCAAAGAAAGGTAGTTTTCCCTCCTCCTGTTATACCTAAAATAATATAATACCTCTCACTTTGCAACCCCTGACCATCCCTTAAAAAATACTCATCAAGAACAGGAATGTTTGTTTTTACTGTAAAAATTTGTTTGGATTTTTTTCTAAGTAATGCTTTACTCGTTCTTTCCACAAAAGAATCCCAGTCATATACTTCTTCACCAAAATCATACTCAAAAGTATAATCTGTCAAAAAATCTTTCAGAATTTGCTCAACTTGTTTTAATTTTTTCTCAAAATTTCCTAAACCAAGAAAAATTCCAATATACTCACTAACTATATATAATTTAAGAGAGTGAGAAACTGTCTGTATTATAGAGTGCTCAGAAACTATTATCTCCTCTTCTTTCTCTTTTAGTCTTTTATCAAGTTTTAATATCTCAATAATACTCGCTCCATCATAACCAAACAATTTTAACCGTATAGCTTCCTCTAGTTTTACTCTATCTTCATAAGGAACAAATGATAGGTACTCAGTTTCTTTTACCTTCCGAATTAAAGTAAAAAGAAAGTCACTAGTCCCAAAAAGAACTAACGGCAAAAATTTCTCTCGGATATATTCTAAACTTAACATTTTCTACTAATTTTAAATTTCACCTTGTGAAACCCTTCCATAGCTGGGGGGAGTTCTATAACCACTAAATTTTCACCCAAATATTTTGTTGTATAAAATCCATCAAAAACTGTGAACAAAAGCTCGTCCGACTTAATTAACTGAGAAAGTTGATAGTGAAAAATATCTTGAAAAACTCTCTGAGCATAATGATTATATTCCTTATAACTTGAAAATTTAAACTTACCTCGAAACTTAGCATTCAAAAAATAAAGCAAACCTGTACCCTTTCCTTCCTTACTATAAAGAGCAGATAAAATCTCGAACTTTCTCTCTCGACCATTATCAAATAGTGCATAAGGGTCTTCTACTGTATTAAAATAATCAATAAGTTCTTCATCTTGTACAAGCAAAACTATAGTAGATAACTCAGCACCTTTATAGTCATAATAATATATATTTTCATAATGTATAGCTGAGATTAGTTCCACCCTTTCTTCTTGCGTTAACCCAGTTAAATTAGGTACAAAAGTTACTCTATTAGTAATACTTTTCCGAGGAAATAAAAACAACCGGTTATCCCAAAGCCCTTTTTTTAGTTTCTTTTTTAATTCTGGACTTAACTTACTCTCATCAA
>Ga0190332_1000193_pt1 | contig 13703 bp, 11 predicted proteins | sample 48720456_MG_FD_161679 | JGI IMG/M metagenome (GOLD analysis project Ga0190332, IMG submission 161679) | Hydrothermal vent sediment bacterial communities from Southern Trench, Guaymas Basin, Mexico - 4872-04-5-6_MG | ecosystem: Environmental > Aquatic > Marine > Hydrothermal vents > Sediment ... | reverse complement strand
GATAGAGGTCTGCGCCAGAAAAAATAAGAAATGTCCTGAAGGCTGGGTAATCGGTTCCAATGGTGAAGCTCTAACTGATCCCCATGAAATTCTTGAGCGTTTGAAAAACGGAACTGCAGCACTCCTTCCTCTTGGTGGTGTGGGAGAGGAAGGCGGAGGTCATAAAGGTTATGGATATGCAACTGTTGTGGAGATTCTTTCATCGGCTCTTTCAGGTGCACATTTTTTGAAAATGCTATCCGGGGTTAAAGATGGGAAAAGAGTTCCCATTCTTTTAGGTCATTTCTTTATAGCTATCAATGTCTCCTTTTTCACAGACCTTGAGACATTCAAAAGACATGTAGGTGAAATACTGAGACAACTTCGGGCATCAAAGAAAATGCCCGGTCATGATAGGATATATACAGCAGGTGAAAAAGAATATCTTGCATGGCTGGAAAGAAAGGATAAAGGGGTTCCTTTGAACGAAGCTCTGCAAAAAGAAATTTTGGAGCTGAGGGATGAGTTGGGATTAACACAGTATAAATTCCCCTTTGAAGATTGATGGTTCATTTGTAGGCCTTATACTATAGATATGCGTATATTGCTTTTAGGTGCAGGAAGACAGGGTTTTACAATTCTTCAAACCCTTAAGGGGTTTGAATTTCACAATGTTACAGTTGTGGATGCACATCCAGAAAGTCTCGAAAGAGCTAAAAGATTGGGAGCAAAATGCATCTCGCTGGATGTTAAGGATGAAAAGATTGGAAAAATTTTCAAGCAGCATGACCTTATAATTGATTCCCTGCCTGCTCGTTTTGGATTTGAAATAATGTCCCGGGCGGTTGAGGTGGGTACTCCAATAATTGATATAGCGTATACAGAAGAGGACCCCATCCTTCTGGATGAAAAGGCCAAAGAACATGGAACATTTGTTATTCCTGATGCAGGTTTTGCACCGGGCATATCCAATCTGCTTGTGGGGTATGGTTTAAATCTATGGAAAAATATTAAAAAAATATGTATCAAAGTGGGTGGAATACCCCTTAAGCCACATCCGCCCCTTAATTATAACGTTACGTGGTCTCCAGAGGATCTGATTGCTGAATACACACGACCTGCAAGAATTAAAAAAGACAATAAGATAAAAGAGGTCAAAGCTTTGAGTGGTGTAGAAACGGAGTACTTTGAAGAGGTTGGTTATCTTGAGTCTTTTTATACGGATGGTTTAAGGACGCTGTTAAAAACAGTTAAAGATGTTCCAGAACTTGAGGAAAAAACATTGAGATACAGAGGACATGCGGAGATTTTTAAAATCCTCAAGGAGCTTCATTTCCTTGAGAATGCACATATGAGTAATACCATAAAGGTATTAATGAAAGAATTCAAAAAAAGTTCACCAGAGGATATTGCACTGTTAAGGGTGGAATTCTATACAGAGGGAGAAGTGAAAGGATTTGAACTCATTCACAAGTATAATTTTAAAGAAAAAAGAACTGCTATGAGTGAGCTTACCGGGTTTACGCCTGCAATCTTGGCAAAGATGTACAGGGAGGGGAGAATAAAGAAAAACGGAGTTATACCCCTGGAAATGCTGGGGCAGGATAATGAATTTGCTGAGGGCTTTTTAAAGGAATTATCAAATCTTGGAATAAAGGTTAAAGAATATAAAAAGAAAAAAGATCTGCCAGAGAAGATAGAAAAAAGAATTCTCCCACAATATTTCGAAAAAATAGTGTCTGGAGAAAAGACCTTTGAAATTCGCCTGGCAAACTTCGACGTGAAACCCGGAGACATACTCGTCCTCCTGGAATGGGACCCTGAAAAGGGATTTACAGGGAGGAAGGTGGAAAAAATTGTAAGTTACGTATTGAAGACAAAGGATTTGAATTTCTGGAGTGAGGATGAGATTGAGAAGTGGGGGTATATGGTGGTGGGATTGAAACATTAAAGGGGAATTTCTAAATAGGAAATGTTTTAAGGGTCTGTATATTATGCAATGAGGAGTTTGGCCAAGAGAATTATAGGAATTTCCATCATTTATATCATTGTTTTCTGGAAATCAATACCCCTGTACCTTTAGGTGACGATAATAAACTACAAAGAAATACAATAATGTAACAAAATTAAATACAACTACCGGGAAGGAAACTAAAATCAATTTGTACATGAAGGCTTCAAAAGATGTACTCCCTTGTAGATAAAGATGATAGTTAATTAAGGTGAAGGAATGAAGCAGCAAAATACAGAGAGAGCCCAGAATTGCTAAAAAGCTTGCTCTTCTGAGACCTGGTGCCCCCTCTTTGTGTTCCCTATAAAAAGCAATGAAGAAAATTGTGATAAATAGAGAGTTAAGCCATAAAATTACAGGCTCTATGGAATAAAGCTTCGCAATAGATTGGAAAGAAATATTTTTGAAATATATTAAAAGCCTGGCAATAGAACCTGTAAGTGCCAGTATGGTGGCAGTTCGCAATACTGAATGTTCAGGAGAAACATATTCTTTTAGAAAAAAGATGAAGAACAGCACCAGGAATAAAGATGCTATAAGGGCGAAAAAGCCGGCGCATTGGTTTAATAGAATATTCCTGGTAGATAATTGAGGATAAAAAGTTCCCAGTGTTTTTAAGATAAACATATAGAAAATACTGAATATTGTTAATAGAGTTGCTTTCTTTAGCATTGTATCTTTCATTTGATCTTCTCCAGTATTTCTTCTGGTGTTATTGCATTCATACAGATTTTATTTTTTAAGGCACAGGTTCTTTTTTCACATGGACTGCAGGGAGGAGGCTTGTAAAGTATCGTCACCCTGGATCCTAATGGGGCTGTCCAGGTGGGTGAAGTAGAACCAAATATGGCTATGGTATTTGCTCCTGCAGCTGCAGCAAGGTGGGTAAGACCGGAATCATTGCCCACAAATACTAAAGCTTTTTCTGAGATGTAGGCGGCCATACCAAGTGTTGTCTTACCGCATAAGTTAACCACATTTTTGCCCTTTATCCTTTCTGCCCGTCCATGTTCTTTTTTACTTCCCAGGATCACCATTTGAATCCCTTTTCCCTGTAAGAGAAGGGCAAGTTTCTCAAAGTTCTCCACTCCCCATTCCTTTGCTGTTCCAAAGGCAGTAAAAGGGGATACTGATATGTAATTATTCACCCTGTGGATTTGTAGAAGTTCTTCTGCTTTTTCTACATCGTCTGGAGAGGGGATGAATTCAGGTATCGGTATCTCATTGAGGTAAATATCAAAAGGCTCCAGGAGCTTGATATAGGTCCACATGGTGTGTTTGAATTTCCAGTCAAAGGGGATTTTAATGCGATGGGTTAGCAAAAAATCCCTGGAATCAAAAGAAAATCCAACTCTGAGAGGTGCTCCCGTTAAATAACCTGACAGGGCAGAGGAGAAGGAGATGGGGATTGTAAGAAAACCGTCGTATCCCCTCAGTTTCAGAGATTTTTTAAATAGGTCCCAATAGGATGAAAAGGTATAGGTTTCAAATTTATAAAAAAGGTCTTTAAGATACGGTTTGACAAGGATACTTACCTCATGCTTTTTCTTAAGTTCTTCCACCAGGGCAAGACTGAATACTGCATCACCAAGCCAGTTAGGAACCCTTACAAGGATTTTCATTCTATTTTTGTTCGAGTACCTCTATCTTGAGATTACCAACTACCTGTATAATCTCTGTCTGTTTTTCAATACTTCCCCTTTTCAGAAACAGATGATTTAAAGAAGCAGGAAACTCATAAAAAATGGGGTCTACGAATACCCATTTACCATCAAGCCACACTGCATCCCATGCGTGATAATAGTAAGCCCCGGCCTGATAAATCAATCCTACAACTATTTCTGTGGGGATTCCTGCGGCCCTTGCCAGCGCAGCAAAAAGAACGGAATGCTCATTACAGTCCCCATAGCCGGTTTTCAGGACATCCAGGGCAGTTGGGACAGTCACAGAGGGCTTCTTTTCAAGATTTTGATATACCCAGGTTAAAATCTTTTCAACCTTTTCGAAATCATTTGTACTACCCTCAGTAATGTAAGAAGCAAGCTGAAGAATTTCCGGAGCATCTGATTGAACATAGCTATCAGGATATAGATATTTCCTGATAGAGTCCGGTATCTCATTTGTAGTCTCAATTATTTTTTCTTCTTTAAGCTCTATTATCGCATAGTTCTTGCCGGTGCTCACTACTTTTTGGTTGGCCATCTCAAGATCCAGTTGAGATGGAATTATATTAAGGAGTTTAAGCTTCAGATATTTTTTTGCACGGATTGGTTCTGAGGGTTTTACAGAGTAAAGTCTTATAAGATCCACCTTGCTTCCCTGAACCAGAGCTTTTTCTTTACTCTCCTCCTTCTGGACTATTCCCATAGGGCCTTCTTCTTTCAAGATATGCCCTCTTATGACATAAAGTTTTGATGTAACGCCTTCATATACCAAATTATAAAGAAATACTTTTCTTTTATTACCTTCAAGCAAGGTGTCTTTTAAGCTGATAAAATTGAGTTCAGCATTTGATAAAGTTACAGTAGAAGGGTCAAATAGTGAGATTTGCATATTCTTTTGTGGAAGGAAGTTCATTAAGTAAGCTTTTAATGTTGCATTTGTATGCAGTATGCCACTGTAAGTCAAGTCTCTTTCAATAATACCTCCACCGGATGTATGGAGCTGTATGTGTAATTTTTTGCCAATGACTTTCCCTTCTCCTTTTACCGTCTGGTCTCTCGTGGTAAGGCTGAATTTTAGTGAAAGAGGATTGAATCTATTATCTGTGGCGACATCTGTTTGTGATTCCACATTCTTTGTCTCTCCCAGCATCTTCAATTGCATCACCATTTTCTCTTTTATGTTGTATCCAGAAGATGTTTTATTCAGAGAGAGAGAAGAATATCCAATTTTATTGCCATTTAAATAAATACCATACCAGTATTCACGGGCGAATAGGGGGGAAGCTAAAAAAAGTATAAGTAAAATTTTAATTCTCTTTCTCATTTTAAAATGATAAACACTGTTTACTGGGCAATCAAGAAGCCAAGAAGGAAAAAGAAGGTATGGGCCACCTCGGCATCTCCGAAGTTGTATTCGAAGAATCCTGATACGAGAAAAATAATGATTAAACCAATTCCCATTAATTTAATATGTTTATTTTTTTTGATTATAATCCACGCATAATAAAAAATTAGAAACAGAAATGCAAGAAAGAGAGGGATTCCTCCATTTACAAGCATTTGAATATAATTACTGTGAAAGTGACCGGTGAGTGCTCTTTTGAGATTCTCGTCCTTATTGTATTCTTTAAGGCTATGGGTTCCCTGTTTTTCAATGTATTTCTCCGCCACATCGTGCCAGGTTTCATATCCCAACCCGGTAAATGGGTATTTCTGGAATATTTTCAGCCCGGTTTTCCAGAGTTCCAGTCGCAAGGTTGCACTCCTGTCCTTTGAATACTCTGCCACAGTTTCTGCCCTTTTTCTGGTATGGGGATTCAGAAAAATTACAAGAATAAATAGAATTAAAAGAAGGCAACTTTTTATTCTTAATTTCTTCTCTCCAGCAAAAATGATAACGAATAAAAAGAAGAAACTGACAGCAAGATAGTAAGACCTTGAAAGGTTGTATGCTATGGAAAGAATCAGGATAAAGGTGGCGATCCATGTTAGCTCTTTGTTGTCTTCAACTGTCTTAACCAAAAAGAGAGGCAATAAAAACGAAATGACGCCTGCATAGGTGAGCCTTCCACCAAGAAATCCTGTAAGAAGTCCTTTTTTGTTGAGCACAGGACTTAAGGCTTCTGGAATAAAGAGATAAAGTAATAAGGTCAGCCCCCCTATAATAATTGTAGTATAAAGAAGTGATGAATATACTCTTTCCTTCTCTCTGCTTCCCAGGAAAATACCCAATACAAACAAAAGAAATATGTCCCAGATAAAACTTTTGAGGTTAATAATGCCAGTAAAATGGGTAGGGGAAGCTAAAGAGGTAAAAACAGCCACTCCAAGGAATAAATAAAATGGGAAGACTATCCTGTTTTTAAAAATAGATGCCTGCGATAAAAGAAGTACAACAAGCCCCAGAAAAATTATGATATTCTGAAAAGTTATTGGTAAAAGTAAAGATACTGGCAGAACAATGGCCAGGATTCTAACACCTAAAGTCCTCTGTGTACGGTCTGTATTCTCCGACTTTATGATAGTTTGCATATTCTCCAATCCTCTTGCCAAAGAGCTTTTCTGTGATATCAGCAAAAAAATCCCGTATCTTCCATTTCAATTTTCTTTTTAAATACTCTTTTTTCACCTCCAGAAAATTATCCTTATCTGCTTCCTGTTTTACAATCCTTTCCTGCATTACCTTTGGGTGAGTATCTTTAAAGAAATGCAGTGAGTCTTTGTGTACATATAGTTCATCCAGTTTTTTGCTTGCAAATTTTTCCACTACATCTTTATCTTCTTTCCAGTGCCATCTGGAGTGTTCCACGATTTTTTCCTTCATTTTGCTTTTTCTTCTTGCCCAGCCATAGTGGTAAATGTAAGCATCCAGCATAATGCAATTCAGTTTTCTTCCATTTATTCTGAAACTATGTGCAGCCTTGTATGCAGAAGCCCCAATCCCATTTCTAATTATTCTCACCTCATTCCTGACCCACCCCTCTCCTTCATGATAGAGATAAAAATTTCCGTAAAAATGCTTGTATTTCAATGTAAAACCCTCTACTTCCTTTTTATCAAGATATTCCTCGAGCCCACATTTAATATATTCAAGATATTTCTCATGGACAACCTCGTCCCCCTGTAAGTAGAAACACCAATCTCCGGTGCACTCTTTAAGTGCCAGGTTAGTATAGTATACAAGAAGTTTCCCTTCTCCGCGCATATCCTCAAGCCATGGAGATTCGATAATCTTTATCTTTGGGTCTTCAATGCTCTTTATGAGTTCAAGGGTTTCATCCTCCGATTCCACCACATTGACGATGTATTCATCAACAATGGGGAGGATGGATTTAATAGATTCAACTACGGGGTAATCCAGCTTCACTGCATTTCTTATGAAAGTAAAACCACTCACCTTCATGAACCAATTATATCCTCCTTCGTAAGGTTTTTCAAAATCACTAAAAAGATTGTTGATATAATTGCGAAAGCAAAGGCACCCATAAAGGGCCCCTGGGGTGAAATGTTTTTCTTAAGCCAGTACCCGATCATAGGGCCCAGGGAAGATATGAGTCCTGCCACAGTTCCAAAAAGTCCAATGGCCCTTCCTCTTGTTTTCCTGTGAGTGATAAGATTTATAATTACTTGATAAGAAATATAGGAAAACTGAATAAACATAAAGGAGAAAGGTACAAGAATATAGGTTAGTTCTCCTCTTGAAAGGAAGCTCCATAAAAGAAGTAAAGATGAATGTCCCAACATCCCGAGCATCATGGATTTTATATGTCCTATTTTGTCAGAAATTCTCCCTGCTGATATGCTCACTATTGCTTGAAGAAATGCACCGAGAGAAAAGAGAAGATTTATATTTTTTTTGTTAAATTTCAGGAATTCCTTCATATGAAGAGTTATAAAGGGCCCCCATACAGTTGTTGCATCCATAAGATAGAAAAAAATTCCTGCAGCAAGAAATACTATAAACAGCGGATTTACAATACCTTTTATATTAATTTCTTGATGCTCGGAATGAAAAGTCTCCTCAAGATAAAGAAGTCTCAGGATAAAAGCAACAAAGACCAACGAAGATGAAAGTCTCATTATGATATTTAAATTGAACCATGTAAGGAGAAGTGCGCCAATTAAAGGTCCTGTAGCGCATCCAAGGAAGTATGCGAGCTCAGTATACCCAAATATCTTTCCCTTTTCTTTTTCTGAGCTCTCACCAATAAGTGCAGTGAAGGCAGGCATTTGAAAGGAACTAATGAAGTGACTTATGCCCATTACTATTATTGCGAATGTCCAGTGTTTTGAATATGAGAGTGCAAAAAGAAGTATACCAATTATCAGTGTGGGATAAGTAATTACAGGTTTTCTGCCCCATTTGTCGGAAAATATTCCCCCAATATACTGACCTGATGTGATAAGGAAGGTAAGGATTGTGTAGGAGTACGCTACATTTTTATCCGAAGCTCCCAGATTTTTTAAAAAAATGGGAAATAGAAAAAACCAGGTATTTGAGGAAATACTAACAACGAAGAGTGTTACAACAATAGTTTTTATATTGCGATTCATTCTCAATAAGCTTAAAAGACTTTAGAGAAGCTGAGATGAATTCAATTCTTTTAATATGTAGTATACCAATTCAACAGTATAATCAAAATCACTTATTTTCATAATTGATAAAGGCGAATGTATATATCTTGATGGTACAGATATAACACCAGCCTTGCACCCTTTTTTAGTAAGGTGAATCATTCCCGCGTCTGTGCCCCCAAAGGCAGGAATCTTATACTGATAGGGTATATTGTATTTCTGGGCCACGTTTTCGAAGAACCTGAGCACTTCCTGTTTTACAACAATACTCCTATCAGCAATGGTAATTGCTGGTCCCTTCCCCAGTTTTGTAGGTTGCTTTTCTGGAGGAATACCAGGAGTATCTGCTGCTATAGTTCCTTCTAATGCAATTGCAAAATCCGGCTCAATTTGCCAGGCTGCGGTTCTTGTTCCTCTTAAACCAAGCTCCTCACCCATGGAAAAACTCACATACAAGTCAAAGGGAAGTTTTTCGTTTTTCAATTTTTCCAGAACCGATATTGCGACAGCACATCCAGCCCTGTCATCAAAAGCCTTTCCCATGAGGGTATCTTTATCAATCTGCTCAAGTGGATAATGTAAAACTGCTGGGTCCCCAACATTTATTCCTTTGGCTTCTATCTCCTCCTGTGAGGTGGCACCCACGTCAATATATAACTTATCAAGGAGTATAGGTTTATTCCTTTCTTCCGGTGGGAGTACATGTGGAGGGATTGTTCCTATTACCCCCCTCACTTTTCTTCCATCACGGGTTTTGATTGTAACTGCGTGTCCGGGGAGGATTCTCACATCCCATCCCCCTATGGTGGTAAATTTTATAAATCCCTTCTCAATATGAGATACAATTAGTCCCACCTCATCTGAGTGAGCATCCAGCATAATCTTTGCCTTCCCTTCGCCCCTCTTTAAGGCAATAAGATTGCCCACTCTATCAGTATAAAATTCGTCCACCATTCCTTCAATATATTTTCTGATAATTTCTACAGTTTCTTCCTCAAAACCTCCTACACCAAAGGAATCTGACAAATCTCTTAAAAGTTTTATTCTATCCATATTTTATACCCCCAGCTTTTTTAAAATAATTTTAAGCATTTTAGGCATGGAAGCGGGATTCTGTGCTGTTATTATGTTGCCATCTTCCACCGCAGGTTCATCAACATATCGGGCACCAGAATTTATAATATCATCTTTGATTGAGAAATATCCGGTAATTTTCTTTCCCTTTGTAATGCCTGCAGATATGAGGACCCATGGCCCGTGGCATATTGCTGCTACCAGTTTATCCTTTTCATAATGACTTTTAACAAAATTAAGAATTTCTTCTGACCGTCTAAGTCTATCGGGGCAGTATCCACCGGGTATAAATATGAGATCATAGAGTTTATTTTTGACTTCTTCTATTGCCTTATCGGCGTTAAAAACCATCCCATGTTTCCCCTTATATGCTCTTTTTTCAGGACCTACCACTTGTATCTCAAACCCCTCCTCTCTAAACCTGTAAAAGGGGTAGAGAAACTCAACTTCCTCCACAAGATCTTCTATCAATATGGCTATTTTCTTCATTTTTTGAAGAACTCCTTTACTGAATCTATGATATAATTTATCTCATCATCTTTTAATTCTGGAAATACCGGTAAAGAAAGAACTTCTTTTGTTGTCTTTTCAGCTACGGGGAGGTCTCCTTCTTTATATCCAAGATAACTGAGGGCAGGCTGGAGGTGGAGGGGGATGGGGTAGTGAATGGCAACCTGAATGCCTTTGTTTCTAAGGAAATCAACAAGCTGGTCTCTTTTTTCAGTTCTAATGGTGTATTGATGATAGATGTGAACATTTCCCTCGTCCACTTCCGGGACTCTTACAAGGTCTTTAAATGCTTCATTGTATATAGAAGCGATCTCCTGACGTCTTTTATTCCAGCCCCCTATGTATTTCATTTTAACTCTGAGAAATGCTGCCTGCATGGCATCCAGTCTGGAGTTATAACCTAAAAATTCGTGGAAATACTTTCTTGAGGAGCCATGAATCCTTAACATTCTGACTTTCTTTGCCAGCTCATCATCGTTGGTTACTATGAGTCCGCCATCTCCCAGACATGAAAGATTTTTTGTTGGGAAGAAGCTGAAGGTCCCGAGATCTCCAAAAGTTCCAAGACTTTTACCATTTCTCTTTGCACCTATACCCTGGGCTGTATCTTCAATTACCCTGAGATTATATTTCTCTGCAATCTCAAGTATTTTTTCCATCTTAACCCCCTGGCCAAAAATGTGTACCGGGAGGATGGCTTTAGTCTTTGGAGTTATTTTTTCTTCAATTTTTTCTACATCAATATTCATTGTTTTATCATCGATATCAACGAATACAGGTACGGCACCCTTCTGAGCGATAGATTCTGCAGTGGCAAAAAAGGTGAATGGTGTGGTTATAACCTCATCACCAGGTTTTATGTCAATTGCAGAAAGAGACAGGATCAACGCATCTGTACCATTCCCCACACCAACGGCATGCTTCACACCGAGATATTCTGCAACCTCTTTTTCAAAACTCTCAAGCTCTTGGCCATAAATGAAAATCCCAGACTCAAGTACTCTCCTGAATGCTTCTTCCAGTTCATCCTTCATTATTGCATGTTGTCTTTTGAGATCTATTATGGGTATCTGCATGGGATGCCTCCTTTTAAAATTTATATGAGAGGACCAGGTCTATCCTCTCAGGAAGGTGATAAATAGAAACTTTTGCTTTCTTATTCCCTATTTTTTCTGAAATAAAGGCATCAATTCCACTTGCAAGATGATTAAGCAGAATAAAACCCATTAATGCGGTCATTCTGTTCCCTATGTTTCTATAACTGGACATTTTATCCTGAAAAATATAAAAATTTACCAATCCATTCCATTCCCAGCTAAATGAAGGGATTTTCTCTCTCACGTACTGGTCCTGTGCCTCAGGGTCATCAGGATAATATTGTCTTGCTTCTCGGTAAAGGTATTCAATATAGGCATCAAAGGATGTATATCTTTCCACCAGATTCCATGTCTCATCCATATTTGCTGGGAGATTACAGCCTGCATTGGTGTATGCAAACACTCTTGCGTCTTCTTTCATCCTGTCTCTTTCAAGTTTGCTCTGAAAAAGGTAGAAGAGACTTGCTCCTTCCAGCACAAGGTAAACATATCCTCTCCTGTTTCCCTCCTTTATCTGGGAATATCCAGGAATTAACAGGGATTTAAGGAAAGATGTGCCAGGAGAGCTTACGAGAAGAAAGGTAAGAAAAAGTGTTATCAAAACAGGGCCTCCTCCAGAGATTCCTCGTAAGGAATGATTTCTGCATCCACGATTTTGTCATTTTCTTTTACCTTCATCAATCTCACTCCCATAGCATATCTTGAAAAACTGCTGATCTCACTGGATTTTAATCTAATAACACTCCCTGCTTTAGTTAAAAGAATTATATCATCTCTTCCATCCACCATCCCGACCCTTTTTAGTGCACCTGTTTTGGGAGTAATTTTTTGTATTGTCACTCCCATGGCACCTCTCCGGGTCAGTCTTATTTCTTCTGGGTCAAACTTCTTGCCGTATCCATTTTCTGTGATTGTGAGCACCTTTTTACGGGGCTCCACTTTTACCATGGAAACTACATGCTCTCCCTTCTTTAAGGTGGTTCCTTTAACCCCCTTTGCATAACGCGAATATTCATTTAATTCTGTTTCTTTGAATCTTATCGCATATCCACTGGATTTGGCAAGGATTAGCTGATCATTTCCCTCTGTGGTAACTACATCTACCACCCTGTCACCTTTTTGAAGATTTATGGCAATAATTCCTCTTCTTCCAGCGTTTTTGAAATTAACCAGTTTTGTTTTTTTGATGATGCCAAACTTGGTTGCAAGAACCACAAACCGTGAATCTTCAAAAGTCTTAAGCGGTACAGCAGTTATAATTCTTTCGTCTTTTCCAATATTTGCAATATTATTAAGAGGTCTTCCCCTGGACTGGAGAGAACCCTCCGGAATCTCATAGGTCTTAATTGCCAGGGCTCTACCCCTGTCTGTGAAAATCAGAAGTAAGTCATGATTATTGCTCATCAATATTGAGACGGGAAAATCATCATCATAGGTGTTTATTGCAGATCTTCCAACTCCACCTCTCCCCTGTTTTTTGTAATTCTTGATAAGTGTTCTTTTGACATATCCCCTGGAGGTGGCAGTGACAATTACATCTTCTGGTGGTATCAGTTCTTCTATGTTGAATTCTCTCACCTCTTCATCTGAAATCTCAGTTCGCCTTTTATCTCCATACTTTTTCTTGATCTCCAGGAGCTCTTTTCTGATTTCTTCAAGAAGTAGTTTCCTGTTCTCCAGTATTTCCTTATACCAGGATATCTGCTTAATAAGTTCCTGGTATTCGGTTTCTATTTTGTTTCTATCCAGTCTTGTTAAATTGCCCAGTCTCATATCCAGTATAGCCTGAGCCTGAACTTCAGTAAATTCAAATCTCTTTATGAGATTCTCTTTCGCTGTTTTCTGATCCTCCGAGGCTTTGATTATTTCGATAATTTCATCAATATGGTCCAGGGCTTTTTTAAAGCCCTCCAGAATGTGTGCCCTCTCTTCTGCTTTCTTGAGTCTAAACTGGGTTCTTCTTCTTATTACATTTTCCCTGTGTTTCAAGAATTCCTGAAGGAGCTCCTTGATGTTTAATATTTTAGGCTCTCCATCTACCAGAACAAGGAGATATGCCCCGAAGGTGTCTTGTAAAGGAGTATGTTTGTAAAGTTGGTTTAAAACAATTTCAGGGTCTGCACTCTTCTTTAATTCTACGACAAGTCTTATTCCTCTTCTGTCAGACTCATCTCGCAGGTCCTGGATGCCATCGATCTTTTTGTTTCGCACAAGTTGTACTATTTTTTCTATAATGGTGGTCTTTGTTACCTGATAGGGAATTTCAGTAACCACAATACTCTTCTTTTTGCCTCTTTTCTCCTCAATGTGAACTCGAGCTCTTACTATTATCTTTCCTCTCCCCGTTTTATAGGCTTCTTTTATGCCGCTACGTCCCATTATGATGGCACCGGTGGGGAAGTCAGGTCCCTTTATATAATTCATGATTTCATCGATGGTGATGTCAGGATTGTCTATCATGGCATTCAGCGCATCTATCACCTCTCCCAGATTATGAGGAGGTACGTTAGTGGCCATCCCGACCGCAATTCCGGAAGATCCATTAAGAAGCAGATTTGGAATTTTTGATGGAAGAACCACGGGTTCCTTGAGCCGGCCGTCAAAATTAGGGACAAAATCCACCGTGTCTTCATCCAGAGATTCCAGCATCTCCATGGCAATTCTGGATAGTCTGGCCTCTGTATATCTATAAGCCGCAGGCGGGTCACCGTCTATGGATCCAAAATTACCCTGCCCATCAATTAGAGGATATCTCAGTGCAAAATCCTGGGCCATCCTCACTAGGGCATCATA
>Ga0190332_1000188_pt1 | contig 13825 bp, 25 predicted proteins | sample 48720456_MG_FD_161679 | JGI IMG/M metagenome (GOLD analysis project Ga0190332, IMG submission 161679) | Hydrothermal vent sediment bacterial communities from Southern Trench, Guaymas Basin, Mexico - 4872-04-5-6_MG | ecosystem: Environmental > Aquatic > Marine > Hydrothermal vents > Sediment ... | reverse complement strand
CTTACGCGTGAAAACTGTTATTATACTAGCGTAGGTCCACCAACGCTTACTTTCGTAAATGTATAGGTCCTTAAGCTCCCAATTTTCGCCTAATCTAGGTATAAAGTTCCATTTAATGATTACTACTCGATTAGCTAAAGCAGCAGCATTTTTTAGCGTTCTTATACGCTTATGATAAGGTATATAATATGGAGGGTCAAGTACAACAATATCGAATTTACGATTAATTTTGTTAGTTAATTGTGGGTCGGTTGCGTCATAAAAGTATTTGTGACTTTTGTCTACATCACTTATAACTTTAGGCTCTATATCAAGATAATAACAGTCTACACTCAGTAGGGACCTATACCTAAACTTATCTGCACACATAAACAGTATGCTATCGTTTTCTTTTGCATATTTGCTAATGATTTTGTTAAAATCTTTCACTAACCAACTATCTCTAAATTTAGTGTCAAAGTGAATTATACGGGCCATTTTTTACACCTTAAGCGTGCTAGCATGTCACACACTACAAGGTCCTAATTCGCAAGCTAATACGCCGCTATTTACACGGAGACTAGTGGCAAACTAGTGTGCTGTTTGTCACTAGACTAGTGGGCTCAGACTAGTAGACTAGAGGCAAAAAAGTGTAAGAGGGAAAGACTAGTCCAGCTCTTGTAGTATTTTGCCTAGCTCTTTGTAAAACTCCTTTGCACATTTTATGCACAAGTCGAATGAGCACGGGTACTCTGCACACCTATAGATGCCAATGTCCGCGTCTAAGTGTATATCTGCTGGTGAACCACACACGGCACAACAGTTGAACAGACACTTTTTGTGTTCTGGTATTCTTACTAGCCTTATGCGTTTTGTTTTCATACGGCTCTCCCTCAGTGTTTGTCCATCCAGACTGGATAGATGCCGTGCCTTTGGAGCATCTTGTCAAGCGTGTCTGTGACTTTGTACCTCATAATCTGTCCCCTTGTTTGTGTCCTCTGAGCTACTGGTCTAATAAGCCCCAGCCTAGTGAAGAAGCGTATTATGAGCCTATAGCCGTAGCCGTTGTAGTAAACAGAAAGTATACGTGGATAGACACTCCTCGTGCCCCTTAATCTGCTGTCTATAATGTGTGCCACTGCCGGAAACAGTAGTTCTTTGTTTTGTAGCAAGTCTCTATATTCCTTCTCATACTCGTCGGTGTGCAGCACTACCTTTGCATAGTTTATTATTTCGTCAATTATTTTACTCACCAGTCTTCCGTAGTACATCTCAGAAGGCATTTTCACTCATCCTCGTCTCTCTTTTTTAAAGTCTTCTGCTACGCTCCACTTTTTCCAGCCCTCTGCTTTGTCCCAAATAAGTAGCTGTGCTAGTCCACCTAGTAAATCCCACACGTCTACGACTACTTCAGTCTGCTCACCGTTTCTGTTCACACCTTTTATTTCTATAATACTCATATTCGTGCCACAAGTGTGGTGGTATATTATCTCTAGTTCATACTCTTTTTCAGTGTTGTTCGGCAGATGTACCACAGTTTTCTTTGAGACCGAACCTATACTCATGTAGATGCTCATAGTGCTTTCACCACGTCTCATATTCTACCTTAATCGTAGCTATTATCTCGTTCACTTCTACGTAGTAGTCGTAGTCTATCAGTCCAGCTTCTAGTAGTTCGTCTAGCTCTTCTTCTAGCTCTTCAAGCTCTCTTACTCTAGGGTGCTTCATTTATCATCACGCTCCTTACCCAAAACCTCTTCAAGGAGGTCTTTTACTATACACAGGTTAGAATTAGCGGAGACTACGTACCATAACGCCTTACTGAACTTAGTAAAGTCATCCCAATAACACCCCTTGGAAGTCTTTTCGACATATTCGAATATAATATCTATAGCGTTTTTTAGCTCGTCCTTGGCTGCGAGAGTCCAACCGAGTGCATTATTGATTTTTCCCATAACCTCCTCATTCATTTTTTATCACCCTCTTCTTCGAGTAGTTTCTCTAGTGCCATTCTCTTAAACATCGTTTTGTATATAATATCCCAATACTCAGAGTCGCTTATTAGCTCGTTCTTGTACATAGTGTACGCTGCACGTTGTATTTCTACTAGTTCTTGTATTTTCTTCTTTATTTCGTCTTTATTCACTTCTTCTCACCCTTCTTGCCGTGTTTATCTAAGCCTCTTGCTCTCTACAATGCCTTCACTTAGTGCCTTTTCTATTGGCTCTATTAGTTTGTCTTTGTAGATGTAGACTACTACGTGTTTGTAGTCGCTCTTGTCTACTGCAGCTATAGCGAGTAGGTTTGTGCTCCTATCGTAGTAGTCAAAGTAGAAGTAGTTTTCCGTAGAAGTGCACATCACTGAAAATACTTCGTCCTTTAGTGCTTCACCGATTTTGTCCAACGTAGAGAAGCCTGAATTAGTCTTTATTATCTTCTTCGGTAGCTTCACCATCTCCGACATTTTTAACGCCCAACGTCTTTAGTGCATTATTAACTGAATTCTTAGCAAATAAACAGCGGTCTTTTACTATGTCTATTTTGAGAACCGTGTGGAATAAGTCGTTTACTATCCTCTTCTGCTTTTCTAGCATGTCTATAGCTTTGTCTATGAGCTTTAGCATATCGTCTTCGTAGCACTCTCCGTATTCGCTTGATGTCAGCTCTATGTAGAAGTTCATTAGCTCTTTAGTGAACACACGGATGTTATACTTTAGCTCGTGTGCTCTTCTCTCAGTCTCGTACAGGCGAAAGTACACTTCATCTGCTAGTTTTTCTCCTTCCACTGCGTTGTGACGTGCTATGTATAGCTTCTTTACCACCTTTTCTATATCTATACCCTCACTCTTTGTCACTTTTACCACCTTTTATCTCGTCTATTAGCTTCTTAATCTTCTTGTTGAAGAAGTCGTAGTCTTCGTATGCTGCTCTTATGTAGTTCCATATCCAGCTCAGTTCGTGTAGTACATCGGCAATCTTTTGCGTTACGTGATGTGTGTAGTATTTTTCTCCCCAACCGATGTAGAAATCACACAGTTCTTGTAGTGCACTGTAGAATGCGTCACGGATGTAGTTGAGGTCATTACCAAGCTCATCCATAGCTATCTCCACTGTGTTTAGCAGTGCCTGCACCTTTTGGCACTCACTACATTTGGTTTCGGGAGAGGGCTCTCCCTCTCCCTTCTCTACACGGTTCTCTCCCACACGGCACCACCGTTATCTACATAAAAAAGAGTGAGAATAAAAAGCTTACGTGAGCACTGCTATCGTGTCGTCAGCTATCACTTAACAATACCGAGTTTTATCGCTAGCTTGGCTAGTTTAGCCCGTATTATCTCGTACTTAGTCTTTCTGAGCTCGTGCTTTAGTCTTATTGTCTTTAGCTTTTTAGCGGCAATGTAGAAGTCTAGGTACTCGAGCACTCCTTTTATAGTGTTGATGTTTGTCGGTATTCTTACTTTAAACTTCTTTCGTATCCTCATTGCGAGAGTGTTCTTAATGTTCACTGCTCTTCACCCTTCTGTAGGTATTCTCTCTGTTCTATGACTTCAAAGTAGACTAGCTGTTTAGGACTAATGCGTGTAGTCTTTAGCTCGTGCCAGCCTTCACCAGTCTGGTAGCTCTCTATGATGTCCTCTTCACGCATGATGTAGAACGCTACTGGTTCGAAGTCTACGCGTGCTAGAATTCCGACAATGGGCGTGTAGTTTCTCTGCACTGCCCTTACTAGCTTAAACAGTCCGCTTAGGATGTACTGTGTCTGTGCGTCTACACTGCTCATAATCGTGTCGTACATGTATGCTTTCTTTGCTAGCTCGTCTAGTGGGTCTTTTTCCATTATTCTTCACCCTCGTCTTCGGAGAGCATACTAACGACTGCTTCGGCTGGTACGGTCTTTATGTCTTCTAACCAGTCGTGTATTTCTTTTACCATTTTGAGTATCTTAGCGAGTGCTTTAAGCACTTTTGGGTCTATTATTACGTGTATTTTGTAGAACTTTTCTCCATATTCTGCTTCTTTTTCAAGGTCTTCTACAAGTTCGTTTATGTCTTCGTCCACAGTGCTCACCAGAGTACTTCTTCGATGCTCTTGTACTCTTCAAGTCCTTCATCACCACGTGTCTCACGTATTACGTCATATACGAGTTCGCGGTACTCTGGCACTGCTTTTACTAGTTTAACTATACTATAGATAGAGAGTTGCTCAAGCATAACCTCGACTAATTTTCGTTCTCTCGCTGTGTACTTTTCTGTGCTCTGTTTATTCTCTTCGCCGAAGGGTTCACTGCTCTGCTCTTCTCCAGTACTCTCTTCTGCTTTTTCTATTACTTCTTTTGGTACTTCGCCGATAACACTTTCGTACGGTTCTTGCATCTCTACCGTTTTTTCTTCGTTATCTTTGTTTTTCTTGTCCTTCTTCTTCGTAGTCATCCTCTAACACCTTCTCTGTCTGTGCTGTCTTCACTCTGACTTTTTTTGCTCAGTGCTGTTGCCTTCTTCGAAGGCCTGAGAAAAGTCGATAGCTACGGGTGCACTAAAACCTAAGCCAAACCCTAGAAGACCGAACTGCTCTGGTGTAAGAGGTACTGCTCCACCGGTCATAACGTTTAGGATAGCACCGCCAATGCCGAAGGTAAGTGCTGTTAACGTCCCTACCACTATCCCGTAGACACCAGCCCTAACAAGCCTAGCTGCTAGTCTCATGGTCGTTCACCATTTTTGTTACGGGTAGTACTATGTAGGGTACTAGGGAACCCTACCCGCTAATAATTAGTGCAGAGAAAAATATATATTTTTAGCGTGTCATACTATAGTATAGCACGGACTATATAAACGGTGTTGTAAATGGTGAAAGTAAAGCCTGTTGACTACGTAGCTAACAAGTGGAAGACCAGAGCACAATCGGCGGTAGAGGACTACAAGAGGTTTGTCCAGAACCCAAGCAGAGACCCAGTGGCTGCAGCTATTTCAATGAAAGAGACACTCGTTGCTAAGATGAGAAGTGACGAAACCTGGAGAAAGTGGGAAGAGAAACTAGCTGCTGTAGGAATGAAAGGCTGGCTCGAAGCTACTCTTACTAAAGGTGTACAACGCTACCCACAGGGTATTGAGTTCGGTTCTAAGTACTACGAACAGTTCTACTCTGAGTTCAGCAAGCACTTAGAAGCTGGACTTGAGACCATCTATAGGATGCCACGTGTTACTCTCGAGGATTCTATCAACAGAGCTGCTGCTATGATTAGGCACAATGCTAAGTTCAGGTTCGTTAAGAAGGCGTGATGTGCTTTACCTTTCCATTTAATTTTTTTCTAACGGGGTGAAAGCAAAATGAAGGTCTACTACATAGACAAAATATTAGACGTAGGCATGACTTACGACATGCCTAGTAACCTCTGCTACAAGATTGAAGCTATCGGTACGGACAGCACTTCAACACTCAGCATAAGCATAGGTGGAAGGGAAACGCTCTCTATAGATGGAGACGTAGCACCAATACACGAAACGGACAGCAATATGCTAGGGCCGCTTAACCTAGGTGACTTGTGGATTGCTATTCCACCAGACGAAGAGTTTACGTTTTCAGGTTCATCTGGCGCTAAAGTACGCATAATCGGTCAAGCTTACAAACTAGAATTCAACGAACCAGCACCAAGTGACATCAGGGACAGGTACGAGCAACAGTCAAACTCCTACTGGAAAGTGCTCAGCAATGTTGTAAGCTTAGGTACGGACACTGCGTGGTCTGCTGAAGACGAACAGACACTGCTTACACTACAGCCCGGTGCTTACGAGAAATATGTACTCGACAACTATATTGGTATAAAGATTGAAAACGTTACTGTCAGCGAGGGACAAGTAGCAGTGTACTTTGCTCTAGACGATGCTGAACACGAATACTACGTGCCAGAGAATGCATACGTAGGTTTTGACGTTACTGCATTCCCACTGCCACCTACAGCTACTACTGAATACAGACCGTTTACTATGGCAAACATACCATACGTCGTAGAGAAGGAGCACACGTTCAAAGTACTTGCCAAGAACGTCAGTGGAGCAGACTTAACTCCAGCATCTGGTACTAGCATTACGATAACGACTAAGATACTAGCCAAGTACTCTAGGTTCTAAGGTGACTAACGGAAGGTGATAAAAGTGGCACTCAGGTACTTCATAACGAAAGAAGTAGGGTCTGTAGCTGCTAGCGGTGGGACTGCTACGCTACAGTTTAGCTGGCACGAAACTGTGCACGTCAAGCGTATATACATTATAGAACGTTCTGGTGCTTCACTGGAGAACGTAGACGTCACTATAAAGTGGGGAGAAGGAGACGTACTGACGAGAGAAAAAGTGCCCTGTATACTGCTCAGCTATGCTCCAAACGCAGCAATAGAAATTGACAGAGACCTACAACAAGGTCTTACAGTGAAGTTCGAGTTTACTAACAATGGCTCTAGTGCTGTTAACTTAGTCGTAGTCTTCGAGTGCGTCTGATTTTTTTCCAACACTATACATTTTTTACGGTGATGGAAGTGGTCGAGAGACAGACCTATACGGGATTTTACACGTTCGCTGCAAATAGTAGTGGAAGCGTGTCTATATTCACAGTACCACCAGCTAAGAAGGCAACAATACGCAGGATAATCGTGTGGTTTCCAGTAGGCAGTGAAAACCAGCTGTACGTTAGGTTCTCTACGGGCGGTAGAAGGATAGCACCTACTTCGGGATGGATTTCTGGTGACGATACTAGGATAGAACTAGAGCCTAACGCAGAGGCTTTTTCAGACTTTACCGTGGATTTGGAGTATATGAATACAGACAGCACAAGTTCGCATAGTGTATTTGTAGCGTTAGAGGTGGACGTAGAATGACGGACTACAAGCAGAAGGTAACACACTCGGAAGCTGAAATAATGGTACCCATAGATGTCCAAGGAGCTTATATCCAGCTCCCCGTTGACATTCAGGGCCAAGCGGTAACTCTAGACGTTGATACGCTCAACACGGAGAGCACGGTAACAAAAGAGATAGACACTAGTGCTGAGTCTAGCCCATATACTTTGCTTACGCCTTCTAGCGGCAAGGCGATAAGTACTCGTGGCGCAGTAATACAGACAGACAGCTCATCTGGTGAGATAGCAATAAAGTTCGCTAACAGCGGTAAGATCATCTATAAGATCTATTGCAGCAAATTCTACGGTAATCCTGCTCCGAGGATGAATTTACAAGGCGATACTGATGAGCCAGTAGTCGTGGAGTGGAGTGGATTAGACACTGGTGCTAAGATATTCGTTCTGCTCACGTATAAGGAGGTCTGATGAGCAATGCCACTAGCACCTACGAGGATAATACCAATAACACGTAAGGCGTTGTTCTTCGACGGAGTGGACGACTACGCTGAAGTACCAGACTCACCAAGCTTAAATCCTACCAACATCACTGTTATAGCGTACTTTAGACCATACACTCTCACAGGAGAGCACACGATCGTAGGCAAATTCGACTGGGTCGAGGGAAAAGGTACCTTCGCCCTAAAGCAAGCATATGACACTGTAAAGTTTTGGCTCATTTATGGTACAGATATCGCTGGAGTATCAGCACCTGACGCTCTTTCCATTGGCGAGTGGTGCTACGCTGCTGGCGTCTACGACGGTAGTTACATAAAATTATTCATAAACCAGACGCTAACGAGTCAGACATCAGAGACTAGACCCCTTCTCCCCTCAGACGCAGACCTAAACATCGGGAGGCGTGGAGACGGGGCTAACGTGGAGTTCTTCAACGGAGAAATCGCCTATGTTCTCATCTACAACCGTGCATTGAGCGATGACGAGATAGCACAGATATACAACGACCCAGATCATCCACCAAAGAGCGGATTAGTCCTTTGGTTACACGACACGAGTATAGACGCAGAAAACAACATATGGCGTGATCTCAGCGGAAAGGGCAACAATGCAACGATTTACGGAGCTACAGAAGTTGATGTTGTTAGACCAGCAGTACGCACTCAATCGCCCATTAGGACGTTATCACCCGTGAGATAATGGAGGGATGCTAAAATGAGGATGTATTTTGAGATGTATGAGCTATTAAGCGAGGAAGAGATGTTCACTAGACAGCCTCAACAGATACGCATAGAGATAGCATCAGAGGACGAGGCTCAGAAGTACTTATCACAGTTCGAGCCGTTGTTTGAAGGCAAAAAATACGAGGCGAGGATCCACTACTGCTACCACGAAGAGGGTAAACCGTGTGAAGTTAAAGTGATAAAGAGGGTGGAGTGACGGTGCTATATGTCACTTCACTGACTGTACCAGCTGGTACGCCAGAAAATAATCCTGTAGAAGCATATGTAGACATCGAAGAGGATTACATTACTCGTATCGATATTCAATTCCCCGCTGGAGTACGTAACACTGTATACGTAGCACTATACTACGGTGAAATGCAGTTATTCCCTTCACGCAAGGGCATTTGGGTAACTGGTGAAGCAGAGACTGTTAGTGCACCAGTGAAGATATGGATGCCGGACGAACCTACGAGAGTGACCATAAAAGCTATTTCACCTAGTGCAAGCCACGACCACACTATACTAGTCCGTATTTACACGGCAGACGACGTAGACGTGTTATGGACACAGTATTTGGCTTGGCTAGTGAAGTACCTATATACGAGAGGATTTTAAAAAACGGTGATAAACTATGGGAGTAGACAAGCCCGACTGGACTTACGTAAGCGAAATATCTGCTGGTACAGTCACTATAGACACGTCTGGAGGCCCAGTTGACGTAGATGCTTCTGACTCACTTGTCTATGTTACTCCAGCAAGTGGAGCTACTTTCAACATCAGTGGGGATGTGAATGCTAATATAACAAACACGTCAATTGACGTGAACGTAACTAACTCATCAATTACAGTCACTCCAGACAGCACTTCTACGTGGAATGTAAACGTCACAAATTCATCTATCACGGTCACTCCAGATGCCGATAGTACTTGGAATGTGAACGTTACTAACTCTTCAATAAACGTAACGGGTTCGGTTGAAGTTTACCCACAATCTGGTAGTCAGTGGGACGTGAACGTCACGAACTCGTCTATTACCGTGAGTGGTACTGTAGACGTAAACTCTGTGAGTGGTACTGTAAATATCTCTGGAGACGTGAATGCTAACATAACTAACGCGTCTATTGCCGTTACTAACGCTACAGACGAGTATGGTAACCCGATTCCCCTAGACATTAACGTGACTAACAGCACTATTAACGTGAGCGGTAGCGTAGATGCAAACATCACGAACTCTACAATCACAGTAGAACCAGCAAGTGGCGTTACCTTTGATGTGAACATCACTAACTCGTCAATAACTGTGAGTGGTAGTGTAGATGCAAATATAACAAACTCTTCTATAGTAGTAGAGCCAGCTAGCGGAGCTACGTTTAACGTCAGCGGCAGTGTAGACGTAACTGGTAGTGAAGTAAACATAAACACCATAAACACTACGGTAGAAGTACAGGCACCTACTGGTGATATCCTAAGGGCTACCGAACTCTACGATAAGACATACGTATTCACTAGGAGTGCATCACTAGGTGGTGGTGACTCAGACCAGTTTGACCTTCCTATTACTGGAAAAATAGCACAAATAGCAGTGTCGTTCACGTTTAGTGATTATACTTCACCACTGGACTTTAGGGTAACTATCTACGAACCCAGTACTGGTGCTACGTACCAGTGGACTGCAGACGACCTGTTTACATTGGCTGGATACAAAGAAGCTTTAGACAGTGGTTTTGCCTACAACTATAAGGACTTCTCACCGACTTCTGGTGGTTATGTAGACTGTGTCTATGTAGACGCAAACTCACTAGGTCAAGTAAAGAGTGCTGGATTCGTAATACGCATCCCGATTAAACTAAACGGTACGAGCTCAAACCCAGGCTACATAAAAGTAGAAAACTTGTCTACTTCAGTCGCGTGTACTGTAGACTATGGTGCTGTCTTCCTACATTACTGATAGGAGCGTGATAACATGGTCAAAATGGATTATAATGATGACAGAAGGTATACGATTGAAATAAACGGAAGGCGTATATTCGAAGAAGTTATAGACAACTCTGAAAGGATTACACGTGTAGAAGAACGCATAAACGCACTAGACAGCAAGATGTCACTCGTGATGAAGCTCTTAACCGTGCTACTGAGTCTCGAAGTAAGTATATTAATCGGCCTGCTCACTATATTAATAAAGTAGTGGTAGGTGATTGCCGTGGCAACTAATCCACCAGAGAAGATAGTGTTCAGGGTGGTAGCAGCATCACTAGTGCCTAGCAGAGACCCTGAGAGAGCTGGTAAGAGAGACTACCTTATCTTAGTGCAAGCACCAGACGGTACTACGTTAACAATTACCATTCCAGAGGAAGAGTTCTCTAACATTGAACTAGTGAAGGCTAAGATACGTGAAGAGTACGAGAAGATTAGGGCACTTAAGAGCACTCCACTAGAGATTACGTTCTAGTGAGCTATGGTCAACGAGAATAGGTTAGTGGTAGAGCTAGTAGGATATGAAAGTGCACAGGTACTAGATGAGCAGACGTTCACAGAGAGGGCACACAGAGAAGCACTCAGTGCAGCACCAATAGCAGCAAGTATTACACCTATTAAGCCTATAGAAAGTGAACCGGGATGGGACGCAGCTAACTGGCTCACTTCACTAAAAGGTGTCTTTCAGGGGATAATCAAAAAGCTAGGTGAAATATTCGGCATAACAGAACAGGCTTGGGCATTCGTTAAAGACTTGGCTATAGAAGGCCTACCGGCACTTATAACAATACCAGTACTTAAGTTCGCTCAAGACAACGTAGAGAACGAGCTTAGGTTGTCTTACTGGATAGCATCACTGGTTTTGGGAATAGCATATAACATATTCGACATATACCACTGGCAGAGCAAAATACCTAAGACTGCTGTAAGGACTTCAGCATCTTCTGAAGTGTTTAAGGACTTTGAGTACAAGACGCACCTAGCACGGTTCAGTGGCATTAAGTTCTTACAGTTCATCACTGCGATGAACAACACAGGCTTTACTATACAGTTCTTGAAGGACATCTTAACGTCATTTGGTGGTTCGTGGTTTGGCTGGTTACTCCCACCGCTAGAGACACTCTACCGTTTAGACTTAGAGCACTTGATACGTAACATCTATTGGGGCACTGGTCTTGGATGGATTACGTGGACGACGATAAGCCCAATGGCACAGGCTACAGTCGGTGAACTACTGAGACGCTTTTACCTCAGACGCTACAGACCAGCACTACCTAACGAGAGCGACGTAGAAAAGGCATACCTGTACGGCCTCGTAGACTACAACACACTAATGGATTACTACTCATATCAAGGATACTCTGACGAGTTCTCTAAGTGGAAAGAAGCAGTGATATGGAAGAAAGTACCAGTAGCTGATGCTATAGACGCTTGGAGACGTGAACTTATCACTGCTAATGAACTATACGATATTCTTAGAGCACATGGTTATAAAGGACACGATGCGTTCTTACTCGTGTCTCTTTCCCGTAAGTTCTTATCACCTTCACAGTATGTAGAAGCGTTTAGACGTAAGCTAATAGAAGCCGAAGACTACTACAAGTACTTGTTTTACATAGGCTATGACAGGACAGAGGCAGACTTACTGGCTAGACTTGATTACAAACCACTCAGTGCTGCTCAAGTCATAGAAGCATGGCACCGTGGTATAATTAAGGCTGAAGACTTCTTTGACTACATGCGTTATGCTGGCTACCACAGTGAAGAAGCTAAAGTACTGCTAGAGCTCTCGTGGAATCTACTAACCGAGAGTGACTTAAGAGAACTATACTTGAGAGGCATAGCAGACACTAAAAAAGTATACGACGTGCTTAGAAAACGTGGCTGGAAGGACGAAGACATAGAGCTAATAATGAAGACGTGGTACAGAGTACTTGCAGCTGGTGACATACTAGACGCTTGGCACCGTGGTCTTACAGACGAGAAGAAAGTAGATGCTACACTGAAAGCACACGGTTATACAGACGAGGACATAGCACTTATTAAACAGCTCTCACATAAACCGCTTAGTGAAAGTGACATTAAGGAGCTAACGCTACGTAAAGAGATAGACACTGAAGAGACAATAAACAGGCTTAAAGCACTTGGATACGCTGAAGAAGACATAAGCAAAGTCATACTCACGTGGTATAAGACACTAAGCACGAGTGATGCACTCGAAGCGTGGTTAAGGGGAGTTATAACAGAAGAACAGCTGAACAACTACTTACTGGCAAACGGTTATCGTGAGGCAGAGCAGACTATAATAAAACAGCTAGCAAAGAGGCTACCACCACTGAGTGCTATCAAAGCAGCATACAAGAACAAAAGGATTTCTAAGGAAGATGCAGCTAACCTCATAGCAGCACTAGGATATAACGAAAACTACATAGACTTCTTCCTCACGGAAGAACTGGAGAGCATATCACGTAGTGTAATCACGAATGCATTTGCACGTGGTATTATCACTGAAGAAGAAGCACGTGAAAGGCTTAAAGAACAAGGGTTTAGAGACGAAGACATAGACGTCTTGTTAAAGCTAGAGTTCGTCTACCCCACAATATCACAGATTATTAGCTCACTAATGGACGGTAGGATTAGTGAAGAGCTAGCAAATAGGCTACTACAGCACATTAGAGCTGAAGACTACGTCATAGAGTTCTACAAGCAGTACTACGCACAGAGGGCTAGTGAGAGCGTGTACCTTAGTGCATACGAGAGAGGCATTATAGACTACGAGACAGTGCTAAACACGCTAACGGTTAGAGGCTTTAGTGAAGACGAAGCTAAGCTCATGATACAGCTTAATGAACCACTGCTAAGTGCTAGTGACGCCCTAGCACTCTACTTTGCTGGCAGGATTAGCAAAGAAGAGTTGGTAACTACACTACGTAGGAGAGGAGTTCCAGAACAGTATATAGAGCACATCATAGAGCTCTCACGTCCTACGCTTACCACATCACAGATACTAGACGCTATCGTGAGGATACCAGAAGTAGCAGAGCAGATGTACAAGAGGCTACTAGAGAAGGGCTATAGCAAAGAGGACGCAAAGATTTTAGTCGAGCTCAACAGACCATTGCTCACGACATCACAGCTATTAGACTTAATAGTATTAAACTATAAGGGAGACCTCGACCCTTACTCAGAGCTAGTGCGTAGAGGCTACTCAAAACAGCAGATAGACGCTATGCTGTTTTTGGCGAAGCCTAGACTGACGGTATCTAACTTACTGGAGGCAGCAGTGCGTGGCTTTCTCGATGTAAGTACTGTGACGAAAAAGCTCTTAGAGTACGGATACACAGAAAGCGACGCAAAGCTGCTAATCAACATGTCGTTTAAGGACTTAAGCTATACTGAGCTAAGAGACCTCTACATGTACGGACAGTTAGACGACAATGAGCTTGTTCAAGGACTGCTACGCTTAGGCTATCACCCAAGCGTCTTGCCTAAAGTGCTCTACAGAATGAAGACAGAAGCTGCAGAGAGCTTATACTCGACTTACCGTTCACGCATCTTCGGTGGGATTGCAGACGGTTATGTCTCAGAAGACGAAGGTAGAAAGCTGTTGATTGCACTAGGAATGAACGAAAACGTAGTCGATGCTGTCATAAAGGCTGCTAAGCTAGACAAAGAACTGTACAAAAAGGACTTGCTCGTAGCTGAACTTGACAGACGGTTTAGAGATGGTGAAATAGACGAAGCTGAGTATAGAGCAGAACTAGCTAAATATATTGTAGACACAGAACTGCTAGAAGCACACG
>Ga0190332_1000186_pt1 | contig 13846 bp, 13 predicted proteins | sample 48720456_MG_FD_161679 | JGI IMG/M metagenome (GOLD analysis project Ga0190332, IMG submission 161679) | Hydrothermal vent sediment bacterial communities from Southern Trench, Guaymas Basin, Mexico - 4872-04-5-6_MG | ecosystem: Environmental > Aquatic > Marine > Hydrothermal vents > Sediment ... | reverse complement strand
AAGCTCTTTTAGAGGAATTTCTATCTCTGTTTTTCCTGAGATAATGATGGAGTCTCTGTTTGTTACATTTCCGATTTCAAGATAAGGAATTTTATTGTCTTTTAAAATCTTCAGCACATTTTGTCGGAAGTGATCATTATAGGTTATCAGAAATCTCGATTGCCATTCTCCAAAAAGATATTCTTCTCGTAGAGCAGGTAGATCTAAAAATGCCCCAAGCCCTGCACTTCCCATAAGGCTCTCAACTACAGAAACTAACAATCCTCCTTCTGCCACATCATGTACACTATTAAGAAACTTTTTCCTGATAAGGATCAATATCGTGTTTTGGAGATGCTTTTCAAATTCAAGATCCACCGTATCCAGTTCCCCGCCGACAATATTATAGAAAACCTTGAGATATTCGCTGCCCCCAATTTGACCTTCTTGTTTTCCTACAAGTGTTATATAATCTCCGGGATTTTTAAATTTTAAAGTCATATAATTTTCAAGAGGATCAACAATGCCTATCATTCCTATAATGGGTGTTGGGTAGATCCTTTTTTGTGGGGTTTCGTTATAAAAACTCACATTCCCGGATATTACTGGTATTTCCAGTCTTTCACAGGCTTCCTTTATGCCCATGATTACTTCCTTGAAAGTCCAGTAAACTTCTGGATTTTCCGGATTACCAAAATTGAGTCCATCTGTTATGGCCAGGGGCTCTGCCCCTACAGATATAAGATTCCTCGCTGCCTCTGAAATCGCTATTTTTGCTCCCTCTCGAGGATTAATATAGACATATCTGCCATTACCATCAATGGTAATGGCATAACCAAAGTCCTCGCCCTTTATTCTCATGACCGCAGCATCTCCTTCTCCAGGTCGTACCACTGTATCAGTCCTCACTGTGTAATCATACTGAGTATACACCCATCTTTTGGAGGCTATATTGGGTGAAGAAAGTATTCTCTTCAATTTAACAGCAATATCGAGATTAGTACTATTTTTAAATTCAATGGATTTTATCTTTTCCAGATACTCTGGCTTTTTATCAGCCAGATCTCTAAGAGGTACACCATCTACGAGACCATTTATGGGAATCTCTGCTATTATTTTTTCTCCTTTCTTCACTCTGAATACTTTTTCTTCTATGACTCTACCAATTACACTGGACTCGAGCCCCCACTTTTCAAAGATTTTTCTAAATTTGTTTTCTGAGCCCTTTTTAATACAAAATAACATCCTCTCTTGAGATTCTGATAGAATAATTTCATAGGGAGTCATATCTTTAACTTTCACAGGAACTTTTTCCACATCTATTTCAATACCCACTCCACCTCTTTTGGCCATTTCTGGTGGAGTAGTGGAGAGGCCCCCTGCCCCGAGATCCTGGACGCCTATAAGTTCATCAAGCTCTATTGCTTCCAGGGTAGCCTCTATTAAAAGTTTTTCTAAAAAGGGATCTCCAATCTGGACGCTCGGTCTTTTCTCTTCTTCGTCTCCTTCAAGGGTATCTGATGCGAAGGTTGCGCCATGGATTCCATCTCTCCCTGTTTTTGCTCCGACAAGAAGAAGAAGGTTTCCGGGCCCCTTGGCTATCCCCTGTTTTAATTTCTTAATCTTGGTTAAACCAACACAGGCGGCATTCACGAGGCAATTGTCTCTGTATGCATCCTCGAAATAAACTTCACCACCCACGGTGGGAACACCTATACAATTACCATACGAGCTTATTCCAGCAACTACTCCATCAAATAGATGCCTGCTTTTTTCGTTTTGTAAATCCCCAAAGCGAAGAGAATTCATGAGTGCAACAGGTCTTGCACCCATAGATAGGATGTCTCTTACTATACCACCTACTCCGGTTGCTGCACCATTGAAAGGTTCAATAGCAGAAGGGTGATTATGGCTTTCTACTTTGAAGGCAAGAACCCAGTCATTTTTAAGAGATACTACACCTGCATTTTCTCCGGGACCCTGCAAAACATATTTACCCCGAGTGGGAAGTAACTTAAGATATTTTTTAGAAGATTTATAACTACAATGTTCAGACCACTGAGTGGAAAAAATTCCAAGCTCAAGTAAATTAGGATCTCTGCCCAGTATTTCTCTTATTTTATTGTATTCTTCCTCTGTAAATCCATGCTGTTTAATTATCTCTTTATTGATCATTTTAACCACTCCAGTAGAGATTTGAAGAACCTTATCCCATCCCCGGATCCAATAAGTTTTTCAGCGTTTCTTTCAGGATGTGGCATCAACCCAAATACGTTGAATTTTATATTGGCAATTCCGGCTATATGGTCCATGGAGCCGTTTGGATTTTCCCCTGAATACTTCAAAAATATCTGGTTATTCTTATATAGAAGGTTAAGACTATTATTATCAATAACAAACCTTCCATCCATGTGAGCTATGGGCAAGGTTATAATTTCACCTTTCTCAAATAAATTGGTGAATGGTGTGTTGCTATTTATTATCTCCAGTTTTACATCCATGGATAGAAATTTAAGGCCTATGTTTCTGGTTAAAGCACCTGGGAGTAGCCCTGCTTCTGTAAGCACTTGGAAACCATTACATATTCCGATCACAATGCCTTTTTCTTTATCTACATATTCTTTAATAGCTTCCATTACAGGAGAAAATCGCGCAATTGCACCTGGTCTCAAATAATCACCGTAAGAGAATCCGCCTGAAAGGATTATAACATGGTATTTGTTAAGGTTTGTTTCTTCATGCCATATATAAGAAGTGTCAAACCCTGCAAGTTCCTTGGCTACGTAGTAGGTATCGTGGTCACAATTTGTCCCCGGGAAAACTACAACACCTAATCTTGGCATTTTTGATATATCCTGTATTCAAAGTCCTCAATAACAGGGTTTGCAAGTAATTTGTGAGAAATATCCTCCACCTGGGTTCGTGCTGCATCCTCATTCTCAGCTTCTATATCAAATTCTATTAGCTTCCCTACCCTTGTATTTCGGACATTCTGCATTCCTAAACGCCTCATGGCTTTCTCTATGGTGATTCCTTGGGGTTCCAGAAGCGATTTCTTTATACGGACATACACTTCTACATGGAATTCTTTCATTCTTTACTCCTTATCTTTTTTACCCTTATTTTCTTCAACCTCTGCTGGGTTGCATCAAGAATTTCAAATTCTAAACCTTCTATCTCGAATTTTTCTCCTTTTTGAGGTACTCGCTCTAAATGTTCAATAATGAAACCACCGAGAGTATTAACTTCTTCACTTGAGAGGTCTTCCTCTAATATTTTTGAGGCTTCATCGAGTTCTATCTTTGCATTGAAGATAAAACTTCCATCTTCCTGTTTTTCTACGAGAACTTCCTCTCTATCAAATTCTTCCCAGATTTCACCTACAATCTCTTCAAGAAGGTCTTCAAGAGTTACCAGACCTGCCACGGAACCAAATTCATCCACTACAAGAGCAATGGATATCCTTTTAGCTTGCATATCTTTGAGAGCATCCAGTACATTTTTAGAGTAAGGAATAAAATAGGGTTTTATTGCAAGCTCTTTCACTTTCATTGTTTCTATTTTATCTAAGTACTTTAAAAGTTCTTTGATGTAGAGTACCCCCACTATATTATCTATGCGTTCGTGGACTACCGGGAGTTTGGAATAACCATATTTTTTATAGATTTTGATTGCATCATGAAGGTTTGCATCATCTTTAACTACAATCATATCCACTCTGGGAACCATTACTTCTTCCACATCCTTGTCGGCAATTTCTAAAATACGTTCAATCATTATGCCGGTATGTTCCGGTATGATATTTTCCTCTCTGGCTTTTCTTATAATCTCGATAAGATCTTCTTTTGATGAAACTTTACCCTGGATATGACTAATTAATCTTTTTAAACTTTCTCCCGAGCCCATTTTTTAATTCTACACCTCCTTTTTGAGAATGTACAATACCCGCTGATATTACAATTTTTAAAGCCTCCTCTACGCTTATATCGAGGAACTCAATCTGATTCTCACCCATGATAAAGAACCATCCCGATGTGGGATTGGGTGTTGTAGGGACAAAAACTTTGTAAAATTTTTGGCCATCAATTTCAATAGGTGTACTTGAGGATAAAAATCCAAGAACATATGATCCTTCATAAGGAAAAGATGTAAGGACTACGTTTTTAAATTTTTCCTTGGCTTTTTTCCTTTGAAGCATATAATCTGCGAGTTCTCTCAATGCACTATAGAGGTCGCTTATCATAGGTATTTTGGCAATGAGTCGTTCAAATTTTAAAATTAATTGCTTACCAACAAATGTCCTTGCAAGTGCGCCGCCTAAATAAATAAGGAATAAAGTGAGTAAAAAAGATACGATAACCTGTAACAGATAAGGAATATGGGTAGTCCCAGGTGTAAGCTTAAAAAGCCCTGTGAAGAAATAACTCACTTGTTGTAGTATAAAAAGAATTACATAAATGGTTACAAGTGCAGGACCGAGAACAATAAGGCCTGTGAGAAGGTCCTCTTTAATTCGCTCTTTAGCAAAAAGTTCTTTAAGTTTTATTTTCTTTTTTTCTATATTTTTTTCAGTTTTCATAATTTGACCCCTCCCTTTTTAAAATTTCTTTAGCCACCACCAGGCCTGAGATAGAAGCTTGAGAAAGCCCCCTTGTGATACCTGCCCCATCTCCAGCTGCAAATAGGTTTTCAACTTTGGTTTCGAAATTTTTTCTAAGTTCCAATCTCGCAGAGTAAAATTTTACTTCTATACCGTAGATAAAATTATAAGGAGCTGCAATACCAGGGGCAAGCTTATCAAGTGCCTTCAACATCTCTATTATATCTTGGAGATACCTGTAGGGAAGAGCGAAACTCAGATCTCCCGGTACTGCACCTTTATAAGTGGGTTTTATAGGGCTTCTATTAATTCTTTCAGGAGTGGACCTCCTTCCCTGGAAAAGATCACCAAGTCGCTGAATGATAATACTGTCAGTTAAGAGATTAGCTAGACGGGCAATTGATTTACCGTAAGTTACCGGATCGTTAAAGGGTTCAGTGAAAGAAGTAGAGACTAAAATTGCCAGGTTAGTATTTTCAGAATAATGATATGTATAACTGTGTCCATTAACTGATATAATGTCATCAACAAGTTCAGGAACCACAACACCGTAAGGATTAACGCAAAATGTTCTCACTCTATCATCAAAATTTCTTGAATAATAGATAATTTTAGGTTCGTAAAGGATATCTGTTAAAGGTCTAAGAATTTCTGCAGGTATTTCAAGCCTGATTCCCACATCAACGGGGTTTGTATATGTTTTTATTCCTAGTTTTTTACAAATGTATTTGGTCCATTCAGAACCTGCTCTTCCTGGAGCCATTATGACATATTTACTTCTGTATTCATTTTTGGGTGTCTTAACTCCCGTTACATGACTTTTCTCAATTACAAGGTCAACAGCAGGTTCATTGAAGTGAATACTAACTTTCTTTTCCATTAGCGATTCTTTGATATTAGAAAGAACTTCGAGACCTTTATCTGTCCCCATATGCAATAATCTGGAAGGTACTAATTCTAAGTGATATTTCTGCGCTTCATATCTTATTGTTTCAATCTTTTCAGTATCAGTCCCAAAAATTCTTCGAGGAGCTCCAAATTCCAGAAATTTTTCCTCTACATACTTAAGATATTTTTCAAAGATATTCTCTTCCAGATATTCACTGAGATATCCGCCGATTCTTTTGCTGAGTGTTATCTTTCCATCTGAAAAAGCACCTGCGCCGCCAAATCCTGATGTAATGGAACACACAGGGCATTTTATACACGCTTTGTTTTTTTCCACAGCTGGGCAGATTCTTTTTGTGAGGTCGCGTCCTTTTTCTAAAATAAGTACACTTGCCCCATGAGAGGCAAGCTCCATTGCAGCGAACAGCCCTGCCGGGCCAGCTCCTATGATAATGACATCGAATTTTTCCATTTTTTAAGTTTTTCCAAAATAGCTTTCATCCAAAGAGTAGCTCTACCCTGCAGAAAAACATCTGCGATGGGAGAGAGTGGAGTATTATTCAAGTTAATCTCTATTATTTTTCCACCATGTTGTTTCACAAGCAGAGGAAAACCAGCAGCAGGGTAAACCTGGTTTGAGGTACCTATTACAAAAATAGCATCAGTAATTGCAAGTACTTGGTAGCATCTTTTAAGAATGTCTTCATTTATAGTTTCTCCAAACCATACCACATCTGGTCTGATTATACCACCGCATCTTGAACATCTGGGAATCTCTTCTTTCAGTGAAGTCGTATCAAATTTTGCATCACATTGTGTACATCTAGATCTAAAAATATTTCCATGAAGTTCTAAAACACGGGTAGAACCAGCTTCAACATGGAGATTGTCTATATTTTGTGTTATTACTGTTACATTAAAATATTTTTCCATTTCTTTTATCGCTTCATGGGCTTGATTAGGCCGAGCAGATGAAATTATCTTCAACCTGTAGCGATACCACTCCCAAACTAAGGCAGGGTTTTCCAAGAAACCTTGAGGAGAAGCTAACTGCATGGGGTCATATTTGCTCCAGAACCCATCTTTATCTCGAAATGTGGGAATACCAGATTCTTTAGAAATGCCTGCTCCTGTCAAAAAAGTAATATACTTGCACTTTTTCAGGATCTTTAATACACTTCGAAGAGGGTCAGGCTCCTCCACCTTTACGATTCCCTCCTCCAGTATACTCTCAAAAGTTTCTGGTCGTCAGAAAAGTTAAAATTCAATTCTCCCTGATATGCCTTGTTAACGGATTTTCCAATTTTGGATGCAAGCCCCTCTGTGGTGGTCCAGATTTCTATAAATTCCTCTTTTTCTTCAATTTTCATAATCCTTGCGAGGGGATTAGAAAGCTCTTCTTTTTCAGCTTCATGGCGGATCAGATTCAAAATCTCTTGTTTTACGTTCTGATTGTTTTTAATAAAGTTCCCTTCAAGGATAACTATTCCAAGGGGAAAATTATCTTTAATTTTACGGCAGGCAGGACACTCTTTAAAATGGGTTGCGGGATGGTCTTTATATTTTTTATAGAGAGCTGCGTCTCGATGCCAGGTTTTATCATGATATACAAGCTTACAGACAGGGCATATAGTAGGATCCTTATAGATAGTTTTATCCATATAGGGGTCGTGGAACTTGGTGTCCAGCATTTTATCCATTCTACCTTTACCCATACACAACCTCCTGGAATTTAGATTTAAGGTCTTTCATCTTTAGTGACAAAATTTTAAGACCATAAGGAACATAAGTCAAGTTATTGGATTTCATTATATGATCCCAAAGAAGCAAACAACTTAATCCTCATTCTCCCATTCCAATTTAACTTTTTTTGCTTGCATATTTTCGAAATATTCAATTATTTTATTTTTAAGTTCAGGAGATATTTTCCTGCTGAGGGGGAATTTTTTTGCATTTGCAAGACGAATAACGAGATTTAGGGAGTAGTCTATTACTGGATGTAAACCTGATGGTGACACAAATTTTATAGTGTCATTATACGTATGGATGAAAAAAGATGCTTTTCCACCACTTCTCGAAAGATTAATGGATGGAATGCCCTTTAATGCAAATGGCATACAGTCACTTGAGTATATATTTACATCAATTTTAAAATTCGAACCCGTTTCTTTATTAAAAAACTCAAGATATTGCTTACTATCTTTGTCAGAAAGACAGATAGCCCTATTCATTCCCATAATATCCCCTGATACATCCACATTTATTACAAATAATAACTTACGTAGGTCGTTTTCCTTAAGAGTATTTACGTATGCCTGACTTCCTACGAGACCCAATTCCTCCCCTGAAAACCATATAAATCTTAAAGTTCTTAACGGTGGATTCTTAATAAAATGTTTCAGAAGAGCTAACAAAGTAACGCTTCCCCCACCATTATCTGAAGCTCCTGGTGATATTCCCACGGAATCATAGTGGGCAACAATTGCTATTATATCATCTGGAAATTCTGTTCCTTTGATTTCAGCAATTATGTTATAGGCCTCAGATTTATAGGTACTTGTCGTACCTTTTATTTTAACAGCCTTACCTGTATTTACGAGTAATTTTACTCCGGTATCATAGCTACATGAGATTGAGGGAATAATTTTATTCTCCTCCACAAAAACCTGGTTTATTGAACTGAAAGTAATGCCTTTACCCGGTGGACTCACGCGAATGATACCCTTCACTCCGGCTTCTAAAAACTTCTTATAAGTTTTCCCTCTGACTCCACCATATACTAATACAATTTTATTTCGCACTTTGGTTTTATGGAAATCAATATCCTGAGGTGAGTCCAGATATAGAAGTTCACCCTTAATATTAAAAGGTTGAGTGTTGCCAAAAGGTATGCCTTTAAACTTTCTTTCTTTGGAATCTATAATCACTCCATCTCCAGGTGCGAAAGTCCATAGTTGAAATTTGTGCAGTCTTGGGGTGACTCCCAGTTTTCTGAGTTCTGATAGAATTATTTCCCTTGCTTTTTGTTCCCCATCACTACCAGCCAGTCTTATAAAATTTATGGTTCTGAGAATCTTATAAGAATATTCAGAAAGATTTTTCGTCGGACTCATAAAATTATTGTAAAGAGAGTATTGGGGATTATCAAATTAAAATCAAAAGGAAATAGTGAGGCCCACACCGCATTTTTCTGATTGTATATGTTTGTCCCTTAAAATTGCTTGTTTTATCTCCGTACAGTGACATGGAATAACAAGATCAAACTTTCTGAAAAAATCCAATTCTTTAAAACCATGAAATCCTCCTATTATTGCCTTTACGGGACCGAATTTCGTCAGTACGCTATATATTACAGGCACCTGTGGATGAGAACACCCTGTTAAAATTATAATTTTACCATCTTCAGTTCTAATTGCTAAAGATTGTTCCTTTATACCTATATCGGTTTCCAATTCACCTGATGTGTAGAGCCCTGCTATAATCTCTGAAGGCTCTTCCACCTCCAGCAATTTTCCGTATTTTAATAGTTCTTTTTTAAAATGTGGAGTGAAGGATTTGGGAATCACAATAAGAGGCTTGTTCACAAATTCAAGCAGAATAGAAAGTCCTCCAATATGATCCCAGTGTTGATGAGAGAGGAAAATTATATCAAGTTTAGCAGGATCGATTTGAAATCTTTTTAAATTTTCGAACAATATTTTGCCATTCCAGCCTGTATCAAACAGAATATGTTTATTATAGTATTCCAGATAAGCTGCGAAACCATGGGAAGCTCTGCATTCAGGTATAAGAGTTTCATTATCATATACTATGGTGATTTTCATAGTTTATTATTATAATGCAAAAAATAAATATTCAAAGCATTTAGAAATATGAGGCGGAAACCGCAGGCCATAAACAATGCCTCTACAACTAATCAATAAACTTTACCAATTCTTTTTTTCTCCTTCTTGGGGGTGGATCAGGTACGTATGCCGGATATCCGAGTGGGGTCACTGTTGCAACGTAATGAGATTCAGGAATTCCCAGGAGTTCTTTGACCTCTTTTCTATCCATTGCGGCTATCCAGCAGGTCCCCAGACCATATGACCAGGATGCAAGCATAAAATGATAGGCAGCTATACAGGCATCTTGAATGTATCTTTTTGATTTTTCAGGGTCCGAGCAAATTGCCACAGCGATTGGGGCGTTTGCTATGGGCTGACTGGACTTACCTCTCAATGTAGCAAGTTTTTCTATAATTTCCTTTTTCCGTATAACAACGAAATAATATGATTGAGAATTGCGTGAGGTTGGTGAAAATCTGCATATTTCAAATATATTCCAAAGGATGTCGGAAGGGACATCTTCTTTTTTAAATTCTCTGACGCTTCTTCGTGTCATAAGCAATTCCCTGGCATTCATTGTGCTATCCCCCTTTTTAATGGTGATTTTGTAAAATAATGCTGAAGAATAATACCGGTAATAATCAAAAGAAGTCCAACGAGAGTTGATAGAAAAATAGGTTCGCCCACAATAAAGTGTATTATTATAAGGGATAGAAAAGGTGTAACATAAATAAGATTGCTAATTCTGGCTGTATTAGTTGCCAATGTGAGGGCTTTAAGCCACACAAAAAATGTGAGCCCCATCTCAAAAATTCCAACATATATTGGCCCCAGTAATACTAATTTATTTTCAATTGTCATTGTCAAAGAATCGGACAATATAGCAGTGATTGATACAAAGATAAACCCTGAAGAAAAATTGAGAAACAATTTTACTGGCTCTTCTCTTTTATCCTTAACATTTAAAAGCCAAAAGGTAGCCCATATTACAGTGCTTAAAAGTGCAAAAGTTACACCCAATGAATTTGTAAATTTCAATTCTTTGAAATTACCTCTTGTGGCTATGACTACTACACCAGAAAAACTTATCAGAATAGCGATTAAGCTTTTTATGCTGATTTTTTGTTTTAGAAACGGAATGGACAAAATTATGAGCGTGATGGGCCACAGATAATTTAAGACAAGTGCTTCTTGAGCCGTGAGCATGGAGTAGGCTTTAAACAGGACCATATAGTACAGGTAAGGATTGAGGAATCCCAGTAATATAGAGTAGAGTAATTGTTTCCTCGAATTTTTAATTAGTGAATTAATTTTCCCACTAAATAGAAGAATAAAAAACAAAACCAACATAGATGTTAACACAGCATAAAATTGCAATTGCAGAAAATTCAGGTATCTCAATGATATTTTAAACGCTGAGGCATCTGTAGACCAGAATAAAACTGATAGAGTCGCGTATAAGTAAGCTTTCTTCTGTCTTTGCATATTTTGAAATATATTGGGAGGGGGTGGGAAAATCAACTTACAAGTGGATAATATTAAGAATCAATAAGTTATTTGACTTTTTTAACAAAAAGCCTTTTAATTACTATAACAACTAACTTTGTAATAACACTTGTGTCCCCGGTTTTATTGCATTAAACAAGGAGGGGTTATGTTTAACCTAAAGAAACTACTTCCGTTGCTGCTTCTGGTAGGCAGTTTAACGGCTGGTAAAGTGTCCGAACACCTGGCAGGAATGGACCAGAAAAGTCGTGAAAACGCCACAATTACACTTGAACCAGTAATGGTGTCCACAGATAATGTGCAGTTTGGGGTAAAAAGGATAGCAATAGATGCATCCAGGCCCGGTGCTATTTCCCCAAAAGTAATAACCACACAAAAGGTTATGCTAAAGGATTCAGAATTAAAAAGGGCTGAAAATCTTTGGAATTCTGGTAATTTTGAAGATGCAATAGCATTGATAAATGAAATTGAACAGAATAAGGAACTCTTCCTGGGAATTTCCTGGAAAGACCCAATATACACATCTAATATTAAATGGGGAAATGATATATCTGTAACACCGTCCAGTTATGAAATCAGTCGTATAGAACTTGCAAAGGCAATGGGGAACGATAATCTCTTTATAATAGCACTGGGGCAGGATGGAAGTACCTATAAATGGTGGGTTTTCATGTCCTCAGATGGGGGATATTCCTGGGCACAGACCTATGAATGGTTTTCCTCTATTCCAATAGCAGATGTAGATTTAGCAGAAATGTCGGATGGATATGTATATATTGCATATGGATATACAACGAATGCAAGAGTGAGAAGAGTCGATGAAAACACAGGTAACATAGATGCAGGTTTTGGTTATGTAGATGCATTTGTTAGCCCTGACACTTTGGCTGAAGTTAATATTGAACCCAATAGGTATCCTGGCAATTTAGAATTATATTGCGGTTCAATAGATCAATCTGGTAACCTTTTATGGTACTATTCTTCCGATTCAGGGCATACGTGGAATGATTACAGCCCTGGTATTACCAATGCTGAAAGAGGACTTGATATGGATTATGGTTATCTAAGCAGTTCTCATCTTTTATGGATATCGTATATCTCCACAGCTGATAGCCTCTGTGCCGGTGGTATAACGGCTGGTGGTTGGGAATTACATCCTAATCTTACAGCGACTCATAGCTATTCTTACTTTAAAACCGCTATTGCCATGCACGGTGATACGATTATAGTTTTCTATGAAGACAATTTATATACTCCTTCTTATAGAATCACTTATGATGACGGAGATAGTTGGGCATATGGCTCTTTTTACAGTGATAGTGCGGGTGCTATAGACGTAACCGGTAGAGGAGATGAAGGCTGGCATACAAGTTTTGCCACTTTCGCGGCAACTGGCCCAGAAATTGTTAATTACTCACACAGGAATTATCCACAAGGTGCATGGGATACACCTGTGGAATTGGGAGACGGAGATGCATGGATTCAATATAAAACCTCCATTGATTACCTAGGAATTCCCGGGGCCTACGGTGTTGCTTACATAGATGATAGTAGAGATGTTTACTTTGATAGGTCAGACTGGACATCCATCACTGAAAATACACGTAAATCCAATACACTCGCATTTACATCGAAACTCAGATCAGATGAGGCTATACTCACTTTTGTCTTGAAAACCACCTCCAGTGTTAAATTGAATATCTATGATGCCAAGGGTTCGCTTGTGAAGAAAATATCCAAAGACTTTCCTGCAGGAATAAATCACGTGAGTTTCTCGGCCAAGAAAGCAGGAATTTACTTTGCTACATTGGATACTGGAAAAGAAACTGCCACAGTGAAATTTGTAATAGTAAAATAAAAAACAGAAAGATAGAATTATAATTTAAAAGGGGGCTTCTAAGCCCCCTTTTATTTTTGTGTCACTTCTAAGTAGCTATTTAAAAAAGCAAATTCTGTGAAAGGTAAGCGAGGAGGTCTTTTAAATTCTGATTTGTTTTATTGCATCCGTTACATTCATTTTTCTGTTCTCCGGTGGAACTGGGCTCTTTTCAGGTAAAATTATCTCTTTATCACCAACTACACTTTTGAGCAAAGCTTGAATGTTCATTATTTATCCTCCTTGGGGTAACTTTCAAATGGTTCATATTCCTCCACTTGATCAAGTAACAATTGAAAAGTTTCTCTGTGTTTTTCTTCTTCTTTTGCTAAAAAATACTCTTAGTTTGTTCTCCAGGTAATTTGTCTCTCATAGCTGTATAGAATCTCCATCCATTTTCTTCAATCTTTATTGCAACCTGCAAAATCTCCACTTACATCATACAAATCCATGATTCCCCCTTTATACTATGCCAGCTTCTTTATGTTTTTTATAAATTGTTTCAGCTAAATTGTCAAGGAGTTTGAGATCTTCTACCTTGGGAAGTCCTTTTATAAGGACCGGTTCAAAAAATTCAACTTTGAGATTTGAGAGGAGTCCCTTTATCTGATCAACTGTTTTCCCTCCCCATCCGTAAGAGCCGATGATACTGGCAAATTTCAGTTTAGGTCGCAAAGCATTTGTAAGAAATGCAGCATAAACCAGAGCAGGATGAGCTCCGGTTAGCACTGTAGGGGTGGCAAGTATAATAGTTGCCGCATCGACAAGTGCCATGGCCAGCTCACCCGTATCTGTAACTGTGAGGTTGAAAGGTTTTACAGTAATTCCTCTCTTTATAAGGGAATCAATGAAATAATTTACCATACGCTCTGTGCTCCCGTGCATGGAAACATAGGGTAGAATAACTTCATTTTTTACATTGTCAGAGATCCATTCGCTGTAAGCATTAATAATAAAGTCGGGATTCAGATATATAGGACCATGACTTGGCGCTATTATTTCAAGGTCAAGGGCTTTCACCTTTTCAATGTTCTTTTGTATTATGGTTCTAAAAGGCATCATAATTTCAGCGTAGTATCTTTTAGCATCTTCAAGCACCCTGGGATCATCTTTCACAAATAACTGAGAAGTAGCCAGGTGTGATCCAAAGAAATCACAGCTAAATAATAT
>Ga0190332_1000183_pt1 | contig 13891 bp, 12 predicted proteins | sample 48720456_MG_FD_161679 | JGI IMG/M metagenome (GOLD analysis project Ga0190332, IMG submission 161679) | Hydrothermal vent sediment bacterial communities from Southern Trench, Guaymas Basin, Mexico - 4872-04-5-6_MG | ecosystem: Environmental > Aquatic > Marine > Hydrothermal vents > Sediment ... | reverse complement strand
TTCAAATTCTTTTTTGCTGATTTCACCATCTTGAGTAGGACTATATTCTTTAATCCATTTGTAGATAGTGGTCCTGGTAATGCCATATTCGCTGCTTAACTGTGAAACGGTTTTACCCATGTTATACAGTGAAACAATTTGTTCTTTAAATTCTTCGGTAAATCTTCTGCCTTGCTTCCCCATGTGAATCACCTGCCTTTTCTCCTATTATACTTCTAAATGTTTAACTCCAGGTGTCCACTTTTTCGGGGTAAATCCAAAATAAATAATATAGTATGTTTAAAAACCACTCTTTTTTAATTTTCACACCTTTTGCTTATTGCTTCCCATAATCCTTGAAGGTAAACAGCTCCTAATGCTCTATCGTATAAACCGTATCCAGGAGTTCCTTTTTCATTCCAAATCATTCTTCCGTGATCGGGACGAATATAACCTTCAAAACCAATTTCATAAAATGCTTTCATTATTTCGTACATGTCATGGGTACCACAAAAAGTTGGATGAGCAGTTTCATGAAACTTCTTTTTACCAGTGATTTTCAAATTTCTTACGTGAGCAAAATGTATTCTACCCATTTCTCCAAAATGTCTAACCATGCCCGGCAAATCATTATTTGGATTAGCTCCAAGAGAACCCATACATAATGCAAGACCATTATATTTGCTATCAACAGCTTTTAACATTTTTTCAATATTTTCTTTATTAGTTATAATCCTTGGTAAACCAAAAATTTTCCATGGTGGATCATCGGGATGAATTGCAAGTTTTATATCATATTTCTCACAGTATGGAATTACCCTTTCCAAAAAATATACAAGATTTTCAAATAATTTTTGTTCATCAATATTTTTATACATTTCAAAAGTTTTTTCAAGTTTCTCTAATCTATCCCATTCCCATCCAGGTAGTATAAATCCTTGAGTCCCTTTTTTAACGTTTTCAATTAATTGGTTGGGGTTAATGTTTTCAATTAATGAATGGTCATATTCCATAGTTGTTGAGCCATCTTCTAATGGTTTGTTTAGATTGGTTCTTAACCAATCAAAAATAGGCATAAAATTGTACGTTACTACTTTTACACCTGCTTGAGATAAGTTTTTAATTGTCTTAATGTAATTGTCGATATATTTTTCTCTTGAAGGAAGTCCTAGTTTTATATCTTCGTGTACATTGACACTTTCAATTACTTCTAGTTTTAAACCTTCATTTTCTACACGTTGCTTTAATTTCATTATTTTATCAAATGGCCAGACTTCTCCCACTGGAACATCGAAAAGAGCACCAACAATACCAACAACACCTGGAATTTGTTTAATAAAATTAAGAGGAATTGTATCTTTTTCTCCATACCATCTAAAGACCATTTTCATGCTATCACCTCTTTTCTAATTGTTCTTTTAAAGTTTGTCTTATAGCATGTTTTCCTCTAATCATAAACTTAAATAAATTTTCAATCCTTATTCCCAAATTCGTTTCATATAAATTTACTTTGAATAATTCCTTATTAGAAAGTATAGGTTTTAAATTGTTTTTTACAGAACTAAGAACGCCAAATTTGATGTTTTTTAAATTGTCTTGTAATTTTTTTAATAATGGATCTGGACTTGGTATAAAGGGATTTCCATTATCATTAATTCCCATTAAATACCTAAGCCATCCTGCAATAGCAATAGGAATGTATTTAAGTTTTTCTGGATCTAATTCTTTGCTTTCATAATATGCTTTAATTGTCTCACCAAACCTAATTGGAATTTTTTGGGAAGTATCAGTAGCTATTCTTTGGGGAGTATCTGGTATATATTTATTAGGCAATCTAACGTTTATAACTTCATTTAAAAATTCTCTTGGATTAATTATTCCTGGATCTTCTACAACTTTTACTCCTTCTTCACCTATTCCAATAACAAGTTTTTTTAGTAACTCATCTTCCATTTCGTCCGCGATTTTTTTGTAATCTAATAGACAACCATAAACTGCAAGAGCAGTATGTAATGGATTCAAACATGCTGAAACTTTCATTTTTTCTGATTTTATTACAGTTTCCTTATTGGTTAAAAAGATATTTTTTCCTCCGTTTTCAAATAAAGGTCTACTGTTTTTAAAATTATCTTCAATTACTAAGTATTGAGAATTTTCCATGTTTACAAAAGGTGCTAAGTAAGTTTTCTTGTTAGTAACATGGATTTCGATATTTTCGATGCCTATTTTAATTAATTCATTTTTAATTACTTCTGAAGGACTTGGTACTATCTTATCGATCATACTTAAAGGAAAGCTTACATTTTCATGTAGATAATCTATAAAATTCTTATCTACGAAGTTTTTTTCAAGCCATTTTTCTGCAATAGTTAAAATAGAAGATAAAAGTTTTTCACCATTCTTAGAAAAATTATCTAGACTTAAAAGGGAAATTGGTTTCTTATTTGACTTATAACGCTCAAATAAGAGTGAAGTTATTTTTCCCATTGTACTTTTAGGCTTATCTGGACCTTTGTTAAAATCTTCTAGAACAAAGGAATAAAAATTGCCAGATTGATCCGTAAGATTATACCCCTTTTCAGTAATAGTTAAACTAATAAGTTGGAGTGAATCTTTTTTTACGAGGTCAATTAATTTTTCCCAATCTTTAAATTCTGGATTTCCATTCAGAGTTTCAACCACACTAGCAATTATTTCTTTTGTAAAATTCCCATCATTATTAATAGTAACTGCAATTGTTAAATTATCGAATTTTTTATAAAATTCTGGGACTTCTTCATCAAAAAAATCAACTGCTATTATCCCAGAATCTTCTAATCCTTTTTTAATAAGATTTTGTTGAATTCTTGCAATAAATCCTCTGAAAATATTTCCAGGTCCTATATGAACCCATTTTGGCCTTTTTAATGTGTTTTCTCTGATTTTTAAAATATCAAATTCTGGAATATCTATACCTTTGCTTTTCCAAACCTCAGGATTTTTCAATATATTTTCAAGATTTAAAATCATTTTTTCACCTCACCTTTCCACTCTGCCTGAGGTATTTCCTTTTGAAAGTTTCAATATTTCATTTTCTGAAAGTATTGCAAAATCACCAGGGATAGTATGTTTTAAACACGAAGCTGCAGCTGCAAATTCCGCTTTTTCCTCTGTGTTAAATTCTTTAAGACTAGCATAAATTAATGCTCCAGCAAAACTATCTCCCGCTCCCACTCTATCTATTATGTTAATTTGATATTTTCTTGAAAAATAACTTTTTCCATTTTCATGTATCATAACTGACCAATTATTTATACTTGCAGAAATACTTTCCCTAAGAGTAATTCCTACGGTTTTAAAATCATATTTTTTCGAAAGTTTTTCAGCAACTTTTTCGTAAGATTTACGATTTATTTCTCCAGTTTCCAGATTTAATCCCTCAATTTTCTCCCCTAGTACTTTTTCAATGTCTTCTTCATTTGCAATTAATACATCTACGTATTCCATAAAAGGAATCATGAACTTTTGTGCTTGCTCTTTAGTCCATAATTTTGCACGAAAGTTTAAATCACAGCTAACAATAACATTATTTTCCTTTGCTTTTATTAAAGCATCTTTTAAAATTTCAGGTAATTCTTTTCCAAGAGGTGGTGTAATTCCCGAAAAATGGAACCATGAAGCTCCTTTTAATATTTTTTCCCAATTATAATCTTCTTTTCTGGAAAATGAAAATGCTGAATAAGCTCTATCATATACTACTTTACTTGGTCTCTGTGAAGCTCCTATTTCTAGAAAATATATACCAAGTCTTTCGCCGTTTTTAACTATATATTTAGTGTTAACTCCAAATTTTTTTAAGTGCCCCACTGCTGCTTCACCTATAGGATTATCAGGAACCTTAGAAACAAAATATGATTCAAGGCCTAGTTGAGATAATATTGCTGAAACATTTGATTCTGCACCACCAAATGTTACATCGAAAGTTTCTGTTTGAAAAATTCTCTTATAGTTTGGGGGAGATAATCTTAACATTATTTCTCCGAAAGTTACTACTTTCATCATTAGTCCCTCCTTAATTTTTCAACGAATTTTTTAGTTTTTTCAAATACCTCTTGTGGGGTTCCTTTAGTGAGGTTTGAACCGACTCCGACTGCAAATGCACCATTTTCAAACCATGTTTCTATATTTTCTAGTGAAACTCCTCCTGTAGGGATAAAATTTAAATCTGGAAAAGGACCTTTCAACGTTTTTATATAGTTAGGTTTTAAAAAGTTTCCTGGAAATAATTTTAAGATTGAGTGGCCCAATTTTTTCGCTTGGACAACTTCAGTAGGTGTCATTACCCCTGGAAAATAGGGAATAGATTTTTTAATGCAAAATTTAGAAAGAATTTCATCAATGTGTGGACTAACAATAAATTTTGCTCCATTTTTAATTGCTTTTTCACAGTCTCTAACTGTAATAACAGTTCCTGCACCAATTATAGCCTCTTTTAAAGAATTAGAAAGCTTATTAATTAGTATATCTGCATTTGGTACAGTAAAAGTAACTTCAATAATTTTAATACCTCCTTCAAAAATGGCAAAAGCTTTCTCTTCTGCTTCCTCAAAGGAATTAGCCCTTAAAACTGCTATGATTTTGTTTTCCGAGAGAATATCTATCATGCTCCACCTCCTAAATCTCTAAAACCAAGTTTATGTGAAATATATATTGAAGCTTCTTTTAAGATAGGCACGAAAAATGAAATTTTTTCTTCAGTCATTCTTTGAGCGGGGCCTGTAATACTAATAGCAGCTATTGGATAACCTATGTGATTAAAAATTGGAACTGCAACACATTTTATTCCAATTTCATTTTCTTCGTTATCTACCGCAAAACCTTCCTTTTTTATTTTATTTAATTCTGTTAAAAGCTTTTTTTTATCTATTATAGTGTGAGATGTTTTGGGAATGAGTTTGACAGAATTTAAATATCTATTTAATTCCTCTCCCGGAAGAAAAGCTAAAATAGCTTTTCCAGATGAAGTACAATATAAATCAACTTTCATGCCAATTCGTGAAATCATTGGAAGGCTGTTAAATCCTTCTATTTTATCAATATAAATTCCAACTTGATTTTCCTTTAAAATTAAATGTATAGTTTCACCGGTTTTTTTTGCAAGGTCGACTATATAAGGATGAGCTATTTCTCTTAAATCAATTTTTCTAAGAATAATAGATCCATATTCGACTAATTTAAATCCAGGTTTGTACTTTTTTTCTGAATTTCTTATTAAATAACCAGATTCCTCAAGAATAGTTAAGTATTTATAAGTATTTGATATACTCATATTAAATTTTCTAGCAATTTCACTAACAGTTAAACCTTCAGGACTTTTAACTATAAAGTCAATTAATTCCAAAGTTTTTTTCAATGTATTCATTTTATTACCTCCGAAATATTATTTAAGGGATTTTATTTTCTTTAAATTTTTTGATATAATAATTATAACATTTTTTATCATTATATGAAAAGTATTTTCATATTATGAGATTTTAAGATATTATATCATATTTGGAGGTGTTATTCATGTTTTTGTCAGAAAAATATTTGATTGAAAACGAAAGTGGTGAGGAATTATACAAATATGTAGAAACTCTTCCAATAGTTGATGCACACAATCATTTAGATGCAAAGGAAATTGTTGAAAACAAAGGTTGGAATGATATCTGGGAAGTTGAAGGAGCAAGTGATCATTATGTTTGGGAATTAATGAGAAGAGCAGGTGTGGAAGAAAAATATATTACTGGGGATGCATCAAATAAAGAAAAATGGCTAGCTTTGACAAGTGTGTTTCCTAAATTTGCTGGAAATCCAACATATGAATGGATTCATTTAGATCTTTTGAGAAGGTTTGGGATTAAAGAAATTATATCAAGTAAGACAGCGGAATTTATATGGGAAGAAACCAAAAAACAATTAGCAGAAAAAAAACCTCAACAATTATTAAAAGAAATGAATGTAGAAATTTTGTGTACAACAGATGAACCTTTTTCGAATTTGGAATACCACTTTAAAGCAAGAGAAAAAGTGAAAAATGTGAAGATATTACCAACATGGAGGCCAGATAAGTTAATAAATATTGAAAGTAAAAACTGGATTGATTATGTAAAGAAACTTGGCGAAGAATTTGAAGAAAATGTAGAAAGTTTTAATGGTTTTTTAAAAGCAATTGAAAAATCGCATAAACATTTTGAAAATGCAGGTTGTGCAGCAAGTGATCATGCTATTTTAAACCCAAATTTCTTTTATGTAAATGAGAAAGAAGCCAAAAAAATTTATGAAAAAGCTTTCTCAAAAAAAGAACTATCAACAGATGAAGTAAATAAATTTAAATCTTTTTTAATGATAAAAATTGGAGAACTAAATGTTAATTCAAATTGGGTAACGCAATTACATATTGGTGCAGTACGAGATTATAGAGATCATTTGTATAGAACTTTAGGCCCAGATTCAGGTGGAGATGTTTCAACGAACAATTTAAAAATAACTGATGGATTGAAATATTTTCTTAATGAGTTTGATGGAAAATTGAAAATAGTTTTATATGTATTAGATCCAACTCATTTGCCAACAATTACAACAATCGCAAGGGCTTTTCCCAATGTATTCATTGGTGCTCCTTGGTGGTTTAATGATAGTCCTTTTGGTATGAAACTTCATTTAAAATATATTTCTTCTGTAGATTTGTTGTTTAATATGCCTGGAATGGTTACTGATTCAAGAAAATTACTTTCTTTTGGATCAAGAACAGAGGTTTTTAGAAGAGTGTTATCTTCTGTAGTTGGAGAAATGGTAGAAATAGGTCAAATTCCTTTTGAAGTTGCAAAGTCTCTTGTAGAACACATATCTTATACTAACCAAAAAACATTATTTTTTGGTGGCGAATAAAAATGAAAAAAATAAGAGTAGGAATAGTAGGAAGTAAATTTGCTGCAGAGCTTCATGTGAATGCATATGAACAAAACAAAGAGTATTATGAAATTGTAGGAGTTTGTTCTCGACATAGAAAGAATGCAGAGATTTTTGCTAAAAAACATAAAATAAAAAGAGTTTATGAAAATGTTAATGAAATGGTATCATCAAAAGAAATTGATGTGGTAGATATTTGTTCGGCGACCAATTCACATGAAGAAATAATTTTGAAAGCAATTGACTACGGAAAAAATATAATTTGTGAAAAACCACTTTTAGGATATTTTGGTGATGGGAGCGTAGACAAAGAATTAATGTTAGAAGATGTAAAGAAAAAAGTTGAAAGAATTGAAAGAAAAATGAAAGAAAGTTCAGTAAAATTTTTATATGCAGAAAATTTATTATTTTCTCCAGTTTTGACAAAAATAAAAAGAATGTTAGAAGCTTCGAATTTTGGAATACTTGATATTAGAAGTGAGGTAAGTCATTCAGGTTCTCAAGCTGAATATGCAAAAAGATGGATGTCTTCAGGTGGTGGAAGCTTATTACGTAATGGTTCTCATGCAATAGCAGTTGCACTTCATTTGAAAGCTATTGGAGGGAAATACCTATATGGAAGGCCAATTAAAATAGAAAATGTATTTGCAAATACGGGATTTCTAACGAAAACAGAAACATTTAAAAAAACGAAAAAGGATAATTATATAAAAAACGTGTATGATGTTGAAGATTGGAGTACTGCAATATTGGAATTTGAAGATGGAACAAAAGCGGTTGTTTTTTCAAATGATGTCAGTTTAGGAGGTGTGAGAAATTATATTCAAGTAACTACCTCTAAATCTGTGATATATGGAAATATAACCCCTAATAATACCTTAATTTCCTATACTCCAAATGGAGAAATCTGGGACAAAGAATTTATATCAGAAAAATTAGAAACAAAATCAGGTTGGAACTTTCCTGCCCCAGATGATATTTGGATCAGAGGTTTTTCTCAAGAATTTAAGGAATTTGCAAGGAGTTTAAGTGATGATAAAGAATTTTATTCGGATTTTCAATTTGCTAAAGAAATTATTTTAACTATTTATTCGGCATATGTTTCAGCTCAGAATGGTGAAAAAGTAAAGGTTGAGGTTTAATTTTTAATTCTATAAGTTTGAAAAATGGCTAATATAACTATTTATTAGTACTGAAAACCTAATGCAAAGAAAATACTTCAATTTTTATTTTTTGGTTTTTTACTTTTTTGTTTTATAATATCAAATGTGAAATATCAGATATCTGTTTTAGTCTATTATCATAAATCGGGAGGTGTTTTAGGTGAGAAAGTTATTGAGAGTTTTATTAATTGGTATTTTATTGGTTTTTTTAGCAGGTAACGTTTTAGCAGAAACAATAGTTTTGAAAGTTTCAGACGATCATGCTGATGGTTATCCAACCGTTGAAGCATTGAAATTTATGGGTAAAGTTATTGAAACTATGACAAATGGGAAATATAAGTTTGAGGTTTATCCAAGTGCACAACTTGGTTCAGAGAAAGAAACAGTTGAACAAACTATCCTTGGTGTTATTGATGTAAACAGGATATCCATTTCTCCTTTAGTAACTTTCTATGAACCTATCGGAGTTTTTTCTATGCCATATTTATTTAGAGATAATGAACATATGTGGAAAGTATTAGAAGGACCTATTGGAGAAAAATTACTTAAAGGATTAGAAAATGCAGGTCTTGTTGGCCTTTGTTATTATGACTCTGGAGCAAGAAGCTTCTATACAGTAAAAAAACCTGTAAATACACCTGAAGATTTAAAAGGAATGAAAATCAGAGTTCAGAAAAATCCTGTTATGATTGCATTGATGGAAGTTCTTGGCGCTTCCCCAGTTCCAATGGCATTTGAAGAAGTCTATACTGCTCTTCAAACGGGAGTAATTGATGGTGCAGAAAATAATCCACCAAGTTATTACGAAACCAGACATTTTGAAGTTGCAAAATACTATAGTTTGGATGGTCATACTAGAATTCCTGAGGTTGTTGTAGTTTCTAAAATTTTGTGGGATCAACTTAGTGATGAAGAAAAACTTATATTTAAAACAGCAGCTTTAGCTTCTACAGAATATCAGAGATTACTTTGGAAACAATGGGAAGATAAAGCAATGGAAGAAGTTCAAAAAGCAGGAGTCAAAGTAATACATCCAGATGTTACATTATTCCAAAAAGCAGTACAACCAATTTATGAAAAATATCCTCAGTATCTTGATTTAATAAAAGAAATTCAATCTGTTAAATAATACAAGTTTTATTAAAAGCACAAGCCTTTAAAAGGCTTGTGCTTTATACTTAGAAAGGGGAACTTGTATGCAAATAAAAAAAATATTATTGAAATTATCAGATTTTTTGGAAAAAACTGTGTTAATTTTTTCAACTACAGCCCTTGTTTTAATGGTTATTATAATTTTTTATCAAGTTATAGCAAGATATGTTTTTAATAATCCGCCTAAGTGGTCAGAGGAAATTGCTCTTTTGTTAATGATATGGATAACTTTACTTGTGGCAGGTATAGAGCTCAGGAAAGGAATTCATATGAGAGTTGAATTATTTATAAACTTATTTACAGAAAAAATTAATAAAATTTTAGATACAGTAGTGTATTTGATAATAGCTTATTACAGTTTGATGATGGTTAAGTACAGTTATTTGTTATCCATCAGACTTCCCAATAAAATGCCTGCTACTGGAATACCAGTGTTATGGATGTATATTCCAGCTTCTGTTTGTGGAATTTTGCTGTTTTTCAATGTAGTTGTAAAATTTTTAATAGATATAACTGATAAATTTAGGAGGAAAAAGACATGAAAATTAAAGTTCCTAGAATTATAGTTTTTGTATCTATTTTGCTTCTTTTTCTAATTGATATACTTTTTTTCTTTCATTTTCCATTTGTAGAGAATTTATCAAGAAATGCAAAAGGTTCTTTCCTTCTTTTAATCAATTTCTTTTTAACTATGATGATTGGATTACCTATTTCAATAACACTTGGTTTTTCAGCGTTATTGACGGCGGTATATCTAAATATTCCGCCTATGATAATTTTTCAAAGAATGAGTGCTGGCATAAATTCATTTTCCTTAACTGCAATACCTTTTTTTATTTTAGCTGGCCAAATAATGGGTGATGGAGGAATTGCACAACAAATAGTTAATTTTTCAAAAATTTTAGTTGGGCGAATTAGAGGCGGACTAGCAATGGTTAATATTCTTGCGAGTATGTTTTTTGGTGGAGTTTCCGGATCATCGGTTGCAGATGTATCATCAATTGGTGCTTTATTGATTCCAACTATGATAAAAGAAGGCTATGATAGAGAATTTTCAGTCGCAGTTACCATAACTTCTTCCACTCAAGGAATTATTATACCGCCGAGCCATAATATGATCATTTATTCACTTGCAGCTGGAGGCGTATCTATAGGTGCATTATTTATGGCAGGGTATATTCCAGGAATTATGGTGGGAGTCGCTCAAATGATAGTTTCGTATTTCATAGCGAAAAAAAGAAATTATCCAAAAGCGGGTAAAGTCTCATTTAAAGAAGCGTTGAAAATAACTAGAAATTCGATATTAGGTTTAATGGTTGCGGTAATAATAATTGTTGGAATAGTTGCAGGAGTATTTACAGCTACAGAAGCATCTGTAATAGCTGTAATTTATGCGATAATAATAACATTTTTTGTTTATAAGTCTGTTGATTTAAAAAAACTTTTAAGAATTTTCAGAGATGCTTCAATTACAATAGGGGCTGTTTTGTTTTTAATAGCCAATGCATCTGCGTTTGGTTATATGATGGCTTATTTGAAAATTCCACAAACTGTTTCTGAATTTTTACTTACTTTAACTAGTAATAAATATCTTTTAATGCTCTTAATTAATTTTCTTCTACTTGTTCTTGGTATGATAATGGATATGGCACCTTTAATTCTTATTGTTACACCTATTTTATTACCTATAGTTACTAAACTTGGTTGGTCGCCAATACAATTTGGAATAATACTTATGTTGAATCTATCAATAGGTCTTTGTACTCCTCCTGTAGGAAACACATTATTTGTTGGTTGTTCTATTGGTAAGACTACTATTGAAAAAACAGTTAAATCGATGTGGCCATTTTATTTAGCTATGATCATTATCCTTATGCTTGTTACATATGTTCCTTGGTTTACAATGTTTTTAGGTGGTATGTTTTATAAATAATGAATTTTAAATGGGGGCAAACAATGAAGAAGTTGGAAGTTTCTTTGGTAAGAACTGAGGTATATGATTTATTAAAAAAAATGATTCTAAACAAAGAATTAAAGCTTGGTGAAAAACTAAATGTAAGAATTCTTTCTGATGAACTGGGAATAAGTTTTACACCAGTTCGAGATGCTTTATTACAACTTTCAAGTGAAGGCTTAGTAAAAGTTGTACCAAGAGTGGGTTTTTTTGTTGTTGATGTTGATGAAAAATTTGTAAGGGAAATAACCGAAGCAAGAATAATGATAGAAGTATTTTGTTTAAATACTTTTTTTGATAAGATAAGAAATAATAAGGAATTTTTAGAACTTGAAGATAAAATGTTAATAATCAAGAAAGAAAAAGATAGAAGAGTTTTTAATATTACTGATAAAAAACTGCATATGTTAATAGTTAATTCTTCTACTAATGATCTAATAATTTCAAATTATAAAAAAATATGGGATAGAATAGATTTAATTAGGCACTTAAATGAAAGATTTGAAAAATCGAATGATGAACATTTGAAAATTGTCGAAAACATAAAACAAGGTGTGAAAGATAAAGCAATAGAAATTTTAAAAGAACATATACTTAACGTAGAAAAAGAAACATTAAAAAGTTTACATTTTTTTGAGGAGGATAATAATGATAATTGAATCATTTAAAAATCATTTTGAAAGTAAATTTAAAGTATATGAAAAATCACTTAAAAAAAATGATAATACCTATTACTTCTTAGTTAGAGATCTTGATACTCAAGAAAGATATTTAGTAGTTCAAGGTTCAGAAAAATTTTTAAATGTAGAATTTCAAGAAAAATATCAAATTGATAATAAGACCTATTATCTTTATAAAGCTTCCCATGAAGTTTTAATGTTATTACGCAATATTTTTCCGGAACTTAATCCTGGAGTGTGTGGTTTAAGAAAGTCATTTGGAACTGGTGATAGGTTAGGGATTACTACGCCAGGTCATATTAGGGCATTAAATGGAAGCAAAATATTTCCGTTTTTTGCTCAACAGTCTGTTCGTGAAAATGAAAGAACGCGGAGAAACTGGAAAAATGTTTTGGATGATGCCATTTGGGGGATTTTTCAAGAAGGTTATTTAGGAGAATTTGGTGCAGATGCTGATCATATAAAGTACGAAGAGGATTTGTTAAAAGCAATTGAAAGTGGTTTTACAATGTATACTATTGATCCATCTGATTATGTTAGAAATCTTTCATCTTTATCAGAAGAAGAAAAAAATAAGATATTTTCTAGTATTCTTGAAAAAGATAATTTAGAAAAAAAATATCTTGGGAAAACATATGTTTTTGGAAATACAAAATTGGAATTCACTCCTAAAAGTTTAAGGGATGCAGCTGTTGTTTACTACGATGCCATTGAACATGTTGGAAATATGTACAAAGTTTTAAAAAGTAAAATAGAAAATTTCGATTTTGAAATTTCTGTCGATGAAACCGAAACTCCTACTTCACCATTATTTCATGTTTTTATAGTTGAAGAGTTAAGAAAGAGGGATGTGATTTTTACTAATTTAGCTTTGCGTTTTATAGGTGAATGGGAAAAGGGTGTTGATTACAAAGGTAATATTGAATTGTTTGGAAAAGATTTAGAACTTCATTCAGAAATTTCAAAACAATTTGGAAACTATAAATTATCTTTACATTCTGGAAGTGATAAATTTTCAATTTATAGTATATTTGCTGAAAAAACTGATGGACTATTTCATATCAAAACTGCCGGTACAAGTTATTTAGAAGCATTAAAAGTGATATTAATGGTTAATTTAGAACTTTTTAAGGAAATATATGAGTTTTCATTAACTAGATTTGCTGAAGATAAAAAATCTTATCATATTTCTGCTGATTTGAGTAGAATTCCACAATCAATTAATGAAAATATAACAATTGAATTGTTTGAAAATGATGATGTAAGACAAATGTTGCATGTAACTTATGGATCGGTTTTAAACAATAACCATTTAAAAGAAGAACTTTTTAAAACTTTAGTTAATTTTGAAGAAGTTTACTATAACACTGTTGCTTCACATATTAAAAGACACATAGATTTATTGTAGAGTTTTGTTATAAGATAAATAAAAATAATCGATAGTTATAAAATTTTTAAAGTCCCTCTTTAAATAGGAGGGACTTTTTTAGTTAAAAGATTGAAGAATTTTTAAGATTTAGATAGAGTTGTAAATCTCAAATAAATAATAGCTAAGAAATTTGGTGTTACTTTTTTGCGAATTCTTTTTTAGATATTAAAATCATTAAAATAAAAAATACTATAGATAAAAGTATCAAATACTTTAATTCACCATTAATGGACGCACCATTTAATTGATAATTTCTTATTGCATAAGTTAATTTATATACGGGTGTGTAAGATGCCAATTTAAACATGAATTTTGGAAGAGTTGATACAGGAGTAATACTTCCACTTGTAAAAAAGAAAAACATAGCAAATGAAATACTTAAAATATTTGCAACTGTTTTGTTTGGAGATAAACTAGATAAAATAAGTGCAAGTGAAGAATGAAAAACCACACCAAGTGTTGCAAGAGGTAAAAATACACTAAAAGGTATTTTTATTCCAAAGAAATAACCTCCAATGTATACAACAAGTGATACAATAAGCCCAAGGATGAAAAGAACTAAAAACTTTATTGTAATGTATTTATACCATTTTTCGTTATTTAC
>Ga0190332_1000177_pt1 | contig 14072 bp, 13 predicted proteins | sample 48720456_MG_FD_161679 | JGI IMG/M metagenome (GOLD analysis project Ga0190332, IMG submission 161679) | Hydrothermal vent sediment bacterial communities from Southern Trench, Guaymas Basin, Mexico - 4872-04-5-6_MG | ecosystem: Environmental > Aquatic > Marine > Hydrothermal vents > Sediment ... | reverse complement strand
GCCAAGTAACGAGAAAACATCAAACCCTGTCTTATAGTCAACTGCGCTAGCGGTTCAGGGCAACTCCGCAGGAGTTCAGAGCAATTGCGTTAGCAATTCATAGCGCGTTTTAGCAACACAGGTCTGGGGTCTGGTTTTACTAAACCCCAACAACTAAACCCTATACCCTGGTTCTAGTAGTGCGGGTCTGGGGTATAGTTCCTACCAAACCCTAATAACTAAACCCTAGACCCGATCTCTTGTACCCTAAGTTGGTATTATCAGGTGTCATAAGACATTCTATAAATGAAGAATTTTTAAAATGCCACCCGGACCGGGTGGCATTTTTGTCGGCTTTATAGGTTTATCTTCTCAGTTATTGACTTAGCCTGCAAGAATAGCAGTAAGTAGTCCCTTCCTCCAGCTTTCGAATCCGTACCGGACATGTTAAAGCCACCGAAAGGATGCACACCAACGAGAGCACCTGTGCATTTTCGATTGAAATACAGGTTACCCACGTGGAAGATTTTTTTGGCTTTTTCGATACGCTCTCGTTTTTTCGTGTAAAGTGCGCCGGTTAAACCATATTCGGTGCAGTTGGCTATATCCATTGCATCGTTGAAATCCTTAGCTTTGATAAATGCGGTAACAGGGCCAAAGATTTCTTCCTGGGCAACTCTTGCATAGCGATCAACATCTGCGATTATAGTAGGTTCTATGAAATAGCCCGGAAGGCCTTCTACGCGCTTTCCACCAGTAACGAGCCGTCCTTCTTCCTTCCCTATGTCTATGTAGCTCAAAATTTTTCTCATGGCATTTTCATTGACCACGGGACCAAGCCAGTTTTCTGGGTTTCTCACGTCTCCAATTTTTATCTCTTTTGTTCTTTCAATAACCTTTTTCAGCAACTCATCATAAATGGCTTCCACTACTATTACCCTTGAACCAGCGGAGCATTTTTGACCCTGAAAGCCAAAGGCGCTGGACACTATTCCTTGAGCTGCGGCGTCCAGATCTGCCGTTTCATCAACCACTACTGCATCTTTTCCACCCATCTCAAGCACTACACGTTTTATCCATTTTTGCCCGGGCTGGTGTTTGGCAGCTAGTTCGTTAATTCTAAGGCCCACATCTTTAGACCCTGTGAAGGAAATGAATCTGATTTTCGGATGTTCCACAATGTAATCGCCTATCTCAGCACCGCTACCAGGAACAAAGTTCACGACCCCCTCAGGCAAACCGGCTTCGTGGAGTATTTCGACAAATTTAGCAGCGATTATAGGAGAGTCGCTTGCCGGCTTAAGAAGCACGCAATTTCCGGAAACAGCTGCAGCTGAGGTCATACCGACCATGATCGCTCCCGGGAAATTCCAGGGTGGAATTACAGCCCCTACACCAAGGGGGATATAAACAAGTTCATTGTTTTCATCTGGGATTCTTACAACCGGTTGCTGTGAAGCGTATCTCACAGCTTCTCTCGAATAGAACTCCAGAAAATCAATTGCTTCTGCGAGATCTGCATCAGCTTCAAGCCAGTTTTTACCCACTTCGAGAATCATTGTTGCATCCAGCTCGTAGCGCCGCTCTCTCATTATTTGGGCAGCCTTCAAGAAAGGCTTTACCCTTTCTTCAACGGGCGTGTGCTTCCAGGTTTCAAAAGTTTCCCAGGCTGTATCCAGCGCCTTATCTATGAGTTCCCTGGTGGCTTTTGATGTAACCCCAACAATTTCTTCAGGATTGCTCGGATTAATGGATTTGTTTTTCTTCTCAGTACTGTACTTTTTTCCACCAATTATGAGGTCGTAGTCTTTTTTCTCGTTTGCGACTTTTTCAAGGGCTTCCTTCATCTTTTTTCTGACATCCGGGTTTGATGGGTCAATATAACCCTCATTCTTGAAAGGTGGAAGGACAATGTAGTTAGTTGCTTCTGGCAATTCAAACACCTCCTGTGAATTTTATACAACGTTTTTCTCTCTTGAAACTCCTTTTGAAAATCTTTCCATTTTCAGATTTGATATATCCACTTCTTCCGGACTACCGTATATTATCCAATCCGCCATGGCTTCACCCACCGCTGGGGCAAGCATAAATCCATGACCGCTAAAACCAATCGCGAAGTAGAAATCTGAAAGCTTATCGGATTTGTCAATAATCGGTTGAGCATCTGGTGACATATTGTAAAGCCCTGCCCAGTGCCTCAGTACCCTGACTTCTTTCAGGAATGGAAAGAAATGTGGCATTTTCTCTGTCATCTCTGTCAGAAATTTCCAGCTTGGGTCATGCTTATGGCTGGGCGGTTCGTCCTTGTCACCCTGCCCCATGATGAAATTACCCGATTTCGTTTGCCTTATGTAAAAATTGTTCACAAAACTTATCACCAAGGGATCGAGAATATGCTCCAGGGGTTCGGTAACAAATATCTGGTGCCTGTAAGATTCCGTAGGTAATTCCACGCCAGCCATAAGGCCCACTTCTCTTGAAAATCCCCCCGCAGCATTTACTACTACCGATGTTTTGATGTATCCTTTGGTCGTTAAGACCCCTTTAATTTGACCGCTTTGAACATCTATGTCGGTTACCTCTGTGTGGGTAAGAATCATCGCACCCATCTTTTCTGCTGCTTTGGCATATGCCATAGTGGCAAGATGGGGGTTAGCGTGTCCATCAGTGGGGCAAAAGGTAGCGAGTTTTAACCCTTCAAGATTCATGAAGGGGAACTTCTCTTTTGTTTCTTCTTTGCTTAGTAATCTTACGTCCAGTCCTTCCTCTTGCTGCATAGCCACATTTTTGTGGAAAAGTTCCACTTCCTCATCCGTGTAGGCAAGGAGCAAGTAGCCACCTTGATAATATTCTATGTCCATGCCGATTTCTTCTTCGAAGCGTTCAAATAGTTTGACACTCCTCATAGCCAGTCTGACGTTCATTCTTTCGCTCCATTGTTGCCGAATTCCTCCACCGCAACGCCCTGTTGAGCCAGAGGAAAGATATGATTTCTCAACAAGAACGACATCTTTCATTCCCTTTTTGCAAAGGTAAAAAGCTATGGCAGTACCTATGATACCTCCTCCAATGATTACGACTGATGCTTCAGCCCTCACTGCTTTCACCACCTTTGGCACTTTTACTGACAGCCTTGAAGGTCGTTGGAATCACAGGTGGCCTGAAGGTGCCTGGATCGAGTTTTTCAATGGGGGTTCCGGTTTTACGCGAGAGGATCATCAGAGCGTTTAACCGACATGTACGGCCACCACAAGGTCCCATTGCTATTCTCAGTCTTCTCCTGAGTTCTTCAAAATCTGTGTATCCTTCCTCAATGGCTTTTTCAACATCCTCTACCGTAAGCTCTTCACAACGGCAGACAATAGCTTCTGGCTTCATTTCGACAACTTTTATATGTCTGACTTCCCTGGCTTCTTCTAAAGGTACTTCGATATAAACAACGGTTGTACTGTTAGGAGCTTTAACAACTTTCGTTACCTTTGCAACACCTGCAACACTGCCATCCTTTCTGAGGGCATATACCTGATCCCCTTTTGAAGGTATCGGCAAGAATTCATAAGGTATGCCAACTGTGGCTGTCCCCTTTTCCTCTTTTTCTTGCATCATGAATATGGCCAAGCCGGGACATTTGGTAGCACAAATACCGCAACCGGTACATTTTTCATAGTCGATAACCGGAACGTTGTTGATGTTTTCGCCAATCGTGATAGCACCGAAAGGGCAGCTTGTTTCACAGGGATTGCAAGGAATGGCTTCACTGCATTCTATGATGGGTCTGAGTTTCCCCTTATAAGCCTCATATGAGGGCTCAACTGCCGTTTCACGTGGCAATTTTTCCGGGAAGCTGAGGTTGAGCTTTTCAAGCCCTTTTCTAACCTTTGACGAGGTAGGTCCGCTTCTAAAAGCTCTTAACTGCTCCTGGAATTTTTTTAACCTTTTTTCGTCGGTAATTCCCTTCAAGTCCTTCACACAGCTTAGGCCTGCTATTCTGCCTTCCACCATAGCCGTTGTGGCTTCTTCAATGCCGCTGACATCCCCAGCTACAAAAACATTCGACGCGGTAGTCCTCATATTTTCATCCCTGACAGGTACGTAACCACCGAGTTCAGAAATGAATTGAAGCCTGCCGCCAGCCTGTGAAACCAGTTCCGCTGAAGGTGATAATCCAACAGCTACACAAATCGTATCTACCACAAATTCCCGCTCAGTACCGGGAATCACTTCCCAGGAGTCATTAACCTGGGCTATGACTGCTCCTTGAACTTCTTCCTTTCCCAAAGCTCTGATAATTGTATGCCTTAGAAGTATAGGAACACCAAGCCTTCTGACTTTGTTCGCGTGAACCTGATATCCACCTACCCTGTTTGAGGCTTCTATAATTGCTTTCACATTCACCCCAGCTTGCATTAGCTGATAACTGACTATAAGCCCTATGTTTCCTGAGCCAATCATGAGGACGTTTTCTCCGGGCATAATGCCAAATTGGTTCATGAGAGTCTGGACAGCGCCAGCCCCATATACCCCGGGAAGATCATTATTCTCAAATTGAAGGAATTTTTCTGAAGCGCCGGTTGCAATAACGAGCCTTTTGGGTCTGAGCAATGTTGTAGTATCACTCGGCCTGTGCAAAATGGGAACTCCGTCTTCATAAACACCGATGACTGTTGATTCTGGCATTAGCTCAACATTGTCCATGGCTCTCAGTTCTTCGAGTAATTTCTCGGCGATTTCAAAGCCCCTCACCGAAGCGTAAAATTCCTCATTGCCAAAGAATTTATGGGTTTGCTTTACCAATTGTCCGCCAAATCTGACCCCTTCATCGACAATGAGGGCTTTTAAGCCCGCCTTTCCCACTTCAATTCCCGCCGCAAGCCCTGCAGGTCCACCACCTATGATAAGAACATCGCACTCAGTCAAGGAACTCCCCCCTTCCCTTTTGGCGGCGCACAGCCATTCCATCCTTTACCAGCGTCATGCAAGTTCTGACATTTGGAATGCCATCAACTTCCATGAGACAGGAGGAACACTTGCCAATAGCACAAAAAAGCCCTTGCGGCCTTGCCTTTTTAGGGGTATATCTGAGAACCCTTATCCCATTAGCATGCAGCGCTGCGGCTATTGTCTCACCTTCATACGCCATGAGCTCTCTGCCCTCGAAGAAAAAGCGGATCTTTTTTCCTCTTTTGAAGGTGAGAATAGGGTGCCTTTCGATTCTTTCCACCAATAATCGCCTCCGTTTTTATTTTCCCATTATCAAGTATAAGGAATAAACACGTTAAAGCGAAAAAGCGTATTATCGAGCATACCTTAGAATATTGCTCATAAACTGCTATAATCTTCAAATGAAGACGCTTATTCACGGAGGGATTCTCGTGATAAACAAAAATATGAAAATAGAAGAAATCGTTGAAAAATATCCCTACCTCATCGATTTTTTCTTCAAAGTGGGCCTTAAAGTCATGGTCTGTGGTGATATTTTGTGGGGAACTTTAGAAGAAGAGGCTATAAGGCAAGGAAAAGGTGGGAGGTTAGATGAAATCATTTCAAAGGCAAACGAAATCATAGCAATGGAAGGGGAAAAGAAAAACACCTTTCTCAACATAGGAGATGATGAAAATGCTTAAGATTCTGGGACATCGGGGCATGGGAAAAGGGGAAGGGGAAAATAGCCTTCTCTCTCTTATCAGAGCAACTCAACTTGGTGCCGATGGTGTTGAAACCGATGTTTGGCTCACAAAAGACGGTTCATTGATCCTCACTCATGATGAAGATTTGAAAAGGCTGTTTGGCGTTGATATAAAAATAAAAGAGGTGAGCTATAAAGAACTCAAGAAAGCGAGGCTCATATCGGACGAAAAGCTCACAACCCTAGAAAAGGCCTATCTTGAACTCCCGGATGATGTGGTTATCAACGTGGAAATCAAAGATCCAGATGCTGCCCGATTTGTTGTCCCGCTGGTCAAAAGCTTTGATGCATTGGAGAGAACTGTTTTTTCTTCTTTTATCCACGAGTGCTTATCTGAAGTGAGAAAAGCCGATCCCAAAGCCAAAATCGGTCTTTTAATAGGCGAGGATGCAGAGGGCAAGGGACTGGAATACATCGAAGAACTCATTGGGCATTACGCTCCTTTTTCCCTCCACCTGCCAGTCCAGATTTTTGAAAGGTTTGGCTTGAAGATAGGCTTGGAACTGCTGAAAGGCTTTCGCGATGAAGGCATAAAAATCGCGCTCTGGACATTGAATGACCCCGAATTGGCTTTGAAGGTCAAAACTCAATGTGATTATCTGATCACCGATAATTTGATGTCAATGCTTGCAATTAAAGGCAGAAGATAGAGGTTGGTGTCTCTGAATGCTTTACTTTGAAAAGTTTTTAAGTGCTTTTCTTACACCACCCGGGATAATTATCGTCATCTTACTTATAACGGGCATAATCAGTCTTAAAAAAGCATTAGCTACTTACCAGAAAATACTGGCGTATATCGTGGTTCTGACCACTTTATTTCTTTATTTATTAAGTACGGGTGTCGGGACGATTTTGTATGTAAAACCCCTTGAGCAAGCTTATTCCCCTCCTTCTCTGGATTTGCTTCAAGATCATGATGCTATTGTTGTTCTGGGAGGGGGAATAATTCTTGGAAACGGAGAGGTGGAATTGGGTCCTCACACCTTAAAACGTCTTTTGAAGGGGTTTGAGCTTTATAAGAAACTTGACAAGCCAATTGTTCTAACCGGAGGCTCCCCTCTTGGAAGAGACTCTTTGACAGAGGCAGAAGTTATGGCAACGGTGCTTGAGGAATGGGGTGTTGATTATAAAGACATCATAATTGACAAATCAGCAAGAACAACCGCTGAAAATGCCTTACAGGTTTCAGAGATTTTCAGGGCAAAAAGATGGGCCAAGGTTATACTCGTTACCTCTGCCGTTCATATGAAAAGAGCCATCGATACCTTTCAAAGAAATGCCATTAGTGTTTCCGCTTATCCAACGGATTATCTATATGACTACGCTTCTTTGAGCTGGGTGGATTTTTTGCCCGGGAAAGATGCATTGGAAGCCAACATAAGTGGCATTCACGAATTCATCGGTCAGATATGGTACAAAATTCAAGGCAGGTGAATATTCATGTGCGATACGATTGTTATAACACCCAAGATCACTGGAGGCAAAATGCTTTTTGCAAAAAACAGTGACAGGGAACCCAATGAACCACAAGCCATGGTATTCTACCCTTCACAGGTTCATGAGGAAAAAGAGCTCTCCGCAACTTATATTGATATTCCACAGGTCAGAAGAACAAAAGCCTTTTTGCTTTCAAAGCCTTCCTGGATCTGGGGTGGGGAAATGGGTATCAATGAGGACAATGTGGTAATAGGAAATGAAGCCGTGTTTACCAAAGAACATGTGTCAGAAAAGGGACTTCTCGGAATGGACATTCTCAGGATAGCCCTTGAAAGGGCTTCGTCAGCTGATGCGGCTCTCAATATTATTACCACTTTGATTGGAAACCCGGGACAGGGTGGAAACGGGGGTTTTACCAAAAGATTGATGTACCACAATTCTTTCATTATAGCTGACAGGGAAAAAGCATGGGTCCTTGAAACAGCGGGCAAGTACTGGGCTGCAAAAAAAGTTGATGCCATTGGTACCATATCCAACGCCCTTAGCATTGGAAATGACTTCGATATGATTCATCCAGAAGCAATTGAACATGCGGTAAAAAAGCGCTGGTGCAAAAGTGTGGATGACTTTGAATTCAACAAAGCCTTTGGTAAAGGACTGTATGCCCTGTTCTCTGGTGGGCGGTTCAGAAAAGAGCGTACGGAAAAGCTGATCAGGGACAAGCTGCCCCTGTTAACCGTCAAAGAGATATTCGAGATATTAAGGGACCACGGGGACACTCAAAATATAACGAGAGGATCCATGAAAACTGTGTGCATGCATGCTGGCGGCATAATTTCAAGCCAAACAACCGCTTCGATGGTCTGTGAAATAGATGACATCACAACAGTGTGGGTAACCAACAACAGTGCCCCTTGTTTGTCGGTATTTAAACCCGTCTGGTTTAACAATGAAGAGAGTACGTTGCCTTATAAAACAGAAGAAGATGGCTTAAAACATTGGTATCATGGAGAACGTTTTTACAGAAACGCTCTTAAGAACTATCTAAAAGCCCGTGAATATTTCAAAGAGACTGCGAGCAACTATGAGTTGGAACTGCAGGAGAGAGTCAATACAATTTTCGAGGAAGGCACTCCTGATTTTGAAAAATTGAAAGACCTTTCAAGGGAGGCTTTTGAAAAAAGCTGGAAAATCGTTAACAGCTTAATCGACAAAACTTCGGATATGCCTCCGGGGAAACGTTCGCTGTATTTCAAGCTGTATTGGTTAATGCAAAACAGAGAATTCAAGGGTTAACACATCTATCTAAAGACCCTTCAAATAAGGGTTCTGCCTGAGAATATTTACCGCTTTTGCCGGAGAGCCATGGCCTGGAAAAACCTCCAGTTCAGGATTTTTCTCAAGCAATCCTTTTAACAGTTTCAGTGATTCAAGAAGTTTCTCTTCACTCCCTCCCGGTAAGTCCGTTCTTCCAATGGAATCGCTGAATAATGTATCACCGGTGAAAAGGTATTTTTTCATGTACAAAAAGCACACTGAGCCTGGTGTATGACCCGGCGTTTTGATTACTTCAAAACCATCTGGTAGGTTCTTTTCATTTAAAATGTTGAAACTATCAAGCTCCAAAGGTTTCATGGGATAGTAAAGTGAAAGATTGCTCCTGGGATTGTTGACAAAATCAACGCTTTCATTGAAGAAGAGATTGGCTTTCGCAAAATATGAAAGCTCAAAAATATGATCAACATGCGAATGGGTAAGGAGAATCCAAAAATTCTTCCCACCGTGCTTTTTTATTCTTTCGAAGGTCCCTTTCCCGGGATCAATTACAAAGACATCAAGACCTTTTTTGATGATATAAGTATTTTCACCAAAGAGATCTGAAAGAAACCGAATAACCATTGTATCACTCGCCTATTTATTGGATTTATTTGCATTTTTTCCTTTCGGAGGTAAGAATTCCTCTCTCGTTTCTTGTTCAATTCTCTCTTTGGAGTAATACTTGAATTGTATGCCAAGACTCGCTGAGAATATCAGCACAACCAGAAGAATCAAAATGAGCGTTTCTGGTACATTCGGGAACTTGTCTGAAAGGTATCCTGCTATCGCGATGGCAGAAAGAAAACTTCCCATCAAAGAAGTGACGGCGATTATCAATTGATTTTCGAACTTGAGCGCAATTAAAGCCACAATGACCCCGGTTATGAAAAAGTATGGATCAAGAATATTCAAATCTTTGCCAATATTCAGGCTTGAAAAAAGGTAAACACAAAGAAACATTGTAACCAGCATGGATATGATGAAAAGAAAGACCTTTCTTGCTTTTATGGATATTATGGGAAGTAAAATTGCACAGAGAAGCCCAAGTTCAATGCCATAGATATCTTTTCCCGCGGAGATGCCAAATTTGTAGCCCATATAGTAGCCCATCATTATCCAGGCCGCTGTATAAGGAACGATGAAAATCCTCCTTCCCAAAAAAGCCAGGGTGAAACCAAGGATTGCAAGCACCAAAAGGATTATAGGGTCAAAACTCTCGAAAGATTTAATAAAGACCCTAAGGCTTTCAAGGTCTGCACTTTTTAGCCAGTTAACAAGCTCATCGATAAAACTTGCAATCCCCTGGAAAATGGCAAGCACCTATATCTCCTCCTAAAATTTTAGAGTATCACACACTAATATTTTAACCGGTTTCCATGAAAGTTTTGCTTTCCTGATTCCTGGAATATTTAAATCCTGTTGTAAATTGATCAAAACACAATCTGGAGCGGCTATTTTTGCTGTATCCCGGCGCATCTATGTTTGCAATGAATTTTTCATCACAGTCTCTGATTAATAGCGGAGAATTGTATTCTTTTTGAAAATACTCTTTCAAAAGAATTAAATGTTTTACAAGACTATTAGAGGATACCAACTGTGGGAAAATTGAAGGCGTTTCTCCTCTTCAAAGCATACCTTTGCTCTACGAAAACAGTCATAAGTAAGAAGATTGGCAAAGGCAATTTTCGAATTTTCAACCATATAGTGTTCAAGGTAAGCCTGATATTTCTCGAAATTCTTCATTTTTAATGTCAGGAACTTTATAAGATTATCCCCATTAATTATAACGCCGGGATAAATAGGTATAATCAAACGAATGATTAACAGATAATTTGCAACCATTTAGTAAATTGTTAAAGAGTGTATTCATCTTTGAAAGCGTAAATGGTAGAATATGCCTGGTTGATTATGATGCAGAATAATTGTCGGCGCAAGCTTAGGCACCTTGCAAAAGCCATCAATTACACTTCCGCTTTTAGCCTAAGAAGCGAGCTGAGGGATATTTTTCTATATCGTGAAAAATTCAGGGAATGCTTTCCTTTCGCTATTGCCTTAGATATTTTTGTGTCAAAAAGTTTCGACAGGCAACCTGTTTCAGAGCAAATTAGCATCTCTTATAAGCCTGAAGAGGCTTTACAGGGGATTTTTGAGCTTACTAAATACTATACTATGAAAAACATGGGCATGCACGCTTACATGGCAGCTGCCCTTGGAATGGATGTTATAAAAAAACACAAAGTTTCCTCCCAATTTGAAATCCCTGCAAAATACTACAAAATGATGACAGCTTTTGAATTGGGTTTTTCAGATGAGGCGATCAAATACTACAACGAACTGCTTCCCAGAGAAAGTGAAATACCCGACGAAATCAAACTCGGTTATTACAATGCCCTTGGCTTGATCTCGGCACAATTCCCAGGTGATGATCACAAAGCGGTTAAATATTATAACAAGGCCATTCAGGAAGCTGATATCCCCCAAAAGGTCGATATCGTAAAGATCAATTTTGCCGATTACTACTATGGTCGGGAGAATTTCGAGAAAGCGCTGGAATTGCTCAACGAGGTTTCTTCAACTGACTTTGCTTCTATAAAAGGCTATCTTAACACCATCAAACTCAAAATATACCTTCAAACTCCTCACGATGATGAATGCAAAAAAGTAGTAGAAGAACTTGAAGTGCTCAATAATAAAAGAGAAGACTGGATAGGCAACTGGCGCTCTTTCATCTTTCTGGGGCATTATTACGCAAAAATCAATAACTATGCCAAAGCCTCTTATTACCTGGAAAAACTGAAAAATGTAGAGGATTTCAAGTTCAACTCCTACCTTCAGGGAGAGGCTTTGGTGCTTGAAGCATCCCTTGAGCTCTCAAGAAAGAACAACATAGAAGGGCTTAAAAAGATCATACAGGCCTTTCAGTTGTTGAGTTCTTATAAGACCGTTTCTCCACATCTCAGGGGCATGATAAGGAACCTCCTCGGCAGTGTCGTGGATATATTCTCACAATTGATAATCGAGATCCGTTCTAAAGACCCCTACACGGCTTCTCATACCCTCCGGGTGGCAAATATCGCTTACCGCATGGGGGGAAAGTTAGGATTATCGAGGACTCATCTTTTTTACCTGTCTGTTGGTGCGATGCTCCACGACTACGGAAAAACCATGGTTCCCACCCATATATTGAACAAGCCCGAAAAATTGAGTTTTGAAGAATATGAAATAATAAAAATGCACCCCGAATACGGCGCTTCAAGGCTTGAAAAAATGCGATTCCCTCAGGAAATTGTAAATGTGGTTCTTTATCACCATGAGAGAGGGAACGGGAGTGGCTATCCCGTTGGCCTCAAACTCTCTGATATACCCTTTTTGGCCCAGATCGTTGCCGTAGCAGATGTCTTCGATGCCCTCACCACCGATAGGCCTTACAGGAAAGCTCTGAGCAAAGAAGAAGCTCTCACATATATCGTCGAACAAGGAGAAAATCTCGCTAAAAAGGAAGTAATAAGCGCTTTCTCTAAGTGTCTGAAAGAAGGTATTCACCAGCCAGATGAAGCGGAGTTTGCGGATATCTGGTCAGAGATCATTGAAACCTTTCTAGCAAAATAAAATAGGGGCTTTGCCCCTATTTATAAACTTTCAACCATTAATCTTCTAATTTGTCATCGTCATCAGGAAATACCCACATTCCAGGTCCCATTAATACTGTAAACATTCACATTACCCCCTTTTTCCCAATTTTTTGTCTATAACTCAAAAATGAATTCTAATAATAGGTCGTTCGTTGTAATAGTAAGTATTTTTCTAATTTCATGTTCTTTAGCATATCTCATTCGTTTGACACTAAGATTGTACTATTTGTACGTAAGAAATTCAAAAAGGTATTATCAAAGAATATTAAGAAGAAAATGGAATGTAAATCAATGTAGTCCAAAAAAATGATGAGAACTAACCGATAATCGGATTTATTCGTCTTTGCTTCTGTATTCTTTTATTTTGAATATCTTTATTATCTCAGACGTTTGAACTGCGATATTGTTCAAAAAAAACGGGCTAATTGATTTTTTTTAGCCCGTTTTTAGATGATTTTAATTATCAAAGATGGGAAATAAAAAAACTAACGGTGCTTTTCAGCAGTTTTTCCACATCACATTGTCTATTGAAAGTGTGTTCAGCTCCTTCTATTACCACCAGATCATAGCCGCTTTCAGCTGCTATTGTCTCGCTATGGAAGATGGGAACAGCCTCATCGGAAGTGCCATGAATGATCCTTACTGGTCCTTTGTAATTTTTCAAGGATTCATAGCTATTTTCGTGCACCGCGCTTTCATAAAACTCTTTACTGATGTAAAGTCCCCCAACATCCAAAAGTCCTTTTTCGTTGAAACTCATTTCCCTTTTCGTATGTTGAAAAGAAAAAATTTCTCTGTTCAGCAAAGCGGGTGCCCAAAAACACACCGCCCGTGGAATCTGCGGGTGCTTTCCGCTGAACATAGCCGTTATAGTACCTCCCATACTGAAGCCAAGAAAGCCTATCCTGCTTTTGCTAACATACGGCAAAGACAAAGCAAAATCGTAAATGCGTTCAAGATCGTTCAGCTCCGTTTGCAGGGTCATTTCTTCAAATGCGCCGTCACTGTTTCCAGAACCAAAGAAGTCAAATCTGATACTCATAATGTTTTGCTCACACAATGCGTCCGCGGTTCTTTTAAAGATAAAATGCGGCTCAAGGTGATTGCCGGTGAATCCATGCGAAAATATCACTGCGGGAAACTTTTGATCGCCATAAGGTTTCTGAATAATTCCAAAAAGCCTCTTTCCCTCTTTTCCTATGACAAAAGGAATTTTTTCCATCAAAATGCCCCCTTATTTTGGGATTCATTCCTATAAAGTATAGCAAAACGGGCGGGTTACCCCGCCCGTTATTTCTTGCTGTGCATTCTCTCGTTTATTCAATGCCAGCGTAATCTTTTAGCGTATCCAGGAAAACCGGTGAGAAAATTAATCTCCCGATTTTTTTGTCTATTTCTTTCTTCATTATGGTTGCTCTCTTTTTCATCTCGATTGATTTTTGCTTGATATTTTCCTTGGCGTCCATTGCCTTGGCCTTAAATTCTTTGAGAGCCTTTGCCTTTTCTTCAGGGGTCATATTCATCACTTTTTCTTTCATTGGTTCTGGGAGCTTTTTCGCGAGTTCTTCGGGGTTTTCCTTGAACTGCTTTGCTCTTTCTCTTAAGGCTTCAGGTTTTATGCCCCTTTCTTGGAGTTTTCCTGCAATATTTTTTTGAATTATCTGCTTGAACTTTTCTGCTTGTGCAAGTGTTATGTTCTCTTTGAAAAGCGTTAAAACAGAATCACGTATTCTGGCAAAAGCACTTGCCTGTTCTTTTAATGCCTCATATATTCTTTTGGTCTGTTCATCGTTACCGCTAATTAAAGCTTCTCTAAGCTTTTCAAGTAGCTCGGTTTTGTTTCCATTTAACTCATCAACTTTTGCTTTCGCATCTATAAGACCCTCATACAGCGTAGCTGCCTGATCTTTGCTGAGATCGATCGCTCTAAAAACCTCAAGAATCCTGACTGACATCGCCAGTTTTGCAACATCAGCTTTCGAAGTATCTTTAGAGTAAGTTTCAGCGGCTAAAACAGCGGT
>Ga0190332_1000176_pt1 | contig 14083 bp, 19 predicted proteins | sample 48720456_MG_FD_161679 | JGI IMG/M metagenome (GOLD analysis project Ga0190332, IMG submission 161679) | Hydrothermal vent sediment bacterial communities from Southern Trench, Guaymas Basin, Mexico - 4872-04-5-6_MG | ecosystem: Environmental > Aquatic > Marine > Hydrothermal vents > Sediment ... | reverse complement strand
AAAGGTTGGAAACCTGGGGAAAAACACGCCCCCCAACCACCAACGAAGCAGTTGATACTTCCCAACCTACTTCCTTGTCGGACATCGTTCCTTCACCAGTACATGGTACGCCTGGTATTTAAGCGTTGGAGGGGGATATTTAAAGGGTGGGAAGGCCTGCGACCTCGGCCTGCAACCTCTCCACCAACGCCCTTTTTCTTTCCCCTGCAGGAACTTGCCAGTACTCGCCCCTGGTGCCGAACAGGCAGGGAAAAATGCACTCCTTGCCTGGATGGAATCCGTAACCCATTTTTTCGTGCACGAAATCCATCAAATCCTCCGTGTCGCTCTCCAGGAAATCCTGGAAAAAAGACGACCTGTAGAGATCTTTCAGCCAGGGACAAATTGGCACTCCTTTTAAATCCTTCATGGCTGCAAACCCTCCTTCCACTTCGTGTACTCCACCACCCACTCCCCCCCACACTCCGGACACGATAAACGTGCCACGTCCAACGGACCCAGGAGACCAACCTCGACATCCTGGGAACCACAAGACGGACAACGGCCTGCAGGTGAAGGTTCGACGGTGATGCGGTATTTGTCGATGATTTCCACCCCTTTCTTTTCCCCCTCCATCACCTTTTTCAGGCACTTGAAGAGGGCTTGAACGAGGTGGGACTTGTTGAGATTCCGGAGATTTTCCCTTTGCCAGCTCCAAAGTTCAACGCCCAGGTAGACGTTGAGATGCGGAGCCAACATCACTCGCTTTCCCGTCATTCTCAACATGTACAGGAATGGGTTGTTTATAAGGTTGTGGGTTTTGGGGAAAAAGTGGTGGTGGTGTTTTTCTTATACTTGATAAGCAAGGGGTTTTTAAAGGATGGTTGGCAGTTGGTGGTTAGAGGGGTGACGACATGTCGGAAACTGACCGTCTTTCTCACGTCCAACCTTTTTCTCCCCCTCCCCTCTCTTGGGAATGGTGCGAAGCACTCGTGGACGTGGAAAAAATCATTAAAATGATGGAAAACTGCGATAAAAACTGCAGGACCTGCAATAAAGACCAAAAAAATGACTGCATGATTGAAATCAGGGAATGCGTGCACGGACTGGCTTTCATCGTGAAAAACGCCATCCTGAGTTTCGTGGAGGTGATAAGGAGTGGTGGTGGTGAAAAAAGGGAAGAAATGGTGCGTTGTCCACTGTACTGGGCCTGAGAAGGGCAAGATAATTAAATGCTTTGACTCGAAAGAAAAAGCCCTCGCAATGCACCGCGCAATCCTGGCAAGAAGGTGGAGCAAGAATGGGTGATGAAGGAGTGGAGAACGGCTTCAAGTTCAAGAGGGTTCGCATGGAATCAAGTCCGGAAAAGGTGGTTGAAGATATTGCCAAGACCATCAGGATAATATTGAATTACATGAACCAGTATCCTGAAAACAGTTTCCTGCTCCCCAAGTCCGTTCTCCCTGACGTGCTCAGGGAACTGCGCGAGCTGTACATCGCCTTCAAGGGAAAAGAAGAAGATGATGACGCAGGACTCCCCATCTGAAACGCGGAATGGGAACCATTCCGCCCCATCTGATTGGATCAAACGACACCACCGCCTCCTCCACGGAATAAAAACCACCATGGTCGGTGGACAGGAATGGAAAGGACTGGCGCCATTCCAGGAAAAATGGATGATGATGGTGAAAGAAGGAAAAAGCCCCATCACCTGGGTTGGAAGCAGGTTCTCCTCGAAAACATTCACCACCGCACTGGCCCTTTTTTGGAGAATGGTCGGCGAACCTGGGCTTTCCATCACCTGCGTGCCTGGAGGAAAGTTTGAACAGGGACGCGTGGCGATGGGTTACATGAAAGCCTTTTGCAGGTTCTTTCCCAGGATTAGAAGAAGGCCGTGGACGTCAACAACCATCACCCTCTCCAACAGGTCCTCCTTCTCCATCCTTTTTCCCACCGAAAACGGCGTGCAGGGAAAAAGAGCCAACGTGGTGTGGATTGACGAGGCACAACTCATCGACAAGGAAATCTTCGACCTCGTCATCTTCCAGGCCGGCGCTGAAAAGACACAGGTCATCCTGACCGGCACCGCTGAATATCCCAGCGTTCTCCACGACGCGTGGGAGGCTACCTCCGAGGAGAATCGCATGATGACAAGATGGGAGGAGGTGGTGGAAGCAGGAATCACGAGCAGGGAGGTGGTGGAGGCAATGAGGGAGCAAGTGGCGCCAGATGCGTGGCGTGCGATGATGGAGTGCGAGTGGGTGAAAAAAGGAGACAGGGTTTTCAACCCCAGGATTGAAAAATTCGACCAGGTTGCTAACCCCACTGGAAAATGGTGGGGATGGGACTTCAACCCTGCAGCCGGCCACTGGGGCGTGGCAGTGGTCAAGGATGTTGATGGCGTGGCGTGGGTGGTGGAGGAGAGGGTTGCGAGGGATTTCAGGGAGGTTGGGAGGATTTCGGCAGGGGGGGTTTGCGTGTTGGAGGATGGTGGTACAAATTCAGGTTATTGTGATGCTGTCGTGTCCCTTTTTCCCACGTTGAATTGGCGGAGGGAACGTGCCACGGCCGAGAGCAGGGGAAAGATGGTTGCGACAGCCTTAAAAATGATGGGTGACAACAAGGTGGTGGTGAATGAAAGTTGCGTGGAACTTGTCAAGAACCTGCCTTCTATCAGGTTCGACGACAGGGGAATGCCTGATAAAAAATCCGTTAAAAACCCCCACGTCGTCGACGCCTTCCTCCTCGCAATCCACGCGTCAACCTCCACGCCGGTGTTGTTGCCTAAAAGGTGGAGAAAGAAATGATAAACACCAGGACGTACAAGTCATTCGAGGAATGGGAACCTGGCCAATCCTTCGGCGCTGACACGCTCCTCTTCCTCTACGAAAGCGACGGCCTCGTTCAATTCAGGATACGCAACATGACCGAAGACGCCACCAGGAACTGGCTTGTAAACGCTGAATTCGACGAAACCGCCCAGGAAATCGTCAAGGCAATGATGTGGAGCCAACTTTACGGCGACGCCATCGTGGTGCTTTATGACGAGGGAGAAAACAACCTGCTGGAAGACGTGAAATCGCCGGTGGCCCTGCAGGCTTTTCATCCACTTGCAGGAGATTGCGGTTACACGGTGGGAAAAAACAAGGAAAACGGATGGCCTGCTTTTTTCAAGATAAGAACAGGCGGATTTAAAAGCATCGTCGTCAACGCCGACAGGTGCGTCATCTTCCCATACAAGAAAACCACCAACTCCTGGCGTGGATACTCCGCCATCGGCCCTGTAATCGACGAGATCATCTTTTACAGGAAATGGGTCAACGTGTTTGCCGAACGCGCCTCGAAGGTTGCCGTTCCGTCTTTCCACGCCAACAAGAAAGATGGGACGTGGACGAGAGACGAGAAGGAAAACCTGGAGGACGTGTTTGGGGAGGATGAGGTTGCGGCGACGAGTGGAGAGGTCACTTTTTCCACGATTGGTGGCGCCCTCGAACCCAACGAGATAGAACAAGTCTGTGAAAGACTGCTCGAACGAATCGCGGCGTGTTGGGGCGTGACAAAAGCAGACTTGAAAGGGGCCGAGGCAGGCCAAAAACTCAGCACCGACGCCAACCGTGGCGCGTACCAGATGGCGCTGGTGGACATCCAAAGACATTACACGCCACACGTGAAAAAGGTCTTGGAGAGGATGGGGTTGGAGTGGACCGGTTGGAACACGCCGTGGGAGATGCCAATCGAGTCGAGGATCAACAACCTCATCGCGTTGGCAGCCACGTACGAACAGGTCCAAGATCCTGAAATTAAAGCAATAATAAAAGACACGTTGATGAACACGTGACCGAAGACGTTTCCGAGGGAAACGCCAGTGTTTCCGAGGGAAACACCGAGAGCGTTTCCGAAGACCTGAAGCCTGGGATGGAAGTCTCTTTTTCCCAGGACGAAGTCGTCGCCGAGGGGATTTCTGAAAGAAATCCTGTGATGGACCTGTTGGTGGAGACGGCCATCGATGGGTTGATGGAGAAGTTTCCTGAGCAGCACAGGTCCAGGATACGGTCGGCGATAAAAGGAGAGCCGATCGAGTTCCAGATAAAGTTTCTCAAGAAATTAAGGGGAATTCCGGTTGCATCGAGGCCGGAAGGAACCGTGCCGGTAAAGGAAGCAATTCCTGAACCGGAAATAAAACCGCTGAAAAGCGTGATATGAAGTGACCTTCTACAACATGTCTCAATTCGTCCCCTACCAGGGACCTGGTGCCGAAATCCGCACCGGTATCTTGGGCGAGGATGCCAAGGCGTGCCAGATCATCAACCTCAACGACATGACGGTTTATGATGCTGGTGACATGAACATTGGCGTCGTGCTCACGAAAACCGACCAAAGCGTCGCACCAGGCGGCGACCTGTCCAGCGGTGACAAGGTCTACTACATCCAAGCAGGGGAAGACGCCGTTGTAAACGTGTTGGGCACCGGAACCATCGCGTTGGGTTCCAGGATCATCGCGGACCAAACCGCGGTTGGTTACGCGTCAGCCAGCACCACTGCAAACGACATCTCCAAGTACGGCATCGGAATTGCCGTGGCAGCGAAGGACGGTGATGGGCTGGTGAAAGTGAGGTTGAACAGGTGAGGTAAATGACCAATCTCGGAGAATCGTTTTTAAAGCAGGTAAATTCCATCGTTGGAAGGTCTGCTTATTCCAACATCCACCTGCTTAACATCGCCAAGCTTAACGGCAACATCATCACCTACAACAACTGGAAAAGCGACTACAGCGAATTCATGTTCAGCCTGCCTGAAAACGGCTTCCTCGGCCTCGGTGGAGCCGAGAATTCAGGCGACATAGGCTCGGACATCAGCGAGAAAACCGCCACGTTGCTCACCGTCGCTGGCAGGCTACACCTCTCCAGGGCCCAAGTCGCTCAAATGCAACAATCATCCCTCGGCGTTAACATCAGCCCTGAAGACTTCATCGCCAACCAGATGCACGGCCTTCTTCGACAAATCGAAGGCGTGCTCGCATGCGGTCAAGCAGGACGTTACAACAGGGATGATGATCCGCTGAAGAAAGACACCACGGACAGCGATTACACGATCAAGGGCTTGCTTTTCGACTCCAACGTCCAAACCATCGCCGGTGGAACTGGCGAGGATGATGACGTGACCGCGTTTGGTGATTTTTACGACACCATGGTCAAGATCCAGGAGACGATGGTTGATGGTGGTGTTGACACCACGAACGTGTTCGTGTTCATGGACACGTCAACCATGTCAACAATGCTGAAAAGCAAGAGCACCAACATATGGGAAGTCGACCAGATCAAGAAATCATTCCCTGGCTGGACCTTCCTCGTGAACAACCACCTGCTCGCCACCAACCTCACCAGCAACCACTACATCTGGGCAATCGCCCCAAAAGATACCCTGGGTGCCCCAACCTTCCGCGTCGTCGAAACCTACCCACTTTCCGCCACCCCAGTTGGTGGAGGCACGTTGCAAAGCAACGACATGTACGAGTGGATAGTGGCGTGGAAGGGCGGTGTCGTGGTTCGCAACGGCTACGGAATCGTCAAGACCGGCGCGCTGACCATTGCATGAAGGGTCTCGACCCTTCTTGTTTTTTTTTACAAGGTGGGGAAAAAAATGGAACAATTGATTGACGTGGACGAGTACGAGGAGCGCATCAATAACCTCGAGGATCCGAACAAGAAGACCTGGATAAACGAGGCTGTCTTGAGGAACATGCTTGGCACGCTTCTTTATTGTGGAATTGCCATAGTCGGATTTGCCATTACAATTCCATGGGGAATTGATGTTGATACGCTCATTGTAGGATTCAAGCTCGTCATAATCCCTGTTGTTGTCGTCGGCTTCAAGGCAATGTTGAACGAAAGACTTGTAAAACAAAAAAGAACAATGCAGGAAGAAGCCGATAGGCTCAAGGAAGAAATTGACTGCCTGAAAGCCACCATCTCCGACCAAAACATCGAAATCAACAAGTTGAGGTCGGAACTCGACGTGAAATGCCAGTTAATCGAGGCCTTGAAGGAGGCGAGGGAAAAAGCGGAAAATGAATTCCGGAGGAATTCATCATGACGGTGGAGACAACCGACATTGAAAACAGGTTGGGAATGTCATTTTCCCTCACCACCAACCCAACATCGACCCAGGTCTCCAACTTCATCAACGAAGCAAGAACCATCTTCGAGGCCGAAACTGGATCGGCACCGGACGAGGACGACGCCAACGAAAAAGACATCCTCGTCGAAATCACCGTCAACCTCATCAAGCGGTATTTCTGGGCGAATGCAGGCTTTCCAGTGGCGAGGGATGGGGTTGCTTTTTCCCAGGTGGAGATCTTGCCTCCGTCGTTGTTGAGGCGTTTGCATGGTTGCGTGGAGTTGATTTAACGTGCCTGCGTTGGCGGAGCTTGTTAGTGGGGTGGTGAGGGGGAAAAAAGCCCTCAACAAGGCCATCGTGGAAGCAAAACAAGCGGCAGCAAGGAGGGTCGTCGACTTCATGTACGACTGGGCTGCAACCTTTTTCCCTCGTAAAACCGGCTACCTCCTCTCCACGTTCGAGGTTCTTCCCCTTCAAAACAAGATCTTGTTGAAGGTTGGCGCGCATTATGCCAGCTTCGTTAATAAAATGACTGGAGTGAATTGGACCAACCCACTCACCGTCGAACACTTCTTCACCGAGGCAGTAAAAATCGCCAAGAGAATGTATGCTGAATTCTTCTTCGAGGAAATGAGAAATGCCGGTCTCGACGTCAGACGTGGTTGATTACCTCACCAAGAAAGCAGAAATCGATGGGTTGACGTGGAACGTCCACGACAACAGCATCGCTAAATACAACTCCAATTCCATTTACGTGGAGAAAAAGCACGTCATTTCAACGCCGGTTGCTCCCCTTTCCCACGTCAAGGAGCATGTTTTCCTGGTGAGGGTTAATGACGTGGACATCAACAGGGTGTTGGATTATTTGAGGGGTTGGTTCACGATCACGTGGGAATTGCTAAACGAGACGTTCGAGTCAGGAACCACCAAATTCACCCTCACCCACGGAGAAATAACCACCGAAAAAGCATTCCGCGGCATTTACGGTCTCAAGCTCGACGCCATTGTTGGAGAAGACGCCTACGCCAAGTACATTCAAGATGGAATGCAACCAACCCACGTGGAATGCCGGATTTATCCTCAAGGAGCACCATCAGGAGAAACATCAAACTGTCCCTTTTTCGTCGATAGTACCGGCACGAAATGGTGGGGAATCATTTTTAATTGCCAGGGCAGGGTGCTTTTTTACGATGGGAGTTCAAACACGGACCTGGCTGGATACACGAGGTATACCTGGCACTGGATAAGGGTAACCAACATGGACTGGACAAACCAAACATGCAACGTCTATCTCGACGGAACCCAAATCGGCAACTCGTTGTCCTTTTCCCCCTCGAACATGACGAGCTGCAGGAGAATTGAAATAAAACATGACATGCCAGGAACCGAGCCGTTTTATTATGATGATTTTTTTGCCACCGAGCTCGAATGGATGGACGAACCGGCTGATTTCCTCAAATCCCCCCAAATTTCTTCGGAATACAAGGGGGCTAATCAATGGGACATAACATTCAAGGTGATCGAAATTGGTTAATTACAGGTGCGACTTCATATACGCGAGCGATGGCAGCTCGCCAATTGGAAGCGCCGACCAGATTTACCAGGCTGGCATCATGTACGGCAAGTTCTATGCCAACGAGTTCTACAAGCAACTCGTGGCCTCCCCCTACTGGCTTGCCAACAACGCCAACCCTGGCGGCCTTGTCATGAAAAAAGTGTCCGTGACAGGCATCAAGTTCAAGTGCCAACCAGTGGACGGAATTCCGTTCTACCTCGCCCTCGGAAAGGTCACGGCAGACACCCCTGCCAGCGACCAATTCACCATCCAAGGCAGCACGGACGGCGACGTCCCTGAACTCGTCTTCCACAAGGAAAACAAGCACGCCCCCACCAACAAGCAAGCATATGAATTTACAGGCGTGAAATGCAAGAAACTCTCTGCAAACATCGAAGACGGCTTCCTCGTCACCGAACTCGAATTCATCGGCGAGGAAATGAAAGACCAGGCCAACGACAACGTGGTGTTGAACACGACGAGTCCTTCGTTCAGGGGGACGTCGGCACCGGTGATGCCCTACAAGATTCTCGGCAACCCATACATCTCCGTCACGTGGAACTCGCAAACCCTTTCCAACCACGTCCAATCCCTGTCTTTTTCCATCGAGAACGACATTGTTGCCGAGCTCATTGAAGATGGAAATGACCACGCCACCGTGTTCAACAGGGGAAAAAGGACATATGGCGAGATCATGATGACGTTGCTGGTGGACACCAACCTTGCCGTGCTGGACCCTGACACGTCAACCAAGTCAGACCTTGTCGTCACCATCCCAAGACGCCACGCGAACGACTACCTCAAGTTTACCTTCAAGAACGTGGCATTGAAGAAGTTCGAGTTCAAGCCGGTGCCGGACAGCGACGACAGGTTGCCGCTGGTGGAGGCGGTTTGGACTGGTGCGACGGACCTGGAGGTTGTTGACCGGCAAGTTGATTCGAGTGGTAATGCTGCGCCGAATGCGGATGCGGATTACGAGTTATAATGACCGACACCCAAACCCTCATTCTCCAAGCTGAAACTGCTGGTGCTCAGGACGAAATAAATCGATTGAACGGAGAGGTTCAAGATTTTAACGTCATGACCACCGCGATGAGGGATACAATGGACAAGATCCACAAGGAACACTTTTTCCTCGTTACAAAGACCAGGGCAGAGTTGAAACTCCTGGGAATGAAATTGGGGGTGTTGAGAGAAAAGAAACGCGAACTGGTGGAGACGTTTTTCAATGTAAACGCTGATTATTACAGGTTGTTGTTAAGAAAAACACTCATTGAAGACAAGCTGGCTCAAATAAAGGTGATGACCGAAGAGAACCAAGAAGAGGTGGACATGCTAGTTGACGAGCTGTTCGAGATCAACAGGATGTTGGATGCCACCGAGCTCAAAATGATAGACGAAATAAAAAGCTTGACATCGAAAATAGAAGAGGTGGAAGAGCGGTGGGAAAGAACAGAGGATTTGGTGTTTAGACATTACTTGTTGGCCGCCAGGCAAATATATGGCGTGGGCATGTCTATTGTTGACTTTCTTGAGTCCGTCGGTCTCGAGTTCATGCCCAACCTGGCGAGGGCATCTCTCAATTTCATTTTCCAAATAATCGATGTTTTCATGGCATACTTCTCCATGCAAATGACAATCGGCAACGTCGTGCTAGCCAGCATGGGAATATTACAAGCTTGGTCCACGCTAGCCAGGGCCGTGTTGGCAGAGGCCCAGGCCGAACAGGGTCAAAAAATGATCCGGAAAAGCGTCGATGAAATAAGAAAGGTGGAAATACAACTATGAGATCTTTCATCAAGGACGGAACCGCATGGACGCCCCTCCACACCAGCCTTGGCGGCCAAGCCGTTGAACACGTCGTTTCCGCCACGTCCACCTGTTCCATCAAGATCTACACCAACCACCTCCAAAAAGTCAACGACTGGGACGATTCATGGATTTCAAGCGCGAAGGAGGCCTGCGTCGTCTCCGATAGTTACGACGAGAACGACCTCAACAATGATTTTGACTCTGTTCCCAAGATCTTTCACGGCATCGTGGATTCGGTGGAACACGAGGAGAATTTCGTGACGTTGGCTTGCGAGGACATGTCGGCGCAGTGGTTGAGGGAGCCGATATCATTGGACGACAACGTTGTTTACGAGGATACCGTGCTTTCACATAACTCGGAAGACAAGGCCACGTTGAAGGACGCGTCCTTCACGACAAATGAACACGTGGGACGGACGGCTTGGTTCGAGCAAATAGAGGATTCTGATGATCTCAAGGACAAGATCGTGTTAACAAGCACCACGCAGATATATACCAGCGAGGATTTAAAAGATGGTTATCCAGTAATTACATTGCCGAGATTCCATGATGATGGGACATATCTCGACGCTTATGACGGAGGGATGGAAATAGAATCTTCGATAGATGATGCCGAATTTCATGTCAAGTTTACATTTCCAATTCTAGAAGGCATGTATCCATCCGGCAAGTTCAAGATCATCCTTGTTGCATGCTCTGGTGAGGTTGATGACGTGGAATTTGAAAGCGGACACGAATTCAAGGTGGAAATACTGGAAACTAGCACCAGCACTTACAAGGAAATCCTCACCAATGACAGGACAAATACCACGGCGGAGAAATACACCATCGACCTGGACATCAAGGACGTCACGAAATATATATACAACAAGACAAGCATCATCTTGAGGATCTGGCCTGGCGTCTATGAAGTAACGGAAGTTGGTCCAACTTACAGCGCATGGCTCAAAATCAAGGAATTCTATATCATCGCCGAAAAAGACCAACATGACCCAGTTGGATTTAAAATCACTGCAAACACATCCAACGTTTTAACCCTTGATGTTGATGCGGATGTCGTTGATCTGTTCACCGAACGCGTCAATTCCGGAGATACCGTTAAAATCTTGTACAAGAACAAGGAGTGGATAGAAGACCAAATCTCTTCCCTCGCCCACAACATCAATTCCATTTCCTGCCCCTCCTCCTCGGCAGCCACCTACACCACCATGGACTACAAGACCGTCCGACAAAACATCGACGAAACATGCAACGCCGAAAAATGGTACTGGTACGTCACTCGAAAAACCACGTCCGGCAAACCCAACATCGTGTTCAAGGAAAAAAGCGACCCCCCTCACCCCACCATCATCACCGATAACCACGTCGAAAAATACACCATCCACCACCACAGGCTCCAAGAAGTCCGGCAGGTCGTGGTGAAAAACAGTGACGACGTGGGAAAATATCCATCGTCGGCGTCGGTTTCCAACAAGCCTGTTCTCGTCATCAACGACCCTGAAATCCCAACCGCATACCTCGAAGACATCGCCCAAGCCATCTACAACATGAGAAACTCCCCATCCACCACCATCTCCACCACCGCTCGAAAATGCATCACCTGCACCGTCGAATTCCACGAACAAGACCTGTCCGACTGGACCATCGACGCAGGAACCGGCACCACGGTTGACGTGGAAAAAAGGGGGGGGATTTGGGCCTTGCACGTGAAAGACACTGCAACCAACGCGAATGCCGCGGTTTACAGGTCCGTCACCCCTGGAACCGTTTCTGCAGGCACGTGGGTGGAATGGCAGGATTGGACGGACACCACCGCTTACCACCAATACCGCATCTATGGAACAGGATTTAGCGGCGGAAGGATAATGATTAACATCCAAAACGGAAATGTCTACAACGAAAGAAGCGACGGAACCGATACCATCGCCACTGGCATCATCCAAACCAATAAATGGAACAAGTTCCGCGTCGTGTTCGTCTCCTCCTCCCAATTCGACATCTACATCAACGACGTCAAGTACGACAACAACGGAAATCACTTCACATGCTGGGAAACATTTACCAACAACGCGGAAATCATCATGGTTTACAGTGGAACCTCCCACACGCCTGAATTTGCCACGATGTATTGGGCGTTTTCGTGGATGGATGATGACGGCGAAACCGACATCCAAGAATCAGGTCCCAACTTCCACGCCGGCTCCAACATCATCTACTACCTCGCTCCATCAACAAAAGGTGAGGATGATTACCGCGTCGTGGGAAATGGCGTGGCACGGAAATTGACGTGGAAAACGGATGGAACTGTTGACATCGTCATTGGATGGGACGAACTCCAGCTCGAATCCGTCGACGAGCTGGTTAGAAAAAGGATTGCAAAGTTACTTCACGTGTCCGCTTCCTAAACAAGGCAACGTCGAAGGATCCACGAACCAAACAACCTGGCCACCATTACACCACCTCTCGACACGATTTCCCCTCCAAATCACGTCCAGGATGTCGTCGGTGTAAAAAAGCCACCAACGCAGGCCCTGTCTCCCAAACACCACCAGGAAAAGATAATCAGCCTCGCAATACCACCAAGGCTTCACCTCCCTCCCCCCCACCTCCAAACCTAAATCCCCACCACTAAAACGCGTCTTGACCTGTAAACCCCTCCGAACGCCTGGATAAAGAAAATGCTCCACCCACGCATCAATCCCTGCAATGTCCTCCTCCACCGTCGGCATCCCCACCACCCTCCACGGCGTGACACGTTCGAGGAGTGGAAAGACGGTTTCCTCCAAGATCCGATCATTCAAAGCCTTGCGTTCCCTGAAACCCACTTTTTTCCCACCTCCAGCTGCTCGGCCTTTTTCGATCATTCAAAAAGCACCCCCAGCACCGGACGTGGATCAGGCAACAACGACACCAAGTTGCTCCAAAGCCGCTCCCTCACCTCGTCCCAACCATCCTTCTTCTGCCTCGAATCCCAAACATCCTCCAGCTCCTCCTTGAAAGGAATCGAACATGTCGCCAAGTCCCTCACGAAATCCACGTCCTCCAACATCACATTCCTTCCTCGAAAAAGGGCACGGAGACGAACAATGTTGTTAAGCTGGTTGGCCAACCTGTTGTGATTTTCCACGTCAAACCAATTCTTTGCCCAATAAACGCTCCTTGCCAACACCACCGCCACTGCCAGGTCATCCAGCTTCTTCTTCACCTCGCTCGGAACGCGTGGAAGTTTCTTTTTCGCCTGTTGCAACACCCTGTTCACCACCACCTCCTTCTTATCATCCATCTCGTTGTACTCGTCCTCCCAGTATGTCTTCCTGGAATAAGGCATCCTGTAAATCAAGAACCGGTTCCCCAATCGCGAGAAAACAGGCAAGTACCGTCGAAAAAGAGCAGGAGTGATTCCCCACAAGCACGTGTAACGCGTCTGGATCCGCACCAAACCGGTCCCTGGTGAAGAAAGCGTCACCTCGCCTTTTCCAAATGCTCCGGTGTGAATTCCGATGAACTTGTTCACCGTGCTCTCTTTTTCCCCCAGGACCGTTGCCATGTCAGGTATCACCAGCACCTTGCCGTCAACCTCCCTCAACAACGAATGCGCCTCGCCTCCATCTGCCGTCCCTGGCAACAACGCGTTCTCCGTCGCCCTGCTCACCAACACCGCTATCCGCGGATCGTTTATCAACTCGCAATGCGTGTCCTTCCCACTACTCGGCGGTCCAACAAGAAGAAGCCAGGGTGGGTGGCGGAGGGGGAAAAAAGCAGACAGTCCAATTATTCCCACGAGTTCCTCGAGATACGTGAGATTCTCTATCTCCTCCGGCCTTACCTCCCTTTCCTTCACCAACCTGTTGTCCCTTTTTCCCCCCTCAATCGGAAGGTGGAAACAGGCGAGGCTTTTCCTCACTTCAGGAAGGATTTCATCAAGATCTCCTCCATGTGCCTCCACGACAACCTTGAAAAGCGACGCTATCTTCGACTTCGGCTTTTTCCTGTAACTCTCTTTTTCCAACTTGAGTACCTGGCAGATCTGTTCAAGCTGCAGGTTAGATAGCGAGCCTATTCGATTTTTTCCGTAAATCAAGCTCCTTGTTTCGACATCCCATGCGAGTTTTGGTGTCGCGATGGGTTGGGGAACCTGAGAACTGGGAGTGGTCTCAGGTCTCAGGTCTGCTATGCTCTCTCCGGAAAATTTCTCGATCATGATGTCTCACCTCATGGCTCCATTTCCCTTTTTCTCTCCTCTTTTCCCCCAAGAAACGTGCATGGCCTGCTTTTTTCCAGGAGAAAAAAGAGGGATGGAGGAGATTGTTGATGATGTCATTCTTTCACCACCATTTTTCCCTCGACACTTTTTTCCACGAGATATAAAAGATTGTCGAGGTCTCCTCCAAAATATTCGACCAGCATCTTGAAAATCGATGCTATCTTGCTCCTTGGCTTTTTCCTGTACCGCGGATCCTTCAACTTGAGAATCCGCAGCAGGTCTTCGAGAGAAAGGTTGGAAACCTGGGGAAAAACACGCCCCCCAACCACCAACGAAGCAGTTGATACTTCCCAACCTACTTCCTTGTCGGACATCGTTCCTTCACCAGTACATGGTACGCCTGGTATTTAAGCGTT
>Ga0190332_1000156_pt1 | contig 14852 bp, 32 predicted proteins | sample 48720456_MG_FD_161679 | JGI IMG/M metagenome (GOLD analysis project Ga0190332, IMG submission 161679) | Hydrothermal vent sediment bacterial communities from Southern Trench, Guaymas Basin, Mexico - 4872-04-5-6_MG | ecosystem: Environmental > Aquatic > Marine > Hydrothermal vents > Sediment ... | reverse complement strand
TTTGTCCTGCAATGTTTTAAAAAATAGCTATCAATTGCCATTTGCTATTTCCTCCTTTATTTTAATTAAGATTCAAAACTATTTCCCCAGCCATAATAAGCCACAACTTCCCATTTGCCTGTCTGAGTAGCTTGAATAGTAATACTTTCATGGACAGCATCCAAAATAGCATATTTACCAGCACCACCACCAGCAATAGTCTCACTTCCATTAGGGTCAATGCGAACTTCTTGGTTTGCTACTCTAACAAAAGTATATCTCAATCCAGCTTCAGCAGCAGGCAATGTAAATGTAACTGTGCTAGTAGCCCCTTTATTAGTAAAAACAGTAAAAGAATCTTCTTTAGTAACAGTATAATTACTTGTCTTATCTACTATCCTAGCCTTACCAAAAATATTAATCCAAGCTGTATTAGTGCTATTTCTCATCTTCACTACATGAGGAGTAGTAGAAGTATCTATCCAGATTAAACCAGGCCATGCAGAAGCAGGCTCATAAGGACTGATAATATAATTTTCTATTCCCATAACCTTAACCTCCCCTATTTTTTCTTCCTTTTAGTAGCTAATGTTTTTCTTCCCGCAGCTAATAGCCCTTTAAAGGCAAAATTACATCTCTTGCGTTTTAAAGGAGAATCTCCTTTTTTACTCTGACAAAACTCTCTAGGCGTCATACCATATTTAGCAGCCTGTTTTGTTAATGCTCCTTTTTTAAAGGCAATAGGCTTCTGCCCTTTTTTAACAGGTTTAATTACCTGTATTCCACCAGGAGCAACTGTCTTCCCAGGTCTTTTTTTAGCTCTTGGCGTTTGCAGGTAAGGGCCTTCTTTAACCTTCTTTTTCTTTTTAGCCCTAGCCATTACAAACCCTCCCCTAAGGCTGCTGCAACATCAGCCACAGTTACCACATGGTCTGCTATATCATAAGCTTCAGGGGAGTTGCGATGTCTTTTAAGAAAAATAGCTTTTAATTGCCTAATTTTTTGTTTTGCCTGAGCTTTGGGAAGAACAAAAGCTACATCTCTATTAACAATTACTTCAGTCCTATCTGTCGCTGGATTGAAAAAGAATTTGCAAAATATCTCAGCCTTAATAACATCATTAGGAACATAAGCACAATACTTATATCCTTTATAAACCCTATCAAAAACCACATCCGTAAACCTGCCACCTCGTATCTTAACAGGTATAGATGGATAATTTTGATAATCCTCTGGAATAGGGCCAACCCATTTAATTACATCAGAAGCCTTTACTCCTAACTTTTCAAGTGGAGGAGCTGGTTCACGCAATTTCTTTGCCTTAATTATAAGATTGCCTTCAGAATAAGGAGAAGCATCCCTTATTACTTCCTTTTTAATCTTTTCTATTTCTTCCTTAGATAATTTATTTTTTGACATAAAATCCTCCTTATTTATTAAGCATAACTATTAGCAGCAGTCCTAATAGCTACAGTAGAAAAATCTTTGGAATTAAAAACAGTCTTGGCTAATGCTCTGGTCTCACCAACAGCAATACCGTATTTATGCCCATAATCCCAAGTCTGCTCTTTCCAATCAAATTGAGGGATAACTCCACCTTTGGTCTTGCCCCTACCTAAAAGAGCTGCCTGAGCACCAAGCAATAAATTGGTAGCTCCATGAACATTCCCACTAGCACCCCAATTATCAGCAGTAGGTATCTTATCAGTAGAATAAACAATAAGATTGTTGTAAACAAAAGCAGCCCTTTTAATTAAAGGATTATCACTATTCCTCTGATATACACTCTGCCCAAGAGCACGAAAATCACTATCATATAACTGCATATCAGATAAACAATGCTTGTGCAAAATAACTATATATTTCTCCTCACCATCTATTATTAACGGAGGAATACGAGGGTCAGCTACTGACTCCGCATAAGTAGCAGCATGCAATAAAAGCTTTAAAGTGCATAAATCACTAGACTCTAAAGTAGAAGTAGAAGTAGCATCCCCACCATATATAACTTTGGTCGGAGAACTGGCTAATGCACTAAATATGGCATCACCTGTCTCCTGCCTCTTCCAAATCCCTAATACTCTCCTCGCTGTCTCCCTCATATTAAAGGCAACTGCCTTCTCTTCCATATTACCATAAAGACGTATACCACCACGATATTCATGAAGAGTTACATCCTGATGGTAATTGGTGATATTCATCTCGTTGCCTTCAAGAGTATCATCATCAACAATCGGGTCTCCTTCAGGAACCATAGTTAAATAAAACCTCATACTATTCCCAGGCTCCCTCGTGAAATCCTCTATCAACTGTATTACATTATTCTCATCCTTACCTACATACCCATGCTTATCCCACCAAATACCTGTTTTGTATTCAATAAAGGTAGATGTGGCATACCTCTTCGCATACATTAAACTACCAGGCTTCCAATCTGCCATCTTACCTTACCTCCTATATAAATTTATTACATTCACACGTTAGAACGTTAACCTATTCACCCTTAGGCTGGCGAGACCTACTACAGCCAATAAAGAAGAATTTTAGAAAATTAAAAGAACGGAGTGGCGAACTCCCTTTACGGCCAGATATATATCCAATAACATATTTGTAACTAATTGTCAAGAACCATTCTTAATTTAAAATAATTCTAAATCATAGCGTGGAGAGGGAAGTGGGGATATAACCCCCTCGCAACACCCCTCACCCCTGCCTTTTCCTGCCCCCCCCGTTGTCGGCTGTGATAGCGGGCTCAGGCACAGATAAAACTAAACAAAACTGCACAAGGGTAGCACTCTGCTTTCAAAAAAGCTTGGGCGCTACGGCATATGGGCATAGTTTGACACAGAAAAGTCAATCGTGGTAGAATAAGGGTAAATCAAGCAAGGGAGGAGGTGATAAAATGTATAACTTCAAGTGGTTAAATAAGGCAGGCCATTGGATTTATGTCGCTCTGCCTGAAGGGTGGCATATTTCGTGTTTGGCCTTCAGGTTACAGAAAAAAATGGACAAAATCGCATGGAGGTGATAAAGAATGACAAAGAAAGCACAAACTCAAGTAAAACCAGCCGTTTATGTATTTAAAAATGGCAGATGGGTCAATGTGACTCAAGGAAATAGTAAACCTAAATTCTTTGTAAATGGCAATAAGGAGGTGAGGTAAATGATTAGCGCTGGTTACTTTGAAGTCCCAACAAGCATTGTTAACTGGGATTTTGAAAAGGCTCAGCAGTTCTTGAAAGAGATGCTGAATTATGGCGGTAGGATTTCTTATCATGAGTATGAATATTGGTTAGAACAAATTGAAAAAAAGCAAGAAAGGAGGTAAGTAAAATGGCTAAGAAGTCAAAGACAAAAAACAAGGCTAAATGGCAAGTCTATAATATTAGAAACGGCTTTATCATTGCAGAAACTGATAACCTAGACCTTGCTTGGCAAATATGCGATACCGCTGCTATATGTGGCCATGCGTTGGACGTAAGGAAAACTAAATAAATCCTTCTCATGCCCAGGTTCTCACAGCCTGGGCTTTTTTTATGTCTAAATCAGCCGGTTAACCCTCTGGCACTCTCCTAGACTAAATTGGTCAACCAAGTGAGTTAACGGAAAATAACAGAGAATAACGGAGGATAACGAGCTTTATTGAGAATAATGGTTAACCAAGTGAGTTAACGAGGTTAACGAAAAAGGGGTATTTCTTTCTTACTCTTTTAAATGAATTATATCTCTTATAATGCAGGCTATTTCTACAGAAACAAGGGAAACATATTATTTAGAATGAGTGTTAGTTTAGAATGATTCTAAATTAAGAATTGTTTAAGACTAGAAATGATTTTAATTCTATTTAGAGCAGATGAAAAGAAGTAAGATTGATTTTGTAAGGTATTCAAGCAAGTCAGCAAATAAAGGGTTTGACAGCTTCATATTTCAATTGTGAGCAAAGTTTGAAAGCTAAGGCATATAAAGTATTGTGTTGAAGTTTTAATTAAGCTCACAAGTTAAATATGTGCGAGTTTCTCTCAAAGTCTTGGGTAGTGTGGGTTTCAAGAAAATTAAAAGTAGGACTTGACAACAAAATTTAGTTGTAGTAGAATTGGGGTATCATGAGAAAGGGAGGGAAGATAAATGACAAGCAAAAGATTTTTAAATTTAGTTAAGCAGGCTAGGGTTATTAGATTTTCTTCAATAGAAGAGATATTTAGATTAAGTGAGCCGTTGGCTGGAATTGGTTTAAAACAGGAAAGAGATAGTAGAGGAATTAATCGCAAAAATAAAGTATTGGTAAGCGAAAGGCAAGCAATAGCTTTTATTAGGTATCAATGTTTATGTTTAGACGGTTCTTTTGATTCTCAAGAGGTCAATAATTTAAAATGGCTTTTTACTAATTTTGTAGATGTATATTAATTTAAAGGGAGGTGAAATAAATGGGATTAAGACGCAAGGTGGCAGAAAAAGCCTCATATAAAGAGGCTTTGGATTTGGTCACTGAGCTTTTTGCCAGCGGTCATTACGAAGATGTTTGGGTTTACAAAGACAATGGAATTTTTGAAGTCTGGGTTGAAGACATTGAAGAATAGCCCAGACTTTTTTTATTTTGGGAAAAGGAGGTGAGAAAATGAAGATTTGGAGGAGTGTAAAAGTTGAAGAACTCCTCCAAATTCTCTCCACAGGGAAGGTTATCCCTCGGCCTTTCCGTTCTAATTCTGACAGTGATTGCCCTTATGACTCTTGTTCATTCTGGTTTACTGTTCCTGCTGTGTTGAAATATGCTGACGCTATCATTGAAGCGGAAGTGGATGCTGAAAAAGTGACGCTTGGCAAGATGCGGTTTTCTCATGTTGAAGATTGGCCTCATGCGGAAATCTATCGTGAGTATGAAATTGAAGAGGCGTATATCACAGACGAGGTCAAGCCTCTTCGCATCTGGATTTCTGAATATCTATTGGAAAGCTTCAACTTGTGGGACTTGGACATTGATGAGTGCGAAAGCGAATTTGGATTTAACCCATGGGAGTTAAATGAAGACGAGTTGAAACAGAAGCTCGCTCAGTTTCCCACATTCTCTCCATTTCTGCCACAAGAACCATTTTTGTCTCTGATTGATGCAGCGAGGGTAACAAAAGAAATATGTAAAAGGAGGTGATAAAATGAGAGCGATAATTGATGCTCATTTCCTGCCCGAGCATCACTTCGACTCTTTAGTGGAAGAGTTGAGAGGGGTAGGATGTGAGTTGCACAGAAACAGGTGGTTGAAGCTGGTTTTCATTGAGAAAGGAGAAAAAGAGAGAGTGCAGAAAATTGCAAAGAAATATGACCAGAAAGTAGAGTTTTATTAGTAAGTCTTATTGATGAGATTGGTAGAAGGAGGTGATAAAATGAGAGAAATAAAGTGCTGGGAAAAAAGAAAGGAAGAGGGGGCGAGATGCCCCTACTGGCATGATGACCCCGGACTGGAATGCCCTGGGTATCCTCATCTCTGCAACGATGTTGTGGAGATTGAGGGTGAGGGTGAAGACGAGGAAGAAGACTAACTCAACCCCGCGGTGGAATAAAATAAAAGGAGGTGAGGCTATCATGACTATCATTTGTGTTTGGTGCAAAAAGATTCTAGGTGAGAAGCAAGGCGACGGCACTGTTTATGCTATGTGCCCTGATTGCCTTGTGAAGCTTCGGTCTAAAATAGTCACTCTGCGTCGGCATCTTATTGGCGCTGAGCGGGTGACGGAAAAAATTTTGAAGAAAGGAGGAGGAGAGTAAAATGGCAAAAATGATAAAAGGGGAAAAAGAATTTGTATTGTTGGCAGGGTGCGACCCTGACTTGCCGGTGCAGGGTTCGTATGTAGTCAGTTCTATAAAAGAGCTAATTGAAAAAGTGCAGAGAGATTGGAGATTTCCTGCTTCTCGTATTAAAGAAGCAGCAAGAGAGGCATTACAAGACCCTGATGGGTCAAGTAGTGCTGTTCAAGTGCCTTCTGTTTGTCGAGATTGTGAAAGAAAAAAAGAATGCCAAAAGCGGGGGTGGACATACCGGCTTGCTTTTGACATTGAAGATGAAGAAGATTAAAGGAGGTAAGCAATGAATAGAGAAGAAATTGAAGACAACGAAGAAGAATAAAGATTTAACACCCACCCTATTAAAGGCTCGGTGTTCCTTACAGGAGCATCGGGCTTTTTTATTTTGAAAGGAGGTTTGAGATGTGGCAAATAGAAACTTTAAAAAGATTGTTCAAAGAAAAAGAATTGCTAGAAAAACGTTCTGACATAATGACTAAAGTGGCTAAACAAAGAGAACTAAATAATATTGAAAGTGCTATTTATTACTTGCAAGAAGAAATCAGAGAAAAACAGAGAAAAAACAAAGTTAACGGTGCAGAGGACGAACTTGAAAATAGGGGGGGATTAAAAAACGGTTAGACTAAATTGTTTGTGAAAGGAGGAAGCAATGGAAATAAAATACAACGATGTAAAAAAACTAAGGGATGCAGGGCTAACTTTTGCTCAAATAGGCAAAATACTTGGTATTCACAAGGGGGTGGCTTATCGGATATTGAAAAAGGGTGCTGGATATAGTGAAAAGGTAGGAAATAAAAAAAGTATGAGGAAAAGAGAGGTTTTCCCTATATGGGAAATAAAAGGGATAGATACTAAATTGTTATATCAAGAAATACCTAGTCTTGTAGCAAGATGGTGTGCTATTCTCAATCTTCCCTACTTAGCTCAACTAGAGCTGACAGATTACATTTTGGATTTTCTTTACTCTCGCAGCCCAGAATATTGGAAGCAATTTAGAAACCCACGAGGGTTTATTTTTGCTCGCGCAAGAAAAACAGTGGTTAATTGGGCATCTCATCTAAACCTAGAGACTAAAAGAACAATTGAAGAAAAAGCAGGATTGCCTCGGTGGATTGGTGCGGAAAACCGCTTAAAATCTACTGCCAATCCTAATTAAGGAGGGTAAAATGTGTGATTTTTTTAGCTTTGCAGTGACTAAAGATGGAAAGGTATTAGCATTGCTAGGAGCAGAAAGAATGCGCTATCTAGCACAGGGACAAAATCCTGATAGCCATAGTCTCATTTCTGAGCATTTTAAGGTAAACGAAGATGATACTTTTAAATTTGAAATTGGAATGAATGCAGAAGACGTAAAAAAATTGGCTGAAGCTCCATTAACATTTGAAACAGTAGAAGAACTGGGAAAATACTACGATGGCGGGATTGATTTTAAGCTTTTTCCTCTTGAAGGTCTTCCTCTTATTCAAAATTGGTTAAAGGAAAACCAAGAGAAAATTATTGAAGCGGGGGAATTGAAATTTGGGGCTACATTGCAGAAAATGATTTTAGTTAATAAACCAGCAAGCTTTGTTATAGAGTTAAATTATGCACGCACATTTAGCAGACTGGAAGAAGAAATAATAAATGGTCAACCTTTTACAAAGAGCACTAGAAGTAAACCTGGATGGTGGCTTTCATCTAGAATATTCCCTGATGTTCACTGTTATTTTAAAATTCCTGGCGAACATACTGGAGACGAGCTCGTGACAAAGATTTTTATAAGAAGATATTATGCAAGCCACGCTTGCCTAGACAAAGATGGAAATCCAGTGAAACAGCAGGAGTTACGAATATTAGTAACTCCTATAGAAAAAATAATAAAAGAAGGAGAAACTTTATAATTACTAACCCAATGGGCTTTTTAGCCCATTGGGTTAGTAAATTTAATAAAACAAGGAGGAAGCAAAGATGATTGATTTCTTTGGCTTTTTAATAGCAATTTGGTTGCTTGGTTGGATTATTTTAAAATGGGTTAATGATTAAGAAAGGAGGCCAATTATGTATAAAGAAAAATATCAAAAAAAGAAACTGCCTAAAATGGGATTTGTCCGAGTTGGGCATTGTTCACATATAAAAGGATTTAGAAGAATGATAGCGAATAAGGCATTTAGAAAAAAATTTGAAATTGTCTCAGATAAACAGTGCAGAAGGCTAGAAAAGAAGCTAATTGGATGAAAGACTTAATTATCTTGCTGAGTGCCTTCTGGATTGCCTCTGCAGTTATATGTTTTCATGTGCGGATAACCATCTTATACACAGTTAAAACAAATGTATGGGTAATATGGGAGAAACTAGACTAAATTGCTTGCAAAGGAGGAAAAGCAATGAGTAAAATGAGCATAAAGGTAGATTTTACAGTAGGAGTTTCATTAGAAGAAGCTCTTATTGAAGCAAAAGAAAAAGCAAAGAAGTTAGAGGTGGCTTATATTGAATTTATTTTCAATGGAGTGCATTTTGCTGTTAGCCCTCAAGCTGATATAGAAAGAGGAATAAAAGAGTTTGAACAAGGAATAAAAGCAATAGTAATATAAAAAGAACCTTGACAAAAAAATTTAATTGTGATATAAAAAAGGGAGGAGAAAATGGCAATAGATGATTCTATCTTAGAAGATTTGCTTATAGAATTAGTAGCTAAAAAAATTGATAAAAGACAAAATTATACTTGGGAATTTGAAGGAGAACCACTTAAAATGTTTTTGCTTACTTCCTTTAAAAAACCAAAATATATAGCAATCCTCACTGATAAACAAGCATTTCGTTTAAAACAATTAGCTGATATTAAAAAAAGCATCAGAGAATTGAATAAATAAAAAAAGGGAGGAGAAAATGGACGAATTAAAAAATATTAAAATCAGTGAAGAAGGCGTATTTTGTTATTATTATCCAGATTTGTGTTGGAAAAAACCTATAATTGTTCCGCTGTCCTATGATAAAATTAATATCTATCTTTGTTCTGCTCATAATGGAGAATTCTTAGGGTGGATAGATAAAGGAAATATATGGTGCAAAAGTTTTAAATATAAAAGATTTAAAAAAAGCATTGCTTTGAATGTTTATATTTAAGGGGGCCAAAATGAATGAAAAACGAATTGTAGCACGGCGGATGGACTATCATTTCAGAGGCTTTACTGAAAAAGAGGCTTCTGAAGTAGTGGAGCTGTGGGAGCAAGGGCATTTGGAAAAGGTGCAACAAAAATATAACCTGTTTGAATGGGATAGTTGTCCTAACTGTGGAGCTTTCATTATGTCTAATAAGCCTGTAAGTGGGTGTATTATTTGTAATCATTCATTTGTAGAATAAGGGAGTAAACCATGTATTACCCACGAGTTACTGAAGTAATATCACCTTTCCTAGAATTTCCTGTCTCAAGCAATACATTAGAACTGGCCTGTGAAAGAGGTAAACTAATTCATAAGTATTGTGTGGCTGAATTGCAAGATTTATTTGTGCCTGAATATGGAGAATTGGAAGGATATATACAATCCTTTAGAAGCTTGTTACCTGTAAAGCTAATCAAGGCTGAGTTTGAAGTGAAACATAAGCAGTTTGGATACATAGGTCATCCAGATATGGTGGTTGAGTGGAAGGGTGAAAAGTGGTTATGGGATTTGAAGACATCCGAAACAGCTAATAAAGCATGGTTTATGCAGTTAAGTGCTTACTATTATGCCTTACCTAACGAATTGAAGCCTAATAAAGTAGCAGCAGTGCGACTTAGAAAAGACGGGGAACCTGCTATCGTTGATGTGGTGTGTGATGAGGAAATTCCTAAAGCTTTTCAGGCTTTTTTAGGATTTTTGAATGGGTGGAGATATTTAAAAAGATAAATTTAGAAAGGAGACGGCAAAGATGAAAATTAAAGTTAGGGCTTGGGATAAGAAAAATAGAAGAATGTTATACCCTGATGCTATTTGGTTAAAGCATCAAGAAATAAGTATAGAAGGTTGCTTTTATAAAGATGTTATTCTGATGTTATTTACTGGATTAACCGACAAAAACGGTAAAGAAATCTATGAAAAGGACATTGTAAAATTCTATAATCAAGTGGAATACATCACAGGATATATTGCCTTTGACCATGGAGTGTTTTGTCTAAAAACCTACAATCCTGATGAAGCTTGTTATAATCCTTGGACTTTCAGAGCAAAAGAAGTAGAAGTAATAGGGAATGTATGGGAAAATCCAAATTTATTATGGGGAAGCAAAGATGCAAAAAAGTAATGGAGTATTTACAGAGTTTAAAGCCAATCTAGCTTTAATAGAGGCAAAGAATGCTTTTTTGGTATGGAAGAAAAGATTTACTCAGCTAGAGGAAAAAGTAAAAACGCTAGAAATAACAAATGAAGAAAATTGCCAAAAGGCCGCTGAGTTACTGGCTACAATAGCAAAGTATGAGAAAAGAATTAACGAGGAATGTGAAAAAAGAATAGCCATCCCTAAAACATTTATTAAAAAAGTAAAGGCCAGAGCAAATGAGGTTGTCAAACCTCTTACCAATTCAAAAAAAATAGTAAAGTTGAAATTGAAAGACTATAAAACTCGCCTTGAAATGGAACGCAGACAGATGGAAAAGAAAGCAGAAGAAGAAAGGAAACGGCTACAAGAGCAACTGGATAAAGAAGCTAAAGAAAAAGGAATTGAGCCAGTAAAATTGCCTGAGATTGCTATGCCTAAGGAAAAATTAAAAGTAACCACGGAAGATGGAACGGTATATGAAAGAAAACGATGGACTTTTAGAGTGATAAATATTAAAGAAGTGCCACCTGAATTTAAAATTGAAAAGGTGGATGATAAAAAAGTTAATGCGGCTATTAGGGCAGGAGTTAGAGAAATAGCAGGGCTTGAAATATATCAAGAAGTAGAAATCGCTACAAGGAGGATTTAAGATGAAAACATTTTGTTATTTTGTGGTTATATTTTTTATCTTGTTTAATAATATGGGACTTGCAATAAAAGCAAAATTTGAAAAATTAAGTCCACCTGCCTTCTTTCTTTTTATGGTGCTAGCTTCAACTCTTCTTTTTTCTTGTATTGTTGTGGCAATAGATTTAACTTTTAAAGTAATAAATTTATTAGGAGGATAAGCAATGAAAAAAAATCAATTAGAAGTTATCAAGGCAAAATTAGTTTCTCCTGAAACAGAAGAGAAATTAAAAGTGCTACCTAAAGGAATGAAAAAAAATGTTTTGTTAGCTGCCTTCTGGAATGCCGTTTTAAAAAATCCTAAGTTACATCAATGCACTCCTGAAAGTATAGTTGGTGCACTGTTAAAGTGTGCGGAATGGGGATTATTGCCTGGGGGAGACAATGTCTATCTAATACCAAGGCATAATAAAAAAAAGCCTGGGCGTCCTTTGGAGTGTAATGCTCAAAAAGGCTATCAAGGGCTTATTGAGCTAATTTACAGAGTGACAGGAGCTGAAGTGGAGGCTCATGTGGTCTATGAAAATGATAAATTTGATTATCAACTGGGCACTAATGCTTATGTGCATCATAAACCAGCACCCAAAAATCCAGGGAAACCTTACTTAGCTTATGCTGTATGGAGAAAAGATGATAGAGAAAGCTTTGATATTATTAGAATGGAAGAAATTGAGAAACGCAAAAAGATGTCTCTAGCTTATCAAAAGGCTGAAAAGTTTGGGACTAAAGACAGCCCTTGGCATCTATGGCCTGAAGCTATGATGAGAAAAAGTGCTATTTTAAAAATGCTGAAGATGAAACCAAAGACGCCTGAATTAGAATTAGCTATTTCTGAAGAGGAAGAAGATTTTGGGTTGCCTAGTGTTGAAGAAGAACCTGAAACAGAAGAAAAGGTTTTTCAAGGCAAAGTAATTAAAGTAATTGATGTAGAAGCTAAAGAAAAAAAGGAAGAAAAACCTAAACAAATTAAAGACCAAACTCCTGCACCTGAAAGAGAATTAAGTTTTGATGATATAATCACTGAAATGGATTTGGATAAAAAAAGAGTGGAAGAATATATTGAAACGGTAGCTAAAAGTGTTAATTGCTCAGTGGATTATGTGAAAGAAAAAGCCTTCAAGAAAATGGATAGTTTTATAGAAAAGTTTAAGCAATGGGAAGCTAAGAATAAGCCTGCTACTTCTCCTCCAAAACCTAAAAAAGCTAAACCAGAAAAGAAAGCTCAACCTCCTGCACAGTGGTTAATAGAATTGGAAGAGCAATTGTCAAACTATGACCCTGAATTGGTAAATGAAGTTTTGAAGGAAAAAGGATACAAAAGTATCCATGATATTCCTAGTGAAGAAATAGCAACAGAAATTTATTTTGCCATTGATGCTAAAGCAAAAGAATTAGAGGAGTTATTTTAAATAACAGCCTGCACAGGCAAACAGGTTCCACCTTTCCTCCTCCCTTTCTTGCCTGTTTGCTTGTGTGGGCAATTCTTTGATATTGACAAGTTTGAAATAATTTGGTAAAAAAGAACCAGGATGAGCGGAGGGTATCTTAGAAATAAAACCCGCACAGGCAGGCAAGGCTATCTTTTGGCCTCCGCTCATGTCAAAAAGTCTTGCCTTGTCTGTGTGGGTTTTTGTTTTGGGAGGAGGTAAAAATGAAAAGAATTAAAATTGACGGCCAAGAATACGATATTCCTTCTTGGACAAAATCAATAGTAGAAAATATAAATGGTCGTTACATTTGTTTGAATTTTATCCCAAACACTATGTATGAACAACCACTATGTCCTCTATTCCCCCCACAAGAAAAGGTATATAAAAGGATAGTAATGTTGCTAAAAAAGGAATAAAGTAAACTACCCCGCCTAATTATAATGAAAATAGAGGGAGAGAATATTTAACATGGAAAAAAGATTTGATAGTGCTATGTGATAATTGCCATAAAAAATTTCATGATAAAATTTTGTAGGAGGCTAGAATGAATAGACTTTATGTGAAAAACAGATACGGGCAAATACCTAACCATATCCTTAATGACCCTACATTATCTTTAAAAGCAAAGGGGTTATGGGTTTATATCCAGTCTAAACCTGATGGATGGAGTTTCTCAATTGAAAGAATGACAAAACAACTCAAAGAAGGCAAGGCATCCATTCAACATGCTATTTGGGAATTAGAAAAAGCAAAATTGTTAGTTAGGAAACAGGCAAAAGACATTAAAGGCAAATGGAAAGGTTATGATTATTTTTTATATGAAAATCCATTGCCCAAAGAACCATCGGTTGAAGAGCCGTCGGTTGAAAACTCGCCGACGGGTTCATTGGCCGATATTAGTAAAAGAGATATAGACTCATATAGCTCTGAAGATTCATTTACTAGCAGTGAATCCACTGCTTATAATGAATGTAGTAATGAACCTAGCAAAAAAGAAGATAGCAATAAAGAGAAAGCAAATAAATATATAAATAACTCTTTTAAAGAAAATGATAAAGAAGATATAAATAATAAACTATATAGCTCTAAACATTCAAATAAGAGAAGTGAATTCATCAGTGGGAAAGAAAAACAACAACCCCCACCTTATAAACCACCAGATAATTTATCACCAGAAAACATTAAAAAGCAAAGAATTCTATTTGAAAAGTTTTGGTTAAAGTATCCTAGAAAAGTAAACAAAGTAGGAGCTTTATCGGAGTGGTTAAAAATAAATCCTGATGATAATTTATTTAACCAAATAATGGAAGGCTTAGAGAATTACATAAAGTATGAATGGCCTAATATGGAACTAGAATATATAGTATATCCCAGCACCTTCCTTGCTCAGAGGCGATGGGAGGATAAGCCGGGGGTGCAATATCCTAAGCCTAGAAAAGTCTGGACAACTACGGAAGAAGAGAAAGACGGATTGTATGATACACATATTAAGCCTGTTGTTTCAGGTATTTTAAAGGATGTTTAGAGGAGATGAAAACAATGAAATGGACACCCAAATATATAAAACAATGTGAAGAGGCGGGAGAAATACAACGTTTATGGAAACCTAAAATAGGAGATTGGGTTCAATTAAGACATAAAACCCTTAAAAAGCAAGTAGAAAGTTATTTAGACCCTTTATTAGTAGTTGAAGATGTTAATAAAGATACTGTTTGTGTTTACTACCCCAATTCAATTCACGAAAAAATTGATTTAAAAATAGTTAGCTGGAGAATTTATAAGCCTTATTATAACTCAATCAATGGATGGTGGTGGTGGGTTTGGCTTCCTACCCAAAGCCAGTTACAGGAAATAATAGGAATAGAACCTTACATTCTCATAGAAAAATTCAATAAATGGTTTGACTATACTTTTAAAAAATTAGGTTTTAGACCTTCTCCTTCAAAATGGATAATGGAACAATTTTGGCTCTCTTTTTGCCAAGAAATATTATACAACAAAATATGGGATGAGAAAAAAGAAAAATGGGTAAAAAATGTTTAGGGAGGCAAAGAAATGAAAATTAAGCGAGAAATAGCAAAACTAATTTCTAACTCAGGGGATTGTTGTGGTGCTAGTTGGGAAGAATTGGAGAAAATAAATAAGCTTGTTAACCTTTTTAAGTCCTATGCTCGTTCATTAGTGCCTGATATGCAACATTACGATAATGATGATGTGAAAAATCCTGACTTCCAATTTAGAGTTATTTGTGCATATAAAGATGGTTGGAATGAGTGCAGAGAAGAAATATTAAGAAGAATTGAGGGAGGATAAATAATGAACTGGGCTAAAAAAGAAGTTCCTTCAGTAGAACTTTGTAAAAGATTAAAAGAGTTAGGGTTTCCTCAAAAAGAGCCAGGCTGGTTTTGGTGCTTGAGAAAAGATAGTGAATTTTATGATTTATTTTTCACTATGGATAAAATGTATTTTTACAAACCAAAACAATATGAAGAATTTTCTATATTTGAGTATCATCATTTACAAGATTATATTAAAGCCCCTACTAACTCAGAATTAGGTGAATGGTTACTTCCATATTGGATAAGCTGGAGAGATAAAAAAGGAAGATATTGGATTAGCCGAATTAGAGAATTTAAATGTGTATTTAATAGTGAGGATTCCCAGAACTTTCTCGCCCTATAGCTGTG
>Ga0190332_1000153_pt1 | contig 15106 bp, 11 predicted proteins | sample 48720456_MG_FD_161679 | JGI IMG/M metagenome (GOLD analysis project Ga0190332, IMG submission 161679) | Hydrothermal vent sediment bacterial communities from Southern Trench, Guaymas Basin, Mexico - 4872-04-5-6_MG | ecosystem: Environmental > Aquatic > Marine > Hydrothermal vents > Sediment ... | reverse complement strand
CTCGACGAGCGTCTTGGCTTCGTCTTCATCAAGTCTATCGCCTGTTCTAACAGAACATTTGCAAGCGATATCAGCAAGTAATTTTTGATACACAGGAGTAAGTCCTTCAATGTCAACCATCCTGACTTCGTCCAATGATTCTTTGAAGAATAATTCCGCATCTTCAAGCGAAAGAAAGCTTGGAATTGATGTTAAGCTTACTTTATTGTCTTCTGACACAATCCAGTCAAAGCCCAGGGATTTCAACACGGAAGCCTTGCTGAGTAAATCTATATCCGTCTGATTCAGGTTGATCTCTAAATTGAAGAAAAGCCTTTTCTGGTGAGTGTTGTTTGAAATCGACCGTTTCAATTTTTCATAAATCAGCCTTTCATGCGCAGCGTGGTAATCGACTATGAGAAGCTGCTCATCTGTTTCCACCAGAATGTATCTGTCGCGTACAATTCCAACTACCCTGAAATTCTCGGTAACCTTTACAGCCTCTGAAAAAAGCTCGACTGAAGATGCTTCTTTGAGTGATGGAAATTTCGCGCGTTTAGGATGCGGTTCAGTGCTGCCCGACACGTCCGATCTATAACTCCTCAATGAAAGCCGTCCTGCAAACGTTGTTTTAAGCGCTCTCTTAATCGAATCCCTGACAAAGGAGAATACCTTTTCTTCGTTTGAAAACTTTACTTCGAGTTTCTGAGGATGAATATTCACATCTATTTCTTCAGTCGGCACAGCAAGATTGAGCACTGCCAGCGGATGTTCTCCTTTGTGAAGAAACTCACTGTACGCGACATACAAGGCTTTTGCCAACAACTGATTCGTTACATATCTGTTGTTCACAAAGAGAACAAGACTTCTGCGGCGTCTCCAGCGACCCGGAAGGCTTATATACCCACTGAGGTGCATTCTCTTGAATTCACCTTCGACGCTTTTCAAATGTTCTCTGGAAAAATCGCTATAGATACTGATTATTCTATCGAGAAGTGATGATGGAGCGAAGTTGTGCACTACACTTTGATCACGCTGAAGAAGGAAACTGATATTCGGATGTGAAAGGGCGAATCTTTCAAAAATTTCCGTTGCCATACGCGATTCAATGCTTGTGGATTTCAAAAATTTCCTTCTTGCTGGAACGTTGAAGAAAATATCACGAACTGATATCGACGTTCCCCTTTCCATTTGAACTGATCGTTTGTAGACGACTCTGCCCGCCACAACTTCGAGCTCTGTACCCAACGCTTCGTCAGCGATTTTCGAAGAGATTTTCATCTTGCTTACCCTGGATATTGAGTGTAAAGCCTCTCCACGAAATCCAAAAGTCCCGATTGAGTAAATATCTTCAAAAGAGCTTATCTTGCTCGTGCTATGAGGTTCAAAGCAAACCCGCGCATCATCTTCTGACATTCCTTCACCGTTGTCAGAAACACGAATCTCGCTCTTGCCACCGTTTGTCAATTCAACAATGATCTTAGTCGCTCCAGCATCGAGCGAATTTTCGATGAGTTCTTTGACGACAGAAAACACACCGACGACAACCTCTCCTGCGGCTATCCTTGAAACAACATGATCCGGCAATCTGTGTATTTTACTCAAAATTCCCACCTCTCAAAAATCCCTTATTAATAATAACATTTTCCCCTCTTCTGATAGAATCACAATGAAGGGATATATTCCAAGTGGAAAAACTGGGAGGAAACAAAGTGAAGTACGCTCTTGTAGGTTACGGAATCAGCAACAGAAATTTAGCAAGATATTTGAGCAGTTGGGGACACGAGATATTTGTGAGCGAGATGAGAGCGCTGAGTAACGTTGAAAAGCAAGAAATACTGGATCTAAACGGCTCATATGAAGAAAATGGCAACACTATGGCAATCGCTGACAGTGATGCTGTTGTTGTTAGCCCATCGATTAGGCCAGATCACCCGATCATTCAGACGATACCCAGGAGCAAGATTTTCACGGACATAGATATCATCATGAAAAAAAGAAAGCCAAAACACGTCATTGGCATCACAGGTACAAATGGGAAGACAACTGTGTCAAAAATGATGGCACACGTGCTTTCCAGTTTGGGAAAGAAAGCCATCGCATGTGGAAACATAGGCCAACCAGCTTCGGTCATCTTCGACGCACCAGATCTGGAGTTCGCAATTTTAGAACTGAGCAGCTTTCAGCTCTTCTGGGCGCAGAACCTTCCTATTGACATAGGTCTGATACTGAATATTCGGCCGGATCATCTGGACTGGCATCCATCTTTTGAACACTATGCAGCCTGTAAATCAAGAATTCTTGCCATGTCCAAGACGGTATTGTACAATCGAAATGATCCAGAAACGCGTAAACGCGCAGAGGCTTTTTGCGATGCCGAACCTTTCACCAATACCGATTCTCTGCGACTTGAAATAACTCAACTGAATAGAAACTGGACAAAATCGATCCAAAACGTAGAGAATATCGCGGCGGTAACCGCTGTGTGCGAAAAACTTGGAATTTCAGCTCAGAAAGCCCTTCGAACTTTAAAAAGCTTTGAGGCGCCTTTTCACAGAATGCAGCCTGTTGCTGAAATCAATGGCATTACGTACATAGACGATTCAAAAGCCACAAACGCTTCGGCTGTTATCGCTGCGCTGAAGAACTTTTCAAAAAACAAAGTTATCTTGATCCTCGGTGGACATGGCAAAAACGAAGACTATGGCGAATTGCTGCGTGAAGCTCAAAAGGTTGTGAAAAGAATTGTTGTATTCGGAGAAATGAAGAAACACATTTTCCCTATTGCCAAAAGCATGAGAGTTCCCTGCAACAAAGCTGAAAACATGGAGGAAGCTGTTTTACGCGCTCATTCTGTTGCCGTTCCTGGGGACACTGTTTTGCTGAGTCCAGCGGGTTCAAGTTTTGATCTTTACGAAAACTATGCCCAACGCGGGAATCACTTTCAAAAAGTGGTCGAATCTCTGAAACAGGAGGCTAAAAGATTTGCCTAAGTTTGCTTCAATTGCGATCTCAGTGTGCGTACTCATAGCGATAGGGATCGTAATAATGAGCAGTGTAGATATCGCTTCACAAATGGCGACCTGGGGTAATGAGGCATGGGGATTGCTGACAAAGCACATCGGTAAGATAGCAGCAGGTATTGTCGTACTAACAGTTCTTGCCTTTGTTCCTTACAGAAAACACCTTAAACTGGTGGTTTTCTATTACTTCCTGACGCTTGGACTGCTCGCTTTGCCATTCATTTCTGAACCAACGCTTGGCTCCAAGAGATGGGTATACATAGGCAACTTCAGCTTTCAGTCATCTGAACTGGCAAAAATTTCACTGATTCTGTTCATCTCATCTTATATATATCAGAACAAGGAAAACATGTCCAAGTTCTTCAAAGGTTTCGTCATCCCTATCTTGATGGTTTCACCGTGCTTTCTGCTGATACTGCTCGAACCCGACTTGAGCACAACAGCTATTTTGATGCTGGTAATCCTTTTAATGTTGTATTCTCATGGCGCAAAAGGAGTGTACATACTCATTTGCTTTTTAATTGTAGCCCTTGTCTTCTATGTCTTCTACACTCAGGGTCTTTTCCTGAAAAACTACCAAATTTCGCGGTTCAATATGTTTGTGCAGGGAAAACTCCCAGAGCAAGTTCAAAAAGCGATTCAATCTGTTAAGGAAGGCGGTTTGCTCGGAAAGGGCCTGGGACTTGGTGAGGTGAAGATTACCATTCCAGCGGTGATATCTGACTTTGTTTTTGCGGTTATTGGAGAAGAAATGGGATTGATTGGAATAATCGTAACTGTCGCGCTGTACTGGTGGCTAATCAGAGTGCTGATTAAATCTGTCGAAAAACTATCTTCTGACGCGTTTGCAACTGCTTATATCACTGGGTTCTCGTGTTTGATATTTTTACAGGTCCTTGTGAACCTCGGCGTAATGGTGGGGCTTTTACCTGTTACGGGCGTAACATTACCCTTTATCAGTCATGGTGGTAGCTCCATCATCGCGTTTTTTGCTGGGCTTGGAATTGCTTTGAACATCGTTTCCTCCACCGGTGAGACATCATGAGGATCGCAGTTGCAGGCGGAGGCACGGGGGGGCACCTGTACCCTGCGCTGGCAATATTAGAAGCCATGTCAAAGATTACGGAAATCGAGGTTATGTACTTTGCATTAAAAAGAGGCATAGAAAGTTCTGTTCTACCACAGGAACATCCTGAATATGAGCGTATAACTATAGACATACGCGGCCTGGAAAGACCTCTTTTTAAGCCGACAAATTTGAAAAGAATGTTGAAAATATGGAGAATAGAGAGTATCATACTATCGGAAATGTCCCGTTTTGCACCAAATGCAGTTTTGGTAACCGGTGGATACGTCTCGATTCCCGTTGGGCGGGTCGCGCTGAAGCTGGGAATTCCCTTGTTTGTGCAAGAGCAGAACGCTGTTCCAGGCTTGGCAAATAGGATTTTGGCGCGGAGTGCCAGAAAGGTCTTTGTGGGATTTGAAGAAACTGCAAAACATTTTACCTCGACGGCAAAACGGAACGTAATTGTTACGGGTAACCCTGTAAGAGAAAGCTACAGCGAGCTCAGAGAAGAGTTTGGTGACGACTATATTCTTGTCTTTGGTGGAAGCAGAGGCAGCGATTTTATAAACCAGCTAATGGAGCAATTGTATGAGCATGATAAGAAAACAAAATTTGTGCATGGAACAGGTAGCAAAGAATGGACAGAAAGGCTTTCACGCTTTGAGAATGTTAAGGCACTTGAGTACATTCAGAACATGAAAAAAGCCTGGGAAGGTGCCAAAGCCGCTGTAACACGTGCAGGGGCTTTAACGGTAAGTGAAATGCTCTACTATGGTGTTCCGTGCGTTTTAATACCATGGGAAGGAGCAGCTGGAAGTCACCAGCTTTTTAACGCGCTTTACGCCGAAAAATTAGGTCGCGCTAAGGTGCTCAGAGAGCGCACGGCGAATCTGGAGTCCTTTAAAGCTCGTCTCATGGAAGTGGTTGCTCTTGGAAAAGTCGTTTCAGTGAACAGAATCAACCCAGCACTCAAAATTGGAAAAACTATTCTGGAGGAATGCAAATGAAGATACATTTTGTCGGAATAGGCGGCATCGGCATGAGTTCTCTGGCTTTACACGCTCATTTATCCGGCTACAACGTCTACGGTTCTGATATTTACAAAAGTGAGCGAACCGCTTTCCTCAAAAAGATCGGGATAGATGTCTTTATTGGTCACGATGAAAGAAATTGGCGTGATCCTGATCTTCTCGTTCGCACACCAGCGGCACCGTTGGAAAACCCGGAGATCTCAAGAGCGAAAAGAGAAGGAGTCCCTGTGCTAACCAGAGCTGAATTCATGAAAGAACTTGTAAGAGAGATCCCATTACAGTTCGCAGTAACCGGTACTGATGGCAAAACAACAACAACAGCTATGATCACTCATGTGCTGATGAAGCTTGGCCAGAAACCGACGGCGTTTTTGGGAGGAGTACACAAGTTACTTGAGTATGGTAACTATCAAAAGGGACAGAACACTGTCGTATACGAGCTGGATGAAAGCCAGCCTGAATTTTGCGATTTTTCACCTGATTATGTCATAATAACCAACTCGAGGGGAGATCACCTGGAGAACTTTAGAAACGACAAGGCTTTTTATCGGAGTTGTTTTGAAAAGTTGGCGGCGAACACAAAAAGGGGTGTTGTCACTTTTGCTGAAGATGAGATCTCAGGCGACCTTGGCACAATAACTTTCGGAGTCAGAAAAGGAGATTTCCGCATTGAAGAGAGGCATGCGACCTCTTTTGGACAAAGTGCCGTCTTCAAAGTGTTTGGAAAAAGATATGCACTTAGACTCAGAGTTTTTGGATTCCACAACGCGCTGAATGCCCTCTCTGTCGTGGCGATGTTGCACCACTCGGGCTTAAAGATTGAAGACATTGTGTCCACTCTTGAAACATTTGAGGGAACTGACAGACGCTTTTCAGTGACCCTACTTGCTAAGGATCAAAACATAACACTGATCGATGACTATGCCCACACGCCTGATGAAATAAAATCTCTTCTCCAGGCGGCGCAAGAAGCTTTTCCAAATACCTACAAAGTAGTCGTCTTTCAGCCACACAGATATAGCAGACTGCTACGGGAAGATGGCAACTTTGCAAGAGCCCTTACAAATGCGGATGAAATCTATGTAACAGATGTTTACTCGGCGTTCGAAACAGGCAGCAGGGCTGTTTCATCCGATGTCATAGTTAAAGGACTGGCAGAAGCTGGAAAGAAGGCCTTTTACGTTCCCTGCGTAGGCGATGTAGCAAACCGGCTCCCCATCAAGTCAAGCACAACTTACTTGTTTGTGGGAGCCGGTGATATAACCAAAGCTTCCAAAATGTTTACTGAGAGATTTTCTTCTCACACTTTAGCCAAGTGATCTGGGATCCAGGGCATCTCTTATTGCGTCACCTACAAAGTTAAACGCAAGAACAGTCACAAAGATGAACACGCCAGGTATTAGAAGCCATGGAGCTTTTGTCATGACATAAACATCTTGCGCCTGGGCAAGCATCAATCCCCAAGACGCGGAAGGCTCTCTAATTCCAAGACCAAGATAACTCAATCCCGCTTCCCCAAGAATGTATCCTGGTATTCTCAGTGTAGCCGCGACTATAAGGTAGGTGGCTGTGTTCGGAAGCACATGCTTCCAGAGAACCGTTCTGTTGGGAAGTCCTATGGCAACGGCGGCCTCAACAAATTCCCTCTGTCTAATAGACAAAACCATTCCTCTAATTACCCTCGACGTACCTGCCCAGCCGATAAAAGACAGTATGAAAACAAGCAATATGTAAATCTCAGTCGATGGTAGATCAAGCGGCAGCATTGCCCTCAGCATGATGAGCAGATAGAAGCTGGGAACAGACATTATGATTTCGGCAAATCTCATCAGACCCTCATCTATGAGCCCGCCGTAGTAACCTGATATTCCTCCAAAAAACAAAGCCAAAACGAAAGTGATGGCCATACCAATAATCCCTATTGAAAGAGATATTCTTGATGCAAAAACTATGCGTGACCACACATCCCGACCATAGAGATCAGATCCCATTATGTAGAATCTCACATACGGGTTATTATCAGGATTTTCAACTCCATAAAGGTGGATATTCATCGGAAAGATCCAGAACAGCTTTCCAGTCCAGCTCTTCACGAACCACTTCACGGGGTATGTCTTGTAATCATAATCGATAACTTTACCCTTCAACATCTCGAACTTTCCATTTCTCTTGACGATGATGGTATCCAGAACATCCTTCACGAGAACAGATTCTATTTCCTGTTCTCTTTGCAAATTATACTTGTCTTTATACTTTTTGAAATACATTTCTCTGGCAACAGCAGACTGAGTGATGTTAACAAATTCACCTTTTGTAAGAGTATCTTCGTTGTATCCAAAAAGGAAGTATTCTGTCGTCTTTGGAGTCCTTTTGACTGTTTTCCATTCGCCAGCGATCTTTATTTGTTCTGTGGATGTTATCATAAACTTGAAATTTTCGACCCCATCTGCGCCTATTTCGTAAACGGCCTGTGAACCATCTGCCTTTTCTATAACAAGCCTTCTTGGAAACAACATTTCCCTGAACGATCTCTGGTAAGTTAGCTTGTCAACAAAACTTATTATCGGAAGCACATAAGCCTTTGTTTTTTCTCCTTTGTATGTCCTGTGCACTTCAGTTGGCGGACAATACGTGTGCTTTAGAGACTGATCAATTGGGTCATACGGAGCAAAGAAATCCGCGAACAACGCGAGCGTGTAAAGCAAAACAAGAACAACCAAAGCTATGACTCCCAGACGATGTTTGAAAAACGCTCTGAGAATGAGCTGTGTACGCGTTAAATACTTTTCTTCAAAATCCATTTTCTGATTACTCTTTTTGTCCATAATCGAGAGCTACCTCCTCAGGAAAATCTCACACGTGGATCCACAAGTGCCAGAAGTATATCCGCTATTAAATTTCCTGCAACAAGCATAAGAGCGCTTATCAGCCCACTTGCCATCACCAAGTACATATCTTGCTGAAGTAGCGCTTGATATATAAGCCTACCCATTCCGGGCCAACCAAACACATTTTCAATGAACAGCGCGCCTCCGAGAAGTCCAGAGATGCTGTATCCCAAAAATGTAATCATCGGATTAATGGCATTTCGAAGCGCGTGCTTGTATATGACAACCCTCTCAGGCATTCCTTTTGCTCTTGCAAAAACAACGTAATCCTCGTTCAAAACGTCCAAAAGAGAACCTCGCATATACCTCATCAAGCCAGCGAAAGAGCCAAGTCCAAGGGCTGTAGCTGGGAGAATAAGGTGCCACGAGATATCTTTAAACCTCTGCCAGGTTGTAAACGAAGCGTATTGAACAGACTTCATTCCCGAGACAGGAAACCAACCAGTCTTCGCGGCAAAATAAAGAAGAAGAAGTCCCAAGAAAAACGACGGTATTGCTATAAAACCAAAAGCAATTGTTGTGAGCAACTTATCTGCAAAGGAGTATTTCTTCAAAGCGGAAAATATACCCAACAGGATGCCCAAAATCCATGAAGCAGCAAGAGATATTGACGATAGAATCAAAGTCGCGGCAACACGTTCCCATATCAATTCGCTCACGGGTCTTCTGTAAGTAAAGGAGTAGCCAAGGCTACCCTTGAAAAGGCCTTTGAGCCAGCTCAAATATTGAATAACAGGGGATTTATCCAGACCATATTCTCTCTCAAGGGCTTTCAACAACTCTGGAGAAACAGAGGGATCTATCCTGTACTGATCCAAAAAATCTCCTGGCGCGGCATACATGATGGTAAAAATCATTATCGAAATCAGTATTAGCTCAGGAATAGCTATGATAAGTCTTCTTGCAATATACTTGAGCAAATTTTATCACCCCGAAGAACGGCGGAGCCAAAAGGCTCCGCCGGAGTAATATTATTTCTTCCAAATTGCCTCTATGTTCCAGAGCATTCCTCCAAAAGATGTCGGATCCATGTTCTGGAGACTATCTACATGTGCGTACAGATACAACTGCTGAACTGTGTAGATCAAAGGAAGGTACTCTGAGACAAGCTCTTGATACCTGGAGAACATTTCAAAGACCTTTTTCTGATCGAGTATTTTGACATTTTCTCTGAATATTCGGTCGATTTCAGCTTCCCATTCGGGAACTTCATAGATTTCAGGGCTCACAAAATCTTTCACTTCAGGACTGTAGTTCCAGAAATGCAATGCCCCATCGAGTTTCCAAACGTTGGCTCCACCCTGTGGTTCATCGCTTCCCGTGAGTCCTAAAACTATTGCTTCCCAATCTCCGGTTCCCACGAGCTTCTGAACCAGCGTGTTGAAGTCAATTGGAGTGAAAGTGACCTTTATTCCGAGTTTTGCAAGCTCGTCCCTTAGAATATTACAGATACCTTCTCGCGTGTTGTTGCCCGCATTCGTCATGAGTAAAAATTCTACCGGATTGCCCTCGGCGTCAATCAAGTTGCCTTCCTCGTCCCAAGAGAATCCTCCAAGTTGGAGCATCATTCTTGCAAAATCAAGGTCATACGGGTACTTCCTGAGAGCTTCGTCGTTGTAGTAGGCAGCCGCCGCTTCGCTTATTGGTCCCCACTGAGCTGTTCCAAGCCCGGCAAGAAGAGTGTCAATGATAGCCTCTTTATCAAGGGCGTAAGCTATCGCTTTTCTGAAGAACTCGTTTCTAAACCAGCTTCTCTTGACAGGATCAGGACAGTTGAAGTTCACAGTAACGAAGGACGTGCCAAAGGTCGGTCCACCTGTTCCAACAATCCAACCCTTTTCTTCAGCTTTTTCCTTGATCTCGGGGTAGAACTTCGCCGTTACACCATAAATGTCGATTTCGCCGTTTTCAAACGCGAGTCTTATGGCATTTAGGTCTGGAATAATCTTTCTGACATATTCCTCAAGATACGGAAGCTGGACGCCATTTGCATCCTTCTTGTAGTAGTAAGGATTTCTTTCAAACCTGACGTACTGATCGGCAACGTATTCAACGGGAATAAATGGACCAAGTCCAACTATTTCGCCTTTGTTTATTGAATCCACAGCCCACATTTCTTTGAACGTTCCCTCGTCAACATAAGGTTTTGCGATGTGCTTTGGGAACAACTGAAGTCCACCAAGGTATCTCACTGCAAGGCGATACGGCTCTTGATAGGTGATTTTGAGTGTGTAATCATCAATTTTTTCCGCGACAGGCAGTCTACCCTGAGAGTCGGCAAGAAGGTCTGCCATATCATTTGGTATGTCTGGATTACAGTAAATCTCGTTTAGAGTGAAAACGTAGTCATCAGCCGTGAACGGTTCACCGTCTGACCACTTAACGCCCTCTCTAAGCCAGAAGGTGACGATCATCTTTTCATCGTCGGTAACTTCAACTTCACAACGTTTCGCAAGACCTGGGTGCATCCTGGCGTGGTTGTCCATCTCAATCAGTGTTCCTGCCATGAACACGTCAATTATGTCTGTAGAGCTCGTTTCCTGAGCAACTATCGCGTTGCACGTCTTGGGACCCGAAGCAAGCTGTGGAGCAATCAGTGTACCGCCAGGAGTTCCCTCGGCGTCTGCCCCAATGTAGGGTTCAGTCTCGTCAAAATACACGTACTTCTCACCGGCGAAGGCAACAAGAGCCAACGCCAAAAGCGCAACAAGAAGAAGCCTCTTCATCTAAAAAACACCCCCTATTTCACCAGGTGGCACGCCACCCAGTGGTTTTTTGAAACTTCCCTGAACTCCGGATACTCTTTCTCACAAACATCAGTTTTATAAGGACACCTTGGATGAAAGAAACATCCTTGTGGCCTCATTATTGGACTGGGAACACCGCCTTTCAAGATGATACGCTGTCTACCTCGCTCCACTCTCGGGTCCGGCACAGGACACGCAGACAGAAGCGCTCGGCTGTAAGGGTGAAGAGGTTTGTCAAAAACTTCATTCGTTACCCCGCGCTCGACGATTCTCCCCAAGTACATTATACCAACAGTGTCACTTATAAAACGAACCAGACCGAGGTCGTGAGATATAAACAAATAGCTGAATCCATACTCTTGTTGAAATTTCAACAGAAGATTTATTATCTGCGCTTGAACTGAAACATCAAGCGCGGATGTGGGCTCATCCAGTATCAGGAAATCCGGCTCTATGGATATAGCACGAGCAATGGCTATTCTCTGTCTTTGCCCGCCGCTGAACTGATGTGGATATCTGTCAAGGTGAAAACTCTTCAAACCCACTGTGTTGAGAATTGAAGCCGCTTTTTCATAAGCTTCCTTCTTGTTCTTGACAACTTTGTGAAAGAGCATTGGCTCTGTAACGATCTGACCAACGGTCATTCTGGGATTCAGTGATCCCATCGGATCTTGAAAGACTATCTGCATTTTTCTGCGAAATGGCAGCAGTTGGGCGTAGCGAAGGTTCGATATGTCCGTGTTCTCAAAAACGATCTTCCCGGAGGTGGGATTCAGTACCCTGAGAACTGTTCTTGCCACCGTGGTTTTCCCGCACCCAGACTCCCCCACTAACGCAAAGGTCTTCCCTTTAACTACGTGAAAACTTATCTCATCAACAGCTTTGACATGAGCGACGGTTTTTTTCACCAGAAACCCCTGCTTTATAGGGAAGTACTTTTTCAGATCCACAACGTTGAGTATTACTTCATTATTCGCAGTAGACACTATCGTTCTTCACCTCCAACGGGATTGTAGCAGCGGACGTAGTGACCCTCAGATACCATCTCAAGTTTTGGCAGGTCTTTACTGCACTTGTCAACACTTCTGGGGCATCTTGGTAGGAATGGACACACCTTTGGTACATCAATCATCCGCGGGGGCTGTCCTGGTATTGGTTCGAGTCGATCCAGCTTTTTATCAACTCTCGGTACACTCTTCAAAAGCATGCTCGTGTAGGGATGCATTGGGGAATAAAAGATATCGTCTGAGCTGCCCATTTCCATCTGTTTTCCACCGTACATGACCATTATCCGACTGGCCATAGAAGCTATAACTCCAAGGTCGTGCGTTATAAAAATCAAGGCACTTTTCAGCTCTGACTGGAGTTGTTTCATCAGTTCGAGTATCTGAGCCTGTATGGTAACATCAAGAGCTGTCGTTGGCTCATCAGCTATTAACACAGATGGATTACAGCTCAAGGCTATGGCTATGACAACCCTTTGCCTCATACCCCCGCTGAACTCAAAAGGATACGAATTCATTCTTTTCTCTGCTTCGGGAATTTGGACCATCTTGAGCATCTCAACAGCTCTTTTGAAAGCTTCTTCTTTCGAGACCTGCTGGTGCTGCATGATAGTTTCCATAAGCTGATTGCCGATCGTGTAAAGAGGATTCAAAGAAGTCATGGGATCCTGGAACACCATACCGATTTCCTTACCTCGTATTTTGTGCATTTCTCTTTCATTTATTTTCAAGATATCCTTATCTTTGTAGATAATCTCACCACTGACAATTTTACCTGGCGGCTTTATGAGTCTCATTATAGACTTAACTGTCACGCTCTTTCCAGATCCAGTTTCGCCAACAATTCCGAGCACTTCCTCCGACTTCAAATCAAAGCTCACGTCGTCAACTGCGGTAACTACACCTTCTTCCATATAAAAGTAGGTGCTTAGATTTCTGACCGTCAAGAGATTGTCCAAAATCATTCGCCTCCCGAGTTATATGTGACTGTGTGCGTAACAGGATCGTAAATGAAATCCGCCACAACTGACCCTTCTATTTGCGCGATTACACGAACTGGTATCATCAAAAATCCGTTCTCAAATATAGTCGCTTTGCTGTTCAGAATATCATACAAAATGGCACTTGCTAAGCTTTTAAAACCAGCGTTATCTGCCGCTCGGAGAATCACTACCCTATCTTTGAAAATATCGCTTTCTTGGTATTGGCCGAACAAATCTGTTAAAATGTCCCAATTTTGCACTTGTCCACCGGCACTTTCGGACAAAATCTGGGCAAGGATTTGCTCGACATCATCAACAACCTCTTGATTCCAGAAAAGGTGAAAGCTCTGACTATGATATGTTATCGTATTCTTTGAATTAAAAACAAGATCCGCTTCGCCCTCTTCTCGGACAACACCGTACTTAAAACTCATCGCCTTCAAAGCTGATTCAAAGAATCTTAAATTTTCATCTGAAAAATACACTCTCAACGTCCGTTTTTTTAACGTGGTAAAACTCAAAATCAATAACACCACAACTGTCAGGAGAGCCAGTTTGTAAAGATTTCCTCTCATTTTCCCTCTTTTACAAGATGGCAAGAAACGTAATGCTGTGGACCCACCTCGACCAAATCCGGCTCTTTTGCGCTACAGATATCCGTCGCAACGGGACATCTTGTGTGAAAACGACATCCCGACGGCGGGTTTATTGGACTCGGCACATCTCCCTTCAATATTATTCTCTTCTTCTCAATATTCGGATTAGGTATAGGAATTGCGCTCATCAAAGCTTTTGTATAAGGGTGAAGTGGGTTGTCAAAAAGGATACTTTTTGGAGCTGACTCCACAACTTTACCAAGGTACATCACAACAACCCGATCGCTTATGTGCTTTATAACAGAGAGATCGTGAGAAATAAACAGATACGTCAGTTTATGCTCAGCTTGAAGATCTCTCATGAGATTGATCACTTGAGATCTGATCGAAACATCAAGAGCTGCCACAGCTTCATCTGCGATTATGAGTTTCGGTGAAACTGCGAGAGAACGCGCTATACTTATTCTCTGCCTTTGTCCACCCGAAAACTCGTGCGGAAATCTGTAAAGATAATCAGAACTGATTCCCACATCCTCAAGAGTTTTGGAAACTTTTTCAACTACCTCCTTGTTACCCTGAGCGAGCTTGTGGGTAATAAGTCCTTCTCCAACAATGCTCTTGACTCTCATTCTGGGATTCAAAGAACTGTATGGGTCCTGAAAGACTATTTGAAGGTTTTTACGAAACTGCTTTCTTTTCTCCTCGCGTCCTCTGAGAAGAATAGAAATAAATGCCTGTGGTGATCCATTTGCCCGTTTGAAGAAGATCTCAGCGTATTTCTTATCAACACCGTCAAGCGAGCTAATAGCATCATCGATCGATCCTGAGTCTCTGACCATCTTCGTAAACTTGTTCACATATGTCTTTTTCAGATAACTCCTCGCTTTCATACCGGGTAAGAAATAGTAAGTGGTATCATCATCTTCTACGATGATCCGACCAGAAGTGGGTTCATACAGCCTGAGAAGCGTCATACCAACTGTTGTCTTACCACAACCTGATTCTCCAACCAGACCGAGTGTCTCACCTTCGTAGATATCAAAAGAAACATTATCAACGGCTTTCACCCAGGCAACTATTCTCTTGAACACACCGGCTCTTATTGGAAAGTACTTGACAAGATTTTCAATTCTAACGAAAGGTTTCATACGCGCTCACCAACCTCAGCTCTCTTCGCTTCCTCAACTTTTTCCCAGAAATGACATCGAACTGAGTGATTCTCTTCGATTTGCTTCAGTTCAGGCTCTTCCCGGCGACATATTTCCTCTGCAAATTCGCATCTGGGATTGAATTTGCAACCCTTGGGAAACTTCAACGGATTTGGAACAACGCCCGGAATATTATACAGTCTTTGCTGTTCTATGTCGAGTCTCGGAATAGCGTGAAGTAAACCCCAGGTATATGGGTGTTTGGGATCATTGAAAAGTGTTTTCACCTCGGCATATTCCACAGCTTTACCCGCATACATAACAACCACTCGATCCGAGTTTTCAGCAATCACTCCCATATCGTGGGTTATCAGGATTATAGCCATACCGTATTCTCTTTGCAGCTCTTTCATAAGTTCCATTATCTGAGCCTGTATGGTCACATCGAGCGACGTGGTTGGTTCATCGGCAATCAGTATCTTCGGTTTACAGGAAAGAGCCATGGCTATCATCGCACGTTGCCTCATACCACCAGAAAGCTCGTGAGGATATTCATCCACTCTTTTCTCAGGCTCTGGAATGCCCACCTTACGTAATAAATCCACGGCCATCTTTTTCGCCGTTACCTCATCTGTCTTTTG
>Ga0190332_1000148_pt1 | contig 15213 bp, 10 predicted proteins | sample 48720456_MG_FD_161679 | JGI IMG/M metagenome (GOLD analysis project Ga0190332, IMG submission 161679) | Hydrothermal vent sediment bacterial communities from Southern Trench, Guaymas Basin, Mexico - 4872-04-5-6_MG | ecosystem: Environmental > Aquatic > Marine > Hydrothermal vents > Sediment ... | reverse complement strand
CTTCTTCATAGTCATCAATCTCGTCTATATCTGTGGTAATGTTTTCTCTCAGAAGTTCGGGTTCTTTTAGTAACTTTTCAAGCCTCTCTCTTCTCCTTTTTAGTGAACTAAGAAGGGCATAGGTGCTGGAGGCCATCCTTCTTTGAAGGATAAGTAAGGCAAAGGCCACATTTCTCTTTTTATCAGTCTGTAAGGCCTTGTTATATTGGGAGATGACATATCTTGAAAGCTCATTGTATAGGTTTGTTTCTGGGTCAGATAGTCTAAACCTAATGGTCTTTGGGTAGCGGTTAGTAAAAATGGGCTTTCCTTAATCATTTTTTAACGCCTCATATCCTTTCCTACAGAGATTTAAGGACTCAGTCAAGCATTTTTTACATTATATTTTAAAACTTAGGGTATCATCTTGACTACACCCTTCTTTGAAGGTAAGAGAAATAAATATTTATTGTAGGAGAAAAAAATGGCAAATACTGTTAAAATTGAAAGGGTATTGATTAGTGTAACAAATAAAGAAGGAATTGTTGATTTTGCTGGATTTTTGGTAGAAAATGGAGCAGAAATTATTTCTACAGGTGGGACAGCAAAAGTATTAAAGAAAAACAATATTGCTGTTACAGAAGTGAGTGATTATACAGGCTTTCCAGAAATTTTAAATGGTAGGGTAAAGACCCTCCATCCTAAAATTCATGGAGGCATCCTTGCCCAATTGGTAAAAAAAGAACATACAGAACAAATGCGCAAATACCAGATAAAACCTATAAATATGGTGATAGTTAACCTTTATGATTTTAAAACCGTTTATGAACAAAAGAATAATATACTATTTGCTGAAGCCTTAGAAAAAATAGATATTGGTGGCCCTACCCTATTGCGCGCCGCAGCCAAGAATTTTTCTTATGTGGTGGCTGTATGCGATCCAGCAGACTATCCTGAATTAAAGGAAGAAATTAGAAAAGAAGGAGGGATAAATGGTCTTACCAGGTTACGTTTAGCCCAGAAAGTATTTGCCTTAACCAGTGAATATGATGCCATGATTAGTAAATTTCTTGAAGATGCTAAAAAAATGTTAGAGTGGAATATAAAAGCAAGTGCGGGAATACAGATAGGCACGAAAATTAGTTAAGGGAGTGAAAAAATGAAGGTTTTAGTCATTGGTAGTGGGGGCAGAGAGCATACCTTGGTATGGAAAATTAAACAGTCTACTTTAGTAAAAGAGGTCTTTTGTGCACCTGGAAATGGAGGTATCTCTAAATTGGCTACTTGTGTCCCTATTAAGGCAAATGATCTTAAAAGTTTGGCTGATTTTGTAGAAAAAGAAGGCATTGATTTAACAGTAGTTGGACCTGAAGAGCCTTTAGTATTAGGTATTGTAAATGAGTTTGAAAAACGTGGTCTTAGAATCTTTGGTCCCAGCCAAAAAGCAGCCCAAATTGAAGGTAGTAAGGTCTTTGCCAAAGAACTTATGCAAAAATACAACATCCCTACGGCTGAATTTGCTATTTTCTCAGACCCAAAACTAGCTAAAGACTATGTCCAAGAAAAAGGCGCACCTATTGTAATCAAAGCCGATGGATTGGCTGCAGGTAAGGGGGTAATCCCAGCACGCACTTTAGAGCAAGCATTAGAAGCCATTGATTTAATCATGGTAAAAAAGGTCTTTGGTCAGGCAGGTGAAAAGATAGTCATCGAAGAGTTTCTAGATGGTGAAGAGGCCTCTTTTTTGGTGGTTAGTGATGGGGAAAACATATTAGCCCTCCCTTCTTCTCAGGACCACAAACCCATATATGATGATGACAAAGGACCTAATACTGGCGGTATGGGGGCTTATTCACCAGCTCCTATTGTTACCAAAGAGGTAGAAAGGCATATTATGCAGGATATTATATACCCTGCCATTAAAGGCTTAGCTAAGGAAGGTTTTCCTTATAAAGGTGTACTTTATGCCGGTTTAATGATTAAAAATGGACAGCCAAAGGTTTTAGAGTTTAATTGCCGTTTTGGAGACCCTGAGGCCCAGCCTTTATTGATGCGTTTAAAAACGGACTTAGTAGAAATATTAAATGCGGTAGTGGATGGAAATTTAAAAAACCAGACCTTGAAGATAGACCCACGTCCATCTGTTTGTGTAGTAATGGCTTCAGGTGGATATCCAGGAAGTTATGAGAAAGGAAAGATTATTTGTGGCTTGGATGTAGCAGAAAATATGGAAAATGTAATGGTCTTTCATGCTGGCACCAGTTTTAAAGATGGCAATTTTTATACGGCTGGGGGAAGGGTGCTAGGGGTTACTGCTTTAGGCAAGACATTACCAGATGCCATCTCTACTGCCTATGAGGCCGTAAAATCAATTTCATGGGAAGGTGTTTATTATAGAAAAGATATCGGGTTTAAAGCCTTAAGGCATTTGGGAAGATTTGTAGGGATAGTAATAGGCAGCACTTCTGATAAAAAAATAATGTTAGAAGCCAAAAACACTTTGCGTGAATTATTTATCCCTTGTGAGATGACTTTAGCCTCTGCCCATCGGAGTCCTGAACGGGTAATAAACTATGCCAAAACAGCCAAAGAAAAAGGAATAAAGGTAATTATTGCTGGGGCAGGTTATGCAGCCCATCTGGCAGGGGTGATAGCCGCTCATACTACTTTACCAGTAATTGCTGTTCCCTTGGCCACTTCTCCTTTAAATGGAATGGATGCCCTATTCTCCTCAGTGCAAATGCCCTCAGGGGTGCCTGTGGCCGTAGTTGGGATCAACGGAGCAAAAAATGCTGCCCTTCTGGCAGCTCAGATTCTAGCCTTAAACGACAAACCATTAGCAAAGGCCTTAGAAAATATGAAAAAACAGATGGCTTTAAAAATAGAAAAAATAGAACTATAAAAATTGAATGTATATAGGTGGCTTTCAGAAAATAAGTTTATTAGACTATCCCCAAAAAATATGCAGTATTATCTTTACCGTAGGCTGTAATTTTCGCTGTGTCTATTGTTACAACCGGCCATTGGTATTACCAGAATTTTATCCTAAGGCCCTATCTTTTTCTGAAATAAAAGATTATCTTAAAAAGAGAAAGGGATTAATAGATGCGGTAGTCTTTACCGGAGGTGAACCTAGTATTCAACCTGATTTAATAGAAAGAATGCTAGAACTGAAACAATTGGGTTTTTTAATAAAGTTAGATACCAATGGAGCAAAGCCTGAAATAGTGGAAAAATGTATCAAAGAAGAGGCAGTGGATTATATTGCCATGGATATAAAAGCGCCTTTAGAAAAATACAAATTTATTACCCAGGTAGATGTAGATACAAACAAGATACTTCAATCTATAAAAATCATAAAATCATTTCCTGCTTATGAATTTCGCACCACTGTCTTTCCTGGCTTGAGTTTAGAAGATTATGAGGCCCTATTTCCTTTAATAAAGGGGGCAAAATGTTATTTTTTGCAGGAATGCCGTTTGCAAAATACCCTTCAGGACTGTTCTTCTCTTGTTCCTTTTTCTTCTAAAGAGATTAATTTTTTAAAAGAAAAGGCCTCTAAATTTGTGGACTATTGTAAGGTAAGAGGATAATGCTCAAACAAGTAATAAAGAGGGATGGAAGAATTGAGGTTTTTAATCCAGAAAAGATCACAAATGCCATTTTTAAGGCCTTAAAGGCCATAAGTAAACCTGATTATTCCCTAGCAAAAAGGCTGAAAGCGCAAGTAATTACTATTTTAGAAAAACAGTTTAATGAAATGCACCCACCCACGGTAGAAGATATTCAAGACATTGTAGAATATGTTTTAGTAGATAACCGTCTTTATGAGGTAGCCAAGGCCTATATCCTTTATCGGCAACAGCACAAAGAATTAAGAGATTTTAAACGGCTATTAGACCCCACAAATTTGATCGAAACTTATATTGCTCAAACCGATTGGTTGGTAAGAGAGAACTCCAATATGACTTTTTCTCTTCAGGGTCTAAACAGCTATATCATCCGAAAGATAGTTTCTGAGTATTGGTTAATAAAAATTTTTCCAAAAGAAATAGCTGATGCCCATCGGTCAGGTGATATTCATATCCATGATTTGGATTTTTTGGGAGCATATTGTTGTGGTTGGGATTTAAGAGATTTGTTATTGATAGGATTTGGTGGAGTAGCAGGGAAAGTAGAGTCAAAACCAGCCAAACATTTCCGCACTGCTTTAGGCCAAGTAACAAATTTCTTTTTTACCTTACAAGGTGAAACTGCTGGAGCTCAGGCATTCTCTAACTTTGACACTTACCTCTCCCCTTTTATTCACTATGATGGGCTTAATTACAAACAGGTCAAACAGGCACTGCAAGAATTTTTATTCAATATGAATATCCCCACCAGGACAGGATTTCAAACCCCTTTTACTAATATTACGCTTGATTTGAAAGTCCCAGGGTTTATGCAAGATGAGGCAGTGATTGTCGGGGGTGAACTAAAAGATGCTACTTATGGCCAGTTCCAAAAAGAGATGGATATGTTTAATCAAGCATTTGCCGAGATGATGATAGAAGGAGATGCCAAAGGAAGGCCTTTTACCTTTCCTATTCCCACCTATAACCTGGTTAAAGAATTTGATTGGGAAAACGAAAACTATTTCCCCATCTGGGAAATGACGCGGCGCTATGGCATCCCCTATTTTGCCAACTTTGTTAGCTCAGATATGAAGCCAGAAGACACACGGAGCATGTGTTGCCGTTTACGTCTGGATTTGAGTGTGTTAAAAAAGAGGGGAGGAAGCCTCTTTGCCTCAAATCCCTTAACTGGTTCCATTGGGGTAGTTACCATCAATATGGCCCGGATTGGCTATCTTGCAAAGGATGAAAAGGATTTTTTAAAGCGATTAGAAAGACTTATGGAAGTTTCAAAATTTGCTTTGGAAATAAAGAGAAAAGTAATAGAGAGACTTACAGATTCGGGTCTATATCCCTATTCCAAATACTATTTAAAAAACATTAAGGCTAGATTTGGCCAATACTGGAAAAATCATTTTTCAACCATTGGTCTTTTGGGTATGAATGAGGCCTTGCTTAATTTTTCTCCCCTGCGTTGTTCTATTGCAGAAAAAAAGGGAAGGGTATTTGCCCTCAAAATCCTTGATTTTATGCGAGAAAAACTCCTTGAGTTTCAGAAAGAGACAGGCAATAATTATAATTTAGAAGCTACACCAGCTGAGAGCAGTTCTCATCGCCTAGCTTTGTTGGACAAAGAAAAGTTTCCTGATATTATTACTCAGGGAAAAGGCAAAGGGGTATATTATACTAATTCCACTCAATTACCGGTAGATTATACAGAAGATGTCTTTGAGGCACTGGATTTACAAGACGAACTTCAATCAAAATATACTGGAGGCACGGTTTTACATATTTTTTTAGGAGAATCTCTACCTGACCCTTTGGCCATAAGGAGTTTGGTCAGAAAGGTAGTAGAAAATTACAAATTACCTTATTTTACTATCACACCTACATTTTCTATCTGCCCTAATTGCGGGTATTTACCTGGAAAGGTAGAAAAATGCCCCCGATGTGGCAATCGTTGTGAGGTATTTTCAAGAAGTGTTGGTTACTTAAGGCCTGTAAGCCAATGGAACGAAGGCAAACAAGCAGAATTCAAAAGGCGTAAAACTTATGTGATATCTTGAATCCGTGATAACTTTAAAAGAAAGCCCACAAATTTTTAAAACATAACTTTACCTAAAAAGTAGCCATGTTAAAGTTTCCATATTAAAAAGCTCTACTTTTTAAAAAGCAGATTACGAAGTGTCATCAAGACTGGCGAAAGCGGCATCAAAACTAAATTTTTTGTCCAGGACTCAGAAATTTTTCAAAATCCTAGCAGAGACCACTCCTTTTTAAAAATTTTTTAACAAGTTTTTTTTCATCCTCTTCTGTCTTTACCTTCCCATCTAAACGAGCCTTAAGCAATTCTTCAAGAATAGTTTTAAAAATAGGACCTGGTTTTAATCCCATAGCCTTTAAATCATTACCAGTTAAAATGGGTTTAATCTGCCTCCATTGGGTAAAATACCGAGAAAGCCACCTTTTTTTATAAGGAGATAACTTGGCCATTAAATAAAGAACGAATTCTACAGGAATTTCTTTTATAGTGAGATAAACTAAACTGGGTTTTATTTCTCTCTTTTTGCACCAGAGATGATAAATATTAAATATTTTTTTTCTTTTTTCTAAAAATAAACTTTTTTTATTTAGAGGAAACTCCAGTTGCGTAAGAAAACTATCTGTTTCTTCTTCACTCAAAGGGTCTAATAATCCCATCAAATACACTTCCTCTTTGGCATATGTTTCTTCTAAATAAAGAAGGTCAAACCAGGAGAGGACAGATTCTATTTCTTTGAACAAATTTTTTAGATTTTTATCCCATTTCAATGCAGGATAGAAGGATTTGAGAACAGATAACTCATTCAATCTTTCTATAATTCCAGCAGGATTTGGTTCCAGAAAAATACACTTAAGCTCATGCCAAATACGAGAACCAGTAGTATGAGAGAGCAGATTCAATTTCAGTGCTTGTTTGATTAAATCTAAAGTTTGCTTACCAATCTTAAATCCAAACCTTTGTTCAAAACGAACTGCCCGTAAAATACGTGTAGGGTCTTCTACAAAACTTAAATTGTATAGGACGCGAATCATTCCTTCTTTTAAATCCCGTTGTCCCCCAAAAAAATCTAATAAAAGACCAAATTGTTTAGGATTAAGTTTTATAGCTAAAGCATTAATAGTAAAATCCCGGCGGTATAGGTCTAATTTCAAAGAACTCATCTCCACTTTAGGTAAAGCACCAGGAAATTCATAATATTCTGTGCGAGCTGTAGCTATATCTAAGCGAAATCCGTCGGGGAAAATAATTACAGCTGTCCCAAATTTTTGGTAAGTATGGATATGGGCTTTGATTTCCTTTTGTAATGTCTTAGCTAAAGCAATGCCGTCACCTTCTACTACCAAATCAATATCTAAATTTTCTTGTCTAAGTAAGAGGTCTCTCACGAATCCACCAACGGCGTATACATTATAACCTAAGTGTTCAGCAATTTCCCCAATTTTTTTTAATAAAGAAACAATGTGTTTGGGTAACTTCTCATTAAGAAGAGAAGTGATGAATTTTTGATAGGGCCGTTTTTCTAAATCAGGACCTCCTAGAAAAGCAGAAGGATTGGTAAGTAAGTAATTTAAAAAGTCTTTTCTGGTGATGACACCTACCAATTTTTTATTTTCCACAATAGGAACAATTCTTTGTTTATGTTGGAGAAGGGCTTCTTTAATTTGGGTTAATGATGCTTCAGGAGATAATATAGGGAATTCTGTAGTCATGAAACGCTTAACAGGTTGTTGACCAAGTTTGTGGTAGATGGCCTTGTCTACCACTGGACGAGTGATAACTCCCACTACTTTGCCATTTTCAACCACAGGTAAGGCATTAAAATCATAGTGGACTAAAATAGTCTCTGCTTCTTTTATAGGGGTATCTGGGGGTATCCCTTTTACAGGATATGACATTAAATCCCTGGCTACTTTGGGTTGCTTTATTTTTTCCTTGAGTAATTTAATAAGTTTATCCTCCACTTGGATTAGAGTTAATCCTTTTACGGCGGCCGAAGCAGCTGACTGATGTCCGCCGCCATTGAAGTTCTCTAAAATCTGGCCTACATTTACTTCTGGCAATCTACTTCGAGCAATTATAAAAATGCGCCCTTCCATGCGAACCAAGGCAAAAAGGACAGGAATGTTTTCAATCTCCATAAAATGATGTACCAGAATAGCAAAATCATCTATATAATGATTAGTAGAAACTTTAGTAATTACTACGGGGATGCCGCGAATAAAATGGGTTTGGGCCTCGTGAATAATGTCATTTAAAAGAGAAACATCTTCAGCGGTAAACTCATGTGTAATTAATTCAGAAACCACATTAAGATTTGCTCCACATTCTAAAAGATAGGCGGCTGCCTCTAAATCCTCTTTGGTGGTTGAGCGAAAAGTAAAAGCACCTGTATCTTCATAAAGTCCTAATGCCATTAATGTAGCCTCTTCAGGGGCAATTTTTATACCCCGTTCCCTCAGAAGCTGAAGGAGGATGGTTACAGTTGCCCCTACAGGTTTAATTAAACTGAAATGGGAAGGAGTTTCTGGGTCAGGCGGTAGATGGTGGTCATAGATATGCACCTCTACTTGAGGATTTTTTACTACCTCAGCTAATGGTCCAATGCGACTTAACTGGCTAGTATCTACTAAAATTACCTTTTTGATAGCCTTTAAATCAATCTCTTTTAACTTAGTCAGTCTAAAGTATTCTAGGAGTATACTTGATATAAATTCTCTTACTCGTCTTTCTTGACTTCCAGGAGCAACAATTATGGCTTCGGGATAAAGTTTTTTTGCTGCTACCATAGATGCTAAGGCATCAAAATCGGCATTTTCGTGGGTAGCGATAACGGTAATATTCTTATTTGGCACGCGGGTGGAAGCGGACATAAAGCTCCTTTAATTTAGTTTCTGTAACATGAGTATAAATTTGGGTGGTAGCGATGGAAGAATGCCCTAACATAGTTTGAACCGAACGGAGGTCTGCCCCTCTTTCCAAAATGTGAGTAGCAAAAGAGTGTCTCAAAGTGTGAGGGCTGATGGGTTTATTAATACCTGACTTAATTGCGTATTTTTTAATAATTTCCCAGAAGCCCTGTCTGGTAAGGGGACGTCCTCGATAACCAATAAATAAATAGGAACTCGGTTTTTTTAACAAGGCAGCGCGCCCTTTTTTTAAATACTGAGTAAGGGCTTGTTGGGCTTGACGTCCTACAGGTACCAACCTTTCTTTTGCACCTTTGCCTACGACTGAAATATATCCCACCTCTAAATTAAGTTGATTTAACTTCAAGCGGACTAACTCTGAGACGCGTAACCCAGTGGCATAGAGTAATTCTAACATGGCCTTGTCTCTTAACCCTCTGGGATGGGTTGTATCGGGCTGTTCTAAAAGCCTTTCTACTTCTTCTAAACTCAACACTTGGGGTAGTTTTTTGGGAAAACGGGGTGTCTCTATTAAAACCGCTGGACTGGTTTCTAATCGTTGGCTAAGTATCAGAAATCGAAAGAAGGTCTTTATGGTTGCTAACACCCGTGCTCGGCTTCTTGGAGATAGTTTTTTTTTGGTTAACCAATGTATAAAACCCTCAATTTCTCTCATTTGCACTTTGGTAAAATCCTCAATGCCCTTCTGAAGAAGATAATCTTGAAATTTATTTAAATCACAAGCATATGCGGCTATGGTATGTTGAGAAAGACCACGCTCTAAAATCAAAAACTGATAGAACTCATCAACAATTTCATCCTGCATAAATAATTACTATCACAAAAAAACAACATAGAAAATAGCAATGAAAGCAATATAGGGTCTAATTATCTGAGCGTAAGTTTTCCTCCCTTCTTCTCGCAGTTTTTAGGCATAACCTGCAACAAAAAGCAGAATAAGGAACGAGTGGCGGTTTTTCCTGTCCGAGTGTATGTGATTGTTCAGAGTTCCCTTGTTTTCGTGGATTGCCTCTCTGATTATCTCAAAGATAGCCATTGGTTTCATATTGTTTCTCGCTGCAATCTCCTTAATGCTCTGTGTTGACATGGCCTTTACTCTTTTCTTAGACAAGATATGTATTATTTCATTGAGATCCAAACCGAAATCATTACAAAACTCGGCAAGTCTTTTTCTGCCAAAGCCAGGAGGTGGTAAATCTGGAAAAACACAATGTCCACCGATGTCCTTTTTTTGAGTTGCGGGTTTAATAATCTCGTATAGCTGTTTTGGCGAAAGATTGTTTTTCTTTGCGATGTCATTAATGGTTTGTGTCTCATCCTCAAATTTAATGCCAGCTTGCCGAAGCAACTCTATACTTTTGGATAGGTCAAGCCCCACCCTTTTGGCAAACATTTTTAAGGAAGATAGCTCGGCATGACCATAAGGTGGTTCGCCGTACTTAATACTAGCCGAATCCTTAATTGATTCGCTAATATTAATTATAGTGCTCATCGGTGGAATTTGAAAATAGGTCCCGATACCAACAATAAGGGTAAGTATCAAAGCAATATTAAAATTTACAGTAAACACCTTTATTCGTTTTGTTTTGTCTCTTAAATAGGCAGTTATTGATTTCCAATTATAATAAACATGCAGAAATCCAGCCAACAAAAAAAGAATACCTAAATTGAGATGTAACTCACTCCATTGCGTCTTGCTTAAGCCCCATAGACGCCAATTTGACCAATATGCGACGCGGCCATGTGGCGTAATGTAAAGTATGGCACTCGTCAGAATGCAAAGCACAAACGAGATTAGCATAGTCAATGATGTGATTTTTCGAATATTCATACTATTACCTCCATGTTAATTCTTAGTAGGCTGTTGAAAAACTTAGATGCATATTACCTTTAACCAACCTGTTCCCTAGTTTAGCACCCTGCCTCGCTTGCTGTCAAAGGTGCTCCGTTTCCGCACCTTTTGGGCTTACGGCTCGGGCAGCGCTGCGCCGCGTGCTCCTGAAAAATTAAAGGTTGGTGAAAGTTAACCTTGAGGTATCATCGCGGTTGGAATTTTCTCTTAAAATCAATGGCGGATTAATGGTTTAGGTTTATTATTTTTCAAAAACAAGCCTGCGGATAATATTTTGCTCTTGTTAGCCCATGAACGGCTCTGAGAAAAAATGACTTTAACAGCCTGTTAAAAATTCCATAAATTAAATATATATCATTAAGAAAAATGAAAATAGAATAAGTACAATTAATACCCCACGAGCTATTATCCTGGGAGTCATGGTAGTTGCAAGTATTGGACTCTTGACCCAGGAAATTACAGAATAGGCAACCTTTAGCACAGCTTTGTCAAGGAAAGAGCCAAAACTTATAAGTGGTTTTCTACAGAATCTGATAAATCTCATACCAGGCATCCTGACAAGCCAATCTGTATCGATGGTATATGTAGGATGCCCAACGACTAGTTTTCTTAATAACCAAAATCCCATAAATGCAAATATAAACATCTGAGTCGTGGAAAATACGCGGGTAACTGTGTATGGAACAAACTCAACTGGATAGGGAAGCATTTTGTAAAGTATTTTTGGATATATCCCCAAAAAGATACACAGAAATGCCAATATGCCCATGGCAATCTGCATATTTACAGGTGTATTTATGGCAGAATCTTTTAGCTTTGCCCTTATATCGGGCAGGGGTTCATCCCTTCCCTGCAACCACATGTTCCATGGAAGTTTAAGGCCCGTATGGAGCCAAGTTCCTATGGAAGCTCCCTCAAGTAACAGGTATATAATTGGATTGTGTATAAGCTCAGAGGACTCTATGGTCATTGTCTTGCTGACAAATCCACTGAACAGGGGAAATGCCGAAATGGAAAGACCACCAACCATCGTAAGCCAAAAGGAAATAGGCATGTATTTATAAAGACCACCTAACCTGTCAAATTTGGTTGTTCCTACCACTGCCAATACACTACCTGCACCCATGTAAAGTAATGCCTTATATATAATGTGACAAAAGGCATGAGAGACTGCACCATTTATGGCCATTTGGGTACCTATTCCTACCCCCGCCACCATGTATCCAACCTGAGAGATAATATGGTAAGATAGAAGCTTTCTTCCATCATTTTCAAGCACTGCCATAAAGACCGCAAACATTGCCTGTATAGCACCTAACCACATGAGAAGTTCTACACCTGAGAAGCCCCTTATCAAACAATATACTGCTGTCTTTGTAGTATATGCGGTCATATATATAGAGCCACTAGGAGTGGCCTCAGAATAAGTATCAGGTAGCCATGAATGAAATGGGGGAGTGGCCGCATTTGTTATAAATCCCAGTAGTATGAGGTTATAGGCAAGGTAATCTCCACCCCACCCCCATGGAAAATGGGCAAATACGATCGAACCTGTGTTATGCAAGTGTATAAGAATACCTGCCAATACACATAAACCGCTAAAATGATGCCACAGAATATATCTAACCCCAGCCCCCATTGCCTTCTTTGTCCCTCTGAACCAAACAAGGAACACAGGGGCACAAGACATTATCTCCATACAGAAAAATAGGGTAAAGAGATCACCAGCAAAGACCGCACCAAGCGAACTTCCGACATAGACCATTGCTGCTACATGCTCCCAGTAATTTTTTACACGAAGGGCATAAATATTCATACAAAAAGCGGCAATTACATACACATACGCAAAGACCATACTCAGTTTGTCTATCCTGCCTAGTTCAAGGCTCCATTGCAAAAATGGAATACGCCACTTATGAAGAGCATCAGGCCACGGAGGAATGGGGCCAAATACCCCTTTTGATGTCAAAATAAGAATTATAAGCCCTATTATAGGGAGTGAGAGGAAATATGCAAGCCTTAGCTTCCTCCACCTAATAAAGGGGATAAGGAAACTACCAAGAAGGATTACAAGCCCTGGATGTATCCATTCAATCATCTTTTATTCCTCTGATCCATAAATCTTTTTGTATTGCCTTTCATAATAATCCTCATCCTTTACAATGAAGATACCCATCCCTTTTGCTATAAGGATAAGAGCCATACAGCCAAATAGCCCAAATATGGCAAAAAATTCCGGTATGTATTGGAAGTGGAAATGATAATGAAAAAGATGTGCATAAAATAGCCCATATAAATCCAGTATCAAACTTATCACCAATGCAACAAAGTATGCCCTCCACAAAAACCTCTTCGGATATTTTCTTAGTGGATGCACCTTACATACCTCCAAAAATGTCTTTAATGGCCATCTGTGCAAGGTCATAAAGATGAAATGTGTTTGGGAACAAACAAAGTATAATAGAGAAGATGGCTGTTATAGACAAAGGAATAATCATAAAAAGATAAAGAGGACGTTTTGTCTCTACAACCTCCAGTTTTTCAGAATAGACTGCTACCTTTTTTTCAAGATCTACTTCAAGTATCTCTGCCTTTGGTACCTTCTCAAAGAATGCCTTTCTTATTACCGGATAGAAATAAACAACATCTATAAGAGAACCTACTAAGATGACAAGTAAGAAAAATATCTGCCCTGATTGTATAGCACCCAAGCAAAAATGCCACTTGCTTATAAAACCTGCTACAGGTGGTGCCCCACACATCCCAAAGGCAGCTATAGTAAATGCCAACATAGTCTTGGGCATTTGTCTCCCTATTCCTGCCATCTGATTTATCTCTGTCTTTCCCGTTATTGCTATTATTGCACCAGCGCAAAGAAATAGCGTTATCTTCATAAATCCATGAAAGGGAATGTGTATCATGGCACCTGTTGTCGCCATAGGACTTAAGATTGCTGCCCCAAGAATTATAAGGGAAAGTTGGTTTATAGTAGAGTATGCAAGTAGCCTTTTTAGATTAACTTGTCCAATAGCATAAAGGTTGGCAACTATTATAGTAAAGGCGGCCACGCAGCCAAGGGCAACTCCCAAATTGAGTTCATGCATTAAGCTTACTCCATAGACATAATAGACTGTCCTTATAATTCCAAAGACACCTGCCTTTACTACTGCTACTGCATGCAAGAGTGCACTTACCGGTGTAGGAGCCACCATTGCAGTAGGAAGCCATGAGTGAACAGGCATCCAGGCAGCCTTCATAAATGCCAACATAAAGACAAAGAAAAGTATCTGTAAAACTAGTCTAGATGTAGAACTAAGTGCTGGTTTTAATATCCCATGTGGGTTAAAGTCTGTAGTCCCTACGAGGAAATATGTCACCAGTATCCCAAGGAGAAAGAAGACGCCTGCAGTGAGTAGATAGGCTAAATATTTGTGGCCACCATATAGGGCCTCAGGCGACTCATCATGGGCTACGAGAGGATAGGTTGACAGAGTCAATATCTCATAGAATACATACAGAGTAACTAAATTGGCAGAAAGAGCTATACCTATTGCCCCTAATATAGCAAGGGCAAAACAGAAGTAATATCTTGTCTGGGCATGCTCTTCTAATCCCCTCATATACCCTATGGAGTAAAGTGATACCAATATCCATAAACAAGATGAGGTAGTAGCAAAGATGAGGCCAAAAGCATCTACATTAAAAGCAAAATCAACACCTGGAAAGAGCTCAAATAGTGTGCATTTAATAGCCCCTTCTTTTAAGACAAATGGGGTCATGGATAGGATTATCAAAAAGAGTAATATACTCCCCATTATTGTCCAGCTTTCTCTAATGTTTGGTCGTCTTCCTGACAACAAAATGAGAAAGGAAACAATGATCGGACACAGAATTGCCAAAACTGGTCTATAATTTATAGACAATAATTCTGTCATAATATTACCTCTAATATATTTATGTATCTCATCCTCATAGCCCTAAAGGAATTGCAAAATCAATAATATTTTTCAATATTGCCTGGTTAAATATACCAATTAAAAAGATAGCTATTGCTATGATGAACCCAGGAATCAACATACTAAGTGGGGCTTCATGAAACTGAAGCTCCTTAGGTTCTGATGCATGCTCTAATGTATGCTCCAGCGCATGAACATAGAGACCTTTATCAATCACCCTAAAAAATAGGGCTATATTTATTAAAGTACATAAAAGCAATGCCCCAACAAAACCCCAGTGTTTGGCCTCAATACCGCCTAGGAGCAAATACCACTTACTAAAGAATCCACAGGTAGGTGGTACTCCAATTACTGCCAAGGCACCTGTAATAAATATAGCTGCAGTAAAGGGCATTCTCCTAAACATTCCTGTAAAGTCTGAAATATCATGACCACCTGTCTCATGCATAACTATCCCTGCTACCAAAAATAGGCATGCAGCCATAAACATATCATTTATAATATGAAAGATGGCTCCCTTCATGGCTATGGCATTGGCCATTCCTATACCACCTACCATGTAACCTATCTCGGCTACAATGATATAGCACAACATCCTCTTGAAATCTGTTTGGGAAAGGGCCATTATTCCACCAAATAATATGGCAAAGGTCCCAAACCAGGCCATGATATCAGTTGCATGTAACATCTTGATAGGAAATTCAGGCTTAAATACTGTAAACAAAATCCTGATCATCACATAGATACCGACTTTTGTCATCAGTGGGGCAAGTAATGCACTTACAGCCGATGGGGCGTGAGTATAGGCATCAGGCAACCAGGTGTGTAGAGGAAAGAGTGC
>Ga0190332_1000146_pt1 | contig 15316 bp, 12 predicted proteins | sample 48720456_MG_FD_161679 | JGI IMG/M metagenome (GOLD analysis project Ga0190332, IMG submission 161679) | Hydrothermal vent sediment bacterial communities from Southern Trench, Guaymas Basin, Mexico - 4872-04-5-6_MG | ecosystem: Environmental > Aquatic > Marine > Hydrothermal vents > Sediment ... | reverse complement strand
CATTGTTGGAGGTACCCCTCTTTATCTAAATAAATTCTACAGGATAAATTTTTTTGATGCTGTAAAAAACGAAATTTTAAAAAAAGGACAGCCTCATGAAGAAGTAGAGTTTCTGCTTAGAGAAGAGCTTAGAGAACCAAGAAACTATTTTGTAATCCTTGAGGCAATATCGCTGGGAAAGCATAAACTTTCAGAGATTATAAATGAAACTGGCTTTGAAAAGAGTATGGTTTCACGCTATCTCGCTATTCTAGATAGTCTGCAGATAACAAAAAAAGAGATACCGGTTACAGAAAAAGTACCTGAAAAGAGTAGAAAGGGAATATACATAATAGAAGATAACTTTTTTAATTTCTGGTTTAGATTTGTCTTTAGAAACAGGTCATTACTAGAGGAGAACAAAATAAATGAGGTGGCAGTCAAAATAAAAAAGGAATTACCCCTTTTGGTAGCCAAAAATTATGAAAGGATAGCAGCTGAGATTATGGAGAGAGCCATTTTAGATGGAGAAATTCCTTTAAGTTTTGAAATTTATGGCCGCTGGTGGGAGAGAAATGAGGAGATAGACCTTATAGGTCTGAATTCAAATACAAATGAGATTATCTTTGGTGAAGTAAAATGGTCAAATAAACCTGTGGGGACCAATATCTACAGAAATTTAAAGAGAAAGGCCCAAAAAGTAAAATGGGGCAAAAAAGGAAGAAAGGAATATTTTTGCTTATTCAGTAAAAGCGGTTTCACTGAGGATATGATTAGGATGGCAGAAAAAGAAAAGGTATACCTGTTTCACAAAGACAAATTTATTTCCTTAATAATTTAATCAAAAATAAAATTCAAAGATAGGTGTACCTGCATTGCTCCCCTTAACCTTAACATTTTACATGTCCAAAAAATGGGGAGCAATCCAATTCTCCCTCCACCCAGAGTTCCAGTCGGTTAGCACAAGCCACTATTGGCTGTCTTCGTGCTGTGCCCTTTGTGTGTTTTATATACTCCATTGACATTGTTTCTAAAAAACCTTAAATTTATTCCATAAGAAGGGAAAAATTGTTAATATTTTCCTTGATTTTCTCCTTATAATTTGGTTATGAAAACATCTTCATCTAAATCTAAAAGAGTGACCAATATGAAAGACGAAATAATGACCATCAAAGACCTATCCCTCTATCTGAAGATCAACGAGAAAACTATCTATAAACTCACTAAACAGGGAAAATTACCAGGTGTCAAAATCGGAGGGATGTGGAGGTTTAAAAAAGAGGCTATTGATAATTGGATGATGAATGCCAGCAAACAAATTATGGAGGCAAAAAATGATTCTGATTAAAGATATAATGAAACCTAGGGAAGAAATTGTTGAGGGGAAATTTCAGGGAGTAATACAATCCCATAAGGTAGACAGCCTTGAGGAGCGACTTGAGAGCAATCCTGAAAGGCTTTTCAGAGTAACATATATATCATCAGCCTTAAAAAGGGCATTAGAGCGAGTAAACGAAAAACTTACAGGTGCTTCACATCAGGGAGCAATTTTAATTGTTGGACCCTATGGAGCAGGAAAGACCCATGGCCTTATAACTTTATATCATATATTAAAATCACCTCAAATTGCCAAAATCTGGTTAAGAAACTGGAAAGTTAATATTGCCTTACCTTCTTCCACAAAAGTATGCATAATTTCTACCCGTAGATATGATGTAGATTTTCTCTGGGAACCTATATTTTCCAAATTAGGCAGAGAGGATATGCTAAGCAAAATTAAGCGATTTCCTACGGTTGATCAGATTGAAGAAATTGTTGGTGATGAAACTTGTGCTATTTTTATCGATGAAATAGAAAATTGGTATGGATCATTTGACCCTGAAAAACAAGCGGACTTAATTGAAAGAAATGAAACCTTTTTAGAGCATCTTTTTGAAGTTGCCAACGACCCGAACAGAAGGCTCTTTGTCTTTGTGACTTTTCTTGAAGAAAAAGAAGGTTTGAAAAAAATCTTCAATCGAACAAAACCAGTAAGAATTGATGTAAGCGCTACTGAGGATAGAGAAAAGATCGTCCTGCATCGTCTTTTTGAAAACTCTGATCAAAAAGACTTAGACAAGGTTGAAAGCGTTATCGGGAGTTATGTGGACAAATATTCTGCACCTATAAAAGTTGAAAATCCATACAGTTATAAACAGAGGATGATTGAGACGTATCCTTTCCATCCTTTAGTTTTAGAATCTTTAACCCAGATTTATGAAGCAGCCACTGAGAGACAGGATATAAGGGGAATGATGAATGTTCTAGCGGATATGGTAAAGGACAATTTTGATAGAAAGGATCTTCTTTTGCTCTGTGATTTAGACGAGAATGCTTTTAGAGGTATAGACCTCCGATTAGTAGAGAAGTATAACTACGATCTTGAGAGGGTAAAGGATATCTCTTATGGAAGCAAGATTCTAAAATCCATTTTGATCTTTACCTTAAATGATAAAACCATCGGAGCAACTGAATCTGATATCCTTCTTTCTGTTTTTAGTCCAACTCAAGGAGAAATGCTAAATGCACTTATTATGGATCTGGAAAACATATATGGAAAACCACACTATCTACACAAGGAAGGAGATTTTTACCTTTTTAAACATGATTTAAATATCTTTGCTCTTCTGGAAAAAGAGAAGAGAAATATCACTGATGAAGATATCAAAAATAAAATTGCTGAAATTACCAAGAAAGATGTATTTGAAAACAGAGTATTTATCTATGGATTTGAGAATATTCCTGATGACAGTAAAATCAAAATGGTAGTCTCTTTGGAATCTTGGGGCGAAAATGATAGCTTAAAGGAAAAACTGGCCAACTTTTATCAAAGTAAGAATTGGCAAAATACTTATATCATTATTTTGCCAAATAGCGGTGGTGTTTCCTCATCCTATGAGATTAAGGAAAAGACAAAGAGACTCCTTGCAGGGGAACTTCTGCAAGGGCAAGTCGAGGATAAAGACAGGAAAATACAAAAGTTGATTTCTGAAGAAAGAGAGCAGATAGCAGAAAAGATAAAGGCATCATATGGACGTATAGTAAAATGGGTGGCAAGGGGGAAAGAACTTGTTCCAAGACTAATTAATGTTCTTCCTGACATTAGTGCTATCAGGGAAAAGGCTGAAAGTGATTCCTCCCTAGTTGGTGATTTTGTGATCCAAGAGGTAAAAGATAAAGCTGAAGGACTAAGGTTTGAATTCCTGATAAACGATTTTAAAAAGTTTAGACGATTCCCTCAAGTTTTGGATGACGAAGTCATTTTCTCATGCTTAAGAAACCTTCATAGAGATAAGAGAATTGTAATCCAGGGTGATAGGGGAAAGTGGTATATTGATGAGATACCCAGAACTCTGGAAACTGGCTTCGTTATTTTCGACCCCAAATATGCCCCATCAGAGGAGGTAATCGAGACAGGAGTAGGAGAAATTCGAGAAGGCGAAGAACAAATAGAAGAGAAGGAATCTACAAAAGAGAGGGAACCAGAGGTTGAAAGGAGACAAAAGAAACTACTTCAGCTAAGAGGAAACTCACCACGGGTCATATTAAGTCAGATTGAGGCAAGGACGCAAGAGAAAGATTTATTCACCGAAATAAACATCAAGTATCAATTTGCTAAGGGGCTTTCAAAATACGAGATTATGAAATTTATAAAACAACTCCCTCAAGAAGAAGCTGAAATCGAGGGAGAAGTAGAGCTTTGGAGAGAGAATGAAGATCGATAACAATTTCATAAAATCACTTATAACGTGCGATAATCCTATTCCCTTTGTTTGGGAGAGTCTGTTTAACATCTGGGTTAACCATGGGGAGGACCATCTGAAAGAGTATTACTATCGGGGTGAGGAAGAAGCCTTTTTATTCGAAGATTTTCTTTTAAAAACTTATGATGAACTTTTTACAAAGGTCCTTCCCAGAGCCTGTTTGAATGAGCCTTCGCCATTTCGAAAGGAAACAAGTGATGTCTGTTTTATACTAATGGATGGGATGAGTATTCGTGAAGGTGTTTTGATATTTAATGCCTTACAGAAACAGGGACTTGCGCCTAAAATGAGCCACTTTCTTTCTGCCATTCCATCAGATACTCAAAGTTTTAGGGGAAAAATTAAATCCGATTTATCCGGTAAGGATAAATTTGTAGAGATCAATAATCCTAAGAAGATTAGAATCTCTCCAGATGTGCGTTATATTTGGTCCTATTTTCCAGATGTTATGTTAGATAAAATACAGATAGGGCACACAGTAATTTCAGACCTTGAGAATATGTATAAAACGACTGAAGAAATTGTTTTTGAAGTTTTGGAGAGGATTGAGTCAAAAAAAGTGATCATTCTCTCTGACCATGGTTATATTCGTTTAGAACCGGGATTCTCCTTTTCAGTACCTGATAGCACAAAGAAAAGACTAAGAGAAACATTTGGAAGTTCAAGATATATTACAATGGATAAGTGCGATATTACAGACCTTGTTCAGGCAGGTTTTGTGGTAGATTTTGCAGGCTATTATCTTGTCAAGTCTCGATATATCTGGCCTATGCCTGGAAAATATAACATCTATCTTCATGGTGGCATAAGCCTTATGGAATGTTTTGTGCCGGTGATTGAGGTGGAGAGATGAAATCACTTAAGGAACTGAAGCTTAAGGAAAACGAAAGGAGAGCATTACAGGAATTAAAGAAAAAAATCTGTGAAAGATTCCCGGATGCAGAGATTATTCTTTATGGTTCAAAGGCAAGGGGAGATGCTGGTGAGGAGTCGGATATTGATATTCTGATTCTTATTGACTCTCAGATTAATAGGAAACTAAAGGAAGAAGTAACTGAAATTACATATGATATTGAATTAAAATATGATGTCGTTTTTGGAAATGTTATAGAAAATCGTGAATTTTGGAAATCTCCTTTAGCTAATGCCATGCCTCTTCACTGGAATATTGATAAAGAAGGAATTCGTTTATGAAACAGGAATTTATCGATTTAGCAAAGTATCGGTTAGAAAAAGCAAGAAATACACTGTCCGATGCTAAAAAGTATATAAATAATGCCACCTTAGAGTCTACGGTAAACCGCATTTATTATGCTATGTTTTATGCGGTTAATGCACTCCTGATAACCAAGGGCTTAGCGTCCTCAAAACATTCGGGTGTTCTAGGGCTTTTTAATAGAGAGGTTGTAAAAAAGGGACTAATAGAAAGGCGATTTGGGAAGTTTTATTCTGACATGCTGAATAACAGGCAAGAAGGAGATTACAAAGATTTTGTAAAATTTGAGAGAGAAGATGTAGAAGAATGGCTTAAAAAGGCAGAGGAATTTATAGCAAAGATCGAGGAGATAACTTTGAAAATGATTGAGGAAAGAAAATGAGCAAAGAATATAGACTCCACATTAAAACCCCTTTGTGGACAGGAGACATTGATTCAAAAAGTGATTCACTCCGATCTACAGGGGTATTGGTTCTTTAATATGGTGGGCAGAGGCTATTTTGAGGGGGGATGGGTATGTTTTTATGTGAACCTATGGGAGATGAATGTTGCCCAAAGGGGGAGAAGAATTAATGCATATACATATAGTAGAAATTTACAATTTTAGAAGCCATAGAGAGACAATTGTTGAATTTTCCAAAGGGATAAATGTACTTATTGGCCCAAACAATACAGGTAAAACTTCTTTTCTTCACGCTCTTAATCTTGCAATTGGATGGCATAGAAGACCAGAGCCAGTTGAAGATGATTTTTTCGCCATTGAAAAAGATTTTGACCCCAAAAAATCAGATCCAATTAAAGTAGTCTTAGAATTCAGAGAAACTCCAGAAGAAAGGTTTTCAGAAAATGTAATAAGCGTATTTGAACACGCTATTAGGTTCGATAAGAAAGTTTCACAAGGTTTTGATGAGCCTATCAGATTTTTCAGAATTTGTTATGAATGTAAATTTGATAAAGAAAAAGATAGATTCGTGGAAGATAGATATCTTGTAGATGAGAAAAGCCAACGTTTAAGAGCTAAAAAGTCCGAAGTAACTAAAGAACATCTCAGTTTCATCCCCTTTTTCTATATTCCTTCTTTACGAGATATAAACAGGGAAATAAAAGTAAAAAGTTCTTTTTGGGGGAGACTAAAATCTGCGATTGATTATTCTCAAAAGAGGGAAGAAATTGAAGAACTAATAAAAAAATTAGACGGAATAGTATTAAGTGGTGATCAAACTGCAGAACAATTGAAAAGTAAATTGCAGGAACTCGAAAATAGTGTCAGAATAACTTCTAATGCTATCTCATTACACGCTTTTACCCGTAGAACATGGGAACTTCTTGATGATTTGAATATTTATTTAAAATTACCCAATGTTAATTTGTCCTTACCAATCTCTAAACATGGGGCAGGAACTCAAAATATTATTGTTTTATTAATATTTTCTGCATACCTTGATATTCTACTTTCTAAAATTGTAGATAATGAAGAAGCTACTCCAATAATAGGTATAGAAGAACCTGAAGCTCACATACATCCCCATGCCCAAAGGGCTTTGTTCCATCAAATTGACAAACTAAAAGGCCAAAAGATAATTAGCACCCATTCACCTTATATTGTTGAACAAACAGATATTTATGATTATGTTGTTTTCAAACTGAATGGCGGGATCACAAAGACTTCAAAAATTCCAAAATATAAGAAAAATTTCATTTTTAGATATGGTCTTCCTCACCAGGCCTACCAAAATACCAAATTTTTGACTCTGGAAGAAGAATTAAAAATAAAGAGATACATTCAATATAAGAATCAAGAGCTATTTTTTGCATCTTTGTTTCTATTGTGTGAAGGAGATACCGAAAAAATATTTCTTGAGCAAATTATTCCTTACCATCTGGAAAAATCACCAGGACAACTTGGAATATCAATTATACCCTGCGATGGTAAAACCTATTCGCCATTCTTAAAAATTGCTCATAGAGATGTCTTCGCTATCAAATGGATACTTCTATCAGATGGAGAAGATAATACAGTAAACGAGATTAAAAGTATACTTACAAATTTAGATTATAATTTTGAGGAATTGAAGAATACACAAGTATTTTTTCTGCCCAAAGGAATGGATTTTGAAAAGTGCATGCTAAATTTCTACGGCGTAGACAAAATTGTAGAGACTATAGAAAGTAATGAAAGACTAAAAGGACTCTTTAGAACTTTCAAGAACCAACCTAATAATCGAAGCTTGGGTAATGAAGAGGTTATAAATAATTTTCTGGATGTAAAAGAGCATAAAGTATTCTTCGCTGATACCTTAGCGCAATATATTATTCAAAAGAGATGGGATTTACCAGAAATTATAAAAAATTTCCTGGACAAGGTAAAAACTGAGTTGGAAAACATATGAACAAGATATTAAAAGATCTAACAGAGCCACAGAAAGAAGCCATTACTTATGATAAAGGACCTCTGCTTGTTCTTGCAGGTCCTGGAGCGGGAAAAACTAAAGTATTAACAACACGGATTGCATATATTTTGAACAAAACCAAAGGCGAAAAATTCAAAATACTTGCTTTAACCTTTACAAATAAAGCCGCTAAAGAAATGAGGGAAAGGGTGGAAGAACTGGTTGGAGAAGAAGTTAAAAGAACATATATAGGCACATTTCATAGTTTTTGTCATGAACTTTTAAGATCTTATGGAGAGTATATAGATTTAAATTCAGATTTTATGATTTATGATAATCATGATGACCTGATCACTTTACTTATCGAAGCTGTAAAAAGAAGGGTGCAGGATGAAATTGAAGGCAAAGAACCTCCTTTCCTTATAGAGAAATACGAAAATGTTCGGGTTATTGAGAATACTATTCCTGGATTCTATTATGCGTATACGAAATTCAAAAATAAACTTATAGGACCAGATGACCTACCACCGGATAGATATTCGGAGGATTTTAAATTTATTTTTAAACTTTACCAGCAAGCATTAAAAGAAGCTAATGTATTGGATTTTTCAGACCTGCTTTTTTATACACATCGTCTACTTAGAGGTAATTCTTTCATTGCAAATCATTTAAGAACAATATACAGACATGTTCTTATAGACGAAGGGCAGGATACTAATAGAGCACAGTTTGAATTGATAAAGTTGCTTTGTGGTGAATCCGGCCCCAATCTTTTTATTGTTGCTGATGAAGATCAACTCATTTTCGAATGGAATGATGCGAAATTTGAATATCTTGTAGAGCTTAAAAATTATTACCAGATGAAAGTTATTCAACTCTATGAGAGTTTCAGATGTCCATCACAAGTGCTTGAAGTGGCAAATAGTTTGATAGGTCATAATAGCTTAAGGATCAGTGGAAAGAAACCTATTGTCTCACAAAAGGATAATAAAAGAGAAGAAGTAATTGAGCCGAACAGCTTTAAAAACCAAATAGATGAAGCTGCATTTGTGATAAATAAAATAAATGAACTTTTAGATAAATTTAATTGGGAAGACAAATCAGGAAATAATAAAGTTTGTATTATTGCAAGGAACCGATATGTGATAACAGAAGTTATTAAAAAATTAGAAGAAAGAGGAATTCCTTACTATGTTCCGATGCTTCAGGAAAAATTTGTTACAAAAGATATGAACTTTGTTGTTAACATGTTGAAACTTAGTCAAAACGAAAATGATAGGGTTACCTTCTACAAGATTTGTGAGTATTTGGAAATAGACTATGAAGAGATCCTAAGTGAATACAGTAATAAAAGTTTGTTTGAAATTGCAATTGAGGCATTAAAGAATAAAAATACAGAATTAGCTAAGGCTATTGAGAAAAAAGAAATGCAAATGAGAGAATACTTTGATGAGATTTTTAACACAATTTTAGAGACTAAGCATGGGGAGGGAAATGAAGAAATAGTCGATGATATAAAGTTCTTCAAAGATGTTTACAGAGATTTTAAAAATGCCCATCCATTAAGTGAAGATTTGGGTGAATTCTTAAATTATCTTGCTTTTACTTCCAGAAAAGAAGGCAAAGGTATTGCTATACTTACAGGACATGCATCAAAAGGACTGGAGTTTGAATATGTTTTCATTATTTCATTAAACCAGGGAATATGGCCAGATTACAGAGCAGTGAATAGAGCAAAGAGAGGAGAAAAACGGGAACTTGAGGAAGAAAGGAGAAACTGTTTTGTTGCAATAACTCGAACCAAAAAGAAACTTTTCTTAAGTTATGTAGAATTTAAGATGACCCGATCTGGTAATCTTCAGCCAGTAGAACCATCCCAATTTTTATATGAAATGGGATTGCTTAGTAAGGAGAACAATTAAAAATGAAACAAAGACCTATTGAAATAGACTTTCCCATTGAGCAGGTAAATGAAATTGCAGAGCGGGAGGCTCATGCAAAAGAGAAATATCGTCCTATTTATTTTATTCACAAATGGTGGGCAAGAAGGCTGGGGAGTGTGTTTAGAACTATAGTCTTATACAGCCTCCTTGATAAGAATGCAAAGGTTTTGGAGGACGATGGTAGATGGAGGCCTGTTACAAAAGAAGAACTCGAAAAACCATGGCTTCTTTACCTTAAGGATGTGAATTTAGGTGGAAAGATTGTTCTTGACCCTATGATGGGCGGTGGCACTACAGTTATTGAGGCATTAAGGCTTGGCTGTAAAGTTGTGGCTCAAGACCTAAATCCTGTTGCCTGGTTTCTGGTTAAAAAAATGGTTGAACCTGTGGATATTGAGCTGCTTAAAGAAGGATTTAAGAAATTAGAGAATAAAGTGGCAGATGAGATAAAGCAATACTATCGCACAATTTGTCCTCATTGTCTTGAAAGATATTGCAAGATTAAAGAAAAAAATCCAGAGGCTGTTATAAAAGAGGTCTCTCAAGGATTGAGAAGAACAGAGAATCCACAAGAACTTTATGAAAAATACCGTTTTAAAGATAAAGAAGGGTTTTTTGAAAGAGATAAAAATATCTTTGCGGACACCATGTATTACTTCTGGATTAAAGAAGTTCCCTGTTTGAACTGTGGGGCAAAAGTTCCTCTTTTCAGAGGATACATGCTTGCCCAAAAGAGAGATAAAAGTGGCTACCATGTAATCTGCCCTGATTGTGGGAGTCTTTTTGATGTTAAAGATTATAAAAAAGATGTCAGATGTCCAGAGTGTAAATATGAATTTAATCCTAATAGAAATGGTAATGTGGAAGGAAAATATTACATCTGTCCTGAATGTGGACAAAAAAGCGTGATAGTAGAGGCAATCCAGAGGAGGGGAAAACCACCAGAGAGGCTTTATGCAGTTGAATATTACTGCCCTTCATGCAATGAAAAGGGCTACAAACAGGCAGATGAGTTTGATCAGGCTTTGTTTGAGAAGGCAAGGGATGAATATAAAAATGTAGAACCTGAATGGATAGGGAAATATGTGCCGGAGACATCAATTCCTATGGGATACAATACTAAGCAGATTATTAACTATGGCTACAAAAAATGGGAGGATATGTTTAATGAGAGACAACTTCTTTCTCTGGGGAAGCTCCTTAAGACAATACTTGAACTTGATGTAGATGGGAATGTGAGGGAGTTGTTAGTGATTACGTTTTCGGAATTTTTAGAATTTCAAAACAATCTTTGCGATTATGCAAGAAATAAATTTCATCTTTACAATTTATTCAAGACACATGCTTTTCATCCTGTTTTAAATCCTGTGGAAAATAATGTTTGGGGTTCAGCTGGTGGTGGTAGAGGTATATTTAAAAATGAAATTGAGAAAATATTAAAAGGAAAAACATACAATATTTCTCCATTTGAAAAATATGTAAATAACGGAAATACTGTTGAGAAACAATCTAAAATAAAAATTGAAGGCAAAATCGGGGATTTATTTAACAGTAATGGAAATATCCAGGTTATGTGTGGAGATTCTTCTTATCTACCAATTCCAAATAATTCTGTTGATGCAGTGATCACAGATCCTCCCTATTATGGCAATGTAATGTATTCGGAACTCTCTGAGTTTTATTATTCCTGGCTCCGTCTGGCACTTAAGAATAAATATGAGCACTTTCAGAGTGAGCATGTTCCAAATTCTGCGGAGGTAATCGTAAACAGAGAACAGGGGAAAAAAGACAAAGATTTTGTTGAAGGTCTTACTGCTATTTTTAAGGAAGCAAATCAAAAACTTAAGAAAGACGGCATAATGACTTTTACATTCCATCACCAGGCAGAAGAAGCATGGGGAGCGGTTTTGCAATCAGTGTTGAATTCAGGATTTTATATATCATCCATTTACCCTGTACAATCAGAATCTAGCGTTAACCCTCATATTTATCTTAAAGCCAATGTCCGTTACGACATGGTCATTGTCTGCAGAAAAAGGGAGACTAAGCCAGAAAGAAAACACTGGTCTGTTTTAGAGGATGAAATCTACTTTAAGGTTGAAGATGAATTAAAGAGATTGGAGAAGCATAAGAAAAACCTCTCCTCAGAGGATGTCTTTGTGGTGACTATTGGTAAGTGTCTTGAGGTCTATTCCAAGCATTATCCTGAGGTTTATAAGGGAGAAAATAGAGTTAGCATTGAAGAAGCTCTTTCCTCAATAAGGGAGATTGTAGATTCTCAATTAATGCACACAAGATTTAATCAAGTTGCATCTGAAACAGATATCCCGACTGCTATTTATCTTTTTTATTTGGCGGGAAAGACGAGCATCTCTTATGAATCTCTTAATAAGGCATTGAAGATGAGAAACCTTGGGGTAGATAAGATAATTTCCGCAGGACTCGTTGAAAGAGAAGGAAGTCAGCTGCTTGTCTTGACCCCACTGGAGCGAAAGGAAATTCTTGAGTCAAAACGAAGAGAAAACTTCTCTGTGATTGATAGAGTACATTACCTTTATTGCCTCTGGAAGAATGATAAATTTTTCTCCTTTGAAAGAACCTTATCTGAAGATGAAAGGGCATTATGGAAGAGTGATGGTGTGTTTAAGGCTTTAGAGTATTTAGGCGAGGTTGAAAATGATAAGACCTATAGCGATATAATGAAGGTTATAAAAGATAGGTGGTAGAAAATGGATAAAGATACCAAAAGGGAAGAACTAATAGAGTCAGCGTATAGATGTGCTAAGGTTTTAAAAGAGAAATACGGCGTGAAGAAAGTCTTTTTGATTGGGTCTCTGGTTTATGGAACTGTCCACGAAAGGTCAGATATTGACCTTGTGGTTGAAGGGTTGGCACCTGAGCAGTATGTAAAAGCACTGGTCGATTTAAGCGATATGCTTCAGTGGGATGTGGAAATTAACCTAATTCCCTTCGAGGATGCCTTTGAGAGTCTAAAAGAAAAGACTTTGAAAAAAGGAAAATTAATCTATGGATAAGAAAGAACTCATTGAAGAAATAAAAGAAGAAATTAAAAATCTTGAGAGGTTGGAGGGAGAGCTCAAATCCGTTTTAGATGATATATCTGCTATGGAAAGAGAGCCGACTTTTAAGGAAATAAGAATTTCGGGTAGTATTTTGCATGACTTTTATTCTGGTATCGAGAAGATATTTGAAAGGATTTCTTTGGCGGTTGATAATAATCTTCCTCAGGGAGAAAACTGGCATATTGAATTGTTGTCTCAAATGGCAAAGCCTTTTGGCGATATTCGTTCAACAGTTATTGCAGAAGGTCTTTACGAGAAACTGAAGGAGTATCTTAAGTTTCGCCACCTTTTCAGACATATATATGGCTTTGAACTCAAATGGGAAAGGTTCAAGCCATTAGTCCTTTCCATGCCGGATGTATTTCATAATCTTAAGAAAGATATCAGAAAATTTATGGACTATCTTGAGGCAGATAAACAATTGGAGAAATAATGATGGACATAGGTTTTAATATTATTCACAGGAGCAATCCGGATATCTTTAAAGAAAAAATAAGCATCATCCAGTTTCTTAAAGACCTGAATGAAGGCAAGAGATTTCCGCCCGATTTTTCTGTCTATGGGCTTGATGCTCTCCTTTACTATGCTGAGGATAGAGAGGGAATAACGAAATACATGAGAAATATTCTTCAGGATAATGCCAATCATCTTGTCTCTGGAAATTATATCATTCAAATTATCATAGAAGGTGATATAAAGGTTGTAGAAAGTGATGAAAGACCAAGGGTGGTTTACAAGAATGAAGAATTTTCTCTCTATCCTGTAATAGGTAGGGTAAAGCGATTAGATTTAAAACACTTCCATGCACCACTTAATCTCCAATCATGAAAGAAAAATGGGAGAGTTGGCATCTTCATCATCTGGCAAGAAGAGCCAAAGTTTTTGGAATCGAAGAAAGACTGATAAATGCTTTGGATAAAGCCGGATGGTATCTAACCAAAGGGAAAGACATCCCCTCCTCACTTTATCTAACCTTAGAAGACTCACTTAAAAGGCTTGCCTCAATCAAAGATTTCGATAAAACCTGTGATAATAAAGATTGTCCTGTATGTAAAAAAGTAAAGGAGAATTATTTTATAGATGTCACTCATTTAAAACCTTATGAACTTTCTATAGAGCTTTATAGATGGCAGAAAGAAGCAAAGAAAGCCTGGTGGGATAATAATGGAAGAGGAATTGTAAAAGTGGTTACAGGTGCGGGCAAAACCATTTTTGCCTTATCCTTAATCTCGGATCTTTATAACTCTACTGCTTACAAGGAAGGCGGTCTTAAAACCATCATTATAGTGCCTACCTCTGCTCTCCTTGTTCAGTGGCTTGTAAGTTTACTGGATAAACTAAATATTCCCAGAGAAAAAATAGCGGTATTTTATGGTAAAGAAAAAGAATCCCTCTATGGAAAGACATTCATACTCTACATCATAAATTCAGCAAGAGAGTTTATTGAAGAACATGCTCAAACTCATTTCAAAGGTGATGATATCTTCTTAGTTGCTGATGAATGCCATCGTTATGGTAGCAAGGAAAATTCAAAAATTTTTAATATGAGATTTTCCTACACCCTTGGACTCTCTGCAACGCCAGAAAGATTTGGTGACCTTGGTTTTGAAGAAAAAATTGAGCCAAATTTGGGAAAGATAATTTATTCTTACCCCTATAATGACGCCTTAAGAGATGGGATTATTCCACCATACAAACTGATAAGGATGAAAGTAAAGTTACAAGATGTGGAATATCGCCAATATGAGGAATACACAGAGCAGATAAGTAAGGCAAGCAAAATTTTATTTTCAAGATACCCGGAGTTAGAGGCAGCGAAACTCTCTGAATTTTTTAAGAAATTGGGCTCTTTATATGAAAAAACACAGGATAATGTAATTATGAGATATATGTCCCTGTTGAATGTTCGTAAAGGAATAATCCATATGTCAAAATCCAAGCTTGAGGCTTTAAAGTGGCTTATATCTAATGAAAATCTAAACAATGAAAGAGTATTAATCTTCCACGAAAGGATTGAAGTAGCAGAAAAGATTTTTGAATATCTAAAGGAGAAAGGGTTCAAGGTGGGGATATACCATACGCATTTGCCTTTTGATAAAAGACTTGAAAATATATCTAATTATAGAAAGGGAAGTGTTAACATTCTTATTTCATGCCGAGCTCTCGATGAAGGCTTTGATGTTCCAGAGTCAAATACAGGTGTTATAGTGGCTGGAACAAGTAGTGTGAGACAATGGATTCAGAGAATGGGTAGAATCTTAAGAAGAACCCCTGGTAAAGAATTTTCAAAGATTTATGTTATATTTGTTGATATAGTGGAAAAGGATGTGTTTAAGGAAAAGGAACTGAGGGAATTTGAAAGAGAAGCTTTGAGTGTAGAGTCTATTAATCTGACTTTTAGATAGTCCCGCCGATTTTGACATCTGGCAATTTTCCCTGTTTAGGGAGTTTAAGATAGTTTTCTCGTTAATTTTCAGATAGAGGGAAAAGATCTTTGATGGTCATTATTTCGTTTTTCATATTGGTCATTTTAAAGACTTTGCGGGGTGGGTGGGCAAATACTCTCTTCTATGTGTTTGAAAAATCGTTCAAAATGGCTCCCCGGGACGGACTCAAACCACCAACCTAGTGGTTAAAACCACTCCTACCTGCGGTAGGCAGGCGCTCTGCCAATTGAGCTACCGGGGAGCATCTCTTCATTTTTAACAAGCTTAAAGAAAAAACAAGAGGGATTTATAAAATAGCTTGTTTTAGCAAAGAAAAATGTATAATATTAAAAAATGGGTATTTTTAAAAGACATAGAAAAAAGATAGGTTTAGCCTTGGGTGGGGGTGCTGCCCGCGGGTGGGCACATATTGGTGTAATTAATGCCTTTCAAGAAGCAGAAATTCCCATAGATTA
>Ga0190332_1000139_pt1 | contig 15941 bp, 16 predicted proteins | sample 48720456_MG_FD_161679 | JGI IMG/M metagenome (GOLD analysis project Ga0190332, IMG submission 161679) | Hydrothermal vent sediment bacterial communities from Southern Trench, Guaymas Basin, Mexico - 4872-04-5-6_MG | ecosystem: Environmental > Aquatic > Marine > Hydrothermal vents > Sediment ... | reverse complement strand
CGGTTCTACAATAGAAATGGCAGTTCTTACGTAAAGGTGATATTGACGGGAGTGAGTGGAAAGGCGAAGGATGAAGGTGATGTGAAGTCTACGGGCTCTGACGGGTTGCTTGATACTACATTAAAGAAGTGGGTCGCAAAATCGTGCACAGCATGTGGATGAGCGTGGTTTTGCCCGCACCATATTCGGACCGAGCAGTTCAAAAATCTCTCCTCTTCCTATATTGAAGGCTTACGTTTATCCACTGCCTTGAGTTCTCCATACTCTTTTGTCAGATTTATAGTTTGAATTACGTGCTCGTTCATATAATCATCCACTCCAATTTTTCGAAATATCGAGTATTATTTTTATTAGCAGATAAATGAACAGCGGGACACCAATCAAGCTTGTTATCACACCCACAGGAATAATAACAGGTGCCATAATTGTCCGTGCCAAAGTGTCCGCTCCGACGAGAATTAAAGCGCCAAGAAGAGCAGATGTGGGAAGCAAAAATCTGTTATCCTTACCAACCGTCTTGTATGCTATATGCGGTGCAACCAATCCAATAAATGCAATTGCACCAGTAAAGCTCACAGTAGTTGCAACGAGGATGGATGCAATTGCCATTAAAAGGATTCTAGTATGTTTAACCTCTGCATTAGGGCTATTCTCTGGCTTAACCCCGATACTAACAGCATCAAAAACGCTCAATTTCCGTATGATCAAGAGAGAAAACAGGAAAACGAAACATGCAAGCAGGATAGGTGCGATGACGAATTTGAGTTTATCCACTGAAGTTCTTCCAAGACTGCCAACTGACCAAAACATTGCTTCTTTTACCGTTTCGACTTCAGAAAAATATAAAACCACTGTGTTCAAGGGGGCAAATAGCCACATAATTGCAATACCTACAAGTACTATAACTACAATTCCAAAAGGCGTTGCTCCTATACGATTTGCCAAATAAAGGATGAAGAGAGCGATAATAAAAGCAAGTAAGAAGCTGCTTCCTATTATGATGTATCCACCTGTTATGGGAATAGAGCGAACACCGAGAATTACAGCAATAACTGCACCAAATCCTGCACCTGAGGCGATTCCAAGCGTGAAAGGAGATGCAAGTGGATTTTTAAATACTCCTTGGATTATAGTCCCTGCAAGTCCAAGAGCAATGCCTGCTACAATGCCCATGAGCATTCGGGGTATTCTTATTTCCCAGACAACCATCCCGTGTTTCGTTTCCGGATTTTGAAATAAACCTTGAAGGATTATTGAATAAACTTCTGTGACTGTGATGGAGAGGGGACCAACTGCCACAGATATGGCAGCGAGAAGAAACAAGAGGATGAAGAGAAAGAAAATAAAAAGTATTTTTCTTCCTGATCCGGTGATGCTTGCGGTCAACCTCCTCTCCTCCATCAAATTATCAGTTATCCTCTTCATCTGCAAAGTTCATGTCTCTCAATGCTATCCAATCAAATGTTCCTCCCTCGTTTTTTGTCGGATGCGCTGAGCCAATTCTGCCAGTTCCTCCTTTGATAATGGCGTTGGCGATACAGTCTCTTTATTCTCATAGATGCTTGTTGCCAAATGCCTGAACATGTCAGCAATCTCAGAATCGGGGCTCTGTTCTATTACTGTCTTTGCATATATCTCGCACTCCATTATCGTTGTGTCGCTTGGAATTGCTCCTATTACCTTTGATCCCACGCTCTGTGCAAATTCCTCAACGAGTGTAAGGTCGTCAATTGCACCCCTCACATTATATACAATGCCACCCAGTGGCGACCCGTCCCTACGTGCATGGCGATTAATTCCTTTGCAGATGTTATTTGCTGCATAGATAGAGAGATAATCTGCTGATGTCACAATAAACACATCATCTGCCAATCCTCTCCGCAGCGGTATTCCAAAACCACCACACACGATATCGCCCAGCACATCGTAGATCACCACGTCCAGATCAAATCCATCGTAGATACCCATTTTCTTCAATAGATCAATGGCAACGATAACTCCTCTTCCCGCACATCCCACCGCAGGCTCTGGTCCCCCTGCTTCCACGCAAAGAACTCCTTTATACCCCTTATACACTATCTCGTCCACCTCTATTTGTTTACCATCCACGAGTTCAGTTAGTCCGAGTTTTGCCACTCCTTTCTCTCTCAATACGTCCAGCACCGTGGGAATATCTGCATCTCCTCGGAGGTTCCTCGTGCAATCGGATTTCGGGTCGCATCCAATCAGCATTGTATTAAGCCCTCGTTCTGCATAAACCGCGGCAAGATTCGATGCTATCGTTGACTTTCCGATGCCCCCTTTACCGTAGAAAGCTATTTGCCTTATCTTTTTAGCCATTTCTCACACCTCTGCATAATTATTTATTACTAAATTTACAATTTTTTCAATAAGATGAGGCGTGCCTCTAAATCCAGCATAAGGTGCATCAGAGATTGAAACTTCATCTATTACTGGATAAAAAATTCTGACCAGCGGAACGCCAAGTTCGTATGCCAGTTTCTTCTCCATCGTGGAGCCAAAAATCATCTCCACTCCCTTTGATTTTATTACCTCGTTCATCTCGAATCTGTCTGGCTCTATAAGCAGTGTTTCAAAATAATCATCGTAGGTTCTTGCTTTATCCCGTGAAATATGGTTTCTTGAAGTGATCGCCAGAACCTTTACATTTAGACAGAGTTCATCACTGAGGAACTTAGCAAGGTCATACGCACGAGCACTATCGCCAACCACCGCAACTGATGTATCGTAGATACCCTGCAAGAAAAGGAATATCCGCTCTATACGTTCTTTAATACGATCTTTCTCGGCGGTAATAAATTCTTCGCTAACCTCCTTATTTAAACTCTTAGTTACACTTTCCAGGAACTCTATACTGTTATTCAATCCAAAGGGACAAGGAGTTACTATATAGGGTATATCAAATTTCTCTTGCATTATTTTTGCACTCTCAAGCCCATCTCCTCCCAGCACGATATTTAGTGATGCTTTAGGCGCCTTTTTTATCTCATCGAAGGAGGAATTGGTTAATACGGCGTTAATGGTTATCCCATGGCTGTTTAACATCCGTTCGATCTCTAAAAGGTCAGAATACGCCTTAATGTCATCCTGTTTAAAGCCAATCAAATTTACTTTGTCATTTTCGGTTTTACCAGGAACCATAAAGCGAGTGAGTTCTGCCAGCGTCTCTTCGTAGCCAACCCATGCAGGACCTTCGTAGCCACCGGTGCTTAGAGAGAAGATTTCAGCAGGGTTTTCTTCTTTCAGTGCTTGAACAACACCTTCTACATCGTCACCCATGATCGCGGGGGCACTGCAATTAAGAACTGCAATTAGCGAGGGCTTGAAATTTTTATATGATAATCTTATTGCAGCAGCCAGTCTCCCCTCGGCGCCGTACACCATATCCTGAGCACGGAAACCACTGCTGACTATTCTAATATCATTCTGATTCGAGCCAAGTGCCCTGAGAAGCAATATACCGCAATGGCAACCGGGGCGAGCATGAACGATGGTTATCGAGTCTTTAATACCGGCAAGTGCTCTTACTGCACCCACCAATTTACAGTCCTGTGTGGGATCATAAACTAAACCTTCTCTTGTTTTTACCTCTGCGTGGTTCATTTTCTACCTCTTTCAGGTTTTAGAGTTTTTATAACCTATGTTGTGGTGTACTCATTCTCGTATATAACCATGTCACCCGTTGCTCCTTCTCTAATCGTGCCAAACATGTCAGCCAATGTTGCCCATTCTGGTATCAGATTGTTTCGATACGAGTCGTATTCCAACATACTCAGAAGCGGATTTCTCCTTTGAGGTTTTTTAAGTGCTTCCTTTAACAGGATAGCGAGTTCGATGGGTGTCTCAAAGCCGATTCGTTGATGATGAAGCGTAAAGCGCATGGAATCAAATGTCCTTATGCCTTCTTTATTGTATCTCTGAGCGGTTGCACCGGCGGAAATAACTAGGTCAGTTCCCGTTTTTTTGATTGCTTTTATCTCCTCTTCAATGGAGGGATTTACAAGGACTTCTGGATCTGACCCATACTTTCTTGCCAACTCGACGTTTATATATAGCATTTCATTTATAGCCTCTGGGGTCAGACGGTTCTCTAAAATCCGCGTCCTATAAATAATTACACTTGCTTTCATTCCCACATCCCGCAACAATGACATTCCGATGCCATGAATGCCACCCATAATAGCGACTTTTTTATTCTCGAGTCCTCTCTTAACTTTAGAAAGCCGTTCAAGCGCATCTTTTTTCCTTCGAGCAATTACTTCCTCGGCTTCGCCTTCTTTGCCCAATCGTTGAGCGATCTCCATAAAAATCCTTGTACTTCCTTCGATTCCATAAGGAGTGAACAATTCCGGATCGCGTGTTTCTTTATATCTATTCCATGCTAAAATCTCGTAGTGGTCAACACCAAATCGTTCTTTCATCAACCTCGCCCAAGCCATTGGATAATCAGTTATGGTTAGATCAGCCTTTGGTAGATCATACAGGTCTTTCACAGTAGTATGATAGAAACAAATCTTGTTTATCTCAATCCCTATCTCACTTAGCACAGAAGCCATCTCGGCTGTCTTTAATCCTGCACCATGGATAGGGAAAGTGACGATGTTTACAGACCCCTCGTTTTTATCTATTTCTTTCGTTTCCATGCCCATACCATTGCACAGCATCTGATCTACGATCGCATAAAGAGCATCTTGATACCCAACTGGCCTTGATTTTCCAACGAAATCGCCTGTCGTATAGACGACATCGCAACCTACATCTCCCTTTGCTTTTGTCTCTTCTATAACTGATTTAAAATCATCACCGATTAAATCACTTGCACATGTGGTTATCACCACGATCAGATTAGGATGATGCTTCTCGTATGTCTCTTTAATTCCCAAGCTTAATTTGTCCTCTCCACCATAAACCACATCTATATCGTTCATATCGGTGCATGGCGTTTCATAGAATGAAAGATAAGGTCTGAAAGGATTTATCTTCCGCTGAAACGCACATCCAACCGGACCGTGGATCAAAGGCACAGCGTCTTCAATTGAATTAGCAACCATCAAAGCCCCTGAAATCTTACCTGGTATGGCTGTTATTCCATGTAAGGGCAGCGTGCTGTATGCACTAATTAGCGGTCTTAAAAATCCCGCATTCCTTCCGTTTCCGTTTACCTTTCCCTTTTCACTTCCTATTTCCATTTTTTGTTCTTCATGCATCATTTCAACCCCTCCATTAGATTTCCACCCCACTCTCGACAATTCTTTATGCACGGATGCCCCACAACCACGACATCACCATGGCACGCTCTTATCTGCTCAGGAGTGTTTTCTTTTGGCTTATGTTCCTCTTTTTTCAGGCATTTTTCGTGCTTACACATCTTTATCACCTCTATTCGGATGCTGTAGAAGATTTTTAAGTTCCTCAGCCGACTTTACAGAAGGTGGAGACGAAATCAATATTGCATTTACTGGCGCATCTCCATGATTTTTAATACCCACTTCTACATTGGGCGGCACCAGCATTGCAGTTCCACCACCTATGGTCACTCTTTCACTACCGGATATTACCTCCAGCTCGCCACTCAAACAATAGATAACTCCTTCCATAGAATGGGCATGAGGTGAAACCTCAAGACCCGCAGGAATCTCAAGATGTATAACCGCAACTTTATCGCCAAATATCAATGGTTTCATTACACCCTCTGAGGTTTCTAAACCTTCTACTTCATCAATATTTTTTATTTTTATCTCCTTTTCCATTTTATTCACCCTCTTTCTTTGCAATTACAATCCCCAAGTAATTTATATTATTACCGCCGCAGCAGAGCCATAACTTTGTGCCTAAATGTTGCAATCAACACACCGCCTAATATTGCCAAAGCCACATAAAGACCCATCAGTGTTGCGTCAATTGTTGCTCCTCCTGCACCAATTACGCCTGCTGTGGTTACAGATACCGGCACACACATTTTTTCTTATCACCTCCTATTTTCTTTTTATAGCTCATTTAACAATTCCTCTACCTCTTCTACTTTGTGTTTCGCTCCTCCTGGCTTCTTATATAGTTCTATCGCCCTTTCAAAACACTCCTTCGCCTTTTGTGTTTCATTGACATACGAATATGCAATACCTAAACTTCTATGCGCTTCGTTGTAATAATTTTCATGACCATACTCACGGTCTGACATTGGCTTTAATTCTATCACCTTTTTGAAATCAGAAATAGCTTTGTTATATTCTTTAAGTTCCATGTAGGTTAACCCTCTTTCATAGTAGGCTCCAGGTATAGTTATGCCACCCTTGTCAATCTGTTGCGTGCACAATTCAATCGCTTTTTCAAAGCACCCTTTTGCTTGCGCTTCATCTCCCTTTTCTGAATATGCCATACCAAGGTATCTATATGCTACTGCTTCGTAGGGTGAATCATAGTCATCTATTACCCTCTTGAAATCAGTGATAGCCTTATTATATTCCTTAAGATAGTAGTAACACTTTCCTCTGGACATATAAGCGTAGTATCCCAGTGGGTAGCCTTTTGTTTCCGTTAAATGAGCGTATTTTTTGCTTAACTCAAGTGCTTTATCATATCGCCCTTGATCCAAATAAACGGCTGCTAAATGACCCATTGCCATCATAAGCTCTGGATCTAATTCCAATGATTTCAGGTAATCCGAGGTTGCCTTATCTAATTCCTCCATATATGTATAAGTCCTTCCCCTACTATAATACACCCCCGCAAGCCCTTTCTTGCCCACCTTCTTTATTATCAGTTCCTCAAATTTAAGCGCCTTATCATATTCTGCGATCGCTTTTGTCATCCCTTCATAGCTATCTTCATGCCTATAATATGCGTTTCCTTTTCCTGCGTAAGCCAATGCATAATTCGGGTCTAATTCCAACACCGTATCGAAATCGGCAATTGCTTTACGGTATTTATCTTCAATCTCCGGTGGAAAAGACTCTGCTGGGAGTTTCTGATAATGGTGAAACAGGTTGTTATATGCGAGTCCTCGATTGTAGTAAGCATCAGCATAGTTTTGGTCTAACCCTATCGCTTTGCTGAAATCGGCAATTGCTTTATAAAATGGCTCCTTATTAAAATAAGAGCCCATTTTAAAATAAGCAAGTCCTCGATTGAAATATACTACAGCATTATTTGGGTCCGATTCTATTGCTTTGTTAAAATAAGAAATTGCTTTGTCATAGTTCCCTTTTTGATATTCTTCAACACCTAAATTGTTATATTTTTCTTTTCCTTGTATATGAACAATAGATCCTATAACCAAAGCCATTAAGATTATTACGATTATACCTCTTGTGATTCTGATTTTGCCGTCTTTATCTGTCATTTATTTATCACCTTTTATCACCTTTCTTTGCAATTACGAGTGCCGAAGGGTCTTCTGGTGCCGCAATATCAATAACCCGCACGTCAGAAAACTTCTTTTCTTTTAGTAAAGCAACGAATTCCTTCACAGTGTATACATGATGGGGATATCCGAGCACAGATAACCAAAGATCCCATAATGCAAGAGTGCTCGAATTTTTTCTGTCATCAAGCATCCAGTGATTGGAGATCAGGATTCCACCGTCATTCAGTGCTTCATATATCTTTTCTAAGGGTCCGTGGATGGTCTCTCTGGTGTGATAGAATAATGAATGAGATACAAAAATAACATCGTATCCCTTACCAAAGTCATCCTTATCAAAATCACCTACCATTATCTTTACCTTCTCTTCCATTCCATACTGCGAAATGAATTCTTTGGTTACTTCTATCACTGGTGGAAGGTCAAATACAATCGCTTCAAGGTATGGATTTATCTGAGCAAATGCAATAGCATGAAGACCATGACCTCCACCAAGGTCGAGTAGTTTTTTCGCTTTTTTGAATTCTGGAATGTCACGGATTTTTTTCACTATTCTGTGAAGAGGACCACGCACGTTCGCTTCAGCCATAGATAAAATGAAAGTTTTATCAAAAGCACTCTTCTTTTCATCAAGATTTTGCGGAATAACCCCTTCTTTCAGTGCTTGACCGAGCTTTGACCATGCGTCATAAGCCATTGCGTAAACATTGATCAAATTGCCTTGATAGAATGGTGAATCCTTTACGAGAAAAGTTCTTGCAAGAGAGGTATTAGAGTATTTACCGTCCCCTTCCAAAATAAGTTTTAACGCAACTAAGGCATCTAAGAACTTGTTTGTGAGTTCAAAATCTGTCCCTATTTCCTCTGCTAAATCTTTTGCAGTTTTTGGCTTCTCAAGTAAAGTAAAGATATCGTAGTCCATGGCTGTGTATAGCACCTGTGCTGCTTGATAGCCTTTTGCCATTTCGTCTATCATTTTTGGATCACTTTGAGGTTCTGGTATGTTCATTTTCGCTCCACCCCCTTAGGTATGTGCGAGTATATTTCCTCAATGCTAATCAACACAGCAGCTTTTGGTCTCAACCGTTTATGCATTTCGCTTATTCTACGAGCTCTTTCACTTATCTCCGGATTCTTTATTCTTCCAAGCGATTCTTTTCGCTTCTCAGCCTTTTTCTTCATTATATCAAAAGCCTTCTCATAAATCTCACCACTCTTAAATATTTTCGCTTTGCCTTTTAGTTGATATGATTCCAGTCTTTTGACATCAGTGAACGAAATTGCGACCTGAGGATTCTCTTCCAGGTTTCTTCTTGTCTTTTTGAACATCACGTCCACAATCAGCACTTCATTGTCGCTTATCGCATGCGCCAGACCGATGGGAACCACGTTGGGTTTTCCTTCTTTTGTTGCCGTAGCCAGATAAACTATGTTCTCATCCAGCATTTGTTTTATCTCATTACTTATTTTCATTTTCCTTCCTCCACCATATCATAGCAGTCCTCAGTTTATGCTTGAGCAAAAACGCATCATTCTCTTTGGCCAGATTCTCTGACAGATACAATCGCAATCTTTCCTCATCATCTCCAGATACATTCATCCATGTTTTATAATGCTGAACCGCGGCATCAAGGTCAGGAAATCGCATGTTATGATTGGCATCTATGATTTCCACATTTGCGTATATGCCGAGCTGATAAAGGATGTTGTAGAGATAAATGTAGTCAGGGCGATTGCCTGGCTTTTCCCGGTTAAACAATGACCATAGCGCGCTGCCTGCCTTCTCGTTTCGGCGTCCTGCAACGATAAAGATGTAAACGCTGCGTTTTACTGCGTTGTTCATCTTTATAATGGCGGTTTTGATGTCTTTCATAACAAGTGAGTGTGAAGCAATAACGACATCATGCTCACCCGCTTCTATGTCTTTTCCTTTTCCTATCTCTACATCCTCCCATTTCTTGGGTATGTAAGTTATGTTTGCCAGATTGTGCTTCGATGCATTCTCTTTCAAGCGTGCAAGCATGCCACTGGAAGGTTCTACAATAGTCACGCTTCTCACAATCTTTGCAAGTGGTATTGCGGTAGTACCAGGACCTGCACCGATATCAAGAACCCTGTAATCCTCCCTTGTTTCAATCCTTTCCATAATCATTCCTGCACGATCGCTCTGCTGCACCAGTTTCTCAAACCAATCAACTCGCTCATCCCAGAACTCTGGCATTCCTGCTCGTTGTCTCCAGTACGAGCCTTCCATCGCCTCTTTCCACATTTCCGCCCAATCAAAATCTTCTATTTTTCTCATCTCCTATCACATCCTCCATTTGATTTTACCGGACGTATCGGCACGATAAATGGCCTCTCTGATTCGTTCCTCACGACAGCCTCGACACCGTAAACCTGTTTTATGTTCTTGGGAGTTAATACCGAGGAAGGATTGCCTGCGTCAATAATAGTACCCCCGTTCAGCATGACTATCCTGTCGGCGTATCTTGAAGCTAAGTTAAGGTCGTGGATCGCCATTATTGCAGAAATTTTCTTTTCTCTCACGATACTCGTTATAATCTCCATCACTTCAAGTTGATGCCGTATGTCGAGATTTGAGGTAGGTTCGTCAAGCAAGAGGACATCGGGCTCTTGTACAAGTGCGCGAGCAATAAACACTTTCTGCTGCTGACCGCCACTGAGCTCGTTAATGTCTCGCATGGCGAGGTTCTCGATATTTAGCATCTGTAACACATCTAAAACCTTCCCTTCGTCTTTTTCGCTACTCCGCCATCCGAGATGGGGACGTCTGCCCATGAGAACAGTGTCGAAGACCGTGGCAGGAAAGATCTGGGAAGTGCTTTGTGGAACATACCCCATTCTTTTGGCGAGTTCCATCAGTCGCATCTCGTTTATATCCCTCCCATCCAGCAGTATGCTTCCGCGCTGCGGTTTCAGAATCCTGTCTATACAGCGAATCAGCGTAGATTTTCCTGCACCGTTTGGACCCACCACACCTAACACCTCAGATCCGGCAAGCTCTATACATACATCTTTGAGTATAGGCACGCTTGTATAGCCAAATTCCACATCTCTTACTTTTAGTTTCATCTCTTTTCACCTCCTTTTTACCTTACCAATACTCCCTCTTTCTTTTGATTATCAAGTAGAGAAACAGAGGACCTCCTACACAGGATGTAATAATTCCTACAGGGATAATCACGGGTGCTACGACTTCTCTGGCAATAATATCAGCGCCAACCAAAAAAGCAGCACCAAAAGCCCCCGATGCGGGAATCACAAATCTATTATCTCCACCGATACATATACGAGTTATATGCGGAGCAACCAGTCCGATAAATCCAATAATTCCCGTGAAGCACACGATAGTTGCTGTAAGAAGGGATGCGACCATCATTACAAAGATTCTGGTGCGCTCGACATTTATTCCGAGACTTTTTGCTGTTTCGTCTCCAGCACCCATCACATTGAGGTCCCATGATTTCCACATAAGCAGGGGAATGCAAACTACAAGCACGAGAGAGATAATAAAAAGGTTACCCCATGTAGCTCTTCCAAGGCTCCCCATCAGCCAGACGATTACGTCCTTTAGCGCCTCAGACTCAGAAAAGTAGTGGAGCAATGATGACACCGCGCTAAAGATATAAGTCATTGCAATGCCTGCAAGTATCATTGTTTCGGGCGTAGCTCTTTTAAATCGTGCCAATCCAACGATAACAAATGATGGTATCAGAGCGAAAAGGAACGCATTTGCTACTAAAAGAAACCCTCCACCAATGAAGCCAACGCCAGCAATGATAGCAAGGGCAGCACCTAACCCTGCTCCGGCGGAGATGCCAAGCGTAAAAGGGGATGCAAGCGGATTTCTAAGTGTCCCTTGCATCTCTGCTCCTGCAATAGCGAGCCCAACTCCTGCAAGGACACCTATTATAACTCGAGTAATTCTTATATTCCATACCACTATTGGTGCAAGTTCAGGCACGTCGAAGAAATTGGGAAAGAACTTATCGAGGATTGTGGCATATACATCTAAGACAGAAAACTTTAGAGGACCAAGTGATATGCTTATGCCGCATAAAAGTATTGTTAAAAGGATAAAAAAGGAAATAAAAAAAACCTTTCTACCGATAAACTTTTTGTATTCCTCTTTTACCTTGCGTCTCGTTACGGTTGCAGCGCCTTCTACTTCTGCCATTTTAATTTCCTTCTCTTTTCCTTCTCACCTTTATCTCTATCTTCACACCTTCGCCTTCCCTTTTCCCTATTTATTTTACAAATGTAATATCTATTTATAAGTTTTTCGATTTTAATGTAATTTATAGATACGATATTGTAATAACTTTTTTATTCCTGCTCCAGGCATTGCTTTGCTATTCATGTGCATTCTTCTGCCACCATATCATAGCGCTCTTTGATTTGCGCTTCAAGCAAAGTGTGCCATCGTCTTCAACGAGGATTTTGGATAAATGCTCCCTCAAGATTTCCTCCTTCTCCGATGGCATGTCATACATTTCCTTCAATTTAGTCACCGCCTCATCCAGACTACCGTATCGCTGTTCATATTCTGAGTCCCTGATTTCCACATCAGCATAGATGCCCATGTCGTGCAGAATATTATAGAGGTAGATATAATCGGACCATGAAGGACGTATTTCACCGTGAATCTTCTCCCAGAGTCCTCCGTCCGTCCATCTGCCCGCAAAAGTGAAGATATAAACATATTTTTTCGCTGCAGCGTCCATCTTTGCCAGTGCCTCCTGTATATCGAACATACCAAGTGAGTGGGACGCAATCACTACATCATGCGGTTCTACATCAACCCTTAACTCGACATCTTCCCACCGTTTGTTTATGCACGTGATGTTTTCCACACGTTCTTTTTCCATGTTCTCCTGTAAGCATGCCAGCATGCCTCGGGATGGGTCTATCGCTGTCACACTCTTTACACGCTTTGCGATAGGAATAGCAAGCCTGCCGGTGCCAGCACCAACATCCAGAACCGTATATTCAGGAGCAAGTTCAATTTTCGCTATTTGTCTTTCAGTGCGTTCTCTGTTCTGCATCATGGATTCATTGAAGCGTTTTGCTCTCTTGTCCCAGAAGCTACCCGCAGGTTCATCGAGCGTTCTCCTCCAAGGAGAACTCAATCTCAGCATCTTCCACAATTCATTCCAGTTTATTATTCCTGCCATACTTAGTTACCTCCGTTTTTCTTTTAAGTTTCAGGATTTATGTATGCTTTTCAGGGAATTGATTAAGCCGCTTAGCATTTTTCCTATCTGCCATACTTTCAAATCCTCAAATTCTCTTACTTTTATTTCACCCATCCCAAGCGCTGGAGATGTCAGTAGCAGTACGCATGCTGCTATTCCTATCAATACAACCGTTTTCGTTTTTATTTTCATTTTATTTTTATCACCTCCTCTTTTCTTTTTGTTTCTGCGAATGAGGAGTTTTATTCTCTTCTGCAATGGCCCGTCTCATTAAATATAGCCACATTTTTTACCTAACTCTGTCCAAAGACCGTCAACACCGTAAAATCTCCTGAATATCTCGTTGCCTTTTTTCTCTATATTCAACTTTTTGAATTTATCAGGATGTAATATTTTGGCCATAATAAAAATCTCCGTGATGACTCTTGGATGATCCTCGCAGACATAGGTGAAGCCGGAGAGGGTGTAGTTCACTTTATGATTCTTTACGGCTTTCATGGTCTGGAATCTAGGGTCTGACAGTATATCATCCACAGAAGTCCTTGGCGTCTCTCCCGATCGAGCGACAAGAATTACGTCTGGATCCCAAGCAATAAAATCCTCTACCGAAACAACCAATGTTCCTCCTGGCTGGGGGACGTATCCCATGCCTTCAGTCACGAGTATGCCGCCGGCTATATTTACAGATTCATATTCGCCATGAGTTAGTATAGTACCATCCTGAAGACGTGAGATTAAAAATACTGTTGGCTTCTCACTATCTATTTCCTCTGTAACGTCCGTTACTTCAGCGATTTCTTCATTAGCATATGAGATAAGCTCTTCAGCGTCTTTCTCTTTTTCTAATACTTTTCCCACAAGTTCAATCCCTTCGAACATATGGTCTAGTGTGGCATGCCAGGTAGTACCTACAACGGGAATACCTGTGGTCTCTTGGATGTGGTTGGCAATATCAGATGAAGAGCCAAAAGCGTAGGTAAAAATAACGTCTGGTTTTAGAGACAGTATAAGCTCTGTATTAGGCTCCCTATAAGTACCTACTTTTGGTAGTTCTTTACACTCTGGAAATACACCTAAATATTTATCGGATATGTACTTGCATGAGTAGATATCTATTCCCACGATCTTATCGGCTGCACCAAGTTCAATAACTGATCTTGTAGGCTGTGGAAAAAGACAAACCACTCGTTCTACTGGTCTGTATGTCGTCACCGTTCTATCCGCCTGATCCACAATCGTCTTCGGCTTCCCATCCCAGTATGCATATACCCATGCGGCATCTCCAACATCGTCTAAAGTATAAGAGCTTTCATCAAGCATATACGGAAGAATGGCATTAACAAGCTCTTCCTTCGTTAGTTCGTTATTTCCATCGGCATCGCATGGTATTTTCTTTCCGTATGCCGCCGCGGACGTGATTGCTAGCGGCACTACGGATGCAAGAAGCACCATCACCAATAGACAAGACAATATTTTCCTCATTCCACATCTCCTCCTCTTTCCACTCCGCAATGGTGCTCTTCAACTTCAATATCACCGTGGCACTCTCTTATCTGCTCAGGCGTGCATTCCTTTGGGTCGTGTTCATAATCCTTCAGACATCCCTCAAAACGCTTCGCTATACACATTTTTCACATCACCTCCTTCTGCCCATGATCCCGCAAGACTCTATTATTGGATTTTTAGTTTTGGGCATTTGGATTTGTTTAGGATTTCGGATTTAGTATTTAGGATTTTCATCCTTCTTCACTACCTCCTTTCCCTCTATTTTATTTCTATACACCATCGTGTAAACTATCAACAGCGATACCGCAGCGAAAATAGCCCCGAAGCCCGGTACCTCTGACGCTGGCGGTGCCGTTGGACCTGGTGTCGTTGCGGGCGCTGCGGGCGTAGGCGCTACCACCGCAGGTGTTGGTGTAGGTGTTACCGCTGCAGCCTCTACTTCCACCTTCTTTTCTCCTGTCACTGCAAACATAGAAAACCTGAGCGTCTCTCCCTCGAAAAAAACAGTAGCGTCGTCTTCGCCGACTTTAGAAGTAGTAAGCGCATTCCAGTTTCCTCCGCTTCCATCATATCTGTTCAGCTTCACCGTTGCCTCGTCAATGTTGTTATCTGCAATCCACAATTTCGCTACTTTGAACTCCACCTTGCCCTCTATCTTCGCCGCTCCAGGATTCTTCACCTCTGTGCTACCTATTGCGGACATCTTCTATTCCCACCTGTAACGGTCGGACAAATCGAGCATCTTTGTATAAAGACCATCAACGCCGTAAAATTTCTCGAGTATCTCATTCCCCTCTTCCTCTTCATTCAAATCTTTGAATTTATCTGGATGGAAGAGTTTAGCAAAGTAAAAGCACTCAGTAAGACCAGTTGCGGGATCCCAGCCTATCATGTAACCTTTTGTATAATTGACATTACGGTTTTTTACAGCATTTACCGTCTGTAAGTCAGGGTCTGCGAGTACATCGTCTATTGAAATCTTATGTGGCGGAAATATACCATGAATCAGGATTATGTCTGGATTCCATTTGATGATCTGCTCCTTTGAAACCATTACACTACCACTGCTAATTACGTACTCTTTTGCTACATTTATGCCTCCGGCTATATCTATTGGATCATAGCGGCCCCATGTTTTTGTAATCGCAGACTTACCGCCACAGCCGGATATACAATACACTTTTGGCTTCTCACTATCAGGTATTTCCGATGTAACTTCCGTTATTTTAGCGATTTCCTCATTAGCGTATGAAATCAGCTCTTCGGCCCTTTCTTCTTTGCCTACAACACAGCCTACAAGTCTATGCATCTCGAAATCAAATTGCGAACTTTTAATGCATATAACAGGAATACATGTATTCTCTTGGATTGTATCGGCAATATCCGGAATAGGTGCATACTCAAAAACAACATCTGGCTTTAGAGATAATATCACTTCCATGTTTGGGTTTCTGTAACCACCTACATCAGGAAGATCTTTAAGCTCGGGTGCTGCTTCACGTATTGGTGACCAATAACGTGATGGCTTTAATGCATATCTTTTAGCATAGTTGTTTATTCCCACGATCTTATCTATAGCGCCAAGCTGTATAAGAGTTCTAACACCGTCTAGTATGCCAGCAGGAACCACCCGTTCTACCGGTCTATAAAGCGTCACCGTTCTATCCGCCTGATCCACAATCGTCTTCGGCTTTCCACCCCAGTATGCATATACCCATGCAGCATCTCCAACATCGTCCAATTTGAGATCACCTTCACCGAGCATATACGGAAGGATCACGTTAACAAGCTCTTCCTTTGTTAGTTCGTTATTTGCATCGGCATCGCATGGTATTTTC
>Ga0190332_1000133_pt1 | contig 16390 bp, 31 predicted proteins | sample 48720456_MG_FD_161679 | JGI IMG/M metagenome (GOLD analysis project Ga0190332, IMG submission 161679) | Hydrothermal vent sediment bacterial communities from Southern Trench, Guaymas Basin, Mexico - 4872-04-5-6_MG | ecosystem: Environmental > Aquatic > Marine > Hydrothermal vents > Sediment ... | reverse complement strand
TAAACAATGAGTTGGTGGAAAAAAGGGGAAAAAGGGTATGAAGAAGCCGTAAAAGTTATTCTTTTAAGGGAATATTTACGCAGGCTTAAGCAAAGATTAAGGAGGTAATGTAATGATAGAAACATTGCACAAACAGCTCAAAGAAAAGAAAGGATACATAGGCCATTCTAATACTCTCTTACCAGTAATAGAAAAAGGCAAAGAGACAGAGCAAAGAGGTATTAGAGTGTATGTAAAAAAGAAATTGCCTGTAGATTATATAAATAAAAGAGATTTACTTCCAAGATATTATAATGAAACAAGATTGGATGTTGTTGAGATAGGTGAAGTGAATGCATTAAAAGAAAAAGTAGATAAAACAGCTAGAACTCGTCCTGTAACCATTGGTGTTAGTATAGGACACTGGCTCATTTCAGCTGGGTCTTTAGGAATATTTCCTGTTTATAAGGAAGATAAAATTTTAGTGGGTTCTAATGCGCATGTATTAACGCCTAACAGTAGTTTAAGTCCTGAACAAATTAAGGAAAAACGGATTTTACAGCCAGGCTCTTATCATTCAGGACAAAATCCAGATAATGTAGTAGGAGAGTATTATTGGCATAAACAAATCATTCCGATGGATGAAGGATGTCCAATTGGCAATTTTATTGTTAAAGGTCTTAATTTCTTAGCTAAATTATTTGGCAGTTCAACTAGACTTAGTTTAGCTAGGGATAATGTAAATCATATTGATTTTGCTGTTTATGAACCATCAGTGGAACATATAGCAAAAATTGCTGATAGTTCTTTTAAAGAAGATTTACCATTTATTGGATTATTATTTGCTGGAAGTAAGCAGGTAGGAGTAATATGTAAGGCAGAATATATGGTAAAAGAAGGATATAGCTTTGCTGTTCCGATAAAGAAAGTGAAAGAAAAGGATGAAGTAATTGGCTGTTCTTTATGGTGCAATTACAAAACGATTGTAACTGACCCCTCTGCTACCATTCAAGTTAATTATGGCCAGTTTAATGCTTTGTTTGATGATGTAATTCTGGTGAAGAACGAAAATGTAATTAGAGGAGGGTATAGCGGGAGCGGTTGGAGGTTAGTAAGCAATGGGGGAAGCAAATGAGTAAAGTAATAGCTGAAAATAAAGATTGGAGAATACGACAGGCTGAGGATGATAACTATGCTATTACATGTGCAAAAGGCCATTTCACTTTTTATCTTAAAGATAAAAATGAAAAACTGGTATTCTATAATATGCTTAAATCAGTAGAGGCAAAAATTAAGGATGTAGCCTTTATCACTTTTGGCGGTTGGTTTGCTTTATGGTTAACCACAGAAGATGTTGCATTTCTTTTAGAGCATTTACCTATGACTGATGCAGAGAAAGAGGCTAGTATAAATGCTGAAATAGTGGATGAAAAAATAACCATTCAGTGAGTGATGGAGAATAAAAGAATAATTTGTGTTAGTGACCTCCATATCCCTTATACTAGTCGTTGGTTTCTCCCTTTTGCTGATTATGCTTCTAAGGCAGATAAAGTTGTTTTTTGTGGTGATATTTTAGATTTAGTAAGATGTAATATTAAGGATATTAAAAATAGCTATATTGGACAAGAATTGCTAAAAGCGTTAAAAAAAATTATAAAATTAACTCAAACAGTCTTTATTGAAGGCAATCATGACCCAGAGTTAGGAAAAGGTTTAACTGAATTATTAGGAATGGAAATACAATCATCCACTTTCTACCGCATTGGGCGGATAGGTTTCGCCCATGGTTTTCAATTTGACCCTCTATGTAAGCACTGGGATTGGAAATTATTATCAAAGTTTGCACCGTGGTTTTTTAATCCACCTTCTAAATGGAAGCAGAGAAATAGAGAAAAATGGCATGAAAAAATAGGACAGATATATGCAGAAGCATTTTCTTTCTTAGAAAAGGCTAAGTGGTGCAGAATACTAGTTATCGGACATACTCATTATCCTTCTGTCCACAAGTTAGAAACAGGACAACAACTTGGTGATTGTGGAGACTGGTTGGATAGCAATAGCTGGATAGAGATTGAAAGAGGGAAGGTAGAAATTAAGAACTTATGAAGCAGCGAGAATTTAACTTAAATATTGGTGGCTTTACTCCTTTCTCCACTATTGACTTTCCTAACCATTTATCTGCCGTTATTTACACTCAAGGATGTAACTTTCGTTGCCTTTATTGCCACAACCTCCAATTAGTAGATTGTTTACAGCCTCCCATTCCTTATGAGAAAATCCACAAATTTCTATTAACAAGGAAGCGAATTATTGATGGAGTGGTTATTACTGGAGGTGAGCCCACTTTACATAAAGACTTACCTGCTTTCTGTGCATGGTTAAAGAATATGGGGTTTGCAATAAAGCTGGATACCAATGGCACTAGGCCTTCCATGCTGGACTTGCTTATAAGAAAAAAACTGGTAGATTACATTGCTATGGACATTAAAGCCCCTTGGGAAAAGTATCAAACTATCATTCATACAAAATTCCCAATTGAACCTGTTAAAAAATCAGTGGCTCTTCTTAAAAATGTTAAACTTCCTTGTGAATTCAGAACTACCGTGCATAGCAATTTATTGACATTCACAGATTTAGAAAAGATTATTTATATAGTTGGCCAAAATCACCTTCTTTGTTTACAAGTAGCCCGTCCAACATCTTTTTATAAAGAAAAAAATGAATATACTAAAGAAGATTTGGAGACATTTATAAAAGAATTCCCAGAGTATAATTTGGAGGTTAGATAATTGAACCAGCAAGAAATTGAAGAAGAAAAATTTAATACTTTGATTAAGCAATGGGTATTAGAAAACAGAACTAGGTGTCATGAAACAGAAGACCCAGAGGAATGTCAAAAACTTATGGAGCGATTGCTAAAGCTATGTGAAAAGTTTGAAAGATTGACTAATTTAATTAAATATTTTAAAGATTAAATGGGGGATAAAATGAAAAAATTATCCATTATTTTTCTTTGTTTTGTATTTCTAGGCTGTGCTGGGCACATGGGCAAGATAACAAAGGGATATGAAGGTTTTATGAAACAGGCTGATGAGTTGGCTCAGGTCTTATGCGAACATAGCGAATTCTCTACCTGTTATTGGCAGGCTGCATTAGGGGATGACATAAATAAATTACCTGCTGAGGCTTTGAATATACTAGATGAAATTGAACAAATAGTGAAGGGGAAAACGGTAGATGAGCTAACGGAGTGTGAGAAAGGAAAGTTATTAGGACTGTGGCAAAGGTTTAGTTATCTTGTGGGTAAAGATATAATAGAGAAGGTTGTGCCTTATATGATAAAATTTGTGGGGGCGTTATGATTAAATTCCTTGCTTACAAAGGAACGGACTGGTTAGCCAAGGTCATCAAGCGGGAAACCCAATCAGATTATAGCCATATTGCCTATATTTGTGATGATAAGCATACAATAGAATGTTGGCCTGAGCATTGGTATCAATTGTTAAATGTAAGATGGAATATTAGACCGATTTTTAAAGGATATAAAAAAGGCGATGAGTATGAAATATGGGGCTTAGAGGTTTCTGATGGTCAAGCCTGTATTATTCATAACTTCTTTCTGGGGCTTGTGGACATAAAAGCTAAGTTTGATTATGTGGCTGGATTTGGCTTGTTTACAAAATGGAGAAAAGAAAAGAAAGGACAATATTTTTGTAGTGAGGGTTGTATCACACCGTTAGTAAAAATATTTGATTGGACGCATATTAAGCCTTGGAAAGTTACGCCTGAAAATTTTATACAGATAATTCAGGCTTGTGGTGGGAAGCTGATTGAGAAAGGTAAGGTAAAATAAAACGGAGGTAAAAATGTTAGCACAAAGACGTCCTCCTAGAGATGGACGGGGAAAAGGTCAAGGGATGCCAGGTGGTAGAAGAAGAGGGCGTAATACTAAACCTTGCCCACGAGGAGGAGTGGGTTACGGACGTGGAAGTGGTAGAGGTAAAGGCAGAGGTAGAAGATAATGCCAAAATATTTAACTTCTATGGCAATAAACTGCCACATATTTAGCCTCTGAGGCAGGTTTGAATTGAAATAGGATGTTTTATATGGGGAAATTTATAATCAAGTAAAGTAAATTATGATTAAATCTTACAAACTAAAAATTTATGCAAATAAAAATAAAATCAAGGAACTAAATAAACTTATTGCTTTTTGGCAAGACCAAGTAAATCACAAAATAAAGCTGTTTTGGACATTTAAAGACATAAAAGGTTCATATCCTCCTAAAGAATATTGCAGGGGTGGAAGACTTGTTAGGGATGCTTCTCAAAAAGCTTGGCAAATAGTTAAAGGTGCAAAAAAAACCAAACAAAAGGAAAGGCCATATTTCAAAGGCAAGGAAATAGATTTAAACCAGTTTAGTGCCTATATTATTCCTGAATTTAAAACAAAGGAGTTCAATATTTGGTTTAAAGTAATTTCTACTACACCAAGAAAAAGGATAATTCTGCCTTGTAAACGGACTAAAATCTTTAACGAAGCAGTTAATAAAGGAAAATTAAGAAGGAACTTTAAATTATTGAAAATCAATGGCAATTATTATATGCAATGCTTTGTGGAGTTTCCCGAAATTAAACAAGAGAATAAAAATATTATCGGCATTGATGTAGGTTTAAATAAACCGATTGTAACTTCTGATGGTAAAGTTTTAGGTAAAGAATTGAAAGGCTTAAGAATAAGAACGAAATGGAGGACTTATAAGCATTGTTTATCACCTACTAAACAATGGCTTAATCACTATGCTAAAGAGCTAATAAAGCTTTATCCTGATACTGATTTTGCTGTTGAGGATTTATTGTTTAAAGGCAAGAAAAATAGAACTAAAAAATTTAGAAGAGATAATAATAATTGGCCATATAAATGGTTGGCAAAGAAATTGATGGAGCTTTCAAGCCTCAAAGGTTTTGGGGTAATAAAGGTTAATCCATGTAATACTTCCATTACTTGCCCGTTATGTGGATTAACTGATAAAGCGAATCGGCAAGGAGAATTGTTCCATTGTATTGGCTGTGGGCATAAGGAAGATGCTGATATAATTGGGGCAATCAATATCAAACTTCTTGCCGAGAGAGTAGCTAGGAAGCAATCCGTTTCCTTAAACCAGACAGGGGGGATAAATGTCCATTAAGTCTGGAACGGAATACGGGGCATTCTCATGCAAAAAACAGCTTTAGGAGATAAAATTAAACAGCAAGACCATAATTTAAAAGTTAAAATTTATAAATATTTACTTTCTTTACCTTTTGATGTCGTTCCTACTTCGGCAGAAATTGCAGAGAAGTTTCAAGTAGATGTTAAGGATGTTGAGAGAGTTCTCGGTTTATTATTAGAACGTCTTTATGAATATAGAAGTAAGCATGTTAATAGAGTTCTTCTTATGCTTGAGAGTAAATTGCTTGAAAAAGCAATGGAAGGCAAACTTGGTGCTATTGAATTAGGATTAAAGATATATAATAAATTAAAAGAAACCTTAGAAATTAGACATAATATAAATGTTGATACCCCTTTGTCTCAATACAATATAAATATTTTTACAGAGCAAGATAAGAATTTAATAGATAGAATAAATAGAGCATTGAGTTCCATCCCTTCTCTATCTGATAAAGAGAAAGAAAAGGTAATTGATGCAGAAGTAGTTAAAGAGGAGGGGGGGGATATAAAATTCCCAGAGCGCCAATTTGTTGAAAATTTAATTAAGAAAGATAAAAAGAAAAAGAAAAAAAAATAATCACTTAGCTATCCAGTGTCTTCTTTCTTTTTGCTGATTTTGTAATTCTCTCCACCTGTCTTTCCTTTTTTTAGCCATTTCACGGCGTTCAAAATAAGGGAATAAATATAAAACTATATATCCAATGCAGTCCATGCCATGAGCTAAGTATTCATCTCTTTCCCAACTTAATTCATTAGTCTTTTTAGTTTTAATATATTGAAAGCATCTATGGATGTAAGCACAACTTTCTGTTGAAATAAAACTTTCTATAGGGCTATCGGCAATTTCATCATTTATTAAAAGCCCAGGTTTCCCATTATATTCATCGGTTAATTTATTTCTTATTTGCACAGTCATTCGTTCTTTTTTATTAGGAACAGGTATAACAGGAGATAATCCTGCAGCTATTAAAGCTTCTACACTCATTCCTTTATCGGTTCTTTGTTGTCCTGCTTCATCTGCCAGATAGATAAAAGAAGCTCCTTCCCCAAACCATTGTTTTAATTTACTTTTTACATATTTAGCAAAAGGGAATATATCTATTTGTTTACCGAGAATACATTTTAAAATAAGAAGACAATCATCATCATCTACTTGAGCACATACCACGCAAGGATGTAAAAACCCATAATCTATACCTACATATACAGGTTTCTCTTTAATATATGTAAGTTGCCTTACATGTTTAAATTTATCATATTGAGGGAAATGCCTGCCTGATTGTGGAATATCAAAAGTTCCTAATACATTTATAGCAAAGTCAATAGCACCTCTTTGTTGTTTTTCTCTTTCCACATCCTTTTTGGACATCTCATCATCATATCTCCAATCAAACTCATAAATACTAGGTAATTTTAAATTTGGATTTGTTCTTAATGGCTGTCTTTTACTGAATAATTGATAAAAATAATAAGAAGTATAATCATTATCGGCAGGTATAAGTCTTTCTCTAGCAGGAGTTCCACAAGCTATTCTACATGATACTGTATCAGTTAATGTTGACCATGCTGCAGCGTCTGTATGATACCATAAACTGAATTCATCTAAAAAAGCTGCTCTTGCTCTACCACCAGCTCCAAAGTCTGCTGTATTTGCCTTTCCTCTAATAGATACTCCAGTTTCAGGGTTAATTAAAAGACGTGTTCTGTCATGTTCTCTCCATTTAAATCCTTTAGGTAATAACCAATCAGGTAATGATTTTAATAAGTATCTTACTTTTTCAAAAAGACTGTCCATATCTCCCCTTCTATCTACTGTTTCTTCATTTACTGAACCAAGAAGAAAATCACTAGGGAAGAATGGATTAAGAAAAAAGAAAAGGAAAATTCCTGTTACTGTATAAGTAAATCCAATACTTCTTTTTTTAAGAGCTATTAAATCACCTCCATATAATATTCTTTCAACAATAGCTGGAACTAATATTTCTCTTTGATATTTCCATAAAATAAATGGTCTATGAGGACTATCAGGATGTCTTACTGGACAATATATATAAAGAAAACAATCAAAGAAAAAAGTTATATCTTTGAAAGTATATAATTTAATATCCTGCCTAAATTTACTATCTTTCCTTGCTTTTTTTAGAAGTTCTCTTCTAAATTCTAAGTTTGCTTTATATTCTATTGGATATTTTATCCTATTTTTAGGGAAAACAGCATTTAAATGTTCAATAGAAGGTGCAAATTCAGAGAATTTTTGAGATTTCATATATATATATGTTAAATCCAAATTGCCTTTTTTGTCAATCTTTTGCGTGCTTGACAGGATTATGATTATATTTTATTATATCTATAATAAATCCTTATGGCTAGAAAAAAGAAAGAAATAGATGTTATTTTAGAACGATATGAAGAAACAAAGTCTGCCTATAAGGATTTTTGGAAAAAGGCAGAAGAAAGTTATGGTTTTGTTTATGGCGGTAAATATCAATGGTATGTAGATGGTAGCGATAAATATTATAAAGATTTAAAAGATGCAGAACGCCCTACCTTATCTATAAATAGAATACAGGCCAAATTAAATCTTCTTGATGGTTATTTTCTTACTACTAGATATGATATTAAATTCCGTCCACAACAAAAGAAAGACCAAGAAATAGTTGATATAGCTAATCAATTATATAAATTAGTTTGGTATCAAATAAAAGGGGATACAATTGAAGCAGAAGTTTTTTATAATGGCATAATTTCAGGAGAGCATTATTTTTTTATTTATCCTGATTATTCTAAAGATATTATTCGTGGTGATGTGGGTCTTTGTGCTTGCTCTCCGTGGGAGGTAATGTTTGATCCAAGAGCAAAACGGTATGATAAAACAGATGCTGAATATGTTTTTAGGTCTGTATGGCTTCCCATAGAAACAATCAAACGAAGATGGCCTCAAAAAAGCAAACAAATAGATAAGTTAGTTAAAGTTTTAACTATTATTTCTACTAAAGGATTTGAGGCACTTAAACAAAGTGTTCATATTACACATCCTTATGATAGATGGAGAGATGCTTTATCACAGCCTTATAATGCAAAAGCTAATGAAGGTAGAGTAGATGAGTATTGGTATAAAACTTGGGAAGAGGTTAAAATTGTTGTTGATGCTATTACAAAGAAAGTCATTGATGAAAATGAAATAGATAAAGAAACTTTAGAAATTAGAAAAAAAGCTGGAGATATAGAAGTCTTAACTAGATATATTCCTAAAGTAAGAGTTAAATATTTATTTGGAGATATAGAGCTTAGTGATGAGCCTTCTCCTTGGACAAAGGGAGAATTAGCAAAGAATTTCCCTTTTGTTCCGTTTACGATATATAAAATATATTTGCCTACAGAAAAGAAATATTTAATTTGGGGTGTTGTAGAAGTTCTTAAAGATGTTCAGAAAGAAATAAATAAAAGGCATAGTTATCTTATAGAAGCTATGCTTAATGCTCCTTATAGTGTTTTAATTTATGAAGACCAAACTTTTACTCCTGAAAGTGAAGAAGCTTTAAGCAAAAAAGGGTTTCGCCCAGGAATGTCTTTAAAAACTTATCCAGGCAAAATAAACAATTACAAAATTGAAAATACAGTGCAATTCCCTGTAGGTTTATTGGAATTAGAAAATTTAGCCCTTAAAGATGCTGATATAGTTTCTCCTATTATCCCTCCTTCTGGCAAAGTTAAATCAGGTTCTGCAATGCTTCAGGAAGAAAGAATTATGCTTACAGATAAAGCGAGAATATTTAATAATTTCAAAGAGACAAAAATACTTTTAGCTAGATATTTATTTAATGCTATTCAGCAAACTTATGATTATGAAAAAACTTTCAAGGCGGTTGATAGTGATGAAGAATATACTATAAATCAAGTAGTTTTTGCTACTAAACAAGAACCACATCCACTTACTGGTTCTCCTGTTGAAACTGTTGTTAGAGATGAATTTGGCAGACCTGTAATAGAAAAAATAGTAAATGATATTACAAATGAAGCACTTGACTTTGATATTATTGCTACTGAAGTTAATGCTTCACCAAGTTATAGATTAGCAGTAGCTAATGATTTATTAAAAATAATTCAAACAACACCAAATCCAATTTTTATTAAAATGTTATTTGAATATTTGGACTTACCTTCTCATATCAAAAAAGAATTAGAGCAACAAATAAATGCCCAAACACAACAAGCATTACAGCAACAAAATTTGCCACAAAATATAAGACAATTACAAACTCCATTTAAACAAGGAGGGTAAGGTATGGATAATACAGAAGAAAAAAAAGAAGAAGGAATGGAAGAAACTTTACCACCAGAAGAAACTGAAGAAACTACAGAAATACAACCATCTGAAAAACCTGAGGAAAAACCTGAAACACCGCCAGAGAAAAAAGATAAAGAATATAACTTCAAAGTTTTAAGAAATGAATTAGAGAAACAAAAGAAATTAGTTGATTATTATGCTAATCTAGCAAAACAAACACAAGTTCAGCCAATTCAACCTCCTTATGATATTCCTAAACAACCATTCCCACAGAATATTCCACAAACTCCTCTTATTCCTACGCCAACAGTGCCTACTCCTTTTGGTTCTGTGCCACCTAATGTTACTCCTACTTCTCCTGCTTTGTCTAAAGATATAACCGAATTTAGTCCTCAAGAAGAAACAGAAATAGCTGAAGCAGATGACCCTGCTGCTAAAGCAAAAGAAATTTTACAAAATAAAATTCGTGCTTATACTGATTATATTTATCAAGTGCAAGGTTTACAACAACCACAAATTTCTCCAACTGATATTGCTCGTTTAGTAGATGAAAAAGTAAGTGAAAAAATAGAAATGGATAGACTGCAAAGAGGATTAGAAGAAGTAAGTCAAAATCCAGAATTTATTGACCTCGTTAAAAAGCATGTAGAACCGACCAAAGATAGATTAGCACCTTTCTGGAACAGTTTTTATGTATTTGGAGAAAATGCAGGTAAGGTTTTATTTGAAGTTTTAAAAGCTTTAGATAAAAGTGAACCTGATGTAGCTAAGGAAGCTTTTAAAGCTGGGCAAAGACAAATTGTTGAGAAATTACAACAAAGAGCAACAGCCCCAACACCACCTATGGGTAGAGTATCTACAAAAACAGAATATACAGCAGAGGATTTAGAAAATATGTCTGTTGATGAGATAATGAATGTTCCACCTGAAATAATAGAGAAGTGGAGAAAAGGGGAATTGGATTAATCTGTTTCTGCTAAATTTTTAAGCTGTCTTAATTTTCTCATAAGTCGTATTTCTTTTTCCTTTTCTAACTGTATCATTTTATACATCTCCTGTTTGCTTAAACGGGCTTTTTCTTTTTCTCGTTCTATTTCTTTTACTCTTTTTTTCACATCCATTTTAGCCAATTCTGTTAACTCTAACACTTTCAAAAGAGGGTTACCAAATTCTTTTGGATACAGCCAACATAATCTACTAACTCCTGTTACTTGTTCTAACTTTTTTGCTAATTCTAAAGAGGGTCTTGTATCCTGATGTGCCCATCTGCATAAAGAGCCAAATGATATACCAGTTGCTTGAGACAATTTCTTTAAAATTTCATAATATTGCTTCCTTAATTTACGGTATTTTCTTTTTGGTTTTTCTATTGGCCCATCAAACCATTTATTCTTCATCGCCAGTGCAACAAATTGTATATACTTGTCCATCAATAGTGCACAATCCTGAAGGGAATGTCCCAATAGGACATAATTCTCCAGCTGGCACTATAATACAAAAGTAAAGAGCAAATAAAAATGTAAGTATTTTTTTCATTTTTACCTCCTAAAATTTAATATACCCAAATACATGGGTGCGGTTTTGTCTTATCTATATCTAAATGAATAAAATTTGCACCTATTCCCATACGCCGTATGCCAAGAATTATAGCAAAAGCAATAATTTTATATCTGAAAGTTGAATTGGGAATATAAATATCCGCTGCAAGTCCTTTTAAATGAGCAGAATTTTCAGAACCACCCACTTTTTTATTGTGTTTTACACATCTAAAACCAGAAGTAATATTCAATGGTTCTCCTATCCAATCCCTTAACTCATCTAGTTTTTTCACAAACTCTTGTCTCATTTCACATCTACCACAACAAGGGCAGGCAAATTCTTCAGGGGTAAAATGCTTAATTTCTTTCCACCATAAAAAATGGGATATTTGAATACTCATATTTTTTTACCTCACTCAACAATAAATAAAACCTCCCTTTATCTGGCACTTCCACCCTTACTTGTTCAAGTTGTTCAGAATTGCCATTGCTTACCCACACCACAGTAGCCTTTTTGCCAGCTATATCAAACAGTTTAGTAAAAAAACTAGGTAAAATTATCACCTTATCACCTACTTTGAAATGGGGCATTGTTTCCCTCCATTTCCAAAATTTTATCTGCAATTATTCTAGCTGTTTCTTTTGCTTGATGATTGATTATTCTCATTATAATATGGTCATCAGCATCTTTAGGTATTTCAGCTTCTTTTATCCATATTTCTTCAAAAGGCCAGTAATGTTTGGTTAATATTTCTTTCATAGCTTTAACTACCCTAATGTCTTCTCTTTCTTTAGACCGCAGAAAGAATGTATATAAATCAATCCCCCGAAATTCCAAATCACACAAAGAGGTAGTATATGGTAAGTTAGCTAACAACCGATAAGCACAATTATCTATAATGCTTCTGTCTGCCACAATTATCTTATCTTTATGTACCAAATAACTAGCAATAGTGCAGTTGTCCAATGCGTCTTCAAACAGACTATAAGCTAAACGGTTAGTAAAAATCTTTTCTTTCCAATTTTGTTTAATGTCCATTTGTTTTAATATACTATCTGCAAACTCACCAACAAAAGCAAATTTATTAGGAGGCAAACAGTATTTAAGAAAAAAGAAAGTAGTTGTCTTGCCAACATTATGGCTACCAGATAGGGCATAAACTTTAATCATGATTTAGCTCCTTTTTAATTCTTTTAATTTGAAAAACACATCCCCATTAAATCTCCCTCCTTTTGTTCCTGATGCCATTATTTGCATATACTTTCTTATTTCTTCTTCAGCTAAATTATCAAATGGCCACCCAAATTTACTTACTTCTTCAGATATAGTAGCTACCTTTTCACCATCTAAATAAATTTTGGCTTCATTTTTCCTTTTGACGTATATCACGCAAAGGACAATACTTTCATTAGCTTGAGAAAGCAGTTTATTTACCACCCATTCAACCTGTTTTTTAACTTTATCAGTCATTGATATCCTCCTACCACTTAAAAGCATTCTCTATTATTCTTACTCTTGTTACCAAGCTAGGATAATCTTCTCCAAATAAATCCAGTGCTTCTTGGCTCATCAAGAAGCGATTTAACCTTTCCACATCTTCCAATTTGATAGAGCTACGCACAAGAGAAATAATTGAATCTACCTGTAATGCAATACGTAACCAATAATCTGTGTCTGGCTTTGTTTGGATTACTTTTTCTGGCATTGCTTACTCCTTTTTAAATAAGTTTCTTACTGAATTTGATATAAATAGTTTTTTACATTCTCCTTCAGCTTTCGTATAAAATTTAGCTACCAACTCTATTTTTTCTAATTCCCTGTCATCATCAAATTCTAAATCTTTTATATCTAAGAAATCCCGATAAGTTTGATAAGCATCATCCATACTATCAGATATCACATATACACTTTTATATTGGCTACCAGAAAACCCCTTAACCGTTACTTTAAAAAGACAAAGTGTATTCATTTATTCCCTCCTTTTTAAATATTCTTCTTCAAATATTTTTGCACAGTCAGGGCATAGAATTTTAGCATGCATATCCAAAGAAAATAAATCACCTTCTTCAAATGCCTTATCAAATTCTTCTTCGGTCAGTTCCCATGTTACATAAAAACATTGTTCAGTAGGAAACCATAATTTCCTACCATGTAGCAAATGGTCGTTGTCACAACGTAGTTTTTTAGGTAATTTGCCTTTTTTATACTCCTTTGACTCTGTTACTGGTTTGGGCTTGCTCCACCTACCACGCCTTGGCCCACAAATAAATCCTTTAATTTCCATTTGCTTTCCTTTTAAATTTCCATTTTCTTTCATCTTTGTCATAATAGTATCCCTGTTTTTTTAGATAAATTGCCAGATTGACAGCATGAACTTTGCAAGCTTTACTAAATTTCATTACACTTCCAAATTCTTTTAATACTTTTTTTATTCCTCCATATCGTTTAAAAGCTTCCCTTGCAAGTCCATGAGGAGCATGATTATACTCTCTAGGTTTAGTTTTAATTCTCAATTTTTTAAGTCCTTGTAAAATTGTAGTTCGTTCAAATCCCCATCTCAATGCCATTTTCTTTGTTCCTTCTTCATTATACTGACGCTCTAGCTCTGTTTTTACTTTTTCAGCATCACATTTGTAATAATAAAATATATGCCAAAGGAAAGAGCCCGCTGAGCTAGCAGTGATAGTAGAGACTATTGCACTTTTCAGTTTCGCAGACAAAGGATAATTAAGCTTATCAGCCCATTCAAATAATTCCTTAGCATCTCTATTTGAAATTTCTAATTTAAGTATTTTATTACGCCTCATTATTTCACATCCACCTACCCATAAACAGTAAAAGGAGAAGGAGCTTTGTCTTTAGTAGGTCTATTTCTTCTTTCCCAATCTTCATTCACCAGTAATTGCAGTGCTTTTATAGTCTTTGAATTGCTAACCGATTTTCGTTTACTTGTCTTTTTATTTTTTATGTATTGATTGAGCCAACATTTCACACAATATTTAGTGCCTGGGATAGCAGGTTTCCCACAAATAGGGCATCTTTCTTGTTCCATCATCTTCCTTTGGTATTTTAATTGTCTTGAAATAATTTCTTTCATAATGGCCTCCATAATTTCTTTAATATGTGTAATCAGTGCTTCTTGCCCTCGTGCTATTGATGCCATCTTCCCCATAATAAATTGGACGCCATACATTTCTGCATCCTCTCCGAGGAGAAAATGGCATACCATACGCATCAAGAATAGCCTCATTCATTTTATGGCACATACTATCAATTCTATTACATATATTTTCAACGATGTCTTTTATTTCTCTAATATCTTTCTTTGTAACCATAATCTGCTTAATTTCTCTAAGCTCTTTCAAAATTTGGTTATATTGTTCTTTAGTTAATTCTTGTTCCATTTCTTCATAATGGCCTCCATTTAATTTATTACCATTTGAACCAGCTTTCTATTACTAATAGAATTCTGTTTAGCACAGCCTTTCTGCAATCATTCCAACCGTCTCTATATGCACGAAGTTCATTTCCAGGGACTTTCCAATGCTTTTTCATTTCTTTAAGGTCTGCTTCAGGGGGCAGGAAGACAAAAAAACAGCAATGTGCATAAACATTCATTATTTTTCTTACAAATGTTTCCCAATTAAGATTTCCACTCCAAATTTTTCTTAGTTCTTCTTCAAAATCCATTGAAGTCTTTATTGCAATCTTTCCTTTTTTAGTTAATTCTTGTTCCATTTTTCCCCCCTCATTTTTATAATTTGAAAAACAGCCTGTAATTGCTGTAACATAACTTCTGCACTCTCCACCCATTCTCCCCAAGTTTTAGCATTACTAACATCTTGCCATGCATTCATTTCTTGCTTTTTGTTACAGCTTCCAAATATTACCCTAAGAGGGCAATGCTTACATAAATCATAATCATCTATATTCAAATGAAAAAAAGTTTGGCAAAGAGGACAATCATCACTAGACCAAACTTCTTTTATTTTTTCAAACATCTTGCCCACTGTAACTGCTTCATTGGGCATTTGTGTTTTTGCCCAATTAATCATCTTTTCCCAATGTTCTATTGATTGAGCGGTTGCTTCTAAAACTTCTTTTAATGGGATTTTCATTTTTCCTTCCTCCTTTATCTAATACGGCTATGTAATTGATTAAGTCTTATTTTTAAACCATCTATTTTTTCTAAGATTCGTATTAAATAGTCTTCAAGAGGAGAAAAGCTTTGTTCGTCGTTATGGCCAATTTCTTTGCATTTTTCTTCAGGCATAGGCAACAAATAAAGAGATAATCTATTGGTTGTAGCTTCAATCAATTCGGCCAAATTATCTAATTCGCTTAGTATTGTTGTTACTTTTTCTATTACTGGATTTTTTGCCGTTACTTCACTCATTTTTTACCTCCTATTTTGAATTATTTTTATTTAGCCGAACTGACCTAAGCATTTCTGCAATTTTTAAAAAAACAAAATCTGCATCAAAGCTATTACTCTCCGCACCGCACTTTTCACACTCCCAATAAACCTTTCCATCACCGTGACTGTCAAACCAAAACCGCTCTTTTAAAGTCTGCTTCCCGCCGCAGACTGGGCAATCAAAGTCTCTGAACTGCATTTACAGTAATTCCTTATTTTTATATTTTTTCTTTAACTCTTTATAAGCCTGCCTTTTTACATCTGCTATTATTTGCCCGCCTATTTTTTGGTAAGTTCTGAAACGAGGACTATACTGATTGCCATATACTTGCCGTCTTAATTGTTTAGCTACTCTTGCATTCATTGTTTTTTCTCCCCCCCCCAATTTATTTCTATGTAATCTTCGCTTTCAAAATCAAATTCTTCATCACTATTATTGCCTATTTCAATGCTAGCTGTCATATTTGTAGCATCAATATCATATATAGTAACAACATTTACATTATCTTTTGGTTCAGGAATATTTAAACCTCTTTCAAGCCTAACCTCTAACCATGCTCTCTTTGCTTCCCATATTTTTTCAAGTGCTTCATCTACTGTTTTACCTTCTGCTCCACAACCACGCAAATCAGGTATTTCTGCAACATAATATCCCTTACCATCATAATCAAAATCCTTTTTAATTACGATATGATAACGTAAGCTGAGATAGTATGATAAATCTTTTTTTAAAACTCCCATACCACATTTTCTCCTTTATAAAACTTTCTTTTAATTATTTTCCCAATTAAATGTAAACTATCACATCCCAATATAAATATATCCACATGCCCGTCTTCTCTTTTGACCCATACTTGCACCATATCTTCTTTACCCCAAGGCACTGTTTGCAAGGCTTTCTTTTTCTCACCCAGCCCTGTATGAAGGGTAGCTTGTATCCATAAGGTAGGCTTATT
>Ga0190332_1000131_pt1 | contig 16528 bp, 15 predicted proteins | sample 48720456_MG_FD_161679 | JGI IMG/M metagenome (GOLD analysis project Ga0190332, IMG submission 161679) | Hydrothermal vent sediment bacterial communities from Southern Trench, Guaymas Basin, Mexico - 4872-04-5-6_MG | ecosystem: Environmental > Aquatic > Marine > Hydrothermal vents > Sediment ... | reverse complement strand
AGAAAGTAATGTTCGGCAGATACAATCAAAATGGAACTAGTTCTTATGTGGAAGATTCGTTAAAATTAAAAACAATTTTATACTATGCGTAAGGTCAGTTACTATATTTGACCGTTTTTTTTAAAGTTATTACTGTTTTGAAGAGCTTACTTTATCTTTCTTTTTGGAAAGCTTCTGAAAATTTTGGGGAAAGTCCTAGCCTTGATGTCTTGACAATAGTTCAATTTAGTTGCTACCATGCTATTATTTTTAAAAATAAGGCAAAAATTTTTTATGATTCATATTTGTCATCGGTTTTATAAAACTGATGTTTTAATTTTTATTTTCTTGCTATTAAGTCTATTAAGTAAAGTCTGTTTTAGTTCTGAGGCCTTTCTTAAAGATATTGTAGTTACTACTTCTAAAAAGGATCTTTTGGTCTATTTTACCGCTCAGGGTTGCTTTACCAAAGAAATGGAGAAGGCAATTTTAAATGGTGTCCCTGTTACCTTTACCTATAGAATACTCTTAGATAAAAAGAGGAGTTTTTGGCCTGATAAAGGTATTCGTTCACTTAAGTTACTCCATACCATTAAATATGACCAGCTTAAAGGTGTATTTATTGTTAACCGTTCTGAATTTCCCGAACAAATAGCTACTTCAAAGGATTTTATATGGGCAAAAAAACTTATGACCACCGTTGAGGTAGCAGTAGTGCCTATTTCTGCACTTAAAAAAGGTGATAAATATGAATTAAGTCTCAAGGCAGAATTGAATAAAGTAAAATTACCCCTTTATCTTCATTACATCTTTTTCTTTACTTCCTTATGGGATTTTGAAACAGAGTGGTATTACATAAATTTTGTCTATTAAAATGGAACTTAAAGAGAAAAAAAAACGAAAGAGAGAAACACTCCTTATTTTTATTCTCATTCCTATTATTGGTTTTTTGATTTACATTGAGAGTAAATCATTTAATCCTGACTTCCAACTCAGGATTACCAACACCTTCCTTTTTTTCATTTTAGCCAATCTTAACATTATTCTACTGATCCTTTTTGTTTTTCTGGTAACTAGAAATTTTGTTAAGTTGATTGCTGAACGCAAAAGGGGTATTGTGGGCAGTAGAATAAGAACCAAACTGGTGCTTTTGTTTGTAGGTCTTTCCCTTTTGCCTACAATGGTGCTTTTTGGGGTAGCAGCAAAATTTGTATTTTCTAGCTTTAATTATTGGTTTAATATAAAAGTAGAACAAGCCATTAATCAAACCTTAGAAATAGGACATATTTATTATAAACAAGCTTCTGATGATTTAATCCATTATAGTAAGCTTTTTCAGAGAGGTTTTATTAATAATGGAGAATTGGTTTTTGACAATGTATCTTTATCTAAGTTAAGACCAAAATTAAAAGAATATAATTTGGATTTACTTCAAGTATATAATTATAAACTTCAACCATTGGTAAGCTTAACTAGAAAACCTGTAGAACAAAACTTAGATTTGAAAAATGATCTTGCTGAACCCTTAAAAACCAGAGAGCCGGTAGCTTTGGTTAAATCGCTCCCTTATGGGGATTTGGCATACACTATTACTCCCTTAGAGAAAGGTCGTCTTTGGGGATTTTTGGTAGTAGGAAGGTTAATACCTCCACATTTAGTAAAAAAACTGGAGGCAATAAGGAAGAATAGCGAAGATTACAAACAATTATTTCTCTTTGTGAATCCCTTGAAATGGAGCCTTTTTATTATTTTTTCAGTTATCACTCTTTTGGTGATTTTTGTGGCCACTTGGGTTGGTTTCCGCATTGCTAAAGTGATTACTATTCCTATTCAGGCCTTAGCTGGAGCCACGCAAGAAGTGGCTAAAGGTAATTTGGATGTAAATGTGGAGGTGGAAGCCTCAGATGAAGTGAAAATGCTAGTGGATTCTTTTAACAAAATGGTTACTGATTTAAGAATGGCTTATGGGAGATTACAGGAACAGAAATTAGAAATCGAGAGACGTCATAAATATACCAAGACCATTTTAGAAAACATCAGGACAGGAGTGATTTCCACCAGTGCTTCTGGTTATATTATTACAGTTAATCCTGCGGTAGAAGAAATTTTAGGAGTTAAGGCAGGTAATTTAGTAGGAAGACCATTTCAAGACCTGGCTGAGATTTTCCCTGAATTTAAAGAGTTTAGTCAGATAATATCTGAAAAGCTGGAAAAACAAATTAAATTAAAAATAAATGGTAAGCTTCTTACTCTTGTGGTTAGCACCACCCTTCTTAAAGATAAACAAGGTCAACCTTTAGGGGCCGTATTTGTGTTCGAAGATATTACCCAGTTAGAAAAAATCCAGCGGATGGCTGCTTGGCGAGAGGTAGCTCGAAGAATTGCTCATGAAATTAAAAATCCTCTCACTCCCATTCAACTTTCAGCCCAGCGCTTACGACGGCGTTATTTAAACCAATTTCAAGGCGAATCCGTTTTTGATGAATGTACTCAAATGATAGTTAAGCAAGTAGAGGGTTTAAAGAAGATGGTAAATGAGTTTTCTAACCTTGCCAGGTTACCAGAGGTCAATCTCACTCTTAATAATCTGGCTGAAGTGATTGAAGAAGCTTTAGCTGTGTATAGAAGTGCTCATCTTCATATTACATTTGAGTTAAATCAAATTACCTCTGTCCCTAAGTTTTTGTTTGATAGAGAGCAAATAAAAAGAGCCTTGTTAAATCTTTTAGATAATGCTGTTGCTTCTATTGGTGACCAAGGTAAAATAGAGGTGGCTATAAGTCATGATTCTGCCTTTAAGATTGTTAGAATAGAAGTGAAAGATACCGGTCAAGGCATTCCTGATGAATTGAAGCCGCGCCTATTTGAACCTTATTTTTCTACTAAAAGATCAGGCACAGGATTGGGGTTGACTATTGTTCATACCATAATTTCTGACCACCAAGGCTTTATTCGAGTTAAAAACAATTATCCTCAAGGAAGTATCTTTGTGATTGAACTCCCTTTGAGGTCATGATAATATAAAAACATGTCATATTTAATTTTAGTAGTAGATGACGAACAACCTATCTGTCAAGCCCTTACAGGCATTCTTTCAGATGAAGGTTATGAAGTAATCACTGCCTTTAATGCTTCACAAGCAATTAAAAAAATTAAAGAAGAATTGCCAGATTTGGTTCTACTGGATATCTGGCTTCCGGATATCAATGGTTTAACACTATTAGAAGAAATAAAAAAACAATATCCCCAAATTCAAGTAGTTATGATTTCAGGTCACGGCAATGTAGAAACAGCAGTGAAGGCTATGAAATTAGGGGCCTATGATTTTATTGAAAAACCCCTTTCTTGGGAAAACACTATTCCTCCTATAGTGAATGCTTTGAAGATGTCTTCTTTGCAAGAAGAAAATATTGCCTTAAAACAAAAGGCCTTCTTTAAATGTGAGCTTAGTGGTGAAACTGAATCCATCAAGGTAGTAAAAGAACAAATTAGAAAGGTTGCTCCTACGAATGCGTCGGTCCTTATTAAGGGAGAAAGTGGAACAGGAAAGGAATTAGCGGCAAGAGCTATCCATTATTATAGTAAACGGGCAAATGGGGCATTTGTTGAAGTGAATTGTGCAGCTCTTCCTGATGAATTGATTGAAAGTGAATTATTTGGTTATGAAAAGGGGGCCTTTACTGGTGCCTATGTTCGGAAAAAAGGTAAGTTTGACCTAGCTAATGGAGGCACAATTTTTTTGGACGAGATAGGCGATATGAGTCCAAAGACTCAAGCGAAGGTTTTGCGATTAATTCAGGAACAGCGTTTTGAACGGGTAGGAGGGATAAAAACTGTTCAAGTAGATGTGCGAGTAGTGGCTGCTACTAATAAGAATTTAGAAGAAGAGATAAATAAAGGCAACTTTAGAGCAGACCTTTATTACCGTCTAAATGTGGTTCCTATTGAGATTCCTCCCCTAAGGGAAAGAAAGGAGGATATTCCACTGCTGGTAGAAGAGTTTTTGCAAGAAATGGCCAAAGAGAGCAGTTTGGGTTTAAAAAAAATTACCCCAGAGGCCATTCAAGTTTTAAAACAATATGATTGGCCAGGCAATGTAAGGGAGTTAAAAAATATTATTGAGCGTCTAGTTATTATGACCTCTGGCGAGGTGATCACTGCTAAAGATATTCCTGAGAGTATAGCACAGAGAAAGGGTAACATAGAGATAGATTTTTTCAAGGTGGATAATTTTAGAGAGGCCAAGGCCATTTTTGAGAAAGAATTTTTGCGCAAAAAATTAAAGGAATATAAAGGCAATGTGAGTCTCACTGCTCAAGCCATTGGTTTAGAAAGAAGTCATCTTCATAAAAAACTGAAGACTTATGGATTATGATAATTGGGGGTTCAGGAGCTTTTTAAGAGATAATCTTTTTTAAAAATTCTTGCATTCTTTTTTGGTGACTGCCAGGCCAATAAACCCTTTTACAGCGAGGGCATACTTTGAAGTGACTAAAAGTATGCCTGATGTATTCAGGTAGATATGTTTCAATTTCCTCTTTTTGTCTTTCTACTAATACTACATTACATATAATACATCTTGAACAGAAACTCTGAGGAGAAAACTCTAATTTAAACTTTTTCATTACCTCAGCTAGCTGAGCCCTGGGTTCATTGGCCTGCACTAGATAAATAGCCTGGTCCTTAAGGACCCGGTAGTGTATCCACTTATGCTGACGTGTGAGAAAAATGTAATCTTTTTGTAAAAAACCTTGAAGTTTATTGTAGTCTTTTATGTCGGTATATATAGTATCATAACCCAAAAGACGCAGCCATTTTGCCAATTTCCCTAGCATGCTATCTACTAAAAATTTTTTCATAAGGAAAAATTACCACATTGGGAATTTTTTGCCTATCTTAAGAGAATTTTTGGAGCTAAAATTTTTGAACATTCCCCAAAATTTTTAAAAGCTTTCAGAAAAGAAAGATAAGGTAATCTCTCCAACTCCGTAATAACTTTAAAAGAAAACGGTCAAATATAGTAACTGACCTTACGTACAGTATGATAATTGTTTTTAATTTTAAGCATAAAAAATCATTTTTAAGGATTCCAACCGTTAAGCTATCAAGACCAAGCCCTTTCAGGGTGGCTTTCGCCAAAGCCCTAAGCCCAAAGGGTGCGGAAACGGAGCAGCTTTGACAGCAAGCGAAGCGGCGTGCTAAACTAGGAAACAGGCATATACATCTGCTTTTTTCAACAGCCTGTTAACGCCTAAATTTTGGGGGTTGTTCAAATCTCCTTAGGTTGACAAAACGGGGTTGATTGACATAGTATAGCTTTAACATTGAGGCATGGATGCTATAAATTGAATTTTTTAATTAGCTAATAGGAGTGACAATTGGACAAATATTTAGTGCCTATTAAAGATTTAAGGCTTCATATTTCTCCTGAGACCCTGGGTGTGGAAACTACCCAACAAGTTTTGCCCTTAAAAGAAGAGGTGCTTGCACAAGAACGAGCCATAGAAGCCATTCGTTTTGGTATTACTATGTCAGACCCTCACTATAATATTTATTTATCTGGCGTTCCAGGAACAGGAATTACTTATATTGCTACCAAGTTTTTAAAAGAAGTAGCTAAAAAACAACCCACCCCACCTGATTGGAGTTATGTGTATAATTTTAAAAACCCTGATGTTCCTAAGGCCTTAAAACTACCTCCAGGGAAAGGAAAGGAATTACAGAAGGATATGGATGAATTGGTTGCTACCTTACGCACCCGAATTCCAGCAGTGTTTGAAAGTGAAGATTATCAGACGCGTTCCCTGGAACTTCATCAAGACTTTGAGAGAAAACGTCATCGGCTTTTAAATGCCTTGGCTAGCAAAGCAGAATCAGAAGGGTTTTTACTTTTAGTAAGTCAGGTAAGTATGATGGTAGTTCCTGCAAAAGATGGACGTCCCATGCGAGAAGAAGAAATTAAGGCCTTAAGTGAAGAAGAAAAAAGAAGATTGGAAGAAAAACGGGAAAGAATTCAACAAGAGCTAAATGAGACCACTAAACAAGTGCGTCAATTAGAAAGGGAATTGCATGAAAAACATAAGCAATTGGATAATGAAGTGGTTTACTTTGTAGTAGGTCATTCTATTGAATCATTAAAAGAAAAATATCAATCTATCCCTGAGGCCTTGAATTATTTAAAAGAGGTAAAAAAAGACATATTACAAAATGTAGAAATGTTTAAAACCAAACCAGAGACCAGATCTGGTGTGCCCAGTCCTTTAGAAAATTTCCTAAAAAGATATCAAGTCAATGTTCTTGTAGATAATAGTCATACCCAAGGTGCTCCAGTAGTAATAGAAACCAACCCTATTTATCCCAATCTTTTTGGCAGTATTGAACGGGAGGCACGTTTTGGGGCCTTGGTGACAGATTTTACCATGATCAGGCCTGGTGCGTTACACCGCGCCAATGGAGGTTATATCGTCCTCCGTATTTGCGATGTGCTTAAATGGTTTCTCTCTTGGGAAGCTTTAAAACAAGCTATTCGCAATCAGGAAATAAAGATTGAGGATATTGGTGTGTTTCTTGGAATTACTACCCGCACCTTAAAACCACAACCCATTCCTCTAAATGTAAAAATTGTTCTTACGGGGGAGCCTATCTTTTACCACTTACTTTATACCTATGATGAGGTATTTCCAGAAATTTTTAAAGTAAAGGCAGAACTAGGGTGGGATGTAGACGCCACCCATGACTATTATAAAGCCTATATTGATTGTTTGGCGAAGTTTTGCGAAGAAGAACAACTGCACCATCTAGATAAAACAGGCATCGCCAGAGTGTTGGAGTATAGTATGGAATTAAGTGGAGATAAAGAAAAATTGACATTAAGAATGCGAGATATTAACGATATTTTAAAAGAAGCTAATTACTGGGCTATTCAGACAGGAAGTGAATTTATTAGGGCAGAACATGTCCAAAAGGCTATAGAGGAAAAACAACATCGTTCCAGTCTTTTACAAGAAAAGACTTATGATTTATTCAAAAGGAATTTGCTCTGGATAGAAACTGATGGTGCTAAAATAGGTCAAGTTAACGGATTAGCTATAGCAGACCTTGGAGATTACATATTTGGATATCCTCATCGGATTACCGCTACCGTAGCCTTAGGAAAAGAAGGAGTGATTGATATTGAACGCGAGGCCAAATTGGGTGGGAATATTCATACCAAGGGAATGATGATTCTCACCAGTTATTTTAAAGAACATTTTGCCCATAATAAGCCTCTTAGTTTAGAAGCCACACTTTGTTTTGAGCAAAGCTATGGTGTGGTGGAAGGAGATAGTGCTTCGGCTGCAGAATTACTTGCTTTACTTTCTGTTATTGGTAAAGTGCCTTTGTTTCAGGGTATTGCCATTACGGGGTCAGTTAGTCAAAAGGGAGAAATTCAACCCATAGGAGGCGTAAATCAAAAAATAGAGGGATTCTTTAGAATATGTGAAACAAAAGGCTTAACAGGAAAACAAGGAGTGATTATTCCTCAAAAAAATGTGCGGAATCTTATGCTAAAGGAAGACATTATTGAGGCAGTAAAGAAAGGTGATTTTTCTATTTGGGCCGTAGAAACCATTGAACAGGCAATTGAGATTATGACCGGCAAGCCCGCAGGAAAGTTGCAACCTGATGGTAAATATCCTGAAGGAAGCGTATTTTATCAAGTAGATATGGTTTTAGAAAAGATGGCTGAATGGGCAAAGAACTTTGAAAAAATAGAAGAAAAGCAAGATTAGGAGGCGTTATGGCTAAGAAAATAGGTATTCTGGTAGCTGATTTATATCAAGATTTAGAAGTATGGTATCCTCTTTTCCGCTTAAAAGAAGCAGGGATAGAAGTAACAGTAATTGGAATAGAAAAAAATAAGGTTTATAAAAGCAAACATGGATATGAAATTAAAAGCGATATTAGTGCTAAGGAAATCAAGGCAGAAACACTGGATGGTGTTATCATACCGGGTGGATATGCCCCTGATATCATGAGGCGTTATCCGGAGATGGTTAACCTGGTAAAGACTATTTATGAACAGGACAAAGTAGTGGCAGCTATCTGTCATGGAGGCTGGATGCTTGCCTCAGCCAAAATTCTCTCTGATAAAACCGTAACCGGTTTTTTTGCCATAAAAGACGACCTTGAACATGCTGGAGCTAGATTTGTAGATGCTGAGGTGGTAGTTGATGGCAACCTTATTACTTCACGGAAACCAGAAGACCTACCTATGTTTGTTAAAGAAATCATTAAAGCATTGCAGGATTAAGGTGCCAGAAACTCACTTAAAAGTGGAACTTTTGACCATGACTTCCCATGCCTTGGCAGCAATTTATGCTGCTTGTAAACAATGTTATTCCAGCGAGAATGCAGCTCACATTTTTGCCCAGGCTATTAAAGGTATCCCATCTGAGCAAAAGCAAGAAGAGTTTGTTAAAAATATTGTGGCCTCTGGTCATGAGTCTGTAATTGAACATGTCTCTTTTACTTTTGCTATCTCCGGTATTTCCAGGGCATTAAGCCATCAATTAGTGCGTCATCGTATTGCTTCTTATTCTCAGCAAAGCCAGCGATATGTTAAGGCAAAAAATTTTTATTATATTATTCCTCCCACTATTTCTAAAGACCCTAAATTAAAGACCATTTTTAAAAAAACCATGCGAGATATTCAAAAAACCTATGACATGATGGTAGAGAAATTGGAAGCAGCGGGTATCAAGGGAGAGAAGGCTCACCAAGATGCTAGATTTATTTTGCCTAATGCCTGTGAAACCAAAATTGTAGTCACCATGAACTGTAGGAGTTTACTAAACTTTTTTGCCCTTCGCTGCTGTGAAAGAGCACAGTGGGAAATTAGAGCATTGGCTAATGCTATGCTCAATATTTGTAAGAAAAAACTACCTGCAGTATTCGCCGAAGCAGGACCAAAATGCGAACGTCTGGGCTATTGTCCTGAAGGACAATTTAGTTGTGGGAGAAAGCCTTTAAAGAATGAATTCCTGGCAAAAAGACAATAAAGATATCTTTTCTCTAGCTAGAGAACGAATGGTGAGAGATCAGATAGAAGCGCGGGGGATAAAAGACAAACGGCTCCTAAATGTCATGCGCAAGATTCCCCGACATCTTTTTGTGGAGGAGGCCTTAAGGAACCAGGCTTATAATGATTACCCCTTGCCCATTGGAGAAGGCCAAACTATTTCCCAACCTTACATTGTAGCCTTAATGACTGAAGCCCTTGAACTAAAAGGTCAGGAAAAAGTATTAGAAATAGGTACAGGTTGTGGCTACCAAACAGCCATTTTGGCAGAATTAGCTCAAAGTGTATTTACTATTGAGCGTGTTCCTACCTTAATGCAAAGAGCAAAGGCTATTTTAGATAGCCTGGGTTATTTCAATGTGGCTTATAAAACAGGCAATGGCACTTTAGGCTGGCCTGAAGTAGCTCCTTTTCAGGGCATTATCGTCACCGCGGCGGCACCTGAAATCCCTCAGCCTTATGTGGAACAGTTAGAGCCTGGGGGAAAAATGGTTATCCCCCTGGGTGACAAATTCTCTCAAGTATTGTATAAAATTATTAAGCTGCCAGATGGTAGAATAAAAAAACAATATCTATGTGGATGCAGGTTTGTACCGTTGGTAGGTATTTATGGCTGGTCAGAATAATTTTTTAAAACGTCTCTATGATTGGGTGATACACTGGGCACAGACCCCTCATGCTAATGGAGCATTATTTACTATAGCAGTGGCTGAGGCTTCCTTTTTCCCTATTCCTCCTGATGTATTACTTATCACTATGGGTGTAAGTCAACCTAAAAAAGCCTTTTTTTATGCTACCCTTTGCACTATTGGTTCTGTTTTAGGCGCTGTATTGGGATATTTTATCGGTTGGCAGTTTATGGCTGTCATCGGTGAGAAAATTATTCATCTTTATGGCTTAAGTCATAAATACCTTCAAGTGCAACATCTTTATCGGAATTATGATGTATGGGCCATTGCTCTTGGTGGATTTACTCCCCTACCCTATAAGCTTTTTACCCTTAGTGCAGGCGCCTTTAAGATAAATTTCCTCTCTTTTGTAATTGTTTCTTTGGTAGCCAGGGGCCTACGGTTCTTTTTAGTTGGAGGAGTTTTTTATATTTGGGGACAACAGGTCCAAAAAATTATTGAAAAATATTTAAATTGGTTAGCTACAGGTTTTGCTACCTTAGTTATTTTGGGCTACATTTGCATAAAATGTTTATTTTGATATAGGAGGTAAAAGGTGAAAAAACCGATGGTTTTATTTGTTTTGCTCTTCCTTTTTGGGTCTTTGACAGTAGAAGCAAAGGTAGTGAATCAGCATTACCAAAAGTTGTATGGGGCCCATTTCTGGATACCTAAATTTGCCGTTTCTGAACAGAGTAAATATGTAATGACAGATTTTGGACCTGGTAACATTCGCTTCTTAGAAAGAATTGATATTGTGATTGATAATGAGATGCGGGTAAATGGTATTCGTATTTTTTATACTACCGGAGATGGCATTAAACGCCAGGTCTATCTGCATCAGATTAAAGGATGGATATTAGAATCGCCACCTAGCCCCAAATCTGTGTCTAAAAAAGTCTTGATTCAAACGATTACTACAGATGAATTGAGCAGATGATAGAATAGAAACTCTTCATCCCAAAATCCACGATTGATTTTTGAATAAGGGTGTTTTTGAGAATGAATTAAAGAACCTCTACTCACCCCTCCGATATTGCATTCATTCGCACTTTTACAGCTTGTTGAAAAAAGCAGATGCATATTACCTTTACCCCACCTGTTCCCTAGTTTAGCACGCCGTTTTCCGTTTCGCTCCGCACCCTTTACGGCTTTGGCGAAAGCCACCCTGAAAGGGCTTGGTCTTGATGGCTTAACGGAACAATCTGCTAAGATATAAATAGGTTGGTGAAGTTAACCTTGAGGTATTTTCTTATTCCACTTATTAAACGCCAAAAATTTTTAATTTACCAATGTTTTTAAAGATTAACGCCTAATTTTTGGGAATGTTCAATTTTTTAATACTTGACAAAATACATTTTAATCTACATTTTAAATTCTAAGGAGGCTGAGATGAAAGAAGCTATGCTTTATGAAAAACTCAAAGGGAATAAAGTCCGATGCAATCTGTGTGCTCATCATTGTGTTATCAACCCTGGCAAACGCGGTATTTGTGGAGTAAGAGAAAACCAGGATGGGGTATTGAACTCACTGGTCTATGGTAAAGTAATCGCCGAACACAATGACCCCATTGAAAAAAAACCCCTTTATCATTTTTATCCAGGCAGCTTATCTTTTTCCATTGCCACCGTAGGTTGTAATTTTAAGTGTCTTTTTTGTCAGAATGCAGACATTTCCCAAATGCCCAGAGAAGAAGGGAAAATTTTAGGCTGGGATACTGAGCCTGAAGGGATTGTAGCTAAAGCCTTATCTCAAGGGAGCAAGTCTATTGCTTATACTTATACAGAACCTACTATATTTTTTGAATTGGCCTATGATACTGCTTACCAAGCAGTAAAAAAAGGATTGAAAAACTTATTTGTTACCAATGGTTACATGACGAAAGACGTCTTGGAAACCATTAAGCCTTATCTCCATGCAGCTAATGTTGATTTGAAATCCTTTCAAGACACATATTATAAAAAGATATGTGGGGCAAGATTACAACCTGTATTAGATACCATCACTAATATGGTCAAAATGGGTATTTGGGTGGAGGTGACCACCCTTCTTATTCCTACCTTGAATGACTCAGAAGATGAGTTAAGAGATATAGCCAGGTGGCTCTATCAACTGAATCCTGATATTCCCTGGCACATTAGTCGTTTTTTTCCTACATATCGTCTTACCAATCTTCCCCCCACAGCAGTAGAAACTATACACAGAGCTAGAGAGATTGGCCTGGAAGAAGGGTTACATTATGTTTATACAGGCAACATCCCGGGGAACAAAGGGGAAAATACCTATTGCCATCATTGCCATAATTTACTCATTGGCAGATACGGATATACCATAATGGAATATAATATCAAAGACGGATGCTGTGCCCATTGCGGAACAAAAATCCCTGGGGTAGGGATGTAATTACCCCAAAAAATTTCTGATATGGGCTGCTTCTGTTACAAGAGAAGAAATGATTTCATAGTGTTCAAATTTTAAATCATTAATGATATGAGATGTAATTTGTTTATGTTCTAAATCTATCTCAAAAGAAAATAGTTCACATAATTTTTCCCAAGCTGTTTTTACAGATTTTGAGGTATCTTTTGGTAGAATATCCAACACCTTTTCATTAAAGAATTTAAGGGCATTGCCCATGCTTTGTTCAAAGTCAACATAAACATCTTTCAGAAAGACAATATCCTTATCATCTAAGGCATGAAAACCCAGTATTTCTGGCGGTAAACCAAGAGAATAACAAGCAGCACAAAAACCAATAGCCCGGGGTAGGATAATACCTCCTAGTTTTCTAGAATAACCAAATAGCCCTATGTGTAATTTGCGTCTTCTTCTCTTGGGCACATATCTGGCCACCTTATTGATCAATGGTGCTAAGACCTCTACTTGTTTGGCATAAGCCATGGAGACTTTATCTATTATCTTTAAACATTTTTCTTCATCCACTACCCAGCCATGTAATCTAGGAGTTTGTTTTAGTTTTTGGATAGCGCTAATCACTTCCTGCACAGGGAAATCATACTTGAAGGCAGATTGAATAGTAAAGGTCTGCACATCGGGAAACTCAAAACAGAGATTTCTGACATTGTCAGGTCTGAAATTTCCTCTAAAAGGCACTGTTCCTACACCCAGTATAGGATAGATAGGTTTTTCCAATCTTTCAGAAAGCTTCCTCAATCGTTGTAAGGAAATTTTGATCAATAAAACAGCACTTATCATTCCATAATTTAAGGCAGGATCTGACCTTGCTAAAAATACTCGATGATAGGAAAATTCTTTGTCTTTTAAATATTCAGAAAGTATATGATGGGCTTCTAATAGGTATTGTTTGTCTTCAAAAAGAGGAATTACATTGATAGTTTGTGGATAAAACTTTCCAATCCAATCAGCAATGGTAATATCACCGGGAGATAATGTTAAATTCTGCTTACCAGCTACGAATTTTTTATAATAATAATAAATCCGATTAAGACATTGCGAAGAAGTAGTCATAGGCAAGATGACTTCAAAAATCGGAGGGATATCTTTTTTATAAAAGAGTTTAGCAGTATCATAAGAGCGAGGAATACTTTCTAACGTTTCAAAAATGATTTTGGCTTCTTCCTTTTCCACAGTGGGATTGGGTATTCTTAAAGTAATAAAAATTTCTTTACCCAAAGGGTGTCCTTTGAAAAACCGTTCATATCTAGCTAAGAGTTTTCTAACCACATAAATATCTACCTCTTTTCCTTCACAATCCCACATTTGCTCATCGCAATCCAGATGGGAAAAGGCGTAATAGGCCTCTTGTATTTCATCTTCTCCCCCCATTTCGGAACTTTGGGTAAAAAATGGCGGAGTTACATTGTCAGGGTGTTGGGTAGACATCACTCGAGGAATTTTGGGAAGCATAATTTATATTTTAAAAAGGAATATCTTCTTCACTAGGCACTTCCTCAGGAGCAGCTAATTCTTCAGGAGGTGTAGAGGATTTTTCAGGTTTACCTAAAAGTTGTAACCTTTGAGCAATAATTTCAGTAGTCCATTGTTTTTTTCCATCTTTGTCTTCCCAGGAACGAGTCCTTAACCTTCCTTCAATATACACTTGTTTCCCTTTATTTAAATATTGACCACAAAACTCCCCTAATTTTCCCCACGCTACTATCCGATGCCACTCAGTAGATTCCATCCTTTCTCCTTGTTTATTTGTCCATCGTTCTGTAGTAGCAATTCTAAAATTGGCTACAGGTGTGCCATTTGGTGTGTAACGGAGCTCTGGGTCTGCACCTAAGTGCCCAATAAGAATTACTTTGTTAATAGCTGCCATAACTCTACCCTCCCTGTCTCCGCCAGCAGGCAGGAACAGTTAAATTTTGCTAAAAATTTAACATAACACGATAAATAAAACAAGAAGACAGTCCTGAAAAATCAAAACTAAAAAATAAGGTAAAAAGAAACTCTTGGGGGTCAAGTCTTGATTTTTGAATTATTTTAAAATTATTTTATGATATTGACGAACTCCTGCCAGCCCTAAAATGAAGATTTTGAAATTTTTTTAAAAAATATTAAGGGGCAGGGGTTTAGCATGAATTTTCAGCATATTTTGGACTTCAAGGTGCGAAAAAAATTCATTCTTCAGGACTGTTAATCCGCAATTGATTTTAAGAGAAAATTCCAGCTGCGATGATACCTCAAGATTAACTTCACCAACCTGTTTATAGCTTAGCAGATTGTTTCGTTAAGCCATCAAGACCAAGCCCTTTCAGGGTGGCTTTCGCCAAAGCCGTAAGCCCAAAGGGTGCGGAAACGGAGCAGCTTTGACAGCAAGCGAAGCGGCGTGCTAAACTAGGAAACAGGTTGGGTAAAGATAATATGCATCTGAGTTTTTCAACAAGCTGTTAAAATGTAATATTATTAATTTTATGAAGCCGATAGCTTATTTTAATCAAATTGCGTCTAAATACGATCCCTGGTACTCCACACCCATAGGTGGCTATGTTGATGCTATAGAAAAAGAACAGGTATTTTCTCTTATGAAGGGACAAAAGGGTGTAATTCTAGATTTAGGTTGTGGTACGGGCAATTATACTTTAGCCTTGAATAGATTAGAAATAAAGGCAATAGGATTGGATAAATCTATGGAGATGTTAAAAATCGCCATACAAAAAATGTCTGCTCCGTTTGTGTTAGGAGATGCAAGTGTTTTACCATTTAAAAATCAATCTCTAGACAGTATATTAAGCATTACTTTGTTTGAATTTTTAACTTATCCTGAAAAGACACTCAGCGAGATTTATCGGGTTTTAAGGCCTAAGGGAGAAATTATTGTGGGAACAATGAATACCTTTAGTGCCTGGTTTTTATTTAAGCGGCTAAAGTCTATTTTTAAGGAAACAGCCTATCGCTATGCCAGGTTTTATACTATTAACCAATTGAAAATTCTTTTTAAGCAAGCTGGTTTTACTAATTTAACCACTAGAGGTGTAATTTATTTTCCTGCCTTTATTCCGTGTTTTTTAATTCCTGTTGTAAAGAAATTAGATCGCAAATGGGCAGCCTCGCCCCTAAGACACTTAGCTGCTTTTGTATTGATTAGGGGAGAAAGGCCATGAATGTTATTATTGCCGGTGCCACAGGAGATATAGGAAGAGCTATTGCTAAAAACCTGACTTTGAAACACAGGTTACTCTTGACTTATAGGGATGAAGAAAAGAAAAATAGTTTGGCTCAGGACTTGCCTAGGACAGAAGATGTTGTCTTTGTTTCTATTAAAAATTTATGGGAAGATGCAGAAAGGATTCAAAAAAAATTTGGTTTGTTTACTCCCGAAGTATTCATTAATGCTATAGGTGCTGGATTTTATGCTAAGGTAGAAGATACCACTTTAGAAATATTAGATGCTTCTTATGAAGCCAATTTGAAAATTCCCTTTTTTCTCACTCAAATGGCATATAACATATTTTTAAAACAAAAAAAGGGATATGTTATTTTCATTAATTCCATTTCTGGTTTAGAAGGTTTTCCTTATGGAACAGCCTATAGTGCCATGAAGTTTGCTTTACGAGGATTAGCTGAAGTAATGTATAAAGAAGGAAAACGTTATGGCGTTAAGGTTACTAGTATATTTCCAGGGATTGTAAAGACAAAACTTATTCAAAAAATGCCCTTTTGCCCAAAAGAGAAATGCCTTTTATCACCACAAACAATAGCTAATACCATTGTCTATCTCTTAAATCTTGACCCCACAGTAGAAATAAAAGAAATTATCCTAAAAAACAAAGAGTTGCTCTGGCGTTAGTGCCCGCCACCCTTCCTATAATCCAAAATGCTCTTTACGACGACAAATGTGAAAGTTAAACCCAATGTGCCAATTGCAGAATAGAATACACCCAAAAATATAATATGACTTGGATCCCAGTTTAAAACCAGCCAGGGTAGCATATTTGCCTCCTTAAAATATTTCTATAAAATTAACAAAAATAGTTGACAAAGTCAATGCCAAAATTGTTGTTCCAGCCTTGAACAGGCTGTTGAAAAAGTTATTTTTTCTCAGACCTGTTCATGGGCTCCAATTAGTTTACGCATCCTCATTTCCCTTTTAGCGGACAAACCTTACAATCTTTAACACTTGCAGGCCTGCCTGTGCCGTAAGCACGGCAGACAGGCCAAACAAATTGTCGGCGAGCACTTCTTTTATAACCTTTGTATTGGTTGTTTCAGCTTTTAGGTAACAGTGATACCTCAAGATTAACTTCACCAACCTATTTATAGCTTAGCAGATTGCTCCGTTAAGCCATCAAGACCAAGCCCTTTCAGGGTGGCTTTCGCCAGTCTTGATGGCACT
>Ga0190332_1000125_pt1 | contig 16622 bp, 14 predicted proteins | sample 48720456_MG_FD_161679 | JGI IMG/M metagenome (GOLD analysis project Ga0190332, IMG submission 161679) | Hydrothermal vent sediment bacterial communities from Southern Trench, Guaymas Basin, Mexico - 4872-04-5-6_MG | ecosystem: Environmental > Aquatic > Marine > Hydrothermal vents > Sediment ... | reverse complement strand
TCGCTCTGGTTCTATTCCAGGGAACGCAAACATTATGAAGGGAATGCCAAAGAAGGCTGTACTTCCGAATACTGTGACCATAATCAAAAGGAAAAGGTTTTCCCTTTTGAATTTAAACGTAAAATATAGGGACAGGTAAAAAACAAGGGCAATAATAGAGGGCAAAGCGCTGGCTATAACGAATCTAAGTTCCATAGATGTAAAGTGAATTGAAGAAATATTAACAAAGAAAAGGGAAGGAAGGGCAAAGAAAAACACATAAGCGCTTAATACTCTCTCATCTCCCCTTTTTAATATTCCAAAATATCTTGAAAAGAACCCTGCACCTATCAATAAAAGAAGAGGAACAATACTTCTCAGGAATATCTGGACCATTTACTCCTCCTGCCCACAGAAGTTTTCCTTACATTCCTCCCACTCGAATTCCAGGGTTGTATGGGAAATTTTAAACTTTTCCCTTAAAAGGGATTTTATTCCCCTCTTTATCTCCTCTATTTTTCTCCAGTCCCTCTCACCGGTCAAAATATGCGCCTCGGCAGCAATTATATTGGAACAGAGGTTCCAGATATGTAGATGATGCACTCCCTCCACGCCCTCCACCTCCAGGATTTCTCTGGCCACTTCCCTGGCATCCATGCCCTCAGGGGTAAACTCCAGCAGAATTCTCATGGCTTCCTTTATTATTCCCAGGGACGATACCAGAATAAACAGGGAGATTAAAAAGGCGAGGATCGGGTCTATGATAGGTCTCCCCGTTATCCAGATAAGAATGGCAGCGATGATCACCGCTACCGACGAGAGAGTATCTGTAAGAACGTGAAGGAAAGCACTTTTTACATTAAGGTCCTGGCTCCCATGCAGCATAAAGGCTGCTATTATGTTCACCACCAATCCAGAAACAGCTACCGCAAGCATTACACCACCGATTATTTGTTTGGGCGATCTTATCCTTGCCAGAGCTTCATAGAATATCCAGACGCTGATCCCGACGAGCATCAAACCGTTCAAAAGCGCGGCCAGTATCTCTACCCTGTGATATCCAAAAGTTCTGGTTGGACTAGGAAGTTTTCTGGAAATCTTTACGGCTGCAAAGGAAATAAGTAGCGAAATCACATCCCTCAACATGTGCAGAGCATCTCCCAGAAGGGAAAGGGAGCCGGATATCAATCCCCCTGCTACCTCTATAAGAAAAAACAAAGCAGTTAAAAATATAGCGTTCTTTAATGCCTTTTCCTTATCTTTCATTTTGTAGCTCTTTCATTTCCTTCTCACACTGGTAAAGTTCTTCCAGAAAATCTTTCACATCCTGATATCTATTTTCAGGATTCTTCTCCATTGCACACATAATGATCTCATCCAGACATCTGGGAATCTCAGGGTTTATTTCTGAAGGAGGCAAAGGTTGAAATTTTAAAATTTTATAAAGAACCGTGGCAAGTTCACTGTGATAAAATGGATTCTCCTTTGTAAACATCCAGTAAAGCGTAACTCCAAGGGAATAAATATCGCCTCTATGGTCAGTATCTCCTTTTTCTATAAGTTCCGGGGGAACAAAATAAGGTGTTCCAAGCACCTTCCCCGAAGTTGTTAATGAGTATACTTCTTCCCTTTTAGCTATTCCAAAATCCATAATTTTAACCCTGCCCTTCACTATATTTCCGCTTCTCACAGTCTTTTCTCCTCCAACTATCATTATGTTTGAAGGTTTTATGTCCATATGAACGATACCCTTACCATGTATATATAACAGCCCGTCCAGTATCTCTTCCAGTATTCTTATAGCGACTTTCAGGGAAATGGGAAAAATTTTTTCAATTATGGAACGCAAATCCTCTCCATCTATTAGCTCCATGGCGTAGTAAAGAATCTCCCCGTGTTGCCCACTTCCAAGGTATCTAACGACATTTGGATGTTTCAGGTCTTTTAGTATCAACATCTCTCTTTTAAATCGTTCCGCTGATTCCTCATCGAAAATTCCTTTTTTTAAAATCTTGAGGGCTACCTCCTCACCTGAATCAAGCGCTATCGCTTTATAAACATTACCCATTCCTCCTGCTGCTATTTCCTGTTTTATTATATAGGGACCCACAATTCGTGCCCTTCTATTTCTTATCCATACTATCAGGAAATAAATTGCCAGAACAATAAAACTCAAAAAGAGAATAGCTGAAATAACATCCATTCCAAACATTATCTGCGCTTTTGAATAATCTCTAAAAATTGATGCCTTCTCTTTTAAAAATTCATATTTTTTCTCTATGCTGGGTAGCTTTTCCTCTTCTATTTCTGAAGAAAGTCTGTAGGCACGAACTATATAAGGAAAGTACTTCAATCTTAAAAAACTTCCTTTCTTCTGTCCTATAACCCACATCTGATGTAAAAGTTTTACCTTTGCGATAATTCCAGTAGGCATGCTAAGAGCTTTTCTGCACGCTTTTTCAGCCTCATTGACATTTCTCAGCTTAAGAAGCCCTGTTGATAAAATCAAACTGGCTTTTACAAATTGGTTTGCTTCTATTATGGGAATTTGAAGAACTTTTTTAGAAATAAATATTGCTCTATTTATATCCCCCTTTTTTTCCAAAATTTCTGCTTCTTCTGTCAGAACAACAGCTTCTTTTTTGAAATCTCTTATTCTTCTATACTCCCTTACTGCCTTTTCATACATGAAAACTGCTTTATCAAGATTCCCTGAAAGTCTGTAAAATCGCCCCAGATGGTAATAGTAATCCCCTATCGGGAATCTTACATCTTTTGTTGTGAAAAATTTAAAAATTTTATTGCAGGCATCCAACAATTTCTGCAAATTTCTCTGTCTTTCCAGAGCCATGGAATACAGATTAAAACTCGCAATTAGCTCATCAAAACTACCCTCTTTTATACTTTTTTCAAAAAAAGACCGAAGACTGGGGGAATCTTTCTTAGATAATATATTTATTTTTAAAACATCATCTTTGCTACATTTAGATTCAATTCTCCGGCAAATCTCCTCTCTTCCAAGATAATCCATTAACTCCCTCAGGAACATGATGTTTGAAGGAATACTTCTTATTCTTCTCGCCTGATTTAGAGCTTTTCTGTTATCTCCTTTGAGTTTATATATAAGAAAATAAGTAAATTTCCGGGCAAAGCTTTCTTCGGGAAGCTTTTTTAAAACACCACTGTCGCACCCATATGATGCACATATATTCGCAAGTGTAAGGTATGGATAATAACAGGCATCATTATTTTTTATAAATTCAACAAGACTACTGGCTAATTTCTCTCTTGAACTTAGATCAAGCAAGGAGTCATAATCTTTATAAGTTACTGAAAACAAGGAAAGAGTCATCAAAAAGGAAATAAAGAACCTCATATATAAATACTATTACAAAGCCCATATACACTCAAAACATTGACAAATTTCCTCCAGTTTAAGTATAATTTTCTATCCTGGCGGCGTAGCTCAGTTGGTTAGAGCATGCGGCTCATATCCGCAGCGTCGGGGGTTCAAATCCCTCCGCCGCCATTTTTTTTATGCCATACCGTAAATTTAAAGAAACTATAAGAAAAAATAACCTCATTCAGGAAGGGGATAGAGTGCTGGTCGCTTTCTCTGGTGGTCCGGACTCAACTGTACTTCTTCATTTTCTCTTCCTCTTCTCAGAAGAACTCGGATTTTCCGTTGGGGTGGCCCATCTCAACCATGGACTCCGAAGGGCGGCAGACAGCGAAGAGGAATTCTGCAGAAAGAGAAGTGAGGAGTATGAACTCCCCTTCTTCTCAAAGAAGGTGAACGCAAAGGCATATGCAAAAGAAAGAGGCTTAAATATTGAGGAGGCCTCAAGGGAGCTTCGTTACCGCTTTCTGGAAGAAATAGCGGAGAAAGGGGGATATAACAAAATAGCCACCGGTCATACTCTTTCCGACCAGGCAGAGACGCTTTTATACAGGCTAATGAGGGGTTCCGGAATCTCGGGCCTATCGGGGATTCATCCTTTAAGAGAAGGTCTCTACATAAGGCCTCTCCTTCAAATCTCAAGGGATGAAATAATGGCTTTTCTAAAAAAAACAAAAATCCCCTTTATTATTGACCCTTCAAATACTGACCTGACTTATGATAGAAACTGGATAAGACATAAACTCATTCCTGTTCTAAAGAAAAGATTTCCTGCAGTTGAAGATGTCCTTGCAAGGGAGGCTCTTATTTTTCTTGAGGAGGACAGGTGGATTGAAAAAATAGTGCAGGAAGAGATTGAAAGAAGGGCCTCAGGGAAAAGGTTAAAAATTGAGGATTGGGAGAAGATGCCCATAGGATTTAGAAGAAGGCTCGTAAGGGGATTTCTGAGATTCACCAGGGGAAATTTAAGGCGCATCAATTTTGACCACATAGAACACATTGTAAACCTCACTCCGGGAGAACAGTATTTTCTTCCAGGCGACGAAAGGATTATGAGGCTGGGTAATTCACTTTTCTACCTGGGTAAACTCCCCGAACTTAAAGAATACGAGTTGGAAATTCCTGGAGAGGGAGAATACGAGATCAATGGATTATGGAAGATAAAGGTCAGAAGTTTCAGCGGCGAACCCGATTTCTCCAGGAATGATGCAACATATGTATCTGGTATACGATTTCCTGTTATTGTCAGAAACTGGAAAGAAGGAGACAGGTACATTCCCATCGGGAAAAAAGAACCAAGAAAACTTTCCAACATCTTCAATTCAAGGGGCGTCCCCGGTCCCATAAGAAAGTTTATTCCCGTGTTTATATCCGGAGGAGAAATTTTCTGGGCATATATGCTTCCTGCCGGGGAAAAATTTAAATTTACAGGACATGGTTTTATCTTTGAAATAAAGCCCCTTCTTGACATTTTTCTCTTTTAATTGGAAAATATCCCTTTAACAAGGAGGAGAAAAAATGCTTGACCCGAAGGAATTGAAAAACACTCTTAACCTGCCGAGAACTGATTTTCCAATGAAGGCATCCCTTCCCACAAGGGAACCTCTTATACTGAAAAAATGGGAAGAAATGAGAATTTATCATCGCCTCAGAGAAGAAAGAAAGGGTGCTCCAAAGTTTATTCTCCACGACGGTCCACCCTATGCAAATGGACGAATACATCTGGGTCATGCATTAAATAAAATATTGAAAGATTTTGTGGTGAAAAGTTTTTCAATGTTTGGTTACGATTCACCTTATGTCCCTGGTTGGGACTGCCATGGTCTTCCGATTGAAATAAAGGTTGAACAGAAGATAGGAAAAATAAACGATAAAGTTAAATTTAGAGAAGAATGTAAAAAATATGCTGAAAAATTTGTAAAAATTCAGAGGGATGAATTCATTAGATTGGGAGTAATAGGAGAATGGGAAAATCCCTATTTAACAATGGATCCCTCATATGAGGCGGAAATAGTAAGACATATGAAGGGATTCTTCCAGAGAGGTGAAGTTTACCGTGCTAAGAAACCTGTTTACTGGTGTCCACACTGTCATACAGCCCTTGCAGAGGCTGAAATAGAATACCATGAAGACCCATCCCCGGGCATATATGTTAAATTTCCTCTTGAGCAGGCCGAAAAACTGAATCCTGAACTCAAAGCGAAAAAGGTTTCTGTGGTAATCTGGACCACCACTCCATGGACGCTCCCTGCAAATCTTGCAATAGCATTGCATCCGGATTTCAATTACGGTGTATTCAAAGACGGAGAAGAATATTACATTATGGCCAGAGAATTGGTAAAGTCACTTGAAGAAAAACTCGGCAGAGAATTTGAACTCATTTTTGAGTTCAAGGGAAGAGACCTCGAAGGGTTTAAAGCAAAACATCCCTTTATAAATAGAGAAAGCCTTATAGTGCTTGCTGATTATGTAACTCTTGAGCAAGGAACTGGATGTGTCCATACAGCGCCTGGACACGGTGAAGAAGACTTCCTTACAGGAAAGGAATATGGATTAGAACCTTATTCTCCTGTAGACGATGAGGGGAAATTCACTGAAGAAGTAAGTCAGTTTAAAGGAAAAACCGTATGGGAAGCAGATCCGGAAATAATTGAGCTGTTGAGACAAAATGGAGCCCTGGTATTTGAAGAAAAGTTTACACATTCATATCCTCACTGCTGGAGATGTAAGGGTCCTATAATCTTTAGAGCCACAGAACAATGGTTTATTTCAATGGACAAAGCAGGATTGCGTAAAAAGGCTCTGGAAGAAATACGGAAAGTTCGCTGGATACCCAGATGGGGCGAGGAAAGAATTTACAACATGATTGAAAACAGACCTGACTGGTGTATTTCAAGGCAGCGTAGCTGGGGAGTCCCTATACCTGTGCTTTACTGCGAAAACTGCGGAGAACCCTTAACTGACACGGATGTTATGGACAAAATAGCTGATGTTTTTGAAAAAGAGGGCTCTGACTCCTGGTTCAAACATCCTTCAGAATACTTCCTCCCGGAAGGGAAAAAATGCAAAAAATGCGGTGGAACAAAGTTCCGCAAGGAAAACGACATTGTAGATGTTTGGTTCGAATCAGGAACATCCCACGCTGTATTAAAAATAAGAGAGGACTACGTATGGCCCTCTGACGTCTACCTTGAGGGAAACGACCAGTACAGGGGCTGGTTCCACAGCTCCCTTCTGGTGGCACTGGCAAATGAAGGGGAAAGCCCTTACAGACAGGTTATAACCCATGGATGGGTTCTTGACGAGAACGGTAGGGCCATGTCCAAATCACTGGGTAACGTGATAGAGCCCGGGGAAATTATAAAGAAATACGGCGCAGAAACCCTTAGGCTATGGGTTGCAATGCTCGATTACAAGGAAGATGTTAAATTGGGAGAGGAGATAATAACCCGATTAACAGAAGCGTACAGAAAAATAAGGAATACATGGAGATTTATGCTTGGAAATCTTAAAGATTTTAATCCTGAAAAAGACTCTGTAAGCGAGGATGAACTTCTACCCTCAGACAGGTTCATACTTACGAAATTTAGACGCCTGAGTGAAAACGTTAAGGAACTATATAAAAACTATCAGTATTACAGAATTTCACACCTTCTTTATGATTTCTTCACTGTTGATTTAAGCGCTTTTTATCTCGATATAACCAAGGATAGACTCTACTGTTCACATCCCCAGGACAAAGAAAGAAGAGCAGCCCAGACAGCTATATTCGAACTCGCAAGAGACACACTAAGATTAATGGCTCCCCTTCTCTCATTCACAACAGAAGAAGCCTGGGAATATCTCCCTGAATTTCCTGGCAAGAAAGAATCTGTGCTCCTCGAACTGTTCCCCGAAAAAAAGGAACCCCTTTTAACTGAAGCAGAAGAAAAGGAATGGGAAGTACTGCTGAAATTCAGGGAACTTGCCAACAAAGCACTGGAAGATGCGAGAAAGGAAAAACTCATAGGAAATTCTCTGGAGGCAAAACTGGTATTCTATGCCAGGGACAAAGAGAAGGAAATTCTTGAAAAATACAGTCCTTATTTCCTGGAGCTCTTCATAGTCTCACAATGGGAAATAAAAGAAGGAGAAGAAGATGTTAAGGTAACAAGAGCAGAAGGAGAAAAATGTGCTCGTTGCTGGGTATTCCACCCTGATGTAGGCAAAAACGAAGAACATCCAAACCTCTGTCCACGCTGCATAGATGTGGTAGGGAGGCTCGATTGAAAGGTTATGTAAAGGCTCTGATACTTATAATTTTCCTTTTCGCAGCAGATCAGTACACAAAATGGCTCGTCTCTATTAACCTTAAACCATGGCAAATTAAACCTGTAACTTCTTTCCTCAACCTTGTCCATGTTAGAAATACTGGGATGGTTTTCGGCTTTCTTTCAGGGATAAACAATAAAGCTGTTTTCTGGGTTATAACTATTGCCTCTCTTTCTGCTGCTATCTTTGTAGTCTATCTTTTCATAAAAGAAAAAAACGGATTTGCCAGATTCACCCTTTCTCTTATTATTTCCGGAGCAGCAGGGAACCTTTTCGACAGAATTTCCAGAGGGTATGTCATAGATTTTCTCGACTTTCACATAGGTAAGCATCATTGGCCATCCTTTAACCTTTCGGATTCTTTTATTACCGTGGGCTCTCTTCTTTTAATTCTTTACTTTTTAATGGGAGGTGAAAAGAAAAATGTATCCGATTCTCTTCAGGATTGGGCCGATTAATATCTATGGCTATGGCTTCTGGATAGCGGTAGGTATAATAGCTGCATTTATTATTGGAGCAAAAGAAGCAGAAAGAGTAGGATTACCGAAAAATTCTGTTCTGGATGTAGCCTTCTGGACAATAGTAGTTGCCTTTCTCACATCAAAGCTGGGATTACTCTTCGAAGAACCCGGATTTTATATAGAAAACCCAAAGGAGCTTTTAAGGTCTGGAGGCGTTTTTTATGCGGGATTGATCGGTGGCTTCTTGTTCTTGGTTTTAATGCTTTATATAAAAAAGCTGCCCTTCTGGAAAACCATGGATGTTTACGCCCTGGTTATACCTCTGGCTCATGGATTTGGAAGACAGGGATGCTTTTCAGCAGGCTGTTGCTATGGAAGGCCGACAGACGTTCCCTGGGGAGTGGTCTTTCACAGCGAATTCGCCCATAAACACGTGGGCACGCCTCTGGGAGTAAAGATACACCCCGTCCAGCTTTATGAATCTTTTCTGAATTTTATTCTTTTCTTAATTCTTTTCTTCCTGGTAAGAAAAAAGAAAAAATTCGATGGTCTTATCTCTGCGCTCTATTTAATAGGCTATGGAATAATAAGATTTCATGACGAATATTACCGTGGAGATCCTGGCAGGGGATGGATAATTCATGGTTCTTCACCATGGACTTCCATTTCTGTTCCTCAGTTTATCAGTCTAATCCTCATCTTATCGGGTATTTTAATAATACTCATCAGAAGGAGGCATGAGAAAATTAAAAGCAGAACTTAAAGCTGAAGAGGAAGAGAGGTTAGACGGATATCTGGCAGCGAAACTTGAAATTTCCCGTTCAAAAATAAAAAAAGCAATTAAAGAAGGCAAAATACTGGTAAACGGGAAAGAAGTAAAACCCTCTCACATTTTAAAACCAGGTGAAAAAATAACAGTGGAAATAGAAGAAGAGCCTTTTATACCTGAACCGGCAGACGTCAGCTTCAGGATTATTTATGAAGATTCATCAATATTAGCTGTGGATAAACCATCAGGACTTATCGTGCACCCGGCTGAAGGAATTAAAGAACCTACCCTTGTTAATGGGCTCATTAAAATAAGACCGGAAATTGCAGGAGTGGGTAGTAGCCGCAGACCAGGTATAGTTCATCGTCTGGATAAAGAAACCTCAGGAATAATGCTTGTTGCAAAGACTGAAGAAGCATACCAGAAACTGCAACGACAATTCGCCAGTAGAGAAGTTCATAAAAGTTACATAGCAATAGTTGAAGGAAGTACTCCCAAAACAGGAGATATCCCCCTATCCATAGGAAGAGACCCCCATCACAGAGGGAAGTTTTCAGTAGGAGCATATTCCACAAGAGAGGCACTTACGATTTTCAGGAAGGTGGGTGAACTTAACGGTTTTTCAGTTCTTCTCGTATGTCCTTTTACAGGAAGAACTCATCAGATAAGGGTTCATCTTTCATTTATAGGGCATCCAATCGTCGGCGACTCTTTATATGGGAAAGCAGGCGGTCCTCTGGGCAGACTTGCCCTTCATGCCTTTTGTATTTCTTTTATACATCCTGAAAAAGAAAAAAGAATGGAATTGTGCAGTGAAATTCCGGAAGAGTTTGTGAATTTTATGGGAAAACTCACAGAGAAGATAAAAACAATAAAATTTTGTTCTGAATAAAAATAACTCAATGAATCATACTTTCCTAACAAAAAATTGCCTATCTAAAAATTTTTTCTCCTCAGTAATGTAATGATAAAATGGTTACCAATGAACGAAATCTGGAAACTGATCCTGCTTGCAATAGTTGGTTTAATTGCAGGCTTCGTAAATGTGGTGGCAGGGGGTGGTTCCTTTTTAACCCTGCCAGTCCTTATATTTGCAGGACTTCCGGGACCTGTGGCTAATGGAACTAACAGGATAGGAATCCTGATCCAAAACATATTCGCAGTTGTAAGGTTTCATAAACTTAAAGTATTCCCATGGAAATTTGCTCTGGCTGTTATAACACCTGCCACCATGGGCGCCATAATAGGAGCATTCATGGCAACAGAAATCAGCGATGCGGCTTTCAGAAAAATTCTTGCGGTGATTATGATAGGAATAACTTTTGTAAGCCTTTATTTCAAACCAACAAAAAGGCTTCAGAGCGGTGAGGAAAAAGTCGAACTCGGTTCCATTTCATGGAAAAAATGGACAGGGATAATCACTGCCTTTTTCTTTATAGGAATTTACGGAGGATTTGTTCAGGCTGGAGTTGGATTTCTAATACTTTCTGCCATTGTTCTTTCTGGTTTTGACCTTGTCAGAGGCAACGCAATAAAGGTTTTTGTGGTGCTTATTTTTACAATTTTTGCTCTCGGTATATTCATATCAAAGGGTCAGGTAAACTGGTCTATGGGATTATCTCTTGCTGTAGGAACAACTATAGGAGGACAGTTTGGGGCAATAGCATCAGTAAAGAAAGGTAATAAATTTATTCAGAAATTTGTAACTGTTGCCATCATAGTTTTTGCCATAAAACTTTTAATTAGCTGAAATACCTATTTCAGGGTCAGAGCTTTCTACGCCTTTTTCTGGCTGTATTCCAGTCAATCAAGAAGAAAATTCCCGTTAAAAATAAAGGGCCAGAAACTATAAATTGAACTGTCCAGTTCACCCTTGAAATTGCTACAACCATGTATAAAAACCCAAGGGCTATAAATATTACTCCGCCGATAAATGGTTTTTTCCAGGCTATAAGCAGGGTGATAAAAACAACAGCAGCAGGAAGGAGAGAAATGAAAAAACCAAGCAGCATTTTACCGAGACTTACTTCTTTACCAAAGACATCGAAGCTCAAAAGGACCAGAAATATAGTGAAAAGGATTCCAAGTCCTCTTGGTATCCAGAAAAATATCCTGTGCCTCATAATTGGAGTATAACACAACATTAAGGGGTCTGTCCCCAAAATGTATGGGGTCTGTCCCTATTCACAGAAATGCGTGAGACTGCCTGACATTAAATAACTATGGATTTGTAACTTATAAATTGTGGAAATCCTCTTAAGAATATGGGGAATCTTACCTCAATTCCCCAGAAAATTACTTTATGTAACCAAGGCTCCTCAAGTTTTCCAGTTCTTTTTTAGAAAGCACCCTGCGGAGATCCACCTTTCTCGGTAAAATAGGCGCATTTTGGTATTCCCTGAGCCAGGAGAGAAACCTTCCCCTTAGATAATAAACCGTTGAAATTCTGCTCTTGGAAATATCAGTGAAGGGAGAACTTTCAAGATCATAAAGCTCTTCCTTAAATCCTCCTAACCTAAAAATATAATAGAAGTTTCGCCACCTTACACCGTATGTGCCTGGATTGAAAAAATTACGGCTTACAGCCATTTCATTACCTATTTTCTTTTGATAAAAAGCCTCTAATAGACTTCTACCGTCCGTTATTCTTCTCTCTCCAAACATACTCACGATTGTTGGAAATATATCTATTTCCTGAACTATGGTTTTCACCCTTCCTTTCAAATTCATATAAGAGGGGAATTTAACTATTAACGGAATTTTTGTAACCTCGTCATAAACTTCCCTGCCATGGCCAAAGTATTTATGTTCGTATAGACCTTCTCCGTGGTCTGATATAAAGATTATCAAACTGTTATCGTAAATTCCCTTTATCTTCATGTAATCCCAGATTTTTCCAAGCACTGCATCTATGTATGCTATAGTAGAATCGTAATCATCGATAACATCCTGAACCTCTTCAGTAGTGAAATCACTCCTACCCGGTAAATACAAGATAACGGGCTTCTTGCGAATTCTCTTTTTAAACATATTCCGGAAAGGAGGAGGTGGAATAATTGGGAAATGGGGTTCCATAAAATGGAGATACGCAAATTTGGGAGATTTAGTTTTCTTTATCCATTTTTCAAATTCCACCTCCATATCTTTACGTAGCTTTTTTGCGAAGCTTTTAAAATACGTAAAATAATCATCAACACCTCTTTTAAAACCAAATTTAGCCGAAATATTGGCAGACGCAGTAAAAATAGAGGTCCTGTATCCTTTGCCTTTAAGATATTGAGGAAGGGTAACGATTCCAGGAGGAATTGAATCTCTCATAACCCTTACTTTGTGGTGTTCCGGATAATAACCACTGAAAATAGAGGCTACTGAAGCTCTGGTGAAAGCAGCGTTAGTATAGGCATTCTCAAAAACAACAGCATCCCTGGCAAACTTATCTATATTTGGAGAGGTATTTCTTTTGTATCCGTAAACACCGAGATGGCCTGCCTGGCAGGCGTCTATAAGAAAAATATAGATATCAGGAAACGGCTTTTTGAATTTGATTTTCCTGACTTTAGGTCTTTTCAATTTTTCCTTTAATATGAAGTTTTTTATTCTTACTTTTCCGGACAAACCTTTGATTCTAAGAATCGAAGGAGATTTAAACAACAAATTATATTCAAGCTCTCCTGTTATTTTTATTTCTGACTTTTTATACGGCGATAAACCGCCCACTGAATCATAAAGAAGTAAACTGATTTCCCCGTTTCCAATAAATTTCAAGAAAGCCTGTCCTTTCTCTACGGAAATTATAACTTCCTCGTTCTCTTCCAGAGAAAACTCTGAATTTCTCTTTTCGGGGCTATCCAAACAAATTTTGTCTATTATTAATTCTCCTTCCCTTTTTCTAATTTCTATAAAATTAATTCCCTGCTGAAAAAACTTTCCCCTGATATGTTCTGTTTTCAACGAAGAAGAGGCGGGTAAATCCTTTACATATTTCCCATTTACAAAAACTTTTATGCCCTTATCACTGGGGAGTAAATATCTGATAGTAAATCCCAATGGGACACTTTTTCTCCAGAATGCAAATCTTGAAATAGGCCTTATGACTTTTATTTTTCCATTAAACTTCCTGGCACCACCCCATATATTTTTAAAGGTCAAGCATGTCTGGTTCTCATACCAGCTCCATTCAACAGGAGATCTCTTAGAAATCGTCTCTTCTTCTTTTTCTATCCTACACCCATGAAAAAGTATTAAAACGGCAATTGAAACAATAAGAATTTTTTTCAATTATTCCCCCTCTGAAAAGTGTAATTCGAATTCAACCATTTGTCCAGAGTTTAAGTAAAAGCTTGGATTTTGTTAAAATAAAAAGAAAAAGGAGAGAAATATGGACATTATAAAGCTTATTCCTGAAATTGACCTGATAAAGGATGAAAATCTCAGAAGCAAGGTTATTAAAGCATGGGAAAAAGCAATTTTACTGGGAGGATGGGAAGAAGATGAACTTCCCCTTATTCCCTTTACTTTACTAATCAAAAATGTTCCCATAAATCTTTTCCAACATACGAGAGCAGTAACAAGATGTGCCCTGGGAGTTTACGAGGCTTATGAGAGGATATACGGAAAAATAAATCCATTGAACAGGGATATATTACTGGCTGGAGCCATTCTCCACGATGTCGGAAAACTTCTGGAATACGAAAAGAGCAGGGGTGAATTTGTAAAGAGCAAGAGGGGAAAACTATTGAGGCATCCAATCTCCGGAGCTGCCCTTGCCTGGTCACTCGGTTTACCAGAAGAAGTATGTCACATTATAGCTGCCCACTCTAAAGAAGGAGACCATGTAAAGAGGTCGCCTGAAGCTTTTGTTGTTTACCACTGCGATTTTGCAAATTTTGAACCCTTCAGGGAGGGATAAAATGGGAAAAACACTTGCCGAAAAAATCCTTTCTATAAAATCTGGAACAGATTCCAGGGCCGGTGACATAGTTATGGCAAGACCTGATTTTGTGATGTCCCACGACAACTCTGCGGCTATAGCCAGGCACTTTGCAAAAATAGGGATTCCCAAAGTGGAAATCCCCGATAAAACAGTCATCATCCTCGACCATGTTGTACCACCCTCAACTGTGGAATATGCTGAAAATCACAAATTTATAAGAAAATTTGTAAAAGAACAGGGTATAAAGAATTTTTATGATATAAACAACGGAATATGCCACCAGGTTTTCACAGAGGAAGGTTTTGCCCTACCAGGAACACTTGCACTGGGATCTGACTCACACACCACAACTTATGGTGCTTTGGGTGCATTTGCAGCGGGTATTGGGAGGACAGAGATGGCATCAATATGGGCAACCGGGGAGTTATGGTTAAAAGTTCCCCAGACAATAAAGATAATAATAAAAGGGAATCTTCCTGAAGGTGTTTACGCAAAGGATGTCATTCTTTACATAATTGGACAAATAGGAGCGGACGGAGCAACGTATAAAGCTGTTGAATTTGCAGGACCAGTTGTTGAAAATTTCACAATTGCTTCAAGAATGGTTCTTTCCAATATGGCTGCGGAAATGGGAGCAAAAGCAGGATATGTCCCACCTGATGAAAAAACTCTTGAATACTTAAAAGGGAGAGCAAAAAAAGAATTTGAACCCATTAAGTCTGACCCAGATGCTTCTTATGAGAAAGTTCTTGAATTTGATGTTTCACAGCTTGTTCCCCAGGTTGCTGCCCCGCATACTGTGGATAATGTTAAACCCATTTCAGAAGTTGAAGGGCTCGAATTTCATCAGGGCCTTATAGGCACCTGCACCAATGGGAGGGTAGAAGACCTGGAAGTTGCTGCAAAAATACTGAAGGGAAAAAAGGTTCATCCGGGAGTAAGACTCCTTATCTTTGCTGCTTCATGGAAGGAATATATAGAAGCATTGAAAAGAGGAATAATTCAGACTCTTGCCGAGGCAGGAGCTGTGGTCATGAATCCCGGATGCGGACCTTGTCTGGGAGCTCACGAAGGTGTAATAGCCTCAGGAGAAAGAGCTCTTTCCACTTCAAATCGCAATTTCAAAGGAAGGATGGGTTCAAAGGAAGGGGAAATTTATTTAGCATCTCCGGCAACAGTGGCTGCTTCTTCTATAGAGGGAAAGATAACTGACCCGAGAAAGTATCTCTGATTACTTCTGACAGACAGGGCATGCATAAGTTATTCTTCCTGCCTGTCTGAAAAACTCTATAGGATGACCACAGCGCGGGCAAGGTTTACCCTTTCTTCTATAAACCATGTGCCAGGTTGTTCTCTTTCCTTTCATTATAGATTTCATCCATTGGGTAGATAGGACCAGAATCCACCTTACAAGTTCGTTCAAATCTTTCTGATTTAAAGTCCCGACCTCTCTTTTGGGATGAATTTTAGACCTAAAAAGGACCTCAATTCTCAATATATTTCCGATACCTGCTATAACTTTTTGATCTAAAAGAGCCTCTCCAATCTCTCTTTTCCTATCAGACATTAGCCTATAAAAAAATTCCTCCCTGGAAAAATTTTCTTTAAGTGGGTCCGGACCCGAATTTCCCCATTTAGGATCTGATATTAGCTCTTCTCTCCTGAAAAACCTGACCACCGGGGCAGAAAATGCTACCGCTTGAATTTCATCGGTCTCTATTATAAACCTTGCTTTTGAAGCATCTTTGTCCCATTTAACCCCCTTTCTGTAAAAACGCCATGACCCCCACATCATAAGATGGATTAGAATTACCTGGTTGGAGGATAGGAAAATCCTTATCTGTTTCCCTACAGCTTCAATATGATCAATTTTAACTACAGCAACACGCTTTTCCCCGAAACCCGCAATTATATTTACTTTCTTTCCTGCAAATGCTCTGTTTAACTTTAGCGCATAATAATAAACAAGAGGACCCTCTGCCATTTTTTTATCCAGATTAAATTCTACAATGTAAATTCTTTTAAGAGGAATTATTTTTCAGAAATTTCTTTCTCCACTATGTTTTTAAGTTCTTCCCTTAACTGGGTAATTTGTGCCATCTTCTCCTCTATTTTACGAAAAAGTTCCTCGTGGAATTTCGCTCCCTCCTCTATCAAAAAAGCTGCTGATTCGGATCTGCTCTTGAATAGGCCCGCCTCCACAAGCATATTTAGTTTACGGTTTGTGTCGTCATTCACTCTAATAGTAAGAACAGTATTTCTATCCGCGAGCGCTTTTTCAATTCTTTTTTTCAGAGATTCAAATGTCTTCGAAGCCAGTTCTTCCACCTGCTCTCCAAGTTCTGTAAGTTTGCTTTTCTTTTTTTCTTTCTCTTCCATTTTATCCTCCGTAATTTGTAATTCAATTATAGATTACAAAATTCAAAATTACACGTCAAGGTTCTATTTTTTGGGAAACCGAGCTGATTAAGGTAAAATAACCTCATGAGAGCATTACTTTTAATTATTATCATTGCGCTGGGCATCTATCTGGCCCTTACTGCTATTCAAACTAAAAAAGTAACCGAGAAAACCACAGAGGGAGTTTCCAGGATAACCAAGAGTCAGATAATAGCTGTTCGTTCCGATTTAAACACGCTTGCAGCGGAAATTTCTGCAAGATATGCTTCAACTGGTGAATTTCCTGAATCCCTGAACGAAGTTTTCGGAAGAACACCTCAGGACCCCTGGGGCCACAACATAGTATATAGAAAGACAGGCACAGGATTT
>Ga0190332_1000121_pt1 | contig 16723 bp, 12 predicted proteins | sample 48720456_MG_FD_161679 | JGI IMG/M metagenome (GOLD analysis project Ga0190332, IMG submission 161679) | Hydrothermal vent sediment bacterial communities from Southern Trench, Guaymas Basin, Mexico - 4872-04-5-6_MG | ecosystem: Environmental > Aquatic > Marine > Hydrothermal vents > Sediment ... | reverse complement strand
CTTAAATATTTGTTATTCATTTTTGCAACTTCAGTCATAACTTTTCTGATTTAGATTATATTTTAACCATTAGAGCTTAGCCATATAGACCATTCCTTTTTAAATGTCAATAGTCCAATAAAAATGCCGGTGCTGAACAGCTTGTTGAAAAAAGCAGATGTATATTACCTTTACCCAACCTGTTCCCTAGTTTAGCACGCCGTTTCGCTTGCTGTCAAAGCTGCTCCGTTTTACTTTGCACCCTTTGGGCTTACGGCTTTGGCAAAAGCCACCCTGAAAGGGTTTAAATAATTCTTTCCAATGGTAAAACAAAGGCAGCAATGCCCTTTCCTTGAAGGTTATCAGAATACTTCTTTAACTCTCTAAGGAATTTTTCTCTTTTTTCTTGCTCTTCAATACCAATTATCAAAGCACTGTTAAATCCAGGCCAAACGGATGTATCTAACCTAGGATTAGAAGTCTTCCCATTACCCAAAACTCGTTCCAATCGGGAGTAAGCTTTTATGCTTGTTTTTTCTAAAATAGCCATTAAGTCTTCATGGTATTCTACATGGTAAAAAATCAAAATGGCTTTCATGCCCTCTCCTTATAAATTTTATGACTTATTAAGGCACTAATCACCCCAATAACCCCGCCTACGGTCACATCTGTAACATAATGATATCTCCCATATACTGCTCCTAAAGTTACCATAATGGCTAAGGGAAAGGTGATTTTGAAAAGCCACGACATATATTTTCTGACTATAAAGGCAGAGGCCATCACCATGGCCACATGAGATGAAGGAAAAGCGGCTCCTCTTAAGGCAAATTTAGTCATCATCTTGGCCTGAATTTCAGGTAAAAAATAACCTGTTAGGGGCACTGAGTATTTATCTGCAAGGGTAAATCTAGGGCCAGCTACAGGAATTAAAACAAAGAGGATGAAACAAAAATAATACACCAGGCTCATACCAAAAATAAGAGAGGCCACTCCCTCACGTCTGAAAAAATAAAAAATAAAAGGAGGCAAGAGAAAGATCAAATAATAAGAAAAATAGCCAAAAGACATGATTTCTGTAAGTAATGGAGTGGCAAATCGTTGGAGATAAACTGTAGGATGGATACCAAAGATAGCCAATTCAAATTTATGAATAAAGGGATCAAATAGGTAAGGAAAGATAGCATGGATATAATGGCGTAATAATTCATAAAAATTGGGCACAGAAAACCAGGGATACATGATAGCAATGAATTCCAAAACAGGATTTGAAAACCCTTTAACCACCTGGCTAATAATGATTACAAAGGCAGCATAACCAAGATAAATTATTAAATAATTTTGCCACAAAGGAATATTGTGCTTAAAAACAAAGGTAATTATGGCCATAAGAATTACATAAATAAAAGATACAATATGAATGGGAATGGTTTTGGTATAAATAGAGGTCTCCATTTTTACTTTTGATATTTTCTTGTGGGTCTTATTGTAATATAACTTTTCATAAAACTCGGAGAATTCCCTGGCCTGTTTTTTATCAATGCCTAAATCTATTAACCTTGCATATATATGCACAGGGTTTAAATGATGCCGCGTCATATCTTCAAAATTGGGGTGTCCAAGTTTTTTTGCTATTTTATCTAAAATAGGTGTAGGTATCTTTTCCATGTTATTTATGGTCTTTTTAGACTATATTCAAAGCTTGTCAAGCTTGCCTAAAATCCGCCATTGATTTTTTATTCTGAGGGCTTAATTATTTTAATTGAGGTTGGCCATTAAAAGAAAGCACACTTTTTCTTGAAGGGAGTATTTTTCTGTCAAGGAGCGCAGTGAGCACTTCTTAACAGCCCTAAATAAAATATTTGTATGATTCTAACCCTTAAAAAATGATTTTTTACTGTGCGTAAGGTCAGTTACTATATTTGACCGTTTTCTTTTAAAGTTATTACGGATTTGGAGAGCTTACCTTATCTTTCTTTTCTGAAAGTTTTTAAAAATTCTGGGGAAAGTCCTATTAAAATCAGCAAATTGGGATATTTTATTTTCAACAAACTCTTTAAACTTTTTTTGAAAACATGATATGTCAAAGGTTTCAGCTTTTTTTCTAAGAGTTGTGATATCAAATCGGTCTTGGTTTTTTTCAAAATGTCTTATGGCTTCTTTTAGACTAGTTACACTTTGTTCAGGAAATAAAATGCCTGTCTCTGATTCCTTCACAATCTCTTTTGCTCCACCTTTAGCAAATGCAATCACTGGTGTTCCACAAGCTAGTGCTTCTACCATAACCATGCCAAAATCTTCCTCAGCAGCAAAAATAAATGCCTTGGCCTTTTGCAAATAATTCTTCACTACTTCAGGAGAAAGATAACCCAACAATTCTACATTACTAGGAGCAATACCTAAAAGTTTGTCATATTCTGGTCCCTCACCTATAACCACTAATCTTCTTTCTGGTATTTCAGCAAAGGCCTGAACAATTAAAGCCACTCTTTTATAAGGAACTAATCTAGAGATAGTAATATAAAAATCCTCTTTTTTAGTATAAGGCTTAAAATTACCTACATCCACTGGAGGATAAATGACATGAGCTTCTTTACCATAATATTTTTTAATCCGCGCTGCCGTAGCCTTAGAATTGGCAATAAAATAATCCACACGCAAGGCACTACTTACATCCCAAAGTCTCAAATAGTGAAAAATTAAATTAGCCAGTTTCCTTTTCAAACCTTTAAATTCCAATAACTCCATATATTGATGATGTAGGTGCCAGGCATAACGCATGGGGGTATGACAATAACAAATATGTAGTTGGTCATCATGGGTAATAACTCCTTTGGCCACGGCATGTGAAGATGAAATGACCAAATCATAATTTCTCAAATCAAATTTCTCTATAGCCAAGGGATAAAAGGGGAGATAATACCGATACCATTTTTTTACCAATGGGAATTTCTGTAAAAAAGAGGTATAAATAGGAGCTTGTTTTAGGGAAGAAGACCCTAATATTTTTTTATCTGCCAGAAGCGTAAATATAGAACCAGGATAGATTTGATAAATAGCTTCTAGTGTTTTTTCTGCACCACCAATGGTTAACAGCCAGTCATGAACAAGGGCAGTTTTCACTTATTTTCTAATACCTTATGAAATATTTCTAAATACTCCTGGGCTGTTTTTTCCCAACTAAATGCCTTAGCCCTATTTAAGCCTTTTTTTATTAATTCTTCCCTCAAATCCTTATCATCTAATACCCTTTTAATGCCCTCAGCAATGCTATTAATATTATAAGGGTTTACATAATAGGCGGCGTCACCACAAATTTCTGGCAATGCCGAGACATTTGAGACCACTACCGGACATCCACAGGCCATGGCCTCAAGTGGAGGCAGACCAAAGCCTTCATATAGAGAGGGAAAAACAAATAAAGAGGATTTCCGATATAACTCCATTAACCTTTCATCATCCTCAATCTGTCCCATAAATATCAATCTCTCAGAGGGAATGTCCTTTAATATCTTTGGAATCTCTATTTTTTTAAAAGTACCTCCCTTTATACCCACAATAACAAGTTTGTGGGGGATTTTATTTATTAAAATCTTAAATGCCTTTATAAGACCCATTAAGTTTTTTCTCTTGCTCAAACTGCCTACATAGAGAATAAATTTTTCTTTTTCATGTATCAAAGGACAATTTAAGAATTCTTCTTTTATTCCTAAGTAAATAGGATATATTTTATTCCTTAAGGAAGGAAAGTATTTAGTTAAGACCTCTTTTTCTGAATGAGATACAGTAATAATGGTATCGGCCAGATTGAGCAATCTAGGTATGATAAATCCATAATATTTTCTAAATGTAAAAGAATAGGCATCTGGAAAATACATGTATGATAGGTCATGGATTGTAATAACAAGTTTAAGTGCCTTAGGTTTTATAACAGGGGCAATATTGGCTGGACAAAAAAGTATATCATAATGAGCACTCTTTAAAGGTAAATAAATGTGTTCCCATATGTGTTGGAAATACTTATTATTTCTTCCAAAAGGCAGGGCAAGATCATATTTTAGTCTTGATTTATCAAAGACCATTAAAAGCCCCTTTACATATCTCTCCACTCCTGTGGTGTATTTGTGTTTAAGAACCCTGCCTTCTATTAAGAGCCTCATTTTAATTGATTTAGAAGATTCAAAAACTTTTCTGTAATATGTAACCAAGAGAATTCTTTACATCTATCTATTCCCAAGTAAAAGGCTTGATCAAGTTCATCATGGTACCATAAATCATAAATTTTAGATAGCGCCTTTACTAAGGCGATAGCATCATTTTTTACCACCAGACCTCTATTAATCCTTTTAATTAATTGTGCATATTCATCATCAAAGTTAGAGATATAAAGTATGGGCCTTTTACTGCCCAAGTATTCATAACCCTTACCTGGTATTTGTTCTGGTTGATCATTTGCTATATTTATAAGAAGGTCTGCCTTGGCCTGCTGGATTAAAGTTTCTTTATGGGAAATCAATCCCAAAAATTCAAAACTTTCTCCTAAGGTTTGAAAATCTTTCAAGAATTGTTCATTCCTACCGGCTAAGATAAATTTAAAAGGAATCTTATCCTTTAATATCTGAAGTGCCTTTATCAAATTTTTTGGACTTCTAAATTTTTTATAAAAAGTCCCTGTGTAGATAATGGTAAAGGTATTATTTTTTATATAAGATATTTTTTCGCTTGTATTAAACCCTTGGGGTATTATCGTTATTTTGTTTGCAGAAAGTTTATATTTTTTACAATAAATCTCTTTGAAGTAATTATTTGTCAGCAAAATGTGATCCATGTTTTGTAACAAGATCCTCTCCAAAGTTCTATCTATGGGCCTTCTATATCTTGGTGTGTAAATGGTGACAAAGGGGTCTCCAAAATCTCCAATCCATATAATATTTTTTAATTTTTTGGCACAAAGACCCAATAAATGACAAACACCAGGCTCATGTGAGGAAACAATTATATCATAACTATTTTTATTTAAAATTTCTCTTAGTTTTATAAAGGCAAAGGGAAACCATTCAGTTCTTACATCAGGGATAAGCACATTATTTAATGTATTTCTTGTTAATTTATAAAAGTGTTTTCCTATAATAAAAATACCTTTTCTTTTTGTATTTTCTCTTACATTAAGCCCATCTTTTAAAAAATCTTTTTTAAAAATGAAAAACATACCTTCTATAGGCCCAGGAAAAGTGGGATAAATCTTTATCTGTGGATGAGGGAGACAATCTGGGTCTCCATAGCCCTTAGGAAGCTTTATAGTAAACACATCTACACTAACTCCCTTTTGAATCAATTCTTTTGATATATAAGCCCATCTTATAGATTGGGCCTCAAGGAGGGGGGGGAAGGCATATGCTATTAAAAGTATTTTCATAAAATTTCCTTTAGTATATTTTTTATCCTTTCACTGCTTTTTCCATCTCCATATGGGTTTTTTATCTTAGACATCTTGTTATATTCCTCTTCATTTTCTAAAAGTTCAATTACGGTATCTATTATTTTCTTTTTATCTGTACCTACTAGTCTGGCTATTCCTGCCTTTATTCCCTCTATTCTTTCTGTAACTTCCCTCATTACTATTACGGGTTTCCCCAAAGATGGTGCCTCTTCCTGGATACCTCCTGAATCAGTTAAAATTAGATAAGATTTACTCATAATCCAGACTAAATAAGGATAATCTAAAGGCTCTATTAAATAAACATTTTTTATGTCTTTTAAAACTGTAAATACAGGCTTTCTTACATTTGGGTTTAGATGCACTGGGTAAATTATTATAACTTCATCACCATATTTCATTGCTATCTCTTTTAGGGCATAACATATATTTTTAAAAGGCTGTCCAAAGCTTTCCCTTCTGTGACCAGTAACAAGTATGATTTTTTTAGAAAAATCTATAAAATCAAAGAATTTATAAAAGTTATCTTCATTTTTTTGAGTAATACTTAAGGTTAAAAAAAAGGCATCAATAACTGTATTCCCTACTACCCAAATTTGCTCTTTAGAAATACCTTCTTTTAAAAGATTCTCTCTAGCTCTCTCTGTAGTGGCAAAGTGATAATCGGCTAAATGGTCTACTATTATCCTATTTATTTCTTCTGGAAATGGAGCATATTTATTAAAACTCCTCAATCCTGCCTCTATATGAACTAGAGGAATTTTCTGATAAAAAGAGGCCAAACTTCCTACCAGGGCAGTAGTCGTGTCTCCTTGGACTATACAAATATCTGGGTTTTCATTTTCTAAAACAGGTTTTAATTTCTTTAATATTTCAGAAGTGGAGTCAAAAAGGGTTTGCTTTAGCTTCATAATATTCAGGTTATAGTCAGGGATGATATCAAAAAAATTCAGTAATGATGCCGCCATCTCTTTATGTTGTCCGGTAAAGCACACTTTTACTTTAAAAAAACCTTTAATACTATGTATTACAGGAGCAAGTTTAATTATTTCTGGTCGAGTACCTAAAATAAATAATACCTTTTTTATTTCCTTCTTATCCATAATTTTCTGCCTTCTATTATTAAAGGAATACTAAAGATAGTAATAAAAGGAATGGTAGGATAGAAATATCTATGCTGAGATTCAAAGAAGAAGATGTGTGCTATAAATGTAATGGCAATATAAAAAAAGACCAAAAATAATGTATTAAATTTTATTATATTATCATGATATTTTGTCCAAATAGGAAATATTATCAAACTTACCAGAAAGGTAAGCAGTAAAAAGGCATTGTATCCATGTTGTAAGGATTTCATGAGGGCTTTGAGCTTTTCTAAATTAATTGAGTTTTTATGATTTCCTTGTTTTAATCTATATGTAGCCCAAAATATAGATGTAGATGCTTTAGAGGCACAAAAGTTCTCTATCTTTTTTCCCCATAGATATATAAGCTCTGTAGATGATAGCTCCTCTAATTCCTTCATTGCGATTTTATAACCTAATTTTGTTAGCTTTTGTCTTTCCTCTTTATTAGCATACGCATACTTTATTCCAAATTCAGCAAACTTAGGGTCCCAAGCACCATAAGATTTTATATTAAATCCAGTTGCTAACTCCCAAGCAAGGCCTGCCTTGAAATCTTTGTGTGTTAAAGGAATTGTGATAGTTAAATATCCTATGACAATACAAAGAATAAAGGATAAAAATGCCTTTTTTTTATAGATTATGCTATTTACAATTAAAGTAAGTATTATAGCCAAGAGATAAAATAATGCTACTCCTCTTATTAAGGAAACAATCCCTACAAGAATGCCCATAAATAAAAACGATATAGTTTTGATGAATTTATTTTGTATTTTTAAAAGAATAATAAATAAAATGGTATTCAAAATAATCAAAAATATATAGAAAGTTTCAGTAGCAATAACAGATGTCATTGCTATAAGGTCTATTGAAAATATTAAAATAAAACTAGAAATAAAGGCAATATTCCTCCTAAATGTTATATCAAGACAAATATAAATGAGGATAACTGTAAGTGCAGAAAAGAGAGCATTTGCAAGCTTAATAATATAAATATCTGTGGTGTGAAAGATTTTGAATATGGGGACTAAATAAAATTTTTCAAAACCTATATCTTTTATAGCAATTAAAGAAGGATATGCTTTCTTAACGAATGGATCAGAAATCATAGAAGCTATTTGTTTAGTATTGTTAAATAAATACTCACATCCTTTTTCAGAGATTACCTTGGCATTTACATAGTAATATTCAAAATCACTAAAAGGTAAGGTAGGAATAATAGAAATCCAAAGGTATCTTATGAAAAAACCTAATATAAATAAAAATAAGATGTCTGCATATTGATATCTCTCCCATCTTTTTGTAAAAGAAAAATATAGGTAAACAAGTATTATAAGGAGCAATAGTGATATAAAAACAAAAAACCATGTATTTAAACTAGTCTCATAAATTGTGCATTTAAGTGTGTTTATGTTGTAATATATACCTAAGGTTGTAACAGAGAGGAGCACAATTGTTAAAAAAATTAAAACTATAAATATTGCTTTTTGCATATACTCATAAGCTTATTCTAAGAATTCAAATATTTACAGCTTGTTGAAAAACTCAGATGCATATTATCTTTACCCAACTTGTTTCCTAGTTTAGCACGCCGCTTCGGTTGCTGTCAAAGCTGTTCCGTTTCACTCCGCACCCTTTGGGCTTACGGCTTTGGCGAAAGCCACCCTGAAGGGCTTGGTCTTGATGGCTTAACGGAGCAATCTGCTAAGTTATAAATAGGTTGGTGAAGTTAACCTTGAAGTATCATCGCAGCTGGAATTTTCTCTTAAAATCAATGACGGATTAATAGTTTAGGTTTATTATTTTTCAAAAACACTCCTTTTTGCTTCAGGCAGGCCTGCGGATAATATTTATATCCAACCCCTTTCTCTCATTTTTTCCTGTAAAATCTTATCTATTTGTTTTGCTCTAGCCTCCCAAGTATTCTCCATAGCTTCTTTGTCAAGCAATTTCAAATAATTTCTATCATTTTTTAATTGTAAAGCCTGGTCAATCAAGCCTAAAAATTCATTTTCGTCTTTTGCTATCAATACTGATTTGTATTTTTGACATTCTTTTATGTTAGTAGTAACAATTGGTTTACCAAGGGCCATGTATTCAAATAACTTTAGAGGAGAAGTGGATTGTGTAACCTCATTTACAACAAAAGGGATTATAGCCACATCAAACCAGACAGCATAATAAGGAAGCACATTGTAGTGTTTCACCCCTAAATAGTGGATATTCTTATAATTAAGAATGCTTGCTTCTTTTAATGAACCATCATAATCCCAACCTATGAGGACTATATTAATATCTTTAGATTTTGCTAGATATGTAACGAGGTTATAATCAAACCACTTTGCAAGGGCTCCAAAATACCCTATAATGGGCTTTCCTTGATATACTATTTCTCTTAAATCTTTTGGAATATTATTGTAATCTTTGTCCTTATGAAAGTGGTTATAATCAACAGCATTGGGAACCATACAGATATCTTTTCTCTTATTATTTAGCAAGTTTAATAATCTTTCTGATGTGACCATTACTATATCTGCTTTTTGCATTAAATAATCATTTCTTTTAATTAAAAAATCAGGAATATTACCTATTATATCAGGATGTAGTTCGTCCGCATATTCAAGTATAATAACAGATGTTCTTTCTTTTATCTTTTTTATATCCTCGTTCTTTAAGCTTCTATTTGCTGCATGAAGATAGATTATAAACTTATCAATATTTTTCGTAACTAAGTCATACATATTAGTGATGAAAAGTCTGTCTTTTATTTTTTTAAATCCGTATATATTGTCATATTGATTTAGTGTGCAAAAAAAGAAGAGATATCCTAAATTTGCTAAGTGTATTGCCATATGCTGATATCTCTGTAATAGTGGAATATTCCAATCAACTGTAGGAGGATAAATTATAACTTGCTTAAAATCTTCTGTTTTAATTATATCTTTTAGTTCTTCCTTAAATATCTCCTCGGCAGCTTCATGAGCGTAAATAACCTTTAATTTCGGTTCTAATTCTTTGAGTCTATTGGCAATTGAAACGAATTCTAAATGCGAAGGATCAAATATTACTACAGTTTTTGATAAGATATTATTATGGTTTTGTATATAATCTTTAATTGAAAAATCCTTGAAGTAATATAAGTCAAGTAAAGAATAATCCGTATCTATAAAAACTTCTTTGTTGTTAGAAAAATGGAGGTTACAAAAAGTTACTTTATTATTTCGCCTTATAAGCTCTAATGCTATTTTTCTTATCCAGTTGTTATCTGTAAAGGCATTCTCTGATAAAATTAAATAATTTTTGTTTATTTTTCTTTTTTCTTTTAAAATAAATAGTCTATTTCTTCTTCCTTCTATATAGCCTAAGAAATATGCATGGAGAACTTCATCATTAAATGAAATCTTTTTAGTTTTTATATAATTTATCATTTCTTCGTAAAATCGAAAGTTTCCGATGCCGCTTTCTCCGTCTCCCTTACCATAGATAAATGCCTTTTGTAACGCCTGTTCCTTATTTTCAGGTGCTTCCCAATATACAATAGCAGCCTTATTTATAACCCATTTTTTGCAAACTTTCCTATAGTTGATGCCAAATAATGTATCTTCTCCAGCGTATGTTAAATATTCAGGAAATTCACCTATAGATAATGCTTTGCTTTTTCTTATAAGCATTGCTCTAGCTGATGGAAGATAGGTAGTATAATCTATACTATCCCAATCCCATATAAACTTATATGCCCAAGATGATTTTTTTGTAGGGTGATAAACACCTCCTACCAAATCCGCATCTGGATAATCAGCTAAAGCCCCCACAAGATTTTGACATAAGGATTTAGTTAAAATATTTCCCGCATCTATTAATACAATTAATTCATTTTTGGCTTCTCTTATACCTATATTTCTATGTTTTGCTATATTGCCGATACCAGCTTCTATAAGTTTTATATTTAAATCATTTTCGTGATTAAAGTTTTTAATAATCTCTACTGTCTTATCTTCAGAACCACCGTCTACAAAGATAATTTCTTCAGGTTTTAAAGATTGTTCCTTTAAATCATTAAGTAATCTAGCTATAGAATTTTCCTCATTCTTTACCGGTATTATCACAGAGAATTTTAAGTTATTATTTTTTATATTAATATCAAAATAATCCTTGTTAATCACAATAACATCTATTGGTTTAAGTAATTTAAGTAGTTTATAGGGATTAAATTCTAAGGGAATAGCACTTTCACTAGTATTTTTAATGCCACTGAATTTCGCCTTAATTTTCTCGGTTAGTCCCTTTATTCCCTCACGACGGAGAATACTCACAGTCTTATGGATATGTTTCAAAGCTATCTTATCTCTTAATTTATAATAAAAACTAGCTACTTTCCAAAAATCAGACTCATAAATGGCATTAAGCTGTGAATAAAGGGCATCTATTTCAGCCTGTTTGACTTGTTTATCATGTTCAATCTCATGTTTATATTTTTCAACTTCACTTGAAAGGCGATCTATTTTTTCCTCAGCTACTTGTTTATAATGTTCAAACTCTGCTTGGTATTGTTTTAATTTATTTTCAATTGCCATTATGTGTTCTTCTTTTTTATGTTTGTAGGTATAAGACCAGTAGTCTAAAGTAGTTATCAGATTTGGTATTAAATGGCTATTTATAGAAGGCTCCTTAATATTTTTAATCAAATTAGCCATTTCATCCATATAATTTTCTTTTCTCTCAGTGTGATAGAGAAATGATAGAAGATGTATTTTATCTTCATAATTAAGACCTTCTTTATCTGAAAAATTACTATTCAAAAGATTTTTTATGATTATATCCCGCCTTGAATATTTGCCTTTTCGGACAAAGCCAATTAGGGTAGCAAATTCACCTTCTATTTTTGTAAAAAAGATAGGAATATTATTAAAAATATCATTGATTATGGTTGATAATGAATATTTATCAAAATATAACACATGCTCTAAAGAACTTCTAAAACCTACCCACTCTTCACCTTTTTCCTTAACTATCCGCGCCCCTACATCCGGAGTAGAAAAGACAAATATCCCATTTTCCTTTAATAAATCAAATACTTTGCTGAAGAATTTACCAATATCTGGTATATGCTCTATTAAATCCCAGGCAGTTATAACATCATATCTGGTAGTCTCCTCAAAAATATCTTTAACTTCCGCATTTAGACCCTTTTCCCTTGCTTTTCGAACGGCTTCATTCGCAATATCTATTCCTTTTGCTTCAATTCTATTATCGTAGGATAGGAGTTGTAAGAAATATCCATGGGCACATCCTACATCTAAAAGCCTAATCTTGCTATCAAAATGGCTTCCATAAAATAGGTAAAATATGTCTTTTTGCCATAAAAAATTTAAATAATTACTGGAAGAATAAGCTATATAACCCATCTCTGGAATTTCTTCTATATTATTTTTATCAAAGTATCCTTTTGAATAAACACTAGTAATTTCATGAAATGGTAAGATTTCTGTAAAAATTAAGCCACATTTCTCACATTTTACTAAATTTATGCCATCTTTTCTTTTGATGAAAAAAACCAGATCCTTTGCTCCACAATAAAGACATTGTCTGTTTTTTTTAGTCTCCATAGGTTATCCCTGATATGCCTTTGTTACACTTGCAGGTATAACTTCCATTTTGACAGCTTGTTGAAAAACTCAGATGCATATTATCTTTACCCAACCTGTTCCCTAGTTTAACACGCCATTTCGCTTGCTGTCAAAGCTGCTTCGTTTCACTGCACACCCTTTGAGCTTATGGCTCTGGCGAGAGCCACTCTAAAAGGGCTTGATCTTGATGGCTTAACGGAGCAATCTGCTAAGTTATAAATAGGGAGTATCATTGTCACCTAAAAGCTGAAACACAACATCAGTGGAGACCTCAAAATAAAAAATCAATTGCGGATTTAGAGTTTTAAACCCTTTCAAATTTGTTTTAAATCTGTTATTTTTAAGGTATGCAATTAGACACACTTATTGCGAGAAGAATTGTAGAAACGGTAGGTGCTTATGGCACTCCTCCAGAATATGGTTTTCAATTTTTCACCGCTGGATTAGATGAGTATTTACGCTGTATTCATGAAGAATACTTAAAAACATATATTAAAGAGGAAGGAGGCTCCGTAGTAAAGATTGTCATTGGTGCCTATGGAGGGGGAAAAACCCATTTTCTCTATAGCATTCGTGAACTGGCTTGGCAGGAAAATTTTGTAGTCAGTTATGTGGCTTTAAGTCCTGAAGAAAGTCCTTTTCACCGTTTAGAAACAGTTTATAGGGCTATTGTAAATAACATTACTTATCCTCTTCAGCCTGAAGAGCTACTTAAGGGAGTGGAAAAGGGCATTGAAGCCTTTTTAATCACCTGGTATGAAAAGCAAATGGATGTTTTTCAAAATATAGGGTTAAAAGGGGAAGCATTAGAAAAAGAAATTGAACAATATTTAGAATCTGTCCAGAGAAATATTGAAAATACCAACTTCGCTAAAGCTATAGCCACTGCCTTTTTTGCCCTTCATACTGAGGATGAAAAGACTTTTAAACATATTTTGCAATGGCTCAAAGTAGAGGGTTATGATAAAGGCATCTACCGCCCTCTGGGAATTTTAACTCCCATTGATAGAAGTAATGCCTTTTCTATGTTGCGCTCTTTAGTGCAATGGGTGTGCAATATTGGATATAGCGGTTTAGTAATTTTATTTGATGAGGCAGAGCAAATTCCCAGTCTCAGCACACGTCAACGGGAACTTACCCTTTCTAATCTACGAGAACTCATTGATGCTTGTATGTATACTTCCTTTAGACATGTAATGATTTTTTATGCCTTACCTGATGAACGCTTTTTTGAGGGTCCTTCCCATATCTATGAAGCATTAAAACAAAGAATTTCTTCTGTATTTGATTTTTTTAATCCCTCTGGGGTGAAAATTAAACTAGAAAATACCAAGGGAGATCCCATTGCCTTATTGGAAGAAATTGGACATAAGTTGAAGTACATCTTTGAAACTGCTTATGGAGTGCGTTTTCCCTCCCAGATAGAAAATGTAATTCAAATTGTAGCTCAAGAGGCTTATGAACGTCGATTTGGAGATATTGGTTATATCAGATTATTCGTTCAAGGAATAATCAAAGTTTTTCACCTCTTACGAAAAAAACCTTTATTAGTCAATAAGACAAATGAAATCTGCCAAATATTAGAAGAAGGTCTTGGATGAAAGGTACAAGGGTTAAGCATTTTACCTTAGGCGAAGGGGAAATTATAGATACTCGCTATCATGGTTATGAATGTCTAGTGCGTTTTATCTCAGGTCTCACGCGATGGATCAAAAAACGCTATCTTACATTTTTAGAACCACCTAAAAAGATAAAGACAGAAAAACCCCCACCTCCCGTTTCCTTCCCTTTGCCCAAAATAAAAGGGGGTAGAGAAGTGATAGAAGCCTTCAGGGCAGGTATTGTTCCTGAGAACTGGATAAAAAGTTGGACTGTAGGTAGAGCCAAAGAGCTGGCTCAAATAAAAACCTGGCTTCATGACCAAACTTCAGGTACTATTATTATTAAAGGAGAATATGGAGCTGGGAAAACGCATCTAATTGAATATCTTTATCACCAATCACAGGAATTGGATTATGCAGTAGCCAGAGTTAGTATAGACCCTCTGAGTGCACACCTTGCTTTTCCTAAACGAGTTTACCGTGAATTAGTGCAAACACTCCGTGTTCCTCAAGAAGAAAGGTTTTTAAATTTTCGAGAAGCTCTCAGTATTTTAGCTCAAAAAAAGGCACTCAAAGATCACTTTATCTTGGGTCCATTTTTAGATGCCTTAAGGAGAAGGGAAGTTACCACTCCTATGTGGCAATGGATAGAAGGTTTAGAAAGCACATTCCACGAGTTTGGTAGTTTATATGATCATACCACGGCTGCTAATATTTACAGCTATATACTCTCTGGGTTGAGTCGGGCCTTGGTAGAACACTTGGATACCAGTGGTCTAGTATTACTTTTTGATGAAACTGAGAGCAGTTGCATTTATCGTTACAGTTATGAGTGGCAACGGGGGATGAATTTTTTACGAGGGCTAATTCTGGTGGCTAATGATGAGCCCGATTTATTGGAAGAAAAAATTGTTAAGGCACAACACTGCTATCAGGGAGAATTGACAGGCCTTGTTTATTCTGGACATCGTAAACTTCCCTATATTTATGAATTACCAACTTACTTAAAGGCAGCCTTTGCCGTTACTCCTGATTTTTCTATCCAACAAACTATGACCGAATACAATATTTATATACTTGAGCTAGAACCATTAGAGCCTCAGTATCTAGAACATTTCTTTTATCGCTTTGTAGAACTTTATCGTAAGGTGTATGGCTTAAGACTAACTACTAGGGAAAAGAGGGAAATTTTTAGCTTTATTAAAGGATATGCCAATATTTCCACCCGTATTTTTATCAAGGCCATGGTAGAATGCCTGGATTTCAAGAGATTTTATCCCGCAGGAGAGGTAAAGACCCTGGCTGAAGGGTTCTCTTGACCCCTTTTAAGAACTGTGTTACCTAACCATCATGGTAGTAAAAATTAAAAAGAAAAAACCCATTACTGCCCCCGATGAGTTTATCGCCTTGCCCAACCGCATTGTCCAGTATGTTCAGGAAAATTTAAAACAAGTAATTATCCTGGCAACTGTTTGTGTAATCTTAACCTCTATCTTTCTTTTAGGTTGGGCCTGGTGGCATAAGAGAAAGGAACATTCTTTTATCCTTTATGCCAAAGCAGAAAATTTTTTAAGAAATAAAGAGAAAGATAAGGCAGAAAAAGTCTTAAATCAACTGCTAAAAACACATACACCAGCAAGTAATCTTGCCTGTTTACAGTTAGCTAATATTTATGAAGAGCAACACCAGTGGGGAAAAGCAGTTGTTATGTATCAAACTTACCTTAAAAAAACCAGTGATAAAGACCTTTTTTCTCCCTTTGTATGGCATGCCTTGAGTTGTGATTATTATAATTTAAAAAAACCTTTAGAAGCACAAAAGGCCTTAGAAACCATTATTAAAAAATGGCCTGATCATCCTTTGGCTAATTGGGCTTATATTAATCTTGGTCTCTTGTTAGAAAAAAAACAACCTTTTAAGGCATTAGAGATGTATAATTTGGCCTTAAAAAAGGAAAGTGCTCTCAATCCTCCCTGGCTAGAGTTCAAAATAAAGACCTTACAAACCCCCAAGAAGTAAATACTCACTGCTTATTGTGATCTGATGAGCTTAAAAGTTTTTGGTATGATTTTTTACTTTTCTACAACATAAGTCCTTTCTACCCGCCACTCTTTAATCCAGGGGTCTCCCCAGATCTTGATCTGCCTAGTGAGAGTTTTGGTATCACCAAATTCTATATATCCAAAAATTTCTCCTCTACCAACTTCATTACCGGCATGGTCGAGAGCCTGAAGGACAACATGGACCTCTCCTGTCTTCTCCAGATTTTGCACTTTGGCATTAACTGAATAAAGAGAATAGACTGCTTCCTCACCCAAAAAGAAACCTGTTTTCTCCCAATCAATAAATGAAACATTTACCCTCGCCATTTGTGCCTGGGTAATGGAGAATAGCAGAAAAGAAGCTAAAAAACACAGAAAAATAACTCTTTTCATTTTTATCTTTTTTCAGCTTGTTGAAAAACTCAGATGCATATTATCTTTACCCAACCTGTTCCCTAGTTTAGCACACCGCTTCGCTTGCTGTCAAAGCTGCTCCGTTTCCGCACCCTTTAAGCTTACGGCTTTGACAGCACTGCGCGGCGTGCCCCTGAAAAATCGAAGGTTGGTGAAAGTTAACCTTGAGATATCATCACAGCTGGAATTTTCTCCTAAAATCAATGGCGGATTAACAGTCTTGAAGAATGAATTTTTTTGCACCTTGAAGTTCAAAATGTGCTGAAAATTCATTTTACTTCTGGCAGGAGTTCGTCAATACCCTAAAATAATTCAAAAATCAAGACCTGACCCCCAGAGGAGTGTAGACTTTACAAGTTACAAGTTGTAAGGTCGCAATTTCTTTAAAACGGGTCAGATGAAGCAGTGAGTTAGTGAATTAGTTAACCCCCTCTATTTGCAACTCTAAGCCTTTAAGTCAGCCTTTTTTAACTCACTAAACCCTAACCGCTAATCGCTT
>Ga0190332_1000109_pt1 | contig 17260 bp, 30 predicted proteins | sample 48720456_MG_FD_161679 | JGI IMG/M metagenome (GOLD analysis project Ga0190332, IMG submission 161679) | Hydrothermal vent sediment bacterial communities from Southern Trench, Guaymas Basin, Mexico - 4872-04-5-6_MG | ecosystem: Environmental > Aquatic > Marine > Hydrothermal vents > Sediment ... | reverse complement strand
CCTTCATCTTTTTGAACACAGCGAAGGTGTCTTCATCCATAGCGACTGTGATTCTTTCCGGCGCTTTCATACTTTTACCTATCATCCCAATACTTAATTAACATTCGCTCATTTGTAGCCCCTTTCCTGACCCGAACATATTCAATGGCATTTCGTTGTTGTATTTTATACCATAATTTTTCATTTTGATATAATTTTATAACTTTTTGTACAAATTCTTCTGTACTTTTCGCTATCAAAACTTCGGGACCATCTGTTAAATCAAGTTGCGAGGCGGTTAATTCAGAAACTACGGAAGGAACGCCAAAACTCATGGCTTCTATCAATTTCAACGGAATGCCAGCAGAAAATCTATGCTCTAAATTTGAATTCCCCTGAAAAGGTTTTTATAGCAAGATGTGTGGAATATAGGATACAAGAAATGAAATACAAAATAACGGAACTCGACAGAGAGGTTGAACAGCTTCCAAGAGCTATCAGGGAGTTGTTCTATCGCTTCTATTCGATTGATATTTCCACTGGCAGCCTAAAGATTCCTGTGGGGATGGAGGACTGGGCGAAAAAGCGGTTTTGGTCTCTTGAGCGAGTGGAAAAGCAGCAAATAGTCGCTATTAAAAATAAGTTTACCGGTGAACACAGCTTATTTAACAGGTTAAGGAGTGATAGACCTGTGGAAGCGAAATCCGCGATTGCGTGGGAAGAGCTGGAAGAGAAGAAAAAATGTCTTTTTTGTAATCCAGAAAAACAGACGCCGGCAGATGTGTTTGGCAGGATAAAAGGAAAATATTGTATCACGGGGAGCAATATAGCAAAGTATGATGCTTTCCACAGCTTGATAATTTTCAATGAACACAATCCCTTAGTGATAAAGAGGGAATGGGTAGAGGATTACTTAAGAACCGGGGAGCGCTGGTTCGAAGAGGTTTCTAAATTAGCGAAGAAGAAAAAGAAATTGCAGAAGTTCTTTATATGGAATTGCCTCTGGCGGAGTGGAGCTTCGATTATTCACGGGCATATACAATTAACTGCTTCGAAGATGAGGTATGGTAAATTGGAACTTTTAGAAAAAGTTGCAGCGGATTATAAAAGAGAATTTAATACCGATTATATCGAGGATTTATACAGAGTCCATGAGAGTTTAGGGCTTACGAAGGAGAACAAAAGCGAAAGGATTTTGTTTTATTTGACGCCAATAAAAGAGAAAGAGATTTTTGTTATCAGCGAAGCGAGGAGAAGTGATAAAATGGCAGATACGATCTACAAATTATTGAGGGCGTATCTGAACATAGGTGTGCAATCGTTCAATTTGGCTATCTTTCAGTTGGGGGATTATCATATCATCAGGCTTGTAGATAGGGGTTCGTTAGAGGATAGGAATTCGGATATAGGAGCGATGGAACTTTATGCCGCTTCTGTTATCGCCTCTGACCCTTTTAAGTTAGCTCAGGGCATTTCAATTTAACATCTTCAATGGTTCTTATCAGCCCGGGAAGAATCGAGATGTCAGACTTTCTTCTGGCTACAAACTCCACGGCATCGCCAAAACTATACCCCATGATGCAACAAAGATAACCTATTACAACGGAAAGAGAACGCCCAATGCCCACATTACAAAATACCATTATTTTATACCTGTCTATATGGTCTCTAATCTATTCTACTGCTTCTGCCATCGGTTTTTGGGGTATAGGCTGCATGTCAATGAAGGGAACTTTGTGGTAGAGGAGTTCTGTTTCAATACCCAGCTCCTTAGCTACATTTGCTCCTTAGCTACATTTAATAGTGCAGTGATCCCAGAATGAAGGTTTAAGGCATCTTCATAACTGCCAATCGCCAGATTGTCTAAGATGATTTTCATCTTACGCTAAACGGTCTACCCATTTCGACCAAAACCGACACCATTTCCCCCTTATCCGGGCTAAACAGCTCGCTATTCACAAACTACCGATGTGCAATTTCAATTATCTCATTGATAATCGCCACCGCAGAAGGAGTTCCACCCCTTGGTCCTCTTATCACAATGCAGGGGATATTACCCATAGACAATACCTTCTCCTTCATCTCCGCTGCGTTGACGAACCCAACGGGAGTAGCAACGACAAGCGCAGGCTTTTGCTCTTCGCTCGCGCCTCCTTTCTCGACAAGCGCACAAACCTCCTGGCATGCCGAAGGTGAGTTCCCAATAATCACGATGTTACCATGAATAAGCCTCTTCTCCTTTGCAAGTCGGATTCCCGCAGCAGTTCTCGTGAGCTTTTCGCGTTTCGCTATCTCTATTGTTTCTGGCGCATTCACGAAACACTGTACTTTTTTGCTGTATCTCTTATTGATGCCCGCTTTCACCATTTCTATGTCTGTAATGATCATTTTCCCATTTTTTATACAGCGTATCCCTGTTTCAACCGGATGGTGCTTGAACACAAGCAAATCAAGAAACGAAGGGTCGGCATTGGCAAAAACTACGCGTCCCGCAACTCTTTTTTCCAGGTCACTTAAACTTAACGAACCCTGATATTTCGACACAATATCACGTACAATTGCCTTGCTCTTCTCCCACACCCTGTTTCCCGCATCTACATAACCACAACCCGCTGCTGGTGCTGGTGATACTGCTATACCCTCATCCTCTTCATTCACGTCTCCTCTCTCATAATCGTATTTCCTTTCATATCCTCTTCGTGTCACCATTCGTGCACCGAGTTTTCTCGTACCCGAACAGCCAATAATAATTGTCGTTGACATATCTATACGGTGATAGTAGCCTGGCAAATCTTTTAATGTGGTTATCACAACTTCGCATCCCTCCCGCTCGGCATTTCTTACTATACCAACGACTGTATTCGCATTGCGGAACCGCATGAGAATCTCATATGCCTTCTCCAACTGAGCCGTTCTGGTTTTGCTCTTCGGGTTATATATCACTATAGTGATGTCCATCTTCGCTAAGCCTTCCAGTTTCTTCTCTATCTCGCTCCACGGCACCAGCAAATCACTCAAACTGACAACTGCGAAATCATTTGAGAGCGGTGCACCAAGTAAGGCAGCCGATGCGGATGCCGCCGTTATGCCCGGAACAATCTCAATCTCAATCTCCATCTCCTTATCCAGCTTTGAGGCTATTCCTGAATCAGAATCGCCCATGACCTCGATTATTAGCCCTGCCATACCATAAATACCCGCATCGCCTCCCGAGACAACAACAACGTTCTTGTTCTTGTGTTTACCCAGCTCAACTGCCTTCTTCGCTCGGTCTACCTCTGTCCCCATCCTGCCTATTATCACTTCTGCACTCCCCGGAATGGTGTCCTTTATTAGCTCTATGTATCTCTCGTTGCCCATAATAACATCAGCACTTGCAATCCGTGCTCTCGCCCTTTCTGTCAGTAAATCCTGAGCACCAGGTCCTATTCCCACTACCGATAACATATTCGCTTATTCCCTCCCTCTAGATCCCTCTCTTTAAGCACCACCGCCAGTGTTATCCTTCTATTGAATGATTTCCTCTTCACGAATTTGATTTTGCCTTTATTTCTGTTCGCTCCCAGAATGGCACAGGGTTCTGCAACGCCTTTTATGTTAAATGCGTCCATTGCTGCGCTTCTCGACCGCACATCCACACAGTTTATCTCATCCCGCGTAAAGAGAAGTATTGGAATCCCGAACTTAGTAGAGACCTCTTGCAACTCCTCCGTATTTTTGAAATCCACGGTGCATAAACCTTTAACTTCATTCTGTTCTATATCCAACTCCTCCAGGAACTCGCGAATCGCCTGCTCTATCTCTCCAGCATCAACATCGCTATGAAATCCAAGACCGATATAAAAATCCCTATTATTGTTATTCATCTTCATAGAGAGTTGTTATCACCGGTTCTGCGGATATCCCTTCTGCAATAAGCCTTGCGAATTCATTTGCTCCTCTATGCCCGTTCAGTACCGGTATGACATACCTGCCATTCTCATCTATGCAGACCACCCAGGGGTCTTCGGTCTTCTTCTTCGGCTCTATTGCCCGCACCACTACGCCCATAGGCAGAACAGCGACGATGTTCTTGTGCGCTTTGAAACTTTCTTTTATGGCGTGATAAACGCTTTTTACCTTCTCATCTGCGCCATCACACGAGATTTTTTCCGAGCATATCAGTTCAGCATCGAATCCTTCGGCTAAGAGCACGCTTTTCACCTTTTCCGCAACTGCAACCGATTTCTGAGCGAGCGAGAAGATGGCAATCATTTTTTACCTCCGCCATACAATTTTGAGATGCCTGATTTCTCAAGCACATCACCCACAATTATCAATGACTGGCTCTTTATGCCCGCACTCTTAACCTTATCCGCTATATCCGCCAGAGTGCCCTTTATTATCTCCTCTTCCGTCCATGACGCTTTATGAACCACCGCTACTGGTGTCTCAGGAGGATATCCTACCCGGAGTTCAGAAACGATATCGTCAATGAGATGAATACCAAGAAAGACTATCATTGTTGCACCATGCATTGATAGTTCCTTTATGCTTTCCTTCTCTGGCTTACCGGTCTTTCCTGTCGGTTTCGTGATTATCAGCGTTTGCGATATGCCAGGCGAAGTGAATTCTCTTTTTAAAGATGCAGAAGCAGCGGAAAAAGAAGTAACGCCTGGAACAACTTCAAACTCTATATTTTTAGAGTTTAGAAATTCCATCTGCTCTTGAATAGCGGAATAGAAGCTCAGGTCGCCTGAATGGAGCCTCACTACTACCTTACCCTCTTTCACAACAAACTGTTCATAAAGGGCAAATATCTCAGTTCTGGTCTTTCCATGACTGTCTATGGCTATCACATCCTCTCTTGCGTATTTTAAGATCTCCTTGTTGATGAGCGAGCCTGCGTATATTATCACATCAGCATTTTCTATTTCCCGCTTTCCTCTAAGGGTGAGTAATTCGGGGTCGCCCGGTCCTGCACCTACAAATACTACTTTCGGTTTCACATTCATATTCACATTCATATTCATTTTCATAGTCATAATCATAGTCTTATCTATATCTAATCTCGTGGGTTGTTCTTTACGATAAGAGTGGAAAGGTAATGAGTTGGCACGTCTATTTCACTAACTTCTCCTGTGATTATTTCCTGGTCTTTAAATCCCACTCTGACACCTAAAATGGCTTTTTTATTGCCCAGCTTATTCTCAATCACGTCCATATTTTTGGGTTTGAGGAAGATCAGGGAATCTGAACTTTCGATTACTCGAAGAGCTCCCCTGGCTTTTACATCGGGAACAATAGAAACGATTTCATTTCCTTCTGCAACAGGAACTTTGGCGATAGCGGAACAAGCCGAGAAGGATGTAACTCCGGGTACTACTTCTACTTCTTCCATGACATCTTTAAAAATCTCCATGAACCGGTAGAACGTGGAATACATGCTTGGGTCTCCCAGTGTGACGAAAGCCACAGTTTCACATCCCTTACCTTCTGCTTCTGCTTCTGCCCTCGCCAGCACGACCTCACGCGCCTTTTTCCAATACTGTTCCAGCTTATCACGGTCTTTCGTCATCGGGAACACTGGTTCAACAACGATGAGTCCATTTCCCCTCTCTTTTATAATCCCTTCAATCGTGAGTAAAGCCAGACTCCTTTTATCCTCCCTCGACTTCGGTGCAACTATCATATCCACTTCCTTGAGTATTCTGTATGCTTTCAGAGTGAGCAGTTCCGGGTCGCCCGGTCCTACACCTATTCCATATAGCTTGCGGATTCTCATTTCTTGTCTCCATATATCAGGAATACCGGATAAGAAGGAGCGAGAGCGGTTTTACCACCCAGGTCCTTGCCCCTGTTCAAGCAGATATTCAGAACCTCAGGATTGATACCTCTGTTCTTCAATACTGCTATGGCTTCCACCACAGTCTCAAGTCTGACTGCTGCAATAATAACTCTACCTCCCGTCTTCAAATGCTTGAACACGTTCTCAAACGATTTTTCAAGATTGTCCGTGCCGCCGAAGAAGGCAACATCGAAACTATCTGTATCTGATAAATTGATATGTTCCATTTCACCAAAATTAAGCTGGATTTTGTTACCCAGTCCAAATTTTTCTATATTCTTTCTCGCTATCTCGAAATTCTCTTCGTCCTTCTCCACCGCCGTGACATCGCAACCCAACAGTGCGAATTCGATAGAAACGCTTCCTGAGCCCGTGCCCACATCTAAAATTCGCTCGGTTCCTTTTATCCGGGCTTTTGAGGTGATGATCGAGCGAACTTCTTCTCTTGTCAAGCCTGCTTTCGATCTTGAGAACAAGCTGTCAGGTATTCCGGTTGTTTTATATTGCCACTCCTGCTTCACTCCCACATTCTGTTCCACGTCACTCATATCGTTCTTGTTTTTCTTGTTTCCCTTTTTCCTTCACTCTCTCATCCTTATCCTTTTATCCTTTTATCATTTATTACTCTCATTATTTCATTTCTCGCCCCTCTAATAGTCAAAGGATACGGATTTTTTAGTGGTAAATTGTCCTCTTTATGTAGTATTTCCATCAAACGCGCGATTCGCGGCAACCTCAAGTGTGATTCTCTTACGACAGAAGCATTAGAAAAGACCGCCTCAGGCGTGCCTTCTGCCACGAACTGCCCCCTGTGCATCACATATATCCTGTCCGCATATTGTGGTATCGCATCCACATCATGAGTGGCGATAATCAATGCGATATTCATCCTTCTGCTCAAATCCACTAAGAGGTGCATCACTGCAGTTGACGTGCAGGGGTCTAAATTAGACGTGGGTTCGTCCAGCACAATGATTTCCGGATTCATTGCAAGAACTCCTGCGATAGAAACCAATCGCTTCTGACCACCGCTAAGATTGTCCGGTCTCTTATCCTTCAAATCCGCTATGTGCAGCATATTCAATGCGCTATTTACTCGCTCTGCCACTTCGCGCTTTGAAAGTCCCATGTTCCTCGGTCCGAATGCCACATCTTCCCATACTGTCGGCGCGAACAACTGATCGTCCGGGTCCTGAAATACAAGTCCTACCGTCATCCTTATCTTATCTAAATTAGTCTTTGTTATCTCTTCCTCGTTGATAAGAACCGTGCCTTTCGTGGGAGAAAATAAGCCATTAAGATGGTAGAATAGAGTAGATTTACCACTGCCATTCGAGCCAATAACCGCTACTCTCTCGCCTTCCATTACCTTAAAGTTAACGCCTTTCAACGCTTCTGTTCCGTCTGGATATGTATAGAAAAGGTCCGTTACGTTTACTGCACACTTCATAACCAGGTTACTACTCCAGGTACTATATGGTCAGCAATTACAAGTAGTACCGAAGTCAAGATAATTATAGCACATAATAGAGCGTTTTTTAATGATAACGGCTCGATTTCTGTAAGCCTGGAATCCGGGTTATATCCACGTGACAGCATTGCGGCATATACACGTTCACCGCGTTTTAATGCCCTCAAGATGAGCGAACCTGCAATGGTACCGAGATTATTCATCTTTTGCTTATAGCTGAGTCTACGGGAGAAGCCGCACCTTGATGCCTGTGCTCTGTACATCCTTACGCTTTCTTCAGATAGCAGATGGATATAGCGCAGCATCATTATAGCGAGGTCAACCATAATCTTTGGCACCTTAAACCAACGCATTGCTTCCGCCGCCGCCAACACCTCTGTAGTAGCTGCAAACACGCTCAATATAGAAACCGATGCAATTATTCGTGCGAAAAGCAAAACGGCAAACGAGCACGATTCATGGTAGATTGGCAGTCCGAAGAGGGATGCTATTTGATGCTCACCGCCATACGTGAATATAACAACGACAAGCACGACAGCCGCAACAGAGAACGGAAGCAGAACTAACCTTTTCAGGTATGTCCGCAGCGGTATTTTGATTGCGAGAGCAATAAGTGTGGCAGAAAGAAATATAACGAGAGGGATAGTAGGGCTATGCATGGAAATGACAGCGAATATAAGTGCAAAAGCTCCTAAAAGCTTTACACGTGCATCAAGCCGGTGGATTACCGAATTGCTACCTACTACCAGTCTCTCAAAGTCTACTTCTTGTATTATATCCGTGAAACGCATCGTTTATCTGTTCTTTATCGTTATCCTTATTTCGTTTCCCTTAGCAGTCGCAGATAGTGCCCGATGATCAGGAATACAAAGAATCCAATTGTGGTTCCAATTCCACACAACGGGTCGCCAGACAGCCATTCAAGCATTCTCCTCCCTCCTGAATAGCCCTGTCCATAAATAGCCGACTATAAAGCCGGCAACTATTCCCGCAATTGTGAAGCCCAACGGCTCTCCTACCATGTCGGTAATTGCAGGAACTGACGATGTTGCCTCGACATTTACAGCAGTGCTCGCCGCGTGTTCCTCCACTATTGCATCTGTCCCTTCCATCTCATGACCGCCTATATAGCCAAGATACGCACCGACAATGAAGATCGCAGTTAGTACTACCATCAGAACCAAAGCCGTCTTTGTAAATCTGTCAAGCATCTGTTACCTCCCCCCATAACTTCCCCAGCATAAGGTCTGGTCTCCTGTCTGCAATATACTGCACAATGCCTGCGCTGAACACAAACTCGGCAACTGCAAGTGGCAACTGCGTCGGCATGTATCCCAGTGAATAGATTGCCCAGTGTGAGAGCACAGAACCGGGATTGAGCGACAATGCGAGTTCAAGTGCTGCCGCTAAATAGCACAATATATCTCCTACGAATCCTGCCATCCCTGCGGCAACCCACAACGGCGAGTTTATCTTCCTCAGCAGTACGTAGATGAGATAACCACCGAATGTCCCTGTAATCCCCATTGATACTGTATTCGCACCGAGCGTTGTGAGTCCACCATGACCAAAAAACGTATGGAAGAAGAGTGCAATCGTACTCAGTACCACAGTTGGAAAAGGACCGACAATTATCGCTGACATCGGTGTGCCTATCGGATGTGAGCACGATCCCGTTACCGGTACAGGAATGTGCCAGACGGAGATTATGAAGACCGCAGCGCCCATCATTGCAAGCATCGGCAGATACGATGCGTTCTCTTTTGTGCCCCTCTTCATCTGCCATACCCCTATTGCTATAAAGGGTATGGCGATTGCAAACCATACTAAACACCACTCTGGCGTCAATATACCGTCTGATATATGCATCTTTTTATCACCGAATTATAGGTCTTGTTGAAAGACGTCTATTTAAAAGCTTGTTTTTTGATAATAGATGTTATCTAAATGGGTAACTTCTCTGATGGATGTGTGTTGCTCTTCTGTCAGGTGGAAGCAACCGCTATAAGGATCAGGTATCAGAGGGAGGCAGTAGAAGCACAGCTTGAAGCTTTTGGTTTTAACATTCTAACAGTCACAAAATCTACCTACCCCTTATTCTTCCAGTGATAGTAATATATCTCTGTTGAGTCTGAAGATGAAGCCCGACGCTTCAATTCTATAAACACGAGATTCTCTATCGCCCGTCCGATGTCCGCGGAGAATTTAAAAGAGACTGCATTTCGCAACCCTATGTCTATACAGTAAACCTTCTTCGGCGATAATAATCGCTTACTGCCAGAATATGAAAATTGATTGACAAAAAATATTAAAAAACTGTTCTCCAGATATTCAATATAATTCTTCACGGTATTCACGCTCCCCAGATGAAAGATATTCTTTAGTCTGCTGTAGCTGATGGTGTTTGAGACATTCGCCATGAGGTAGTTGGCAATCTCCTGAAATGTCTTTGTTAAAATTCACTGCATGTGAAATCTTCAGATATTTTCTTATCGCATCCAGACTTTCTCGCTCTATTCCCCTGTCCTCCTCTTTTAGCTCTTCCCTCTGTTGAACAGCTATCTCTTTAAGCTGTCTTGTCTTGTATTCATGATTTTTTGATATTCTGTATTCATTAGTAATCATTCGAAGCTTTTGTGATATATATTTTCATTGATAATGAAAACATTACACATTACATATTACCCCTCACCTCGTAGCTGCAGCCACAGTCTCCAGAAACCTCAGGAACGCCTTCTCGGTGCCCATCCCCAATGCGTGAAGATGGGTATAAGAAGCGAGGACGTTTCCTTGGTATATTCCATCCTTTTTGTTCTCTATTCCAACACCTTTTAGAAGCTCGTATGCGAATTCCGCCGTAACTCCGTTCACAGTAGAATAATGGAACTCGTGCCCGCGGAATCTTGCACCACGCGGGAAAAAAAGATTGTCCACTACGGAAACCGCTTCGACATAGCCCACCGCATGGAGCCGGTTTGTGAGCTTTGCAGAACCTTTGAATAAGCCGAGCATCTCCCTACCTTCAAGTTGCTCAAGGCAGTAAAGCAAGCCACCGCATTCAGCATAGAGCGGCGACCCATGCCGAATCGCATCAACAAGCGCCTCACGTAAAGAACCGTTCTCTTCCAGCTGCTCTGCGTATAGTTCAGGATAGCCGCCACCGATGTAGAAACCGTCAACATCAGGCAAATCGTCCCGAAGCGGAGAGAACGGAACGACTTCAGCACCGAAATCACGCAATACGTCTAAGTTCTCCGGATAGTAGAAACAAAACGCCTCGTCCATCGCCACCCCTATCCTGATACCATCAACAGCCTTTAACTGCGGCTCAGCACCAGCAGCAGTCTCAGCCTCAGCACCAGGAATCTTTACCTCTGTCGCCTCAAGCAAGCTATCCATGTCTATATTATCCTCTATGAGTTTTGAATAGCTGTTCAATACCGTGTGGTCAATCTCATGAGCCATAAAGAGCCCTAAGTGTCTTTCCGGGATTTTCAGGTATTCGTCCTTTGGAATAGCTCCAAAAACAGTCGTAACTCCTCGTAATGCCTCTTCAAGTAGCTCCCGGTGCCGTTCACTTCCAACCCTGTTCAGGATGACGCCAGCGAACTTTAGCGAAGGGTCAAAGGTCTTATACCCGTGGACTAATGCACTAACACTGCCCGCAAGCGCGTGGGCATCAACAACGAGGACTACCGGTATGTCCAATAGTTTCGCAAGGTGCGAGGTGCTACCCTGCCCTCCCGCGGCTGCGGAAGCGCCATCAAAGAGACCCATAACGCCCTCAACTATCGTCACTTCCGACATGTTCTTCCTGAATGACTGGACAACCGCAGAACGTGGCATCATGAAGGTATCAAGATTTCTTGATGGTTTTCCCGCAGCAAGCGTGTGCAGACTCGTATCTATGAAGTCAGGACCCACTTTGAACGTCTGGACATCGTATCCGCGACGACGAAATGCGGAAATAAGCCCAATAGTGAGCGTGGTCTTTCCCACGCCACTGTGCGTTCCTGCAACTACGAAAGCCGAACTTTTCTGTTTCATGATTACCTTACCTTGCCTTGCCTTACCTTACCGAAAGGCTTTTATTATGATAAAAACGATAGAATAGAAGTTATAAAATCATATTATGAAGCTTGAGCTCACATTTGATGGCGGTATGAAGCGGCTGATATTCATCTCCTTACTGTTAATTTTGCTGTTGCTTTTACCACACGTTCATGCACTGCAGATGTTATCTGACGATCAGGTATCAATTGATTCTCCCATAGATGATGATGTTTTTGCTACGGGTGGTATTGTAACCATCAATGCTCCAGTTACGAGTGCTGTGATTGCGGGTGGCACTGTTACTATCAATGCACCGGTAAACGGTGATGTTTTTGTTGCTGGCGGGCAAATATTGGTTAATTCTGATATTAAAGGAAAAATTGTGGCTGCAGGCGGGGCCATAGACTTGAGAGGAGCTGCAGAAAATGCTGTTATTGCAGGCGGTGATATTGACATCTACTCTACCACGGTTATTAACAGGGATGCAGTCATTACCGGTGGGAATGTTTCCAATGCGGGCAAGATTCTTGGCAATTTAACTGTAAGAGCGGATAATTTCCTGAATACCGGAAGTGCGGGTAGTATAGATTTCAAGAAAAACGAAGGTCTGCGGGATTTACGAAATTTGATAAATATCTTCAGCATTCTCATGACCGCCGGGTTCCTGATAGTCGGTATAATCTTGCTCAAGTTGTTCCCGAGGCAATTTTTTATCGTAGAGAGTGAAATAAGGAAATCTCCGGTAAAAAATACACTGGTGGGATTCGTTCTTATAATCGCATCAGTAATTGTGATAACCTTGCTATCTCTAACCATTGTTGGTTTTCCGATTGCGTTAATTATGGGAATGCTTTTTATCATAGCATTGATGCTCTCCAGTATTTTCGTATCCTTCGCCGTTGGCAGGAAGATTGTGGACTTATTTAAAGTTAAGCTTAAGTTTAATGATTTGCTGATTTTTGTTCTCGGGTTTGTCATTCTAAGCCTGCTCTTCAGAATGCCCTATGCCGGTGTGTTAATAGTTATTATAGCAGTTAGTTTGGGATTTGGCGCGATTATTTATGCATTGCGTGAGAACTGGCAGAATATAACTACCTAATCATCTGTCTTGGCTGAATTTTTCGAGCAAGTTCGTAGCTTCTTACCTTTTCCTCCGTTTATATCCTAATCCAATGCCGTCCAGTTTCTATTCGCTATTTCAACGGTCTCAACCTGACTCTCTTTCATGTTCCTCTTCAAGTAGTTCACAGCCGTTTCGGAGGACTCAATAGCTACCACCTTTTTCAGGGGTCTCATTCTCTGTTTTTGCTTCTCTTCCCTAACTCCTTTCCAGTTCAGTTCTTTCATTCTATCTGTCATCTTAAGGAAAATCGCTCCCAACAAGCTTCATCATTTTTGATATTTACAAGACAAGAAGGTATCATACCGCTTTATCCCTAACAACCAGTAAAATGCCGAATTGGTAAATTGGTAGATAGCTTTATATAGCTATGAATGAACTAAAATAACATCATGCAAATCCTTAAACACTGCAAACTCCTCACATGGCTGAAGAAAGGGCTTAGAAACGGTAACTGGAGAAAACTAACCAGGCTCGATCGTGCGTTGTACAGGGCTTCAATCTGGTATTCAAGACATTGCGGAGGTATAGTTAATGTGCTTCTTGTGGAAAAACTATCCAAAATCGTCGAAACGCTGGGGGAGACGCCCTCTGTAAGAATATTCAAAAAAGGATTTGAGAGAGCGGTTGAGTTATTGAAGAGGTATGAGGAGTGTGGGGTATTCTCATGGGCTCCCCGAATGAGGGAGTGGTTGAAAGATCCGAATTATATATTCTGGCTGGGGAGGATGGGGTGAAGAAGATGATGAATATAAATGCAAATAAAAACATAGGAGATGGCGGGAATGAAAACATCCTTGGCAGAAGAAGAGGTTACAATCGTTAAAGAATCGCTTCGGAGAGAACTTGCATTATCGGAGCCGAAGCTGGGATTAATAAGGGAAGAAGTCGAAGGATTTGAGAAGAGATATGAGAAGTCCTCAGATGAAGATGAATTTGTGGATAAGTTTGAGGGGGAAAATGTTATATGTTCTAAGAATGTAGAAGATAGTGAGGTAAGTAAAAGTGAAAACAGAGAAAAATTGCGATAGAACTCTATAAGGATGAAGGATGACCGGATAAGCCTTGGCAAAGCATCAGAGAGAGCATTGAATAAAATAAAGGGCATTGTATGGAACTGAAATATGAGCATGGGAAGATAGCAATTGAGAACAAAGTCTTTACTACGTTGGATAGATTCGTCTTGGATTTCACGGAATTGCTTGAGGAGTATGTAGATTACGTGATTGTAAGCGGATATGTTGTGATTCTTTTTGGAAGGGCACGTGGCACTGAGGATATTGACACGATAATAAGATATATAGATAGAGACACGTTTGCTTCTTTTTACCAGAGGCTCAGTAGGGATGGTTATTATTTCTTAAATACAGAAGACGTAACAGGATTATATGAAATGCTTGAAGAGGGGTTGAGGGTGAGAATAGCAAAGGAAGATACGATAATACCAAATATTGAACTGAAGTTTGTGAAGGATGATTTCGATAGATACTCCATTGATAACCGGTTGGAAGTAGTTCTGGGAGAAAAGCGTTTGTTTATTTCTCCAATCGAACTTCAGATACCGTACAAGTTATATCTGTGTAGCGATAAGGACATAGAGGATGCAATATATCTCTGGGATATTTTTAGTGAAAAGATAGAAGTAAATCGGCTGAGGGAATTTATGAAAGCACTAAACGTCAGAGGTGAGGAGTATGGAATTGAAGTATGATAAGGGGAAAAATCAGAAGGAAAGACGGGAATTCATTCATTATTATGCAAGATGGGTTAAGAGCGTGCCAAACGAAGTATGGAGCAGGCAACAGGCTGAATTAATTGATAGTTTTATACTTAATGCAAAAAACTTTAAGATGACAGCGGAGAAATATCTAGAGATGGTAGCCCAAAGGAGAATTAAATGAAGTTACGAAGAAGACTCCGGGAGATATTTTATCGTTAATTCCTGAGCCGGGGAAGATTGATTTGGAGAAACTGGGATTAAATGAACGGGTCAATAAAAAAACTGCAATACGGGATTTCAAAGAGCTAAGAGCTTATAAAAACAGGATTGTGAAGATAAAGGGCTGCTTGAGGTAAGAGTTAGAGGAAAGGGAATACATAATTTGAACAAGACAGAGCAAATAAAAAGGGGCGAGGTGATATGGCGAAGAGAGTAAAAGTTTATTATGATAGGGAGATGGATACGTTGGATATGTGGTTTGATGAGCCACCAAAGGAGGGCTATTCAAGGGAAATAGAAGATGGGGTTATTATAAAATATGATTCCGAAGCGAGAGTGGTTGGAATTGAGATACTGTTTCTATCAAAACAAAAGGCAGTGGTTAAAGTGATACCTGATGAGATAAGAGCAGAATTTGAGAGAGTCGTCAACGAGTTTGCAAATACTGTCAAAGCCATAGGTTAATTAAAATCTGTGCATTCCCGATAAAAAAATCTTTGTTACCGGGAATACGATTGTTGATGCAGTGTATCAGAATTTAAGCATTAGTGAAGAGAGAATCAAACCTTTGAACGATCTTGAGCTTATTCCGAAGAGATATATTTTAGTGACTGCACGCCGGCAGGAGAGCGTTGACGTTAAGGAAAGATTTGAGGGCATTATCAAAGGCTTGGAACTCGTTGCGGATGAGTTTGGCTTGCCAGTAGTTTATCCCATACATCCAAGGGCAATAAAAATGATAAATCATTTTGAATCGAATGCAAGGGGAATAGAGTTCATCGAACCTCTTGACTATCTCTCATTCCTCCAATTGGAAGCTAATGCGAAATTGGTTTAACAGATTCTGGAGGAGTTCAGGAGGAGACTTGCATATTGGGGGTGCCATGTGTTACTTTGAGGGATAACACTGAGTGCCCGGAGACCCTGGAGGTGGACTCAAATGTTTTGGCAGGCAGCCGCTAGATAAAGTAGAAGTCGCATGCATAGACGAGGAATTATAACCCGATAAAGCGCCAAAAATAAGAAGATTTAGTATTATGCTAACTGGTAACGAAGTATGTATAGAAGGAAAGGGGAAGGTGACAACGTGTTAGAAATAGTTGCAGTTGCGCATGAGATAAGGGGATATTGCCCGGTGTATAAGGTCGGGGATAAGATAGTGGTAGACGACCCGGAGATGAGTTTTAGAGAGGACAGATGCTTTATGCATACATGCAATGCGTTGATCCGGGTAAGCCTTATACAGAAGGGGTAATATTTAATAAAGAATGGAAGTGTAAATAGATATGATGGAGATAGAAGCTGAAATCAGGGATATAAAGCAGCACGTAATTGAGATTTCGAAAAAGCTGGATGAGCTAATGTATGAAAGAGAGATTACCGCGATGATGAAACTTGCAGAGAAGTCATTATCGAGATTTTTTGAGGATGAGCCGGATATCTACAAAATAGAGGATTTGAAGGTTAGATATAAATGAAGGGCAAAATAGTCCTTTTGCCTTTTCCGTTCACCGATTTAACAGCGGCAAAGCTCAGGCCGGCTTTGGTGATTTATGAAGGTGAGAGAGATATTGTCGTGGCATTTATATCTTCAAAAATACCCTCTGAACTTTCTGATGTAGATGTTTTAATAACAAAGAACCATGCTGGTTTTAGAAAGGCAGGATTGAAAGTAGATTCAGTCATAAAGCTTGATAAAATTGCAACAGTGCTAAAGGATTTGGTTATAGGTGAGCTTGGAGAACTTGATGAAGAGTTAAGACAGGAAGTGAATCGGGGATTAAAAAAGATAATGAAGATATAAAAACCTTCTCTTTCAAACTTTAGGAAAGTCTGATCAAATGACGGGCGGAAAAGGCTTATTATCAGGTGAGTAAACATGGAGGGTGTAGAGGTGGTTTATGTGGAAGGAGTTTTCAAGCCGTTAAAAGCGATAAATCTAAAGGAAGGAGCAAAGGCAGTTGTAATAGTAACGCCGACAGGGATACTCAAGACAGCAAGGGAATATAGGATGAAAGTTACAGAGGATGTCTTAAAGGAATTCTTGGAAGAGAGAAGATGATTGTTGTTGACAATAAAGATATTGCGTTGACGGTTGCAGAGGAATTTTTCAGCGAGATTAACTTCATCGGCAATTCTGAAATATATAATGTTGCCTTCTTGATCGCCTTTGAAACAGGCTCACGGGCAATAGATTCTTTTTATATCGCCGCTTCAAAGATTGAGAATGCTATACTGGTCTCAAACGACAAAATTCAGGTTGAAAGTGCAAGGAAGTTTGGAGTTGAAGCTTATTACTTGCTTGAAGAGTTTGAGAAGGTTAAGAAGAGGATAAACAACCGAATATGAGAATCCTAATTACTACAATCGTGGACTTGAAGAAATCTCAACACAACAGACCTCACCAGTTCGTGAAATATTTATCCAGAAAGCACGAGGTTACGGTATTGAGCATAAACGACTGGTGGAAAGGGAAAAAATATTGAAAGTGCGGAGAAAGTGACAGTAACAACCGATATGTTGTTGGTTATGTTAGACTATTGCTTACAACATAAGAGAGCCACATTGGGATAGCGTAACAAGGTATTTATAAAGTGAAAATATAATAAATCAAGAGGTGGAGACTGATGGGAAAGCCAATAGAGTTGAAGTTTACAATTCTCATTGAGAAGAACGAGGAGGGTAGTTATACCGTTACGGTGCCTTCCCTTCCAGGGTGCATCACTCAGGGGGATACATGGGATGATGCAATAGCTAACGCCAGGGAGGCTATTGCAGGGTATATCGAGGCGTTAAGAGCTCTTGGAAAGCCGATTCCTCTCGAGGTCCCGGTCGAGGTTGCGGCTGATGCAATTTTAAAACAGGCTGAGA
>Ga0190332_1000104_pt1 | contig 17440 bp, 20 predicted proteins | sample 48720456_MG_FD_161679 | JGI IMG/M metagenome (GOLD analysis project Ga0190332, IMG submission 161679) | Hydrothermal vent sediment bacterial communities from Southern Trench, Guaymas Basin, Mexico - 4872-04-5-6_MG | ecosystem: Environmental > Aquatic > Marine > Hydrothermal vents > Sediment ... | reverse complement strand
TTAGTTTTTCTTCGTCTAACATTATTCCATATCCATGTACGGAGAAATGACGAAATGCTCGATATTCATCCAATCTCCTTGAAAGTTCAGACGAAATTATTTGATGATTAACTGATAGGTCTAATAAATCCTTGTGCCAAGATTCTGAGAGAGGAATGGATATTCCCTTATGTTTCAATGCCCTTTTAAGTACGTTCTCTATCCCGTTATATGCATTTTGGAGAAACGTCGCGATAGCGGCTAACTCCACAACAGTCTTTTCTTTACGCTCTAAAGCCTCCTTTAATGCCTGAAGAGTAGCCAAGATATGTTCTTTCTCAGCTTCGACCTCTCGAAATAATTCATCCATATATCTTCACCCCTTTCTCTTCAATTATTTGGTTAAATAAAGATTCTTTGGATAAATCCACAAGATCCACAGGTTTAGATAAACTTCTCAGTAATTCACCATAAAATTTAAAAAAGACCTCTGGCTTTATTCCCTTAACCGCTAAGTCAATGTCATTATATCCACTATTTCTATCTAATGATGAACCAAAGAGGTAAATACCAGAAATACCATATTTTTTTGCACATCTGATAATAATCTCTCTGTCTCTTTTACTTATCATAACCATTCACCTTGTAATATTATACTTCATTGTTATATTTATTTCTACAGTGCCGAATTTCCGATAATGGTTAGCGGATAAAAGAAGTTGCCAAAGGCAATTTGGGGGAACCTCCGATTTCCCTTTTATCCGCTGTTATCTGCCGTTACGGGCTTTCTTCTTATATTATTTTTTATATTATTCTCTAGGTCACAATTCAAGATACAACTTTGACCTTTTCCTAGTACACAGTAACAGTAACTGTATTTCTCTCTTTTTTTAATACTTTAAAACGTGTATATGGATGAAATAGAATTTCTTCTTCTTTAGGATAAATTGAATAACTTCTGATATCCAATGCTGAAAATGGGGATGAGTATGGAATTTCAATTATAAACAGCACGGGACCAAATTTTTGGGCTATACTTTCATTTGCTGAGGTAGATATAAAAAACGGCCAGTAATAAACCTTGCCTTCTTTGTAATTATCTAAATCATCTAATGTAGTTCCTCTAAATACTTTTTCTCCTTCAAAATATGGTGAAACCCATCGCGCTTGTCTTAATAGTGAACTGTAACCCCAGTATTTAACGGATTGTCCCAATCAAAAGCATTTATTAATATTAAGAATATACGTGATCCATTGTATACAACCGAATCGCTGGACGTAAAACAGCTTTTGTATCAACATCAATTTGTTCTAGTCCAAATTTTATTATATCCCACATTTCTGTACCATAATATTTTTTTCTTAGATTTTTACGAATTTCTAACTCTTTCTCTCTAAATTCATCAATAAATGAAACTAAATCATCCCAAGCTGTTTTGCCGATAACACCCTCAATTTCTTGTAGTTCTTTTTGGGCTTTCTTGAAATTCTCTTGAAGGTTATCCTCTTGTACTATACCTAGTTTAGCACGCCGTTTTCCGTTTCCGCACCCTTTGGGCTTACGGCTTTGACAGCGCTGCGCAGCGTGCTCCTGAAAAATCGAAGATTGGTAAAGTTAACCTTGAGGTATCATCACAGTTGGAATTTTCTCTTAAAACCAATTGCGGATTACCAGTCCTGAAGAATGAATTTTTTTCGCACCTTGAAGTCCAAAATATGCTGAAAATTCATTTACCTCTGGCAGGAGTTCGCCAATACCATAAAATAATTCAAAAATCAAGACTTGACCCCATGGCCTTAGTAAGGGGGATTTTTGTCTTGACTTTTAATGGGTGAGCCCTTTTTCTTGTTCTGTTATTCTTTTATCTGTATGGTTTCTATCTTAGCTTCTTTTAACATTTCTTGAGAAAGTTTATCAGGATACCCCTGGGCATAATAAATCTTTTTTATTCCCGCATTAATAAGCATTTTTGTGCAGATAATGCAGGGATGGTGTGTGCAATATAGGGTTGCGCCTTCAATAGAAATGCCATGACGAGCTGCTTGAATGATGACATTTTGTTCGGCATGCAAACCTCTACATAATTCATGTCTTTCCCCAGAAGAGATGTTCATTTTTTCTCTTAAACAACCTATGTCTATACAATGGGTCAGGCCTGAAGGGGCTCCATTATAACCTGTGGCCAAAATCCGTTTTTTTTTAACCAAAACCGCACCTACTTTTCGCCGCAGACAAGTAGAGCGTTCTCTCACTAGATAAGCTATACTCATGAAGTATTCATTCCAGGAAGGACGGGCCATTTTAATAAATTTTCCAGGCAAATAATGGGAAACAAGCACAAAACTCTCTGACTTCTTTTTTCACCGTTTGAATAGTTGTTTCATCTTTTATATCTGCCAGTACACGCAAAATAAACTCAGCAATGGTTTCCATCTCTTTTTCTTTCATTCCTCTGGTGGTTACTGCAGGCGTGCCTAAACGAATACCACTGGTAATGAAGGGACTCTGGGTATCAAAAGGAATGGTATTTTTGTTTACGGTTATACCAGCCGCATCCAGTGCCTTTTCTGCATCCTTGCCTGTAATGTTTCTTTCGGTCAAATCAATTAAAAATAAGTGATTGTCTGTGCCACCTGAAACCAGACGATAACCAGCATTTTGTAAGATTTCAGCCAATTTTTTAGTATTTTTCACAACTTGTTTTTGATATTGTTTAAAGCTTTCGGTCAGTGCTTCCTTAAAGGCAAGTGCCTTGGCGGCAATGATGTGCATCATAGGTCCACCTTGAATACCAGGAAAATTGCTTTTATTTAGCACTTTAGCAAATTCTTCTTTAGCTAAGATAAATCCACCTCTAGGACCGCGCATGGTTTTATGAGTGGTGGAAGTAACAAAATGGGCAAATGGGATAGGGGATGGATGTAAATCAGCAGCAATCAAACCCGCAATGTGGGCCATATCCACCATAAGATAGGCATTTACTTCATCAGCGATTTCTCTAAATTTTTTAAAATCAATTATTCTGGGATAGGCACTGGCACCAGCTAAGATAAGCTTGGGTTTGTGTTTTAAGGCAAGTGTGCGGACTTCTTCATAATCAATAGTTTCTGTTTTTTTAGAAACACCATAAAAAACAATATTGTAAAGTTGACCAGAAAAACTCACCGGGCTGCCATGGCTTAAGTGCCCCCCATGAGGTAGACTCATGCTCAGGATGGTATCCCCTGGCTTTAGAACACTAGAATAAACTGCCATGTTGGCCTGTGTTCCAGAGTGAGGCTGGACATTAGCATATTCACACTTAAACAGTTTTTTAAGCCTTTCAATAGCTAATCGTTCAGCAATATCTACAAATTCACATCCACCATAATATCTTTTCCCAGGATAGCCCTCTGCATACTTATGGGTCATGACACTGGACATTACATGTCTTACCCAAGGACTGGCAATGTTTTCAGAAGCAATTAGTTCTAATTTATATTTTTGGCGATTGACTTCTCCTTCCAAACCTTCTACTAATTCAGGATCAAACCGTTTAAGAAAGCTATAATCATCCACAACATGATATTCACTATCTATTTGCTCTATCCGACGCGCATGTCGTCCTTCAGCAAATTGGGTATTTAACCAGGTATCTAAAATCTCTAAGGCACGTGCTTGTCCAATATCTCTTTCTCCCATCACTAATAAATTGGCATCATTGTGTTGCCGACTGGCCTTAGCCAAAAAACAATCATTACACAAGGCTGCCCTTACACCTGGAATCCGATTGGCTACTATACTCATGCCAATGCCACTGCCGCAGATAAGAATTCCTTTATCATATTGGCCGCTGGCTATACCCTGGGCCACCTTCCAAGCGAAAAAGGGATAATCCACAGGTGTTTTAGATGTTGTCCCCACATCTTCTACTTCATAACCGCGTTCTTTTAAGGCGTTCTTTATGGATTCTTTTAGGTTGTAACCAGCGTGGTCTGCACCAATGATAATTTCCACTTCTATTCCTCCTATAAAATGGCCATAAAATCAAAATTTCCTGAATTTCTTAAATATCAGGGAGGCATTGGTTCCACCAAAACCAAAGGAATTGGACATGGCAATGTTGATATTGGCCTTTCTAGCTTTGTTGGGAACATAGTCTAAATCACATTCAGGGTCAGGATATTCATAATTTATGGTAGGGGGAATGATATCAGAATAGACGGAGAGAATAGTAAATGCAGCTTCAATACCCCCAGCACCTCCTAATAAGTGTCCGGTCATTGATTTAGTAGAGCTTACTGGTAATTTATAAGCATGTTTTCCAAATGTTGCCTTTATAGCCCTAGTTTCTGCGAGGTCATTTAACTGTGTGGAGGTGCCATGAGCGTTGATATAATCTAGCTCTTCTGGTTTGATATTTGCGTCTTTTAAAGCATTTTTCATACATAAAACAGCACCCTTTCCATCATCAGGAGGGGCAGTGATATGATAGGCATCACTACTTGCCCCATATCCAATCATTTCTGCATAAATCGGGGCTCCCCTATTTAAGGCATGATTTATTTCTTCTAAAATTATAATGCCAGCACCTTCGGCTATGACAAAACCATCCCTCTCTTTATCAAAGGGGCGGGAAGCCTTCTGGGGTTCTTGGTTACGGGTAGAAAGGGCCTTCATGGCACAAAAACCAGCAAGGCCCAAAGGGGTAATGGTAGACTCTGCTCCACCCACTACCATTATATCTGCTAGACCACATTTGATATAACAATATCCTTCTCCAATAGCATGGGCACCAGAGGCACAAGCCGTGGTGGTACAAATATTAGCAGCTTGAAGGTTATATTCCATAGAGATATAACCCGCTGCCATATTGGTAATAATCATAGGGACAAAAAAGGGAGAGACCTTGCCTGGACCTTTTTCTAACAAAACTTTGTGATAATACTCAATATTTGGTAAACCACCTATACCCACTCCTACAATGCATCCTGCCCTCTCTGCAAGGTTTTTGTCTATTTTCAATTGCGCCATTTCCATGGCCATTCTGGTAGCAGCTAGTGCATATTGAACGAATAAATCCGTGCGTTTAATTTGTTTTTTGGCCATGAATTCTTCAGGATGAAAGTCTTTGACTTCTCCAGCAATGCGACTGTCATGGGCTGAGGCATCAAAACGAGTGACTTCTGTGATGCCTGACTTGCCCATACAAATATTTTGCCAACTTTCCTCCACACCAATTCCTACTGGAGTAACTAGCCCTAATCCAGTAACTACTACTCGCCGCAATAACTCCTCCTATCCTTTTATGTGTTTTTGTATATAGTCAATAGCATCCTGAACCTTACGAATTTTTTCTGCCTCTTCATCAGGAACTTCCACACCAAACTCCTCTTCTATAGCCATAATCAATTCTACTAAATCCAAAGAATCAGCCCCCAAATCTTCCACAAAAGAAGCCTCAGGTACCACCTCTTCTTGATCCACACCAAGCTGATTAGCAATAATCTCCTTTACCCTTTTTTCAATATTTGCCATTTTTCACCTCCTGGAAGATATTTTACATATACATTCCACCATTAACATGAATCACTTGCCCTGTAATATAAGCAGCCTTGTCTGAAACCAAAAAGGCTACTGCCTCTGCCACCTCTTCTGGTTTACCAAATCTAGCAAGGGGAATGGTCTTCAATATATTTTCTTTTATTTTCTCTGGGAGTGAAGCAGTCATATCTGTTTCTATAAATCCTGGAGCTACCGCATTAACCGTAATTCCCTTAGGGGCTAACTCTCTGGCTAGGGACTTGGTAAGACCTATCAGTCCTGCTTTTGAAGCCACATAGTTAGCCTGACCTATATTTCCCATAAAGGCAACCACTGAGGTAATATTTACAATTCTACCAAACTTTTGTTTAAGCATAGACTTGACAACGGGCTTAATACAATTAAATGCCCCCTTTAAATTTACATTTATTACTCTATCCCAATCTTGCTCTTTCATACGCAACAAAAAGTTGTCCTTAACAAGACCCGCATTGTTGATGAGATAATCTATCTTATCAAATTTAGCAAGTATTTGCTGGAAAATTTTTTGAGTTTGATCAAAATTGGCTACATCAAATTGATATGCCCAGGCCTTTCCCCCTTGGGTTTCAATCTTTTTTATCACTTGTTCAGCACTTTCCTTTCCCTTTACATAAGTAATAATCAATTTTGTTCCATCCCTTGCCAATCTTAGAGCGATTGCACGGCCTATGCCTCTAGAACCTCCAGTAACTACAGCCACTCTTTCTGCCATTTAAGTTAACTCTCCTTTAGACTTTTTAATTTCTTCAATCAGTTTAGGAATAAATTCAAACATATCAGCCACAATCCCATAGTTTGCCACATTAAATATAGGGGCATCTGGGTCTTTATTAATGGCTACAATAGTTTTAGCTGATTGGATACCTACTATGTGCTGAATTGCACCTGAAATACCACAGGCTATATATAATTTGGGACTTACTGTTACTCCTGTTTGTCCAATCTGACACCTTGAAGGCAACCATCCCGCATCTACTACCGCCCGTGAACCACCAATACTGGCATTTAAGAGTGAGGCCAATTCCTCAATCATCTTTAAATTTTCTGGACCTTTAATCCCTCGTCCCACACCGATAATTACATCCGCTTCTATTAAATTTGATTCCTTTACATCTGTTTTGATAAAAGACTTTACTTTCACATTATCAGGTAATTCTGTTTCCATTTCAAGCCTTATTATTTTACCTTTATGGCCTGGAATTGGCTGGGGTTTTGGGAAAATGTGTGGTCTTACAGTAGCCATTTGAGGCCGGTGGTCAGGGCAGGTAATAATGGCCATAATATTGCCCCCAAAAGCAGGACGTGTTTGAAGAAGAAGTCCTGTTTCAGGATTTATATCTAAATCTGTGCAATCAGCAGTAAGTCCTGTCTCTAATTCGGCGGCTATCTGAGGAATCAAGGAGCGTCCTCGGGGTGTAGCTAGGGCTAAGAATATATTGGGACAATGTTTTTTTAATAAGGAAATTAAAACTGCCCCATAGTGTTTTTCATTAAAGGTATCTAATTCAGGATGGTCAATTACATACACAATATCTGCACCATAGTCTGTCAATCCTGAAGCTAAAGTTTCTACTTGATAGCCTAAAAGAATTGCCACCAACTTTTGCCCCAATTTATCGGCCAATTTTCTCCCTTTGCCTAATAGCTCAAGAGAAACCCTTGCTAATTTGCCATCCCTATGTTCAGCATAAATCCATATATCTCTTGCTTTTTTAATAGGCCTTTTTTTCTTCTTTAATTCTTCTGGCAAAGAAAGTGCCCCCTCAGGACAAGACTTTATGCATAATCCACATAAACGACATTCCTCAGTAGCTTCAGGATAACCTTCTTTCATAAACAAGGCCGAAAAGGGACAAGCATCTATACAAATTTGGCAACCAGTGCATTTTTCTTTATTCAGAAGAAGTTCCATCTTTTCTACCTATAATGGCATTTAATTTTTCTTTAAGTTTTTTTGCCTGTTGTTCTAAACTCCCGGTAAGAATTTCTTTTTTCCCTCTAGGGGGAGGGCTAAAAATTTTAACTACCTGGGTAGCAGAACCCCTTAACCCAATTTTTTCTGGGTCAGCCTCAATATCCTGTGCTGTCCAAACAATGATTTTTGTTTTTTTTGCCTTTATTTTGCCCCGGATAGAGGGCAGAGGGGGTTCACCAATTTCTTTAATGACTGTTAACAGAAGTGGCAAACCAATTTGAACCAATTGATAGCCATCATCTAATACCCTTTCTACCAGAATGGTGTTATCTTTTAACTCAATTTTTCTTATATAAGTGGTATAAGGAATATCTAATTTCTGAGCCAATTCAGGACCTACTTGAGCAGTTTCTCCGTCAATAGCCTGTTTACCACAAAAAATAACATCAAAATTGCCTATTTTCTTAATGGCTTGAGCTAAAGTATAACTGGTGGCTAAAGTATCGGCCCCGGCAAATGCTCTATCACATAATAAAATGGCCTCATCAGCACCATAAGAAATCGCCTCTCGCAAGGCGTCTTCCACCTGGGGTGGTCCCATGCTTAAAACTATTATTTTTCCTCCATACCGCTTTCTCATCTCTAAAGCAGCTTCTAAAGCATAAAGGTCGTAGGGATTTATAATACTCTTTACTCCCTCTCGCATTAACGTGCCTGTTTCAGGGTTAATCTTTACTCCCTCTGTTTCAGGCACTTGTTTTAAACAAACAATGTATTTCATTTTATTTGGCCTTTCCCATACTCTTTACTTAAAACTTGGGCAATTATGTTTCTTTGAATCTGATTTGTTCCTTCATAAATTTGTAAGATTTTGGCATCCCGCATCATTTTTTCCACAGGATAGTCTCTCATATAACCATGTCCTCCCAATATCTGCACGGCATTGAGAGTAGCCTTCATCGCTATATCTGAACCAAAGAGTTTGGACATGGCAGCATATTTAGAAAAATCTTTGGGATTGGTATCAATATATTTACAAACAGCATAGGTCAATGCTCTAGCAGCTTCAATTTCTGTGGCCATATCTGCCAGCATATGACTTATGGCTTGAAAGGAAATAATAGGTTGGCCAAACTGTTTTCTTTGTTTAGCAAAATTGGCAGCTTCGTCTAAGGCTGCTTGAGCCAGACCTACTCCCAATATACCTACTCCTGGCCGAGCATAATCTAGGGTTCTCATGGCAATAATAAATCCCATTCCTTCCCTTCCTAACAATCTTTCTTTAGGAATACGGCAATCTTCAAAAATAAGACCTCCAGTAACAGAAGCACGAATCCCCATTTTTTTCTCTTTTTTCCCAAAGAAAAATCCCTCATCTCCTTTTTCTAAAATAAAAGCACTTGCTCCCCTTACTCCTTTCTTTTTATCTGTAAGGGCGATAATAGTATAAATATCTGCTTCTCCGGCATTGGTGATCCATTGCTTAGCTCCATTTAAGACATAATAATCTCCATCCTTAATGGCTGTAGTCTGAATAGCAGAAGCATCACTACCTGCATTCGGTTCTGTCAATCCAAAGGCAGTTATTTTTTCACCCCGCGCAATCAGAGGAAGATAAGTCTGTTTTTGTTCCTCATTTCCAAACAAAAGGATAGGGTATGCTCCAAGACTGCTGGCAGCATATGTTGTAGCCACTCCTGCACAACCCCAAGCAATTTGTTCTAAAGCCAAGCAGGTCTCAAATGCTCCAAATCCCAATCCGCCATAGGTTTCAGGAATAAAGATACCAAATAAATCCGCCTCAGCCATTTCCTTTAAAATTTCTCTGGGAAATATCTCATTTTCATCTAGCTCTTTCCTTTTGGGAATAATTTTTTCTTGAGCTATACGATGTGCAACTTCCTGAATCATTTCCTGCTCTTCAGTAAGAGAATAAATCATCTTTTCCTCCGTTTGGATTCATTTTTGCCACATTTGTGAATAGTTACCATCTCATTAATACAGCTCCATAGGTAAAACCGCCACCAAAGGCATCTAATAAAATTAAATCTCCAGGTTTTATCGCTCCTTGACGCACTGCTTCATCCAGAGCAATAGGAATAGTAGCTGCCGAGGTGTTACCATATTTATCAATGTTGACAAATACCCTTTCTTCAGGAATACCTAATTTTTTAGCTATCATTTTCATGATGCGAATATTGGCCTGATGTGGAATAAGCCAGTCCACATCAGCAGGAGACATACCTGCTTTGTCCAAAACAACCCTGGCTGCTTCTTCCATATACCGCACAGAATATTTAAAGACTTCATTACCTTTCATTTTTACATAATATTCCTCTTTTGGTATCCCTTCTTTAAAAGGAGGATATAGGGAACCACCCCCCAGGACACAAAGTAAATCCCACACTCTGGGGTCAGACTTTATGTAACTAGTTAAAATGCCTCTTCCTTTTGCGCCACTTACTACTGCTGCACCTGCCCCATCGCCAAAAAGGACACAGGTAGTTCTATCCTTCCAATTGGTTACACTGCTTAACACCTCAGCTCCAATTACTAAGACTTTGATTTCAGGGTTATCTTTTACAAATTTTTCGGCAATGACAAGGCCATAAATAAAACCTGTACAGGCAGCAGCAATATCAAAGGCAGCTGCGTTGTAGGCCTTGAGTTCATTCTGCACCAGAGAAGCCCCCGAAGGTAGACGGAAATCTGCGGTAAAGGTAGCCACAACAATTAAATCTAATTCAGTAGCATCTATCTGTGCCATTTTTAAAGCCTTTTTAGAAGCCTCAGTACTCAGGAAAGATAAGGTTTCTTTTTCAGAAACAATGTACCTTTCTTTTATTCCAGAGCGGCTTGTAATCCACTCATCAGAAGTATCCACCATCTTTTCTAAGTCTTGATTAGTCAATTTTTTTTTAGGGAGATGTGAACCTGTACCCAAAATTGCAGCCTTCATTCAAGATACCACCTCTTTTAATCTTTCAGTAATTTTTCTCCAATATTTAGTGGGCATGGACTCTCTATGTTCTCTTAATCCCTTTTCTAAGTGAGTGTTAATATCCTGCTTAACAAAAGTTGCAGCCATCTTGATGCCATTTTTAACGGCTTTGGCTTGAGAGCGACCATGACCTACAATTACTGTGCCATTAATTCCCAATAAAGGAGCTCCTCCATGTTCAGAATAATCCAGTTTTTCAAATACCCGTTTTAGGGACTTTTTTATTAATATCAGACCTATTTGAGCCAATGGACTTTTGCGAGCTTCTTCTCTTATAGAAGTGACTAAATCTTCTACTACTCCTTCTCCTAGTTTTAGAGCTATATTTCCCACAAAACCATCACACACTACTACATCGGCTTTGTTATGTAAAATATCTTTACCTTCTATGTTACCAATAAACTTGAGAGGACCTTTTTTTAAAAAATTATAAGTTTCTTTTACTAAATCGTTTCCTTTTAAAGGTTCTTCTCCGATATTAAGTAAACCCACTCTGGGTTCAGAAATACCCAAGATATATTTAGCAAACACATGTCCCATAATGGCAAATTGCACTAGATGGTAAGCATGACAGTTTACTACTCCCCCTACATCTATTAACACTATTTTTCCCTCTAAAGTGGGAATAATACCCGCCAAGGCAGGCCTGTCTACTCCCTTCAACCTCCCCAAGGTAAACATAGCTAAGGCCAGAGCTGCTCCAGAGTTACCAGCAGTAAATACCGCTTGAGCCTCACCCTTTTTGACTAATTCTAAAGCCACCTTAAGAGAGGTATCTTTTTTATGTCTGAGAACCTCAAATGGGGATTCGGTCATACTTATCACTTGAGAAGCATGGCAAATCTGAATTGGTAAAGAGTCTTTATTTTCTTTTTCTAAAAATTTTTTAATTTGATTTTCATTTCCTGTTAAGATAATATTGGCCTTTGTTTCTTGAATGCTCCTTAAGGCACCTCTTATTATCTCTTCAGGGGCATAATCCCCTCCCATGGCATCTACAGCAACAGTTACACTTTCCATTTTGACTTTTAGACTTCTTTAATTTCTATGACTTCTTCACCTTTATATTTACCACAATTAGGACATACACGATGAGCCAATTTGGGTTCATGGCAATGTGGACATTCTATTACATTAGGAACACTGAGTTTAAAATGTGTCCTTCTTTTATCTCGTCTTGACTTGGAGTGTTTTCTCTTTGGAACTGCCATTTTTTCCTCCACTTGAATCTATAACTTTAAATGTCTTAAGGCATCATAAAATGGTCTAATCTTTAGCATTTTACATTTACATTTTTCTTTATTCAGATTTGTTCCACAAAAAGGACAAAGGCCCGCGCAATCCGGTTGACATAGCGGCTTCATAGGTATATTGAGGAAAATCTGTTCCATAACAATCTGCGCCAAATCAATTTCTGCCCCATTAAAAAATTCTACTTCCAGATCTTCCTTTTTCAATCTTAATGTCTCAGTTTGAGGAAGCTGAGTGGAAGGGACAAGGGTAAAATCCATGGTGGTATCCAAAAGAAAAGCAAATGGTTCTAGACATCGTGCACAAAATAATTTTAATTTGGTATGAATTTCCCCTGTAATATGAACCTTTTCTCTATTTAGTTTTAGTGTTAAGTGAGCTACTAAAGGAGAGGCAAGATCTACGGCCATGTATCCTTCTTTATTTGTTTTCCACCATTTTTTTTCTTTTTTGAATACAACTTCCAACCCTTGGGAGGGAATATCTTCTATTCTAATAATCATTAGACCTTTCCTTTTTTTAAAACCCATGCTAAATATATAAAAAAACGGGCTTTGTCAAGATAAAGCCCTTTAGCGAAAACATATCATATTTAATGAGAAAGTAAAGTGCCAGCTTATCCTAAAGAGAGGTTTCACACCTTAGTAAATCAAATTCCAGAGAAGATAAAGGAAACAATATTTTGCTTTTCTGGAGAACCCTATCTTTGCGAAGAAGCAGCTAAACAGATAATAACTAAAATTAAGAAAAAAAATGTAATAATAGAGTATGTTTTTGGAGATGAAATAGAGCAGGCTTCTTTTAGAGAAAAACTCCTTTCTGCTTCCCTGTTTGGAGAAGAAAAGATTATTTGGATTAAATATTTAACCAGATTTTCTTTTTTATCCCCTAAAATTATCCATCACTTGCAACATTATTTGGTTATTACTACTTTAGAGGCAAAAGCTATTCCTGATTTTATCAAAAAAGAGGCTATTTTTGTGGATTTTTCAGTAAAACCTAAAGAACAACAAAGATGGCAAGAACAGCTTATCCAAACCGTGCTTAAAAAAGCGAAAAAACGGATTACTCCTACGGCAAAGACCTATCTTTTAGACTATACAGGGTTTAATTTATTTGCTCTCAAGAATTATCTAGAAATGTTGATAAATTATATAGGAGAAAAGGAGATTATAAACGAACAACATATTATTAACATGGTAACACCTATAAAGGAAGAAGCAGCCTTTGCTATAGGAGAAAAGCTTGAGCAAAATAAAACAGAAATAGCCCTTCGTTTTTTGAAAAACCTGGTGGAACAGGGCTTTCATCCATTGGCCATTTTAAGTGTTTTAATAAAGGAATGCAGGTCTTTATTGGAGGCAAAGATTTTATTGGAGGAGGGAAAAATTAATTTTAATGCATCTTATAGTTACCAACAATTTCTTAAAACCATTTATCCCGAGGTTAAAAGAAAAAAATTAACTATTTTAATAAATTTACATCCTTATGTGCTGTATATTATTTTGAAAAGAGCTAATAGATATTCTTTGCGAGGACTTTATAGGATTCATGAGAAGCTGTTGCTTACTGATAGTCTTATTAAGACCAGCACTCAAAATAGTTTGTATTATTTGGAAACGCTCATTCTTTTTTGGGTAAAATGCTTGGGAGGTAAAAATGACTAATCTTTCCAGATTAAAACAGACTTTTTTAGATCTAGTGTATTTGAGTAGCCCTTCTCGTCAAGAAGGATTGGTAGCAACTTATATCAAAGAGCGACTTGGCGCCTTGGGTATTAACTGGGTAGAAGATAATACTGGAGAGAAGCTTGGGTCCACAGCAAATAATTTGATAGCTTGGGTAGAAGGAGAAAAGGATAAACCTATGGTCATGCTTAATGCCCATATGGACACAGTCCAAAGGCCAAAAGAGAAAATAGAGGTGATAGAAAAAGATGATGTTTTGAAAAGTAAAACTAACACTATTTTAGGGGCTGATGATAAATCAGGAATAGCTATTATTATAGAATTATTGGAGATATTAAAAGAAAATAATCTTTCTCACTGGCCCTTACAACCAGTATTTACTATTTGTGAAGAGATTGGACTTTTAGGTGCGAAAAATATGGATTATTCTTTATTAAAGGCAAAATGGGGATTGGTGTTAGATGGAGGAGACCCGGCTGAAATTATTTATAGGGCTCCCACTGCCAATCGCTTCCAGATTGAAGTAATTGGTAAAGAAGCACATGCCGGAGTAGAACCAGAGAAGGGAATAAATGCTATATGGGTAGCCAGTAAGGCCATTTCTCAACTAAAATGGGGAAGGATTGATGAAGAGACTACTTGTAATATTGGTGTGATTAAAGGAGGCATAGCTACTAATATTGTTCCTCCCAGGGTGATTCTTCAAGGTGAAGTAAGAAGTCATAAACCAGAAAAATTAGTGGCACAGACAGAAAAAATTTCAACTGCATTTCAAAATGTCATAGCTGATGTGTCCCCTCAATCGGGTTTACCCCAATTAAATATAGACATTAAAGAAGATTACCCCCTTATGCATGTGAATGAAGAACATCCGCTCATTAAATTATTACAAAAAGCAGGTAAGCAAATAGGCATCCAAATGTATTTGAAAATAAGTGGAGGAGGAAGTGATGCCAATATTTTCAATTCTATAAATATTCCCAGTGTAATTATTGGGACAGGGATGAAGAATGTTCATACTTGCCAAGAATATATTTCATTGCATGATATGGTAAAGACTGTTAATATATTATTACAAATGGTAACTATGGAATGAGATGAAATTAGAGGTAATTCTTTTAGGACTTTTAAAAGAATCTCCCAAACATGGCTATGAGTTGAAAAAGATTATTGAAGAGGAGATCAAACCCCTAACCAATGTAACCCTTACTTCTCTTTATTATACCTTAGATAAACTGACCAAAAAGGGATATCTTCAGTGTGAAATTGAAAGAGAAGGAAATCGACCGGAAAGGCGTGTTTATGCCCTTACGCAAAAAGGTGAAACATTTTTGAATAAATTACTTATTCGCAACTTTTTGTATCTTGAAAGGCCCTTTTTTAATCTGGATCTAGTTCTTTACTTCTTAGATAAATTACCCTCTCAAAAACAGATAAAAAAACTCATAGAGAAACGAATTGCTCGTTTGGAGGAAATTGCTGTGTGGGCAGAAGAGACAAAACAAAGACTTTTGATAGATAATCAATCTGAGCAGAAAGTCCTTATCCCAGAACATTTAAAAAAATTAATAGAAGTAGAAATTCAATTTACCAAGAAATTACAAAAACACTTCATTTCTAAATAAGAAAGCAACAAAATAAGCGATTGATTTTTAGAGAAAATTCCAACCCATTTATAGCTTAGCAGATTGCTCCATTAAGCCATCAAGACCAAGCCCTTTCAGGGTGGCTTTCGCCAGAGCCGTAAGCCCAAAGGGTGCGGAAACGGAGCAGCTTTGACAGCAAGCGAAGCGGCGTGCTAAACTAGGGAACAGGTGGGGTAAAGATAATATGCATCTGAGTTTTTCAACAAGCTGTAAAGGACAGGGTTCTATTTCTCAAAGGGCAGAACCACTTGAATTTGTCTCTTTAAAGGAAATAGACAGTGATTATTACATTTATCATCAAATACTTCCTGCTGCCTTAAGGGTGCTTCAGGTTTTGGTAGTAAAAGAAAAAGATTTAGCTTCTTAGAGAAGATCTTGACGGAATTAAAAACCAGTCTAAAAAATACATGGTCGGTGTTCTTTGGTGGTTTTAGAAGATTAACTCCTATCCAAGAGGCTACCATCCCTCATATTCTAAAAGGAGAAAATGTTATAGTCTGCTCGCCCACTGCTACCGGTAAGACAGAAGCCGTGATAGTACCGCTGATGGAAAGATTAATACCACAAAGAGAAAATGCTTTAATCTTACTTTATATTGCTCCTACGCGTGCCTTGCTTAATAATCTTTTAGTCCGTTTGGATTTAGGATTTAAAAAATGTCTCTTTAAGGCCATAGTGAAAACTGGAGATAAACCTTATTTACCTAGAACTCCATTCCAAGTGCTTTTTACCACACCAGAATCTCTGGATTCCCTGTTATGCAGACAAAAGAAAATCTGGAGCCGTATTCAGGCCATAGTAATAGATGAAATTCATTTTTTAGATAATACTTATAGGGGTGATCAGCTCCGTATACTTTTAAGAAGGCTTTTAAAAGAACACTTAAAAACAACACCTCAGTTTGCTGCCCTTTCTGCTACTCTGTATAACCCAGAAGAAGTAGGAAAGAGATATTTCAGTCCTGTGCATGTTATTCAAACAGGCTCACCACGTCTACTTAAATTCTACCTTTTTAAGGACTGGGATAAAATTATAAATACTTTAAAGAGAAAAAAATGGCACAAGGCCATTATATTTTGTAATCGCCGTAAAGATGTAGAGGAGCTTTATTCAGAGTTATCTCAATATTGGCCAAAAGAACGTTTGCTCATGCATCATGGCAGCCTATCTCGCCGTCTGCGCCAAGAAACAGAGGTGCTGTTAAGACAGTGGCGCTGGGGAATTTGCATTTGCACTTCTACTTTAGAAATAGGGATTGATATTGGTGATTTTGATGTAGCCATTTGTTACCACCCTCCACCCACACCCTCTGCTTTTCAACAAAGGATTGGGAGGGCTTCTAGACAAAAAAAATATCAAGTGGGCATAGGTTTTTATGAAAAGGAGACAGAGGCAGAGTGTTTTAATCTTTATACTTCTTTAGCTCATAAAGGTATAGTAGAATCTACCAATTACCTACCTGACCTTTCGGTAGTAGTGCAACAAATTTTTTCTATTCTTTTTGCACATCCAGAGGGTTTAAAATTAGAACAGCTTTTTTATCTTTTATCTCCTTTAGCTCCAGAGGAAATTATAGAAAAAATTTTAACTCATCTTTTAGAAAAAAGTTGGATAGAACAAATTGGGATGAAGTTTACTGCCTCTGAAAAACTCATGAATATGGGAGAGAGAGGTTTAATTCATTCAAACATTCCTAATACTAAAGAATTTAAGGTTATAGAAGCTACAACCCAAAAGCCTATTGGTGAAATTACCACTCAAGCGACAAAAGGCCACCGTTTTATCCTAGCTGGTAAGGTGTGGGAAGTAATAAATATTAAAGGAAAGAACCTTTTTGTCCGTTTAGTGGCCCACAAACCTACCATTAAAGTTTTTCATAAGCGGTTTTCAAGGGGGGCTTTTACTCACTTTTTACCGCCAGATTTGACAGAAGCTTAAAAATATCTTACTAATCGTAAATTATGGAAGGTATTCCTAGACAAAAAGGAGTTTATTCTCTCCTTTTTGAACTTCCAAAAGAGAAATTTATTCCTATAGGAAAGTTAGGGGGATTTTTATTTAAACCCGGTTTTTATGCCTATATTGGTTCAGCTCAATGTGGATTGAAAATGCGCTTAAGGAGGCACTTAAACAATAAAAAGAAGAAATATTGGCATATTGACTATTTAATAGAAAGAGCAAACATTAAAGCGATAGTGTTTTCCATTACTGCAGAAAGGATTGAGTGCAAAGTGGCTCAAGTACTTTCACAGCGATTGCCTTGTTTACCTGGCTTTGGGGTAAGTGACTGTAAGTGTGAAAGTCATCTATATTATTGTCCTCATTTTAAAATCCTTAAAAAAGAAGTAATGAATGCCTTTTCTCCATTTCTATGTATGTTTATTGAACTGTAAT
>Ga0190332_1000100_pt1 | contig 17547 bp, 14 predicted proteins | sample 48720456_MG_FD_161679 | JGI IMG/M metagenome (GOLD analysis project Ga0190332, IMG submission 161679) | Hydrothermal vent sediment bacterial communities from Southern Trench, Guaymas Basin, Mexico - 4872-04-5-6_MG | ecosystem: Environmental > Aquatic > Marine > Hydrothermal vents > Sediment ... | reverse complement strand
AAAGGATATAGAAAACTTGGAAGAGATTCTGCACACAGAATGGCATTACTCAGGAATCTGGTAACTTCACTAATTGAAAATGAAAGAGTTGTTACCACAGTAGCTAAAGCAAAAGAGGCGAGGAAATTCGCCGACAGGATGATAGAGCTCGCCAAAAAGGGAACCCTTCATCACAGAAGGCAGGCCTATCGCTTTATATATAAGAAGGATGCGGTCAGAAAGCTGTTCGATATCCTGGCAAACAGATTTCAGGATAGAAATGGCGGGTACACACGCGTCATAAAACTTCCTGTTAGAAGAAAAGGAGACGGAGCTGAACTGGCTGTTCTGGAATTTGTGGATTACGAGTTCAAACCCAAAGAGAAAAAAGAATAGTTCATGAGTAAAAGAATAATTGGACTTTTGGCTGTATTACTACTTGTTCTTTTTGTTGCCGGTTGTGGTGGAAAAAGAGAAAAAAGCACAACCTCTAACAGTTCTGTTAATCAGGCCCAGAAACAGGAGAAAAAAATAAAACCTTCTACCTCTGGAAAAATCCTCGAAGAACCATCAGAAGAATTCCCTGAGGAAGACATTGAAGAGAACGATATGGAATCCACAGGGCAGGAAGGTGTTCCAAATCTGCTGGAAGGGGAGCTTCCCTCTTATCCTGATGCTCTAAAAGGGAAAAACATTACAGGCAGGGTTGTAATGCGAATAAGAGTTGCTCCTAACGGAAAGGTAACTGAAGTTCAGCTTAAGGAAACCACACTTGAAAAATTCACAGATGCTACAATAGATGCGGTAAAGGGTTGGAGGTTTAAACCACCAATAACCGAAAATGAATTCAACGTTACAATAATTTTTTCTCCTGAAGGAGTGAAAAAGAAAATAACCAGAGTTTTCCCACAAGAAGAGCCTTCTTCCGGGCTATAAAAATAATCTTCCACCAGAAAATTCAAACATGTTTTCTATGTTGAATATATTCTATTTTTAGCCCAAAATTCCTGAAGGTATAACAAAATCGCTAAAAACAAAAGATGGGTTTTCAAATAGAAGAAGTCTTGTTGTAGTAATAATTTGATTTAATCTTGCCTTCAGCAAACAAGCATTGAGGCATATTTTAGTGAAAATGTGTTGGGATTACACTCTTCCTCTTGGGATGCTGGGGAAATGACAGTTTTTCTACCCAAAAATTCCTAGGTATAAAAATAACAAAGGGAACAAGACCTGTCCCTTCGGACAGTCTTACTGGAAATTTATAGAAATTACCAAGAAGCTCAAAAAATGATGACTTTAAATTCACTTTTCTTCGTCAAAAGATATGGTCAAAAAATATGATAGGGTGAAATGCGATAGTTTTCAGGGAACTATGATAAGGTAGCTTTTACTATCTTTATCCGGGATTAAACAAGTCAGAGGAAGAGAGGAGAGAGATAGAGTTTTGAAAAAAGTAAAGCAGTAAAAAATGTTGGGCAAAAAACAGTAATAGTTCTTTCACCATATTTTTTCAGGATGTTCAGTGTTTTGCTACAATTTTCAGATGAAGGAAATATTGATAGGCATTGTCCAGGGCCTTACAGAATTTCTACCAGTTAGTTCTTCAGGCCATATTGCGGTCCTTGAACACTACTTGGGGATATTTTCCGGCGACCTTTCAAGGGAGGTAGCACTTCATCTTGCAACTCTTCTTGCTGTTTTGATTTATTTCAGGAGAAAAATTTATCATCTTATTGTGGACTGGGCCGGCGGAAGGAACCTTTCCTATCTCTGGTATCTTATCCTTGGCTCTATACCAGCAGGAGTGGTGGGACTTTTATTTGAATCGAGAATTGAAGATGCATTCTCATCTCTGAGTGCAATAGCGGTATGTTTTATTTTTACCGGATTGGTGCTTTTGAGTACCCTTGTGGTGAAAAGTGGAGGGGAAAAAATTACAGGGATACGTTCCTTAATTGTTGGAATAGCCCAGGCCCTGGCTATATTCCCAGGAGTATCCCGTTCTGGCAGCACAATTTCAGCAGGGCTTCATTTAAAATTGACTGGTGAGGAAGCTTTTGAATTTTCATTTCTCCTTTCCATACCTGCAATAGCAGGAGCTGGTCTGCTTGAAATAAAAAAAGTGGGTTTTTCAGCACTCATTTCCCACTGGCCAGGGATAATAAGTTCATTTATTTTCGGATATATAGCCCTTCTTTTTCTAAACAAGATTGTTAAGAAAGGGAAGTTATATGTTTTTTCCCCATATCTTCTGGCTCTCGGGCTTTTACTTCTTATAGCAGGAGGATAATATGAAAAAAATAGCTGTACTAATGGGGGGAGGAAAAGGGACAAGATTCTGGCCTATGAGTGTAAAAAGAAGGCCAAAACAGTTCTTGAAGATTTTTTCTGAAAAAACAATGCTTCAGAAAAGTGCGGAAAGATTAATTCCTGTTGTGGGAGAAGAGAATATATGGGTGGTAACCGTTAAAGGAATGGCTGAGGAAGTGAAAAAACAGCTTCCCTTTATAGAAGATAGAATTATAGAGGAACCTGCGGGCAAAAACACTGCTGCTGCGGTCATTTTGTCCATGGCTGTTTTGAACAGAGAATTCCATGACTTCGTAGTTTCTTTCCTTCCTGCAGACCATCATATAGAAGGAGAAGACATTTTTGTTGACCAGCTTAAAGCAGTATTTGAGGTAGCCGAAAACGAGGTGGTTACAATTGGCATTCCTCCAACAAGACCTGAAACCGGTTACGGTTATATAAAATTTAACAGTTCTACAGAGAAATCCATCCATGGATTTAAATTTTATGAGGCTTGGGGATTTGTGGAGAAGCCTTCTGAAGAGAAGGCCAAGAGGATGCTTGAAGAAGGGGGATATTTTTGGAACTCAGGGATGTTTTTCTGGGATAAAAATATATTTCTGGAAAGGCTGGAGAAGTACTCTCCTGAGTTTTTTGAGTTTTACAAAGCCGTATCAGCAGGAAAGGTTGAAAAAGCATATAAAAGCGTTGAGCCATTGCCCATAGATAAGGCTTTTATGGAGAAGTTACCCCCTGGATTTGTGGTTACCAGGGCAGAATTTGGATGGTCAGATCTTGGTTCATGGCTTTCCCTATGGGAGGTTCTCAAAAAAGACGAAGGCTTGAATGCTGCAAAAGGGGAGGTTTATTTCCACAATTCCCGGGGTAATCTCGTTGTCTCAAATAAAAGAGCCATAATTATAGGCGCAGAAGACCTTGCCATTGTGGAGACCGAACATGGACTACTCGTAATGAAAAAGAGTGCCTCCTCCGATTTAAAAAAAATCTTGGAAAAACTGGAATCTGAATAAATATTAGCCATTTACACTAAAATTTTTTTATAACATCTTGCTAAAGTGTTATAAATGTTCTATAATATAAATGAAAATCCTTAGAGGAGGTGGCTAATGATAAGATGGGATAAATTTACAATAAAGGCTGCTGAAAGCCTTCAGGAAGCAAGAAATATAGCGCTTGAACATGCCAATCAGTATCTGGAGCCAGAACATATTCTTCTGGTGTTTCTAAAAGATAAGGAATCTGTAGCTCGTAGAATTCTGGAGAGGATAGGTCTGGATATTTCCACTCTTGAAGCAAGGATCCAGGACGAAATTCATAAATTCCCTAAGATTCAGGGTGTGGCCGAAGTTTATTTGTCTCAGAGGTCTAACAAAGCTCTGGAGTCTGCTTTTTCATATGCCGAAAAGTTTAAGGATGAATATGTGGCTCAAGAACATATCCTTCTTGGCATCCTTTCCACGGATTGTCCTTCTTCCAAATACCTAAGGGCAATGGGCGTTTCTGAAGACTCTATAATGAAAGCACTTACTTCTATAAGGGGAACTCAAAGGATAACTGACCAGAACCCTGAGGAGAAATACGAAGCACTCAGCCGTTTTGGTAGAGATCTTACAGAGCTTGCGGCCAAAGGTAAACTTGATCCGGTGATCGGAAGGGATGAGGAAATAAGAAGGGTTATGCAAATTCTTTCAAGAAGAACCAAAAATAATCCCATACTTGTAGGTGAACCTGGAGTTGGTAAAACAGCTATAGTGGAAGGTTTGGCTCAAAGAATAGTTAATGGTGACGTGCCGGAAGGGTTAAAGAATAAGAGAATTTTCGCCCTTGACATGGGTTCTCTCATTGCAGGGACAAAGTACAGGGGAGAATTTGAAGACAGGCTAAAAGCTGTTCTTAATGAAATTATAAACTCAGAAGGTCAAATAATACTTTTCATAGATGAAATTCACACAGTTGTTGGAGCTGGCGCTGCGGAGGGGGCTATAGATGCCTCAAATATGCTTAAACCTGCTCTTGCAAGGGGAGAGCTTAGAGCCATTGGTGCTACTACTTTGACAGAATATAAAAAATACATAGAAAAAGATCCTGCTCTTGAACGCAGATTTCAGCCTGTCTATGTTAAGGAACCTTCTGTTGAGGAGACTATTGCAATTTTAAGGGGGCTTAAAGAAAAATATGAAGTCCATCACGGAGTAAGGATAAAGGATTCTGCTCTTGTTGCTGCAGCAGTTCTTTCTCACAGATACATTTCCGGAAGATTTCTTCCTGATAAAGCGATAGACCTTGTTGATGAGGCTGCGGCTCAGCTCAGAATTGAAATAGACAGCATGCCAAGGGAAATAGATGAGATAGAGCGCAGAATTATTCAGCTTGAAATAGAGCGTCAGGCACTTTCAAAGGAAGATGACCCGGAGGCAAAAGAAAGGCTGTCAAAGATAGAAAAGGAATTAGCAGAGCTCAGGGAAAAAAGCGATGCGCTTAAAGCACAGTGGAAATCAGAGAAAGAGCTAATTTCTAAATCCAGAGAGCTTAAAGAAAAAATAGATGAACTCAAACGCCAGTTAGAGAAGGCTCAAAGGGAGGGTAACCTGGAACTTGCGGCTAAAATTCAGTACGGAGAAATTCCTGCAGTGCAAAGAGAGCTGGAAGAAGTTCACAAAAAACTGGAAGAGATACAGAAAGAAGGAGGGCTGCTCAAGGAAGAAGTGGACGAGGAAAGGATTGCACAGGTTGTATCACGCTGGACAGGGATTCCTATTACCAAACTTATGGAAAGTGAGAAAGAAAAACTTGTTCATCTGGAGGAGAGACTCCGTAGAAGAGTTGTTGGCCAAGATCATGCTTTAAAAGCGGTGGCCAATGCTATCAGAAGGGCGAGAGCAGGGCTCCAGGATCCTAACAGACCCATTGGTTCCTTTATCTTCCTTGGTCCAACCGGGGTTGGAAAAACGGAGCTTGCAAAGGCTCTGGCTGAGGAACTGTTTGATGACGAGAGAGCAATGGTTCGTCTGGATATGTCCGAATACATGGAAGCCCATTCTGTTTCCAAGCTTATAGGTTCTCCTCCGGGATATGTGGGTTATGAAGAAGGTGGGCAGCTTACCGAGGCAGTAAAACGCAGACCATATACCATAGTTCTCTTCGATGAGATAGAAAAAGCTCATCCCGATGTCTTTAATATACTCCTTCAAATCCTTGATGACGGGCGTCTTACTGATAACAAAGGAAGAACAGTTGACTTCAGAAATACTGTTATCATTATGACCTCCAATATAGGTTCTCACCTGATCCAGGACCTAGTTGGGAATGAAGAAAGAATGAGGGAAGAGGTGATGAATCTTCTTCGCAGGAGTCTAAAGCCCGAATTTCTCAACCGTATAGATGAAATAGTGATATTCAAGCCGTTAAGCAAAGAGGTTATCTATGAAATCATAGATATTCAGATAGAGAGACTTCGCAAACTGCTCGAACCTAAGAAGATAACCATAGAACTATCAGAGAAGGCGAAGGAATTTCTCGTGGAAAAGGGATATGACCCGGTCTATGGAGCGAGACCTCTCAGAAGAGCCATCCAGCGTCATATACAGGACCCTCTGGCAATAGAAATACTTGAAGGAAAGATTAAGGAAGGAGACAGCGTGATTGCAGACGTAGAAGATGGTCAGATAGTTTTCAGGAAAAAATAATATAGATTAAGCCCCCTTTCGGGGGCTTTCTTTTATTGCTGGTAAACTTACTGATAAAGTGCGTTTAGCAGGAAGTTAAAAGTTCCAACACTTTGACCTCTGTTTACGACCTTAAAACCGTAAAGGAATATTTTTCCTTTTCCTCTTTTTACTTCAAGAAGTACTGATTTTCCACGGACAATGTCGTTGTTGAATGCTATACCGCTTATTATAGGGTCATAAAATGGAAAAGTGAGGACAGATAGCCCTTCCTTAGCATCAAAAACGGGTTGTTCATCATAGAAAACTATTGCATTTCTTTGAAACCCTCTTGCAAGCGGAGATCTCTTATTTACCTCTACAATTAAAAGCGAACCCGGGGATGAAAATTTTCTTTTGTCCTTCTCTCTTGCGTCCATTGCTTTTATGTGAAACCTTTCAATAGCCCATAGTGTTGACCGCCCCAATGCTATAAGCATACCTCCACTATAGACGAAGTTTTCAATTTGCAGGGCTCCGTCTTCACCTATTCCGCCTTTGTATCTTTCAGGGACGTCATCTCTGCCGTAGAGTAATGCGCTGGAAAATATGTCTGGTATTATGAGAACATCCGCTTCTTTTAAGAGTGCTCCTGAGCGGATGAAGTCGTTATGGGCAACTCTGTAATTTACTCCTAATTTGTCAAAAACGTATCTAATCCAGCCTTCCTGCATAATAGGTCTGTATGACTGATAAATAACTGTTCTCATATGGCGAAGAGGTTTTAAATTATTTTTGTTTATTTTTTCCGCCTTTGCTACCAATCCGAGTTTTTTCACCATTTTTGATGTAAAAGGTGTTTTTCGGACGCAGTAAAATATACCTTCTCCTTTAGTGTATTTATACGCTCCAATTCCTCTTTTGAGAACCTCGTTAATTACCTTATATGAATAAGGAGAAGAAGAGGGAAGCAAGATGTAATTCCCTTCCCCATAAATTTTTCCCTGCAATGCTTCCGGATTCTCAACGATAGAGGTCTTTACACTAAATTTTTCCCTTGCTTCTATAACCTTTACCCCCATCTGAAGACCGAGTGACCATGCAGCCTCGTCGTATGGATAAACATATTTATTACGATTTTCCTCGATTTTAGGAAACCTTTTTATTTCAAGGAGGTCTTTTATAAAAGCTCTATATGGCTGAGACAGATGCAATATGAAATCTCCCTTCCCATAATAGGCTCCATCTACTGAGAAATTCTCCTCCGCTCTTTCAACCCTGACTCCCTGCCTTAAAAGAACTTCTATTAATTGCTTCACTGCTGCAGAGTCCCTTTGTTCTTCGGGTATTATATATGCATAAGGAGGTATGGTTTCCCCAGCATGTATCTGTTTTTTAGAGAGCCTGTAGAAATTTCTGAGATAATATTCTTTTTTATCAGCTATTTTCCTGAGGAGGGTTGTTGCTGTTATAAGTTCATATTCAATTATGTCTCTCAGGTGCCACCATCCTCCTTCCCATGGCTCCAGGAGTGAGGATTGGACGAAGTTCCCTTTCAAACCCCTAAGTCTCGTCATATCCCGCTTTGTGAGGAAGACCGGCGAGGCATAATTGGCAGAGGCTGCCTCTGAAAGAAATGACATAACGTTGTGACGGAGAGGACATGCTCTGTTTGCCGACATATACCAGGAATCAAAAATTGCTCCTGATGCGACGCCTTTCTTTCCCGCCTCAGTCAGATTTTTTGCAACCTCTGCTCCTATAAGATTAACTTCCCTGAGAAGAAGGGGGTCTATATTTGGATTTATTGGGTCTTTATAGGGAGGGAAGAAGAATCTAACTCCGTTCTTTCCCATCTGGTGAACATCGTATATAAGAAGAGGAAAGTATTCCTTGTAATACACCGGAAGAACCAGGCGGGTTTCCTGAAGGTTCCCCATAAGCCAGTCCCTGTTATTGTCGTGTCCGGCATAGTAATGATAGAGCTTTACAGGATAAGATGCTTCATAGGGTGTTCCCAGCACTTCATAATACCAGTCATGAACTATATCTATCCCATCAGGATTGAGGGAGGGGAAGAGTAAAAGAACCACGTTGTCAAGAACTTCTCTGAACTTTTCCTCTGTTACCAATCGGTATGCCAGTTCTGTGGACATAAGAGCTGCACCCACCTCTGTTGAATGTATGGTACAGGTTATGGCCACCACAGGTTTTCCTTTATTTATCAGATCTTCCAGTTGATCTTTTTCCATAGGCTGACCGGCATGAAGAATTCTGTTTATTTCCTTAATTCTTTTGAGGTTTTTGAGGTTGTTTTCAGATGAGATTACAGCCATGAAAAAAGGCCTCCCAAGGGTAGACTTTCCAAGGTAGGCAAGCTTTACATTTTTGGATGATTTTGCCAGAGCCTGGAAGTAAGCTTCAATCTTTTCCCATTTTGCAAGCTTGAAGTCATCTCCGGGTTTGAACCCAAGAATTTGTTCTGGAGAAGGAGAATTGCTGAATGCAAAGCCTGTTAAAATAAGGAATAAAACAACAATTTTGATAGCTCTTTTCATTTTTCGACCTCCTTTTATTAGATATACGATTTATTTTGTTTTATGTAAAATTTAAATATGGAAAGAGTAAAAGAAATTTTGAGCAAATTTAAGGGAGGAATAATTGCTTTTTCAGGGGGGAAAGATTCTCTTGCCCTCTGTCTTTTGGCAAAAGAAGTTTTTGGAAAGAAGTATCTCTGTATAACTGTTAAGTTCCCCTATACCCATTCTTGGATTCTGGAAAAATCAAGAGAGCTGGCCAAAAAGTTTTCATTGAAGCACAAAATTGTGGAATTGCCTATTCCTTACGAACTGAAAGAAAATCAGCCTCTCAGGTGCTACTGGTGCAAAAAGAGAATGTTTGAGGAGTTGAAAAAACAATTAAAAAGAGGATGGGTCGTTATGGAAGGTAGCACAAAGGAGGAAGAAGAAAGAGATGGTCTGAGAGCAGCATGGGAGGAAGGGGTAGTTTCCCCATTTGTGGATGCCGGCATAACTCAGAAGTCCGTTAAAAAATTTCTCAAGGAACTGGGGGTAGAAGAAATTCCATCTGAAACTTGTTTACTAACAAGAATACCTTTAAGAACAAAAGTTGATATTAACTTGCTTAAAAGGATAGAAAAATTGGAAGATCTGATAAGAGAATATGGTATAGGAAAGGTAAGAGCAAGATGGCATAATGGTGTTCTAAGAATTGAGGTCCCGGAAGAAGAAATAGAAAAAGTCATCAGAATAAAAAAGGAAGTTTTAAAGAAAGCGAGGAGACTAAAATTTCCCTTTGTTTGCTTGGACCTTTCAGGTTACTCTCGTGGCTCAATGAATAATCTATAGCTCAGTTTGTTTGCACTGCTGGATTTTTGAAAGCCAAAATTTAACTCTCCATTGAAATTTTTTTAGAATTTTTAAGAAGGAGGTTTGAATTGAATGCAGGAGTAATTGCAATACTTGGTCTCATCTGGTTTTTCATAATTTACAAGTTTTACGGGGACCTGCTGGACAGAAAGGTTATAAAGCCTGACAATTCTCAGAAAACTCCGGCACACGAATTATACGATGGAGTAGATTATGTGCCTGCTCCTCCATCTGTTCTTTTCGGGCACCATTTTTCTTCCATAGCTGGTGCGGGACCAATTGTAGGACCTATCCTTGCGTACTCTCTCTTTGGATGGGGTCCAGCCCTGCTCTGGATACTTCTTGGGACAGCTTTTATAGGCATGGTCCATGATTATTTCTCGCTTATGACCTCCGTCAGAAACAAAGGAGTTAGCATAGCTGAAATTGCAGAGACAGTAATTTCAAGAACTGCCAAATGGCTATTCTCCGTATTTGTCTGGTTTTCCTTGGTTCTTGTTATAGCCGTTTTTTCAGTTATAACTGCTCAGACCCTGGAGGCCAAACCACAGATTGCCATTCCCACACTGGGGCTCATAGTTTTGGCAATCCTCTTTGGTCTCGCAGTCTACAGACTCAAGATGAAAGTTCTTCCTGCTACGCTTATAGCCTGGGTGTTGCTTTTTGTTCTGGTCTGGCTTGGCTATAAATTCCCCATAAAAGCAGGATTCAATACATGGTTTTATGTGTTTTTAATCTATGCATTTATAGCCTCTGGCCTTCCTGTATGGTTTCTCCTTCAACCCAGAGATTATCTTAGCATGACAATTCTTTTTGTGGGACTTATTGTGGGATATGTGGGGCTTTTTGCTATGCATCCGCATGTGAGTGGTCCCGTTTACCATAAGTTTACCTCATCTCAGGGTCCTCTTGTTCCCATGCTGTTCATAATAATAGCCTGTGGTGCGATCTCAGGGTTTCATTCGCTGGTGGGGTCTGGAACCACTGCCAAACAGCTTGATAAGGAGGGGCATGGAAGAATCGTGGGAAGTGGAGCAATGATTTTTGAAGGTATCCTTGCTTTGCTGGTTCTTCTTCTAATGGCTGGAGCCCTCCACTGGGGGGAGGGAAAAGGTCAGTTTTTCCTGCATTCCATCTTGGGGAAGGGCGGTCCAATTGTGGCGTTTGGAACGGGCTTCGGCAGGGCTGTTTCCACCCTTGGTGCCTCCCTTTCCGCAGCCACAGCTTTCGGAATACTCATGCTCAATGCTTTTGTGCTGACATCTCTTGATACCTCAGTAAGACTGAGCAGATTCGTTTTTCAGGAAGCGATAGCAAAGAACTCCAGGTGGCTTACAAATCGCTGGGTAGCAGCATTTGTGGGAATTGCCCTTGCATGGTCCTTTGCTGCGACAAATTCATGGAAGATAATCTGGCCTGCTTTTGGAGGGGCAAATCAGCTTGTTGCAGCGCTATCTCTGTTCACAGTAACTGCATACATTGCGGGCCTGAAAAGGCCTACCCTATACAGCCTCATTCCGGCAATTTTTATGTGGCTGGTTACAGAATCAGCCCTCGGTTATTTGCTGATATTTAAATTCGCGCCCCATGCTACAAAGAGCACAGGAAAGCTTCTTTTAACACTGGTGACAGCAACTTTAATAGTGCTTGGAATTATGGTAGGTTATGAAGCCCTTTTGTCTATAAAAAAGAAATGGAAAAAATAAAGGAATGGCTTAAAGGTTTTTTAAAAGGAGCCTTTGAGGATACCCTTTTTGAATCTTTAGAAAAAGAAGCTACTGAGACTCAGGAAATGCTTCTTACCCTGCTTTTCCTTAACTTTGCAGGTCTTGAAAATCCCTTCAGTTTTTATCTTTTTGAACTTCTTCCATACATGGAGATTAATGAGCATTTTCTGAGGAGAATGCTTTTCAAAGAGGAAAGATTGCCTGTGCTCTTTTCGAGATTTGAAGGTTGGGCATGAAGATTTATCTGGTAGGGGGAAAAGGGGGAGTGGGAAAGACCACCATTGCCGGATTCTTATCCATACTTCTTTCTGAGAGGGGGGATGTCCTTCTTTTATCTACTGACCTTGCTCATTCTCTTAAAGACTTTTTCTCTATAAAGAAAAAGGGAAAAAGAATAAAAATTAGACCCTCTCTCTGGATCTTTGAGCCGGACATTGAAAAAGCTCTTAAAAATTATATAGGAGATATAGACAAAAAAGTTCGGGAGAATTTTTCCCCTACTATTTATGAAGATATAAAACCTTTTCTGAAATTTTCTTCGCAAGACCCGGCTAATTATGACCTTGTGCTTTTTAACATACTTTCAAATGAAATCATCCGGGAGGAGCATGATTTTATGGTTGTGGATACTGCAGCCACTGCTCAAATTCTGAAATTTGCAACCCTTCCTGATAGACTCCTACGCTGGTACGATCTCCTGATAAAATGGAGGAAAAAATATGTTGCTATGAGAGAGATGGCAAAGCTGAATGTGGGAGAAGAAAAATTTCTTCCCATTCTTTTAAGAAAAAAGGAAAAAATGGAAAAGGTAAAAAAAGAATTGGCTCAGGCAGATTTTATTTGGGTTTTGGAGCCAGCGAGACTTGCTTTTGATGAGACCGAAAAGGCTTTAAAAAACTTAAAAGGGAAGATAAAACTTTCTGCCTTGGTGATGAATAAAGTAAGCGGCAAAAAGCCTTCTGTGTTTGATTTTCCTTCGCCATCGCTTATCGAGATTCCCCTGTTCGAAAGCGAGCCTCTTGCTGGAAGTCCTGAAGGTGAGAAGATTTCAGCAGAACTGAAAAAAATCTTGACTTAGTAAGCCTTTTTTTTTATCCTGATTATCCCATGAGAGAAAAATACCGATGGGTTCTTGACCTGATAATACTGCTTGTTTTCTTGTATCTTTTCTTTTTTTCTATTGAACTCATAGGAGAAGGTTTTAAATTCCTTGGTAAGGGTTTTGCTGAAAGCCTTTTCAGGGCAACTTCCAACCCCCTTGTAGGACTGGTTATAGGTATTCTTGCAACTTCCATAGTTCAGAGTTCTTCAACCACCACATCCACAGTTGTAGGAATGGTAGCAGCTGGGGCTCTTAATATAAGAAATGCTATTCCCATAATAATGGGAGCTAACATAGGAACCACAGTTACAAATACTATTGTTTCCCTGGCTCATATTACAAGAAAGAACGAATTCAGAAGAGCTTTTGCAGGAGCTACCATGCATGATTTCTTTAACCTTCTTTCTGTTACAGTCCTTTTACCCATTGAGGCTAAAATTCATTTCCTTGAGAAGGGAGCTCTTTTGATGACAGATTTATTTGAGGGAATAGGAGGAATGAAGGTTATAAGTCCTATAAAGGCAATAGTAAAGCCTGCAATTCATTTGCTCATGGACTTTTTTACCTCCCTTCCATTTTCAAAGGGATTAATTTTTGCTGTTGTTGAAATTGTGGCCATAGCCCTTTTGTTCCTTGCACTGAATAGAATGGTAACCACTCTGAAACATCTTTTTCTTGGAAAGATAGAAGGTTTTTTTGATACCTATATTTTTAAAAACACCTTCCAGGCGCTTTTCTGGGGGTTTTTCATAACTGCCATAGTTCAGTCCAGCTCCATGACCACTTCCCTTCTTGTTCCCCTGATTGCCGGTGGACTTGTTACCCTGGAAGCTGCCTTTCCCTTTACTCTGGGAGCCAATATAGGTACGACCTTTACCGCTATAATGGCCTCCTTTGCAACCCATACCCCTGCTGCTATAACTGTTGCATTTACACATTTGCTTTTCAATATATCCGGTACAACCCTATTCCTTCCCCTCAAGAAACTACCCATTTCCATGGCAAGATTGCTAGCAGAGGTTGCGTATAGAAAAAGAATACTGGCACTTCTATATGTTGTTGTGGTATTTTTTGTAATACCCCTGGCTATAATATTCTTATAAGGAGGAGATCATGTTCAGGAAGCTGATACAGATTTTGAAGAAGGGAGACCTCATGAGCCAGGCCATAGAGGACTCCTATGAAATGTTCGAAAAGGGAATTTCCCTTTTCGAGAAGGTAGCCCTCAATTTTCTGGGGGAACCCCTGGAGGAAGACTTTGATGTTTATGCCTCTGATAGAGAACTGAATAAAATGGAGAGAAATATCAGGAGAAAGATACTGGAACATCTTGCAATAAATCCAAAACAGGATATTGTGGGAGCACTTGTGCTGACCACCGTTATTGTACATATAGAAAGGCTGGGTGATTACAGCAAAAATGTTTATGAGCTTGCCCAGAAAAATACCCTTAAGCAAGGAAAATATTTCGAAAGATCAAAGTGCATAACCCAGAGACTGTTTCCGATATGTGAAAGGGCAATAGAGGTTTACAGAGAATCCCTGGCAGATGAAGCCAAGAACATGATAATAGAGCTGGATAAAATAAAGAAGGAGTGCGAGAAGAACATCGATGAAATAATAGAAGAGAAGGACATTTCTGTGAAGGAGGGAATCCTTTATTCCCTGTTCTTTAGATATTTAAAGAGGGTAACGGCCCATACCATGGACATCCTCACCTCAGTATGGCAGCCATTCCACCTGATTGATTTTTACAAGTGAGAAGGGGAAGGATAGAAGAAGTTTTAAGAAAGCGCTGGTCAGGACTTGCCCTCGTTGTGGAGGAGGTAAAAAATCCGCATAACATTTCAGCTATTTTAAGGACAGCAGATGCAGCGGGGCTTCAGTATGTTTATATAGTTGATCCGCTTGGTGAAGGGTTGAACGTCAATGAAACCATTTCAACAGGGGCTGAAAAGTGGCTGACAATAAAAACTTTTTATTCGGCCAAAATTTGCTTTGAAGAACTGAAAAGAAAAGGTTTCAGAATTGCAGCAACAGCTCTTAGAGAGGACGCTGTATCTATATATGATTATGATTTCACTCAGAGGGTTGCTGTTGTATTTGGAAATGAAAAAAACGGTGTTAGAAAGTCCACACTTAAGCTCGCAGATGATATTATAAAAATTCCCATGAGGGGGATGGTGCAAAGCCTAAATGTTTCAGTTTCTGCTGGAATAATACTTTTTGAAGCAGTGAGGCAGAGAATCAATGCCAGTATAAAAGACCCTCTTCCTGACGAGGAGGTAAAAAAATTACTTGTGAGGTTAAAATGAAGATTTGCGGATTTACTATTATAAGGAACGGGATCATCTTCGATTATCCATTTCTGGAGTCAATAAAATCTCTTCTCCCAATAGTTGACAAAATGGTAATAAATTGCGGCAGGGGAGACGATGAAACCCTTGAAGTAATAAAATCCCTCAATTCTCCAAAGATAGAGATAGTTGAGAGGGAATGGGATATGAGCATGAGAGAAGGGGGAAGGCTCCTTTCCTTTGAGACCAACAGAGCCATGGAACTCTGTGATGGTGACTGGGGCTTTTATCTTCAGGGGGATGAGGTGCTGCATGAGGACGAATATGACCTTATTCTGTTAGAGATGGAAAGGGGGCTGAAGGAAGATGTTGAGGGAATTTCCTTCAGGTACATACACTTTGAGGCCAGCTACGATTATTACAATCCCTTCCGTTACAGGAGGGAAATAAGAGTTGTGAGGCTTGGAAGAGACATAATTTCCTGGGGGGATGCAGCAACCTTTCGCCATAAAGATGGGTCAAAATTGAGGGTGCTTAAAACAAAGGCCCACATCTACCATTACGGCTGGGTTAAAAGTCCGGAGAAGATGCTCCAGAAAAGGAGAGAATTTGAAAAACTCTATCACGATGATTCATACATAGAGAAAAAATACAGGGAGAAGGTGAGGTACGAATTCCCCAACCTTCCTGTGCTCAGAAGGTTCAAGGGGACCCATCCCTCTGTGATGAAGGAGAGAATAGAGCGGGCCAACTGGGAACTTCCCATGCCCAGGTTTCGCGTTCCCGTCTTCCTCCATCCCAGAACCTATTACATACTCCTTCACAAGTGGGGAATCCTGAAAGGCGATTGGTCGTGAGGAGATGTGCGTTAATGCGTTAGCGGGTTTATGCGTAGGTGCGTTTGCGGGAGATATTGGCGCCCCCATTTTTTAGAAGCTGGTCAAACTTAACAAAATTGGAATAGCCGCAGGATAAAGGAGTTTTCTTCCTGATTTGTGCAGGAGAGAAAATGACGTTGTTACACAGGATTATTGACACGATGCTTTTTTTAACCAAAATATAATTAGGAGGTGGAGATGAGAAAGATATTCATCTTTTTGCTCTTTCTCCTATTGGTTTTTATTGTCTCCGGAGAAGAGCTTAAATATCCTGAATTTACTCCGGGGTTAAGGATTCTGGTAAGGGATTCAGTAGAAACTTCCCTAGGGACGCTGAATTCCTATGGCATTTATGTAGATGCAAATCATTACTATATTCTTGTGGAACTTCGAAATAACGGATTAGTAAAAGCCTCTGCGCTTTTCCGAGTAGGAAAGAACTGGGCTATTAAAGTCGGAAGAAAATCAGCTATACTTCCCATTTCGATAGACCTAATTATAAAAAAAGCTCTTTTAATCAGAGCTCCATATATAGTTAATTTGATTAATTCTATAAAAGAAGCATTCGAAATAACTTCTTCCGAGAACGAATGGCATAGTGTTTACGCAGACTTATATTTCCTTCTGACCACAAATCATCTGGCCAGGCTCAAGAATACCAACAGTACCACCAGAGACATTAGCAAAATATCATGCGATCAATGTGAATCAATAAGAGATGAATGCACCTATTATTGTAGATTAAATCAAGATTATTGCATTCAATCCTGCCAGATAATTTCAGACCCTTCAGAGCGAAATAAATGTGTTCACGACTGCATAAAGGCATGCGCTGAATGTGTAAACAACTGCCTGCTATATTGGTTGAAATGTAAAGTAAATTGTACTCCTCCCCCTGAATAATATACTGTTCCCCATAAAAAGTTGGCCAAAGAAATAGGTGAGGCTATAGGAGGAGGATTTCCTTTCCATAGTAAAGGGAGCTGCTTACATTCTGGCATGCCCCCATTTTGTTGGACAAACTCAATGTTGGAACTAAGTTATAAGTGCCTCTAAATGTTCTTCCATATCTTTCCCCATTGTTCTTCTCTGGAGTTTTGCTATCTATCGCGCCTTAACGTGAAATTTGTTTAGTTTCTGGGGAGCAGGTCAAGCGTCTGCGCGTTATCGCGAAAGCGCGTTAACGCAATAATGCACTGCGCTCTGCGTTGGGGCATGCCCGTATGCGTCCGTTGATCAAAATTTCCCCTTTATTTTACTATGATAGTCTAATTTTGTAAACTATACTAATGAAGTAGTATAATATCTACATGAACGAAGAGACTATTGTCACTGCCCTGAAGAAATGGAACTTCTGGGAAAAAGACTGGGATACAGGAATAGAAAGAAAAGAGTATCTCAATGCTATGCCTATAGAAGATGATACCGTGGTGGTTATAGAAGGGCCGAGGCGTGCTGGTAAAACCTACATTATGAGACAGGTTATAAAAAAGCTGATAAAAAAGGGAATCTCCCCTTTGAACATCCTTTTTATTAATCTTGAAGATCCTCAGCTTCTATGCAGAAATTCAACGGATCTGTCTCATATCTTTGATGTGTACAGGAGAGTATTTAACTCTCAGGGAAGAATTTTTGTATTTCTTGACGAAGTTCACACGGTAAAGGACTGGCACTCATGGGTGCACGTGGCAAGGGAACAGGGAATAAAGATTTTTCTGTCTGGCTCAAACGCATCTCTTATATCTTCTGACTATTCTTCTCTACTCACAGGACGGTATATACCTCTGAAGGTGCTTCCTTTGTCTTTCAGAGAATATTTGCTCTTTAAGAACATTGAAATCTCAAGCGCTGAAGATTTTTTGAGAGAGCAGGAGACTGTAGAGCGCCTTGCAAAAGAGTACCTCGAGAGTGGCGGTTTTCCAGAGGCGGTTTCTATGGAAGAAGAGCACCGCACCATGTGGCTGCAACAGAGATTTGAGGATGTGATACTAAAGGATGTTGCCTCTCGCCTTGGTATTAGAAAACACTTTGAACTTCGTCTTCTTGCTCTTTTTCTCCTGTCCCATGTGGGCTCTACCTATACGTACAAATCCCTTGAAACCTACCTTGAGGGAAAAATTTCCAATGACACGATACAAAAATACGTGAACGCAATGAAAGATGCATTCCTTTTCTTTGAGGTGAACAAGTTTGTACCCAGGCTGAGAGAGATTATAAGAAG